>Ga0302195_10002485_pt1 | contig 14536 bp, 8 predicted proteins | sample II_Bog_N1_2_FD_198778 | JGI IMG/M metagenome (GOLD analysis project Ga0302195, IMG submission 198778) | Peat permafrost microbial communities from Stordalen Mire near Abisko, Sweden - II_Bog_N1_2 | ecosystem: Environmental > Terrestrial > Soil > Wetlands > Peat | place: Sweden: Abisko, Stordalen...
TTCGGCCTTTGCGCCGGTTTCCTTGTCGCCGAGCGATTCGCGGCTGTCATATCCAACCCAGACGCCACAGGTGACGGACGGCGAGAAGCCGAGGAACCATGCGTCGGTGTAATCGCTGGTTGTGCCTGTTTTTCCCCCGAGCGGATGGTTGAGCTTGGATGCTTCCGCGCCAGTGCCATGAGCTGTGACGGCACGAAGAAAAATCATCATGGTGCGGGCGGTGTCCTGCGAGATGACTTCGGTGACGGTGGGCGGTTCTTCCCAGAGGGTAATGCCGTCGGCGTTGGAGACTTTGCGGATGAGACGGGGAGTGACGCGGATGCCGTCGTTGGGGAAGACGGCGTAGGAGGCGACCTGCTCCTGCAGGCTGATTTCAACGGCGCCAATGGCGATGGGCAGGTAGGGCGGAATGTTGGAGGTGACGCCGAAGCGGTGGGTGACGTCGATGACGTTATGGATGCCGACGCGGGCGGCGAGCTTGAGGGCGGGAATGTTGCGCGACTCGGCAAATGCATTCACCAGGGTCATCGAGCCCTTGTAGTCGTTTTCGTAGTTGTGGGGAGTGTAGCTGCCGAAGCTGACGGGGCCGTCGACAATCATGTCGGTTGGCTTGGCTCCGTCTTCAACAGCGGCGGTGTAGACATAGGGCTTGAAGCTGGAACCGGTTTGGCGCTCGGACTGCATGGCACGGTTGAAGACGGAGACGGCGTAATCGCGACCGCCGACCATGGCGAGGACATCGCCGGTGGTGTTGTCGATGGCCATGAGCGCGCCCTGTGCGCCGGAATCCTGCTGCAGGGTGGCACGGCGGGCGGGGCCTTCAGTGTTTGCGGAGAGCTGGACGTAGATAACGTCGCCGGGCTTGACGAGGGCGTCCCCGTAGCGCTGGGCGGTCCATTGCCAGTCTTCGGGGAGGATGACGATTTCGGTATTCTCCTGGCCGGGCGGGCCGATGCGGGCGCGGATTTCAAGCGGCAGGACGCGCGTTACAAGGGCGTGAACATAGCCGCCCGGGGAAGTCTTCAGAGCCCAGTCGGGGTGCCTGTAGTCCTCAAGCGTGATGCCGGCGGTGAGCACGTTTTCCTGCTTGTTCTTCCAGCCGTGGCGGCGTTCGTAGGCTGCTAAGCCGTCTGTTACGGCACGATTCGCGGTTTGCTGCAGATCGAGATCGAGTGTGGTTTCGACTTTGAGGCCGGCTTCGTGGACCTCCTCAGAGCCGAAGCGTTTTTCCAACTCGCGGCGAACTTCTTCCTGGAACCAGGGGGCGACGGACATCTCCGGCTGATTGATTTTCAGACCGAGGGGAGCGCGGCGGGCTTGCTCCGCCTGCTGGTGGGTGATGACGCCGTCGGATTCCATTTCTGAGAGGACTAAATTGCGACGGCGGAGGGCCTTTTCAGGGTAGAGGAGTGGCGAAAAGCCGACGGGGCCTTTGGGCAGGCCGGCAAGGAGTGCGGCTTCGGTAAGGTTTAAATCCTTGGCGTGTTTGGAGAAAAAATATTGCGAGGCGGCTTCAAAGCCATACATGCCGCTGCCAAGGTAGATCTGGTTGCCGTAGAGGGTGAAGATCTGCTCCTTGGTGAAGGCGCGCTCGATTTGGATGGCGAGATAGGCTTCCTGAACCTTGCGGCCGGCGGTGCGCTCGGACGAGAGGAAGAGGTTGCGGGCCAACTGCATGGTGAGGGTGGATGCGCCCTGGGCGCGGCCGTGGGAACGGATGTCATGCCAGGCGGAACCGGCTACCCGGAAGACGTTGATGCCCCAGTGCGACTCGAATGACTTGTCTTCGATGGAGATTACGGCTTCGCGGAGGATGGGGGCAAAGTCATTGTAACCAACGATTTCGCGGCGCTGGAGGGCGAAGGAGCCGATCACTTTGCCGTGGCGATCGTAGAGATCGGTGGTGGTGGATGGGCGGTAGTGCTCGAGGTCGTTGATCTGGGGCAGGTCGACGGAATAGACGAGGGTGAGGCCGGCGAGGGAGCCGGCGATGACCGCCAGGGTGAGCAAGGCGGCGAGGGCGAACGGGCCGGCTAGCTTGCGGCGTCCGTGGGCGGGAACAGACTTGATCTGTTGCCTGCGCGGGCGGGCAAGGGGTGGTGGTTCAACAGGCTGATGGATAGGTGCAGCCAAGCGATTCAGGCCTCGTCTGCATGTCTCCGTTGGGGCGGGGAGGATGCTTCAGCCTAAGGCTAGCATTTTTCTGGTGTGGCGTGTGTGCGGCGTGGCACAGGGGAATCCGGGAGGGTAAGAGCAGTGAAGCAGGGATCAGGGATCAGGGAACAGGGAACAGGGTGAAAGGTGCGATCAGAGGGGTGCGTTTACCCTTCGATTGGGTTGCAAGAATGGTTACAAAACATGCGAAAGGGTTGAACCTGTGGTTGCGAGTCGTTGAGACACGTACCTTGGGGGCAGCCTTTTTGAGATGTTTCGGTTGCCGAGAGTTTCATTCGACGAGGTAGAGGGTTGCGGAGAGTTAGCCGTTTTTTTGGAAAATGCTCTGATTTTGCATGAGATAGCGGATTAAGTTGTTGATAATGCTTTGTTTATTTGGATTTTGGTTGCTGTGCATGTGCGCTCGGGAATGGGGGTTCTTTTGGTGGCTCGCGATCAGGCAGTGGCTGCACCCTTAGTTCAGCCCCCTAAGTATTTGAGGGACTAGAACAGCCTCGGCTAAACGGAGTCGCACAATATCAAGCAAGAATTCTCTTATAAATCGTAGGAAGCTTTTGATCGTTAACTGAGAAGAATGGTATTTTATCTGGAGCTTTTGTTCGCGCTCTGCACTGGACTCGAGAGGAGTCTCTATTCCTCGTCGTGTCTCACGACCTCCCCAACCACAAGCCTATAAGGAGATCCATGTACAAACCCCCTAAAACTATCTTCTTCCGGTTGCTCGCGCTTGCGTTTGCAGCCACGTCGTGTCTTATAGCAGCTCCGATTAGGACGCATGCTCAACAGCCGGCAGTAGGGAGCGATCTGCAGTCCGCAGCCGACCACAACGAAAAGGTCCATAGCCGCATCTTTCAAAGCTCCTCGGTTGGGACCATCCCAGAGATTTTGGTCAAGACCACCGGCGACCTCACAATTCCGAATGCGGACGATATCGAGGGGGGCATCATGACAGATATTGATACTCCCCCTTATCCGCCAGTGACACTCGTAGATCTGGCCTGCTTCGCGGATGCCGTGGTTTTGGCGACCCCGGTCGCGAGCGTAAGTCACTTGACCGCCGATAAAACGTTCCTCTATTCCGACTGGACGATGCACGTAGAAGAGGTGTTACAAGATACCCCCAAGGAGCCCATCGGAGGAAAAGAGACGATCGCCGTTGTCAGGCCGGGTGGAAAACTCACCATCGACGGCCGCACAATCTACGGTAAAGCTACCGATTTCCCTGACTTTCATTCGGGTGATCGATACCTCCTCTTCCTTACCTACATTCCCGAGACTGGAGCATTCAAGGCCAGGACACAGCGCAGCTTTAATCTTGTGCTTGACACGAAAAGCGCCAATAAGCCCCACCCCTACGCCGACCGGCCCAGCCTGGCTGGACCAGTCCCAAGCTCCTCCCCGGAGCAGTTGGTCAGGGATGCGCGAGCGGCGATCATCTATGCGGCAGGTATACCCAACTGCGCCAAGTTAAGAGGCAACCAATGAGAAACGGTTCAGCAATCCTGAAGCAGAATTCGTTCTGTACCGTTCTGGCATTGGGAATGGCGGCTTCCGCCATCTTGGCCGATGGACAGTGCCCGGTGGCGGGAGCGGCGTATAACAGCGCTGGCTGGCCGCAAGGATCAACGATTTACTACAGCACATCGGGCCTAAGCCCTGCCCAGGCTGCAGCGGCAGCGAATGCGATCGGCCAATGGAACACGGCCAATGAATCGAACGGATCAAATGTGCAGTTCAGTCCCGCAACGACGAGCAATCCCGCCACGTACGTGATCGCCAATACGCCGACCGCAGAACCGGGGAACCCCTCCGTTATCTGTACCCCATCTCCGGGAGCCGTCGCTGCAACATGTCAAGCGTTTCATACAAGCAATCAAAACACGATAGGCGCGGTAACTGTCTTGAATCCAACTGCTGCAAGCCCGACGGGCACCCCCGGGTGGGATCCGTCAGCGCCGGGATACGCGGACGCGCTTGTCCAAGACATGCTGCATGAGATTGGGCACACGATGAACCTTGGCGACCAGTACGGCACAAATGGGTCTTCGGTTATGAATCAGTTTTCCGGAACCAACGACAGTGGAGGCAACGTTCCAGACACAATTAAACCTTTCGACAGCAGTCAGGTCCACTGTGACCCTCATTATCCGCCTCCTGCGCCGCCGTCGCCGCCCACGCAGACTTGTGATCCATCATTGGGAACATGCAATCCCTTGACCTGCTTTGCCCCGATTTGTGGTCCTCTCGATTATTTCGACTACAACACTTGCAAATGCGTCTACGAGCAAAGCAACCCAAGTCCAATCATCATCGATACCGATGGCTCTGGATTCCATTTGACATCCGCTGCAAACGGCATCCTGTTTGACTTCTACGGGAATGGCAGGCCAATTCAAATTGCCTGGACTGCGGAAGGCTCAACGAATGGCTGGCTCGCTCTGGACAGGAACGGCGACGGGAAGATAGACAGCGGCCTGGATTTGTTTGGAAACATCACGGCGCAACCGCCTTCCAGCGGTCCGAACGGCTTCCTTGCGTTAGCTGTCTTCGATCTCCCTGAAAACGGCGGCAACGGCGACGGAGTTATCGATATCGATGATGCCGTTTGGCCGAAGCTCCTGGTCTGGATTGACACCAATCATGATGGCGTATCCGAGCCCGAGGAACTACATCACCTTGACGATATTGGCGTACATTCGATCTCCCTCGCCTACGTCAAGACCCCGTTCAAAGACGAATACGGAAATCAATTCCGCTACAAAGGTAAACTGGACCCGGACAGAGGGGATGACGTAGGTCGGATCATCTACGACGTATTCCTCACCGAACTTCATCCTCAAACCCCGAGTGCAAACTCAGCCCACGAACTGGAACCTCGTCCGCACTCGTTTGCCTCACTCTTGGCGAATTCTGATACTCGCTAACCAGCAATGTGTCGACGCTCCGGTCGCCCCAGATCTCGCTTCCGAATCGAGATCTGGGGCGACCGGCCGGTTTATCTTTGTCGAGTTATGGTGAAGATTGTTTTGCCTTCGGGTATGTTGACCTGCCGAAGAGTGTTGGTCTCGTCCTCGAACCAGAGCGAGGCGCTATCGCCTGCGACAACCCTTCCATAACCGGCGGGTACAGACGCTCGCATATCTCCATGAACATCAGCACGAATAGAGGTTGAGGTGTGTGTCCCGACCGTAAATCCAACCAGGAGCAGGGCTACACCGATACCGATCCGCAGGATTCTTGCTTGCATGCTTAGTCTCTCCCTTGTCGCAGAAAAATCTACGCTAATGACGTTGGGAGGCAAGAAAACGTTCTGAATCAATCTGAATCGTCGAGAGCGCAATTTGGCTCTGCCCCATTTCTGAGAATCCAGACATGGGGCACGCGAATTGATTGCTTGAAACGCTCGCTAGACGGCTTTGGCTTTGAGGAGCTGGAGGGCTTTGTCCAAGGGCGCGTCACCTTTGGCGGGAGCGGCCTCGTCTTCTTCTTCCTCGATTGGATGGCCAACGGCTACGGTAGGGGTGACGGCTTCGTCCTGAATCTTTTTGCCGGAGGGGCCCTGGTACTTGGCGATGGTGAGGAGGATAGCAGCGCCGTCCGGCAGTTCGATGGTCTTCTGGACTGAGCCTTCGCCGAAGGTTCGTTCGCCCACAATGTCGCCGCGCTTGGCGTCCAGGATGGCGGCGGCGGTGATCTCAGCCGCGCCATAGGTGCCACGGTTTACAAGCACTACGAGCTGGGCATCGGTGAGGAACACGGCCGGATCGGCGGTGAAGGTCTGGGTTGGAACCTTCTGGCCCTGGAGGGTGGCGATGGTTCCCTGCTTGAGGAAGAAGTTGGCCAGGCGAACGCCCTGCTGGGCGTCATCGCCGGTGGAGTCACGGAGGTCGAGAAGGACTTTGTGGCCCTTGCCTTCCGATTTGAGCTTGGCTGCAATCTCGTTGACGCGAGCCGGGGTCAGCTCACCGGTCTTGAGATAGAGGATGGTGGAGTTCTCGTATTGCTGCTCGGCGAGCGGCGGTGGGGCGGTGACGGCGCGGGTGAGGGTAATCTTGTCCGGGTCGGCTTTGCGGGGGCGGACTACGGAGAGAGTGACGGTAGTGCCTGCCTTGCCCTCAAGCATGAGGCGGATGACGGCGAGGGAAAGCTCGCGGGTGGACTGGTCGCCGATGGACTCGATCACGTCGCCGTCGGAGAGGTGTTCGTGGTCGGCGGGGGAACCGGGCAGGACGGAGACGATGGTGGCGTAGCCGAAGCGCTTGGAGGTGACGATGCCGACCTGGGCGACGTTGGTGGTGGGGCGGTCTTTGTAGATTTTGTACTCGGTGGGGGTAAGGTAGCTGGAATCGGAGTCGAGGGATTCAAGCAGGCCGTGAAGGGCGCCGGTGGTGACGTCGTTGATGTTAGGCGCGGTGACGTAGTCGGTCTGGACCTTTTTGAGGACTTCGGCGTAGACACGCATCTGGCGGTAGGCGCCATCGGAGTCGGCACCGGCGTGTACGCCGAAGAGGCCGAACTCGCCGAGGACGAACCCCAGGCCGAGGCAGGCGAAGATGGCTACGGACAGGACGAAGACGAAACGCTGGAAGAATCGAGACACGCACACCACCGGAGCGCGGCCGGTTGAGGGAAAAGGCCGCACAGTCTATAGACGTAATGATAACCGAAAAGTGCAGCCCACAGCTCACAGCTGACAGCTGACAGGTTACGGATGACAGAAGACAGTTTTCCCTCGCGTGCGGAGTTTTGGGATGTCGAGAAAGGCGGACTGTCGGGCCTCATGCTTCCCGCCGCTGCAGGCAGTTCGATTTCACCACCCCGGTCCCTCCGCCGCGGCGGACGAGAGACCGGGGGCACCCTCGACTTGGTAATGCGCGGTATGAGACCGGGACCGCCCGTCGCTGCTTCGGGGTTGCCGGTTTTTACGGTGATGTGCGGCAACGATTCCAGAAATTTCACGGAACGCGATCACTCAAAAGTCGTAGCGAGGAGAGCCCCGGTACTATAGCTGTTCTTCGAAGTTGCGTAGATGCTGTTAGAAGAGTGCTGCGAGCGCGGGTTGAGCCCTAAAAGAATTGGAGATCAAATTACCGTGACCATTCATATCATTCAGCTGGGTACTGGTATTGCCGTGGTCTGCGAAGATTGCGGAAAGACACTCGACAGTGTTCCCGACGAGCGTACGGCTTGCACCAAAGCTGGAGTGTATATCCTCCATGAGTGCGTTCCCAATTTAAAGAATGTGATGAACCTGATTGAGGCGGCAGTGCCGCAATACAGTCTGACTGTGGTCTAAGACTTGCTGCCAGCGGCCTGGGCCGAGATTGGCTGTGGAAGTCAAAAATGCTCGGGGCTGATCAAGCATTTCGCGGCACAACTACAAGAGCTTGATGCTGGATTTTACGCGTCGCTCTTACGGCGACGGGGCTCGGCGGTTGGGCAGGGGTCTGTGGGCTTCGGAGTAACTGACAGGTAGGCGGTGACTCGACCACAACGCATCCAATGTGTGGGGAAACCAGTGTGACAGCGATGAAGCACATCTAGCCGATCTTTGCTCGAAAGTCTCGCCAGAGGAACCTAAGTGCTCCGGCTACCGACGTGCAAAAAAGAGCCAATGCAAGCCCAAAAAAGAGCACGAACAAACAGTTGAACAAACAGAGCTGAATGAAGCTGGGCGCAATTCTCTCTTGCGTAAAGAACAATCCAAGCAGGCGATCAGTCGCCCGTAGCACCGGGTAGCACGCGTTCCAGAGAATCCACCTAGCCGTCGTGCGATCCCACGAGTTATTCCCAGCAAGCAGGACCAGACCCAACCCGATCAAGGATCCCAAGATACCTGAACCGAGAAACACCTGTTTGAGTTGGAAGGTCTTTCTCATATCTCGATGCCTACAAATTGAAAGCTGTGGATAGGTTGAATCGCGCCTATTTTATTGGACACCAATAGCGTGGAGATTGTTCCTTGCGAGTCGTTGCCTACTCGGAAGTAACGACCCGTTGAAAAGCTGAAAGGCAGCCGCAGATCCTTCACTTCGTTCAGGATGACACAGCTGTGGGTGGAAGATGAGAGCGCGAGAAACTGGGCCCCTGCCGGTGTGGGGCTAAAGGCCGTAGGGCTTGGTTGTGGCGGCGGGAGTGGGCGCCGCGGTGGGCGTTGGGGTGGCGGTGGGTGTGGGTGTGTCGGGGGTTTTTTGTGGAGCGGCTTCCGAAGGTTTGGCGGGGGCGGGTTTTCCGTGCTTGTCGGCGGCTTTTTGTAGCTCTTCGGCTTTCTTTGTTTTTTCGGTTTCGGCTTCGGCGTCGGTTACGTAGTGAAAGACTTGCAGGCGGCCGGGGAACTGTTCGGTGGTGAAGACGCGGTTCTGCTTGTCGATGGCTACGCCGACCAGGGCCTTGAACTGGCCGGGCATTTCGCCGTGGCCCATGCCGATGTAGGTGAGGACCTGGCCTTCCTTGTTGAAGACCTGGAGGCGGTCTTCCATTTCATCGGCGACCCAGATGTGGCCGTCGCTATCGACCGCTATGCCCTTGGGACGGGCGAAGTTTCCGGGGCCGTCACCATTTTTGCCGAAGGTACTGATGAAGCCGCCGTCGGCGTCGAAGATTTCGACGCGATCGTTCAGGGTGTCGGTGACGTAAACATTTCCTTCGCTATCAAGCGCGATGCCCTGGGGCGCGGCAAAGTCGCCGGGGGTGGTGAGGTAGTGGTTCTTGCCGCCGGTGCCGATGCGGCGGAGGAGTTTGAGGGAGTCGGCGTCATAGACAATGACCTGGTCCTGCTGGGTGTCGACGGCATAGAGAAGGCGATTGGCGGTATCGATGGCGATGCCTACCGGATCGACCAGTCCCTCGGTGATCTGGGTTTCCAACTCATGTTTGGCGTTGAAGATGAGGATGCGGCGCATCTTTCCGTCTGACACAAAGAGGCGGTCGTCGTCGTCGATGGCGAGGCCGTTGATCCATCCGAAGTGGGCCTCAATGCCGTTGCGGATCATCTGGGTCTCTCGGGTTTCGGTGTTGAAGATGAAGACGGCTCCAACCTTTTGATCGGCCACGTAGACGAGGCCTTTTGAATCGACGGCAATGCCGTAGGGGCCGATGAGCTGAAACGGGAAGGTCTTGGGATTGAACTTTTCGTCCTGGCTCTGTTCACCGGCGAGGCGATCCATCCAGGATGCTTTTGCTTTGGTGGTGGGATTGGGGGTGTAGTCGATTTTGGATCCGGCGAAGTAATCGAGCCACCGAACACGCGCGATGTTGGGCGGGCTGGGCCACACCAGCTTGGTGGGGTCAAAGCCAAATTTGCGCGGGCCCACATCGGAGGTTGTGGGAGTGGTGGCTTTCTTTTTCTTGTCTGCGCGGGCGGAGAGGGGTGAGGTGAGGGCTACGGTGAGCAGCAGGAGCAGGGCTAGGGACTTGGAGCCTAAAAAGAAACAGAGTCGTCCGGTCCGGAAGAGCGCGGGCGAGGACGCCCGCGCGACAGCCGATCTGGAGATCGGCGCTACTGTCGAGATCGGCGCTACTCTGAAGAGCGGCGCTACTCTGGAGAGCGCGGGCGAGGACGCCCGCACGACAGCCGATCTGGAGATCGGCGCTACGGTTTCACTGTGGGTCGGGTTGAAAGGGAAGCGAAACATCGTGATCTCCAGTGGGTGCTATTTGGCGATGGGGCTGGTCTGTTTCATGTCGATCCGGTTCTTGTGGCAGTTGTCGCAGAAGGCCATGTTGTTGGCCTGATCTTTTATCAGCAAGTCTGCCTGCAGCGACGCATGCGGCTGATGGCAGGACAGGCAACTGAGCGGCGTCTTCACCTTGGTCTGGTCGGTGGGGTCCATCACGTCGGAGACAGGGTGATACTCGATGGGATGGCCAAGGCCGAAGCGCAGGGGCAGGATGGCGACCTTGTTCTTTGCGAAGTAGTCGTCAGGGAGCTTGACGGCTCCGTTGAAAATGGTCAGGAGATGGTTCGCGTCGTCGCGCTGGGGAACGGAATCGGGGCCGTGGCACTCAAGGCAAAGTGCATTGCCTTTGGCGCGCAATAAGTGATCAATGTCGCCGCCGTGGGGAGTGTGGCAGGTGGCGCATCCCTGGGCAAATGCGGGCTGGTGATGCACCGGCTTCTTGCGCAGATCGTCGAGATCGTTATGGCATCCGAGGCAGATGGAGACGGCGTCGGTTTTGGGCAGGCCGGGCTCGCTGCTGGCGTGGGGGCTGTGGCAATCGATGCAATCGCCCATGGCTCCGGGATGGGGTACCTTCGCAGATTCGATCTGCTTGGCTTTGTCGTCGTGGCAGGTGACGCAGAGGGTTTTGGCGTCTGGCTGGGTGAGGACGATTTTCCCGTCTTTGGCGGGAGCGTGGCACATTTCGCAGCTTCGCGCCTCATAGGGCGGGTGCTGGAATTTGACCATGAGCTTGGGCGATGCCGACTGGTGGGGGTCGTGGCACTCCATGCAATTGGCGGTGGCGAAGGGCTGACCCTGGTGCGCTTTCTGCAGGTCGGCGTCCTTGGCGTCGTGGCAGTCGAGGCAGAGCGCAGGAGCGGGCTTGGTGAGATGGAAGCGATTCTCCATCGTTGGATCCGCTCCGGTTTTGTGGGTGGTGTGGCAGGTGTCGCAGCCCATATCGAGCGCGGCATGACGGCTGCCCTTTTCCGGGACATTGAGGCCGGTCTTATGGCAATCGAGGCAGAGGTTTTCCTTTTCGCCTCCGGAGACGGGTTTGAGGAGCTGGTTCTTGTTATCGGAGGCGTGCGGATCGTGGCAGGCAAGGCAGTTGCGGACCGCGGGAGGATGCACGGTGCCCTTGATGTCCGCCGCTGTTTTGTCGGAATGGCAGGTGAGACAAAGCGCGGCCGGCGTTGCGGTGATGAGCTTGACGCGCGTGACATCTTTATTGACGCGGACTTCATGGCAGCTCAAACAGCCGGTGGCCATTGCGGAGTGAACGGATTTGCCTTTTGACTTGTCCTCATGACACTCAAGGCATTTGGCGGAATCGACTTTGGGGTCCAGCGGAACGGGGTGTACCGCAGCGATGGCGCGCACGGAGAGCATGGCGAGGAGTGCCATGCTGAGGCAGAAGCGCCCGGCAATGCCGCGGACCTTGGCCGCATTGCTGAACCAGACGCGATGAAGAACCAACTTCATACCGACTCCGAGACTCCGAGACCTGGAGGGAAGATTGTGGCGCGCGGGCTGCCGAATTGCGAAGGCGGCAGCGCTGCGAACAGGGGACTTGATGAGCGAAGTTCCAAGAGACAAGTAGATACGGCGACTCGACGCCGATGCGGTGATTTAGATCACACAATGGGTGATTTGTTGTGTGCACGGTGAGTCGGTGAAGGAATTTCAGGTGAAGCGGCAAAGAGGCGGGGTGATCTGCAGCTTTCCTCTATTGGAAACAGGGGTATGGCGTGCTGCTGAGAGAGGTGTGGAGAGCTGTGGCACAGCGAAAGGGCACATCGTCCGGAAACGAATCATCCTGAGACAACCAAGCTGAATTTGCTGGTTACCAAGGCGTTGCCGGGGTCGGCTTTTGGGACTCAGGTGAAGCGAATATGAGCCGATTCACAAGATGTAGGCACAGGGAGGTTCGGCTCGTGAAACGGCAACTATGGTTTTGGTCTTGGCTGGTTTTGATCGCGGTGCCCGCCGCGGGGCAGATTGCAGCGCCGACGAGCGATGTGCTGGGCGCCCATCTGAATTACGGCCGTGGATGCGCGGCCTGCCACTCGCCGCACAGTGGAACAAGCGGCAACGGAAGTGCAAAGACTGTCGAAATAAGTGAACGCACGCCCATGCTTTGGGGTCAGGATGCGACCAGCCTCTACGGCAGGACGATTACGACTGGGGGTGGGGGTTACGTGGAAGTGCTGCCGAGCAGCATGTCAGCGAGTACGCCCGATGTGAAAGGCATGCTGACCTGTTTGACCTGCCATGACGGCAACTTCGCATCGGGTGCAATGATGAAGAACAAGCTCTACGAGGAGCTTCCATCCACATATGGAAATAACAGCTCGGTGCCCACGATGCTGGGCAACAGCGTGGGAGGCTCGGGCAGCTATCTGAACGAACACCCGGTGGGATTGAGCGCCAAATTGAGTTGTGGCGGGGCGGGGTGGGACTGCAGCGTGAGCGGCGGTGTGGTGAGAATGAACGGAGCGAAATCGAGCCTGTTTGTGAAGAACTACGGTTTCTTTGTGACTCCGGGGAACTACAACAACAGTGCTGTTGTGGTGTGCACAACGTGCCACGAGCCGCACGTGATGAACGTGGTGACGGTGAGCAACGGATCGACGTCGGGGCTGCCGGCGGGCAACTACGCGACGATGTTCTTTCTGAAGGCGCCGTATAACCCGGCCGATCCCAATCAAGCGTCGAACCAGACGGCGCAGTTCTGCCGGCAGTGCCATGGGGACAAGTCGAACGAGATGAATGGCGGGATGGCGGGAACGGTGTTCTAGGGAACTGCTTACTTCCTGATGGGGATGCCTCTGCGGGGGGATGCCATGGTTACTGTGCCGTCCTGATTGTGCGAGGCTGCATGGCAGACCATCACACAGGTATTGGCGGCGCGGTTGTAGGAGAGAGTGCCGTTATTTGCGGCTACCACGTTGGCGTCAAAGTTGACGAGGCGCTCGCCACTGATGGTGGGACTCACGGCGCCCATGCCGTGCGCGGTGTGGCAGACCGAGCAACTGAAGCCAGCAGTGATGTGGTAATTGTGCTGATTCCAACTGGTGTTCTGCATGATCTGGTTTTGCAGGTCGTGGCATTTTCCGCACATTGCATAGGGTCCCGCAACGCTCAGATCGGGAGTGGGAAACAGATTGACGATCGGTCCGCCCGGACTTGCGGGTGTGCCAGTCTGGCTGAACTCATAACGCCGCTCGAGGATGTGTGTCCATACTGATCCGTGGGGGCCGTTGGGGCCTTTGCCTCCAAACTCTCGATTGTCATCGCTGTTGTGGCAATCGGTGCAGAGAATCTGGACGCCGACGCCATTGGCAGCCATGGTGCGAGTTGAGGCCGCACCTAGTTGAGTCAGCATGGCCGGAAGCAGGCTGGGCTGTAGAAGCGGGCTGTTGCTGGGGTGCATGACGGGATGGCTCGAAGTAGCGGAGGTGGCAAACTGCTTGGTGAGGTCGAGTGGATCGCCTGCCGCAACGGCACGTATGGGGGAGTATCCGTAGATGGGCAGCACCACTTTGCCGAGGCTTGTGCCGTGGCAGCGCAGGCAATTCTCATACTGATTGACGGCTGGCGTCAGCGGGGTCACTCCGTCTGTTGCACTGATTCCAGCTACATCTTTTTGTGAAACGCGAAGCAGGGGCGGCAGCGGGAACACGCCCACCTGCTCCGATCCATGCGCATTGTGGCAATCCACGCAGGTGGCATGGCGGTTGCCGTCCAATAGAACTTTTTCATTGGCATCGTGGGGATTCGACGTACCTGGGAACGGATGTCCCACCTTAGGGGTCGCATATTCGGGAAACACATTTCCCCAGGTGGCCATGGGAGAGACGTTTGCGCCGTTATGGCATGCGATGCAGTCCTGCTCATTGACGCCGCGCAGCAGGCGGGCGGACGCTCCGGCATTATGCGGCGCGTGGCAGGCGATGCAGGCATCTTTGGCCACGGTGGTGTAGCTGCCCAGGCCAGCACTCGGCGAAATGACATCCGGCGAGATGGCGTGTGCACTGGCAGCCCAATCCGCCAGCGGGTTCACCTGGTTGGTGACTGTGCGCGTGGGATCATGGCAGGCGAGGCAAAGCTGGCCGCTGGAGCTGTCCTTCGCGAGGAAATTCAGGCTCACCAGGTCCTTGGCCTGCACATGTGGATTATGGCAGGACGTACATTCGACGTTTCCCAGGACGAGATGCACCGCTCCGGTGGGGTCCGCCGTCTTGTGGGACTTGGTCAGTGAAGCGACCAGATCGACATTGTCTTTCAGCGGCCACGACAGGCTGAATGGATGCGAAGTCTGCATGTCATGCGGTGTTGGCGCGTTGCTGCCGAGGATGTCGGCGGTAAACATGTTTCCCTGCATGGTGACCTGGCCATAGGCCACGGTGTCTCCGACGGCTACGGTGCCGTCGTGGCAACTGAGGCACTTGTTGCTGTCGGAGCCGAGCTTCGGCTGCCTGCCGGAGTTTGCCTCCGTTGTGCTGGTGTAGAGCGTGTAGGACTGCGTCGTGAGCTTCTGGTTCCACAGGCCGTAGGTAGTTGCGGAGTGCGGCGCGTGACAATACGCGCATGCGTCAGGGCGCGCGCCTACGACAGGCGATTTGGTGCCTGGGCCGAGGCTGTGCATTCCGAGGACGTCGCCCGTGATCTGCGCATCAAGAGTTGCTACCGCGAGC
>Ga0302195_10002518_pt1 | contig 14460 bp, 9 predicted proteins | sample II_Bog_N1_2_FD_198778 | JGI IMG/M metagenome (GOLD analysis project Ga0302195, IMG submission 198778) | Peat permafrost microbial communities from Stordalen Mire near Abisko, Sweden - II_Bog_N1_2 | ecosystem: Environmental > Terrestrial > Soil > Wetlands > Peat | place: Sweden: Abisko, Stordalen...
CCGTGTACGTGTCGGCGGCCCCGTAGTAGATGGCGATCCGTCCGCTGGCCGCATCCGCAATCGCGGCGCACGGGAAGATGACGTTAGGCACAAAACCCACAGTCTCATACTGGGTCTCCGGCGTGAGCAGGTAATCTCGAGTCCGCAGCAGCACCTTGCTCGGATCCTCAAGGTCCAGCAGCACCGCGCCCATGCTGTAAACATATCCGTTACAAGTCGTGCTCACGCCGTGATAGAAAAGCAGCCAGCCCGCCGGCGTTTCTATCGGCACCGGACCCGCGCCGACTTTGGTAGCCTGCCACCAGGTTTTGCCCTGCGCCCGCATCACCAGGCGGTGCTTGCCCCAATAAACCAGGTCCGGACTGTACGACAACAGAATGTCGCCGAACGGAGTGTGGCCCGAGTCGCTGGGGCGGCTCAGCATGGCGTAAAGCCCGTTGATCTTTCTCGGGAAGAGCACGCCGTTGCGGTTGAAGGGCATCATCGGATGCTCCATCTTGGTCCAGGTCTTGAAGTCCCTGGTGCGGCCCATTCCGATGGAAGCTCCTGGAAAATCGTCACACCACGTGACGTAGAAGGTATCGTCCATCTTCAACAGGCGCGGGTCATAGGCGTAACCGTTTTGCACTTTCTTGCCGGCCTCGTTCTTCCACGCAATCACGTTGGGGTCCAGATCCCAATGAATGCCGTCCCGGCTGCGGCCAAAATGAAGATCGGCCACGCCATTGCGATGATCGGCGCGGAAGACTCCAACGAAGGCCCCCTCATGCGGCCAGGCAGCGCTGTTGAAGACGCGAGCCATGCGTCCGCCGGGGTTCCATCCGAGCAGGGGGTTTCCGCTATAACGCCAAACTACGCCGGTGCAGCCTGCCGGGCGGTCTTGCCAGGGGAGGTGAGGGATAGACTGGCCCACGATGCTCTGCTTCGTCGATTTTCCTGCGCTCATGTAAAAAGCTCCTCTTTCAATTTGCTGCAAGGTTGGCGGCTGCGCCCTCGCGCCGAGCCTTCAGTTCGTCTGCGATGCGTTCCAGAAGCTTCGCATCAAGGTTATAGAAGGCGGCTGCAAACACGGTCAGCAGACACCCCACTGCGGGAAGTACGCTCACCATCAGGCGAATGCCCAGCAGCGTGCCTGCGTTCTGTGCGATGTTGGCCTGGTAACCGTAATATGCCAGCAGCCATCCCGCGACGGCGCCGCCGATCGTCCAGCCCATCTTCTGCGCGAAGGTTCCCGCTGAAAAAATGAGCCCGGTGGCGCGGCCTCCGAACTTCCACTCCGCATAGTCGGCGGTGTCGGCATACATGGCCCAGACCAGAGGGTTCAGCGAGCCGGTAAAGAGCGAGCCGACAATCTGACAGCCGAAGATCAGCGCCAGATTCTTCGGCCCGGCGAAAAACATCGGCAGAAGCGTCACCGCGTTGATCAGCGTAAGCCAGATGTACGTCTTCTTCTTCCCGCCAAAAAACCTGGTCAACGGAGCGGTAACCACCACTCCCGTAAGCGAGCACACCGTGCCCGCAACCAGGTACGTTGCGGTCAGGCCCTCCCGGCCCACGAAATACTTGAAGTAGTAAATCAGGCAAGCTCCGCGAATCGAGACCCAGGTAAGAAACAAGATGCTCATCGCGCCCAGCGCCAGCCACGGCCGGTTCTTCAGCAGGTCTCTCAAGTCGCCGCCGACCGACGACTGGTCGCTTGCCAAAGGGACAACGCGCTCGCGCGTGGTAGCGAAGGTGAAGAGAAAGAAACACATCGCCGCAAAGCCAAAGACGCCCATCGCCAGAGGGTAGCCCACCTTGTTGTTCCCGTGGCCGAGCGTTTTGATCAGATAGAGAAACGTGCCCTGCACAATGAGGTTTCCGGTGAAGGCGCCCACGAATCGATAGGAAGAGAGCTTGGTGCGCACATCGGAATCGGGGGTAATCACGCCCAGCAGGGCTCCGTAGGGAATATTGATCATGGTGTATACAATCATCACCAGCATATAAGTGGCATAGGCATAGGCCAGCTTGCCGGTCGGCGACAGATTGGGCGACAGAAAGGTCAGCACGCCCGAGATGAAGAAAGGGAAGGCCATCCACAGCAGCCAGGGGCGAAACTTGCCGAAGCGCGATTTCGTCCGATCCGCCATCATTCCCATGACGGGGTCGGCCACCATGTCGCCGCTTCGAGTCAGCAAGATCATTGTGCCCACGGCCGCGGCGCCGAGCCCCACCGTGTCCGTATAAAAGTTCATAAGGAACAGAACGAAAGTGTTGTAGTAAAGGCAGGATGCCAAATCACCTGTGGCGTAGCCGACGCGTTCCCTGAAACGCACCGGTTGAGACTCTTCGGAAGTAGACATCTCTTGCTCCCTTTTGTGAGGCGTGGCCGCGCGCCGGGGCTATCGGGCAACTCGCAAGAAAAAACGCAGTCGCCGGCTCTGAACCGTAAACTGGAATCTCCTTTTCGGCAGCGGTTTCAGGAAATTGTATCGCTCTTGAGGCAGATTGCAAGGCGAAAAGAATGCTTGCGTCAAGAAACCTGCGTTTGCGGCAGCCTCTCGCAGCGCGCAGCCGGGCTTCTGTCGTGCAAAATCGAGGGGCAAAGCAGAATTGAAGCGACAAATCGGACCAGGTGCGGCCAAGGGGAATTGACTTAAGCTCACCTAATATCTGTTGCTTATCATTAAAATCAGCAAGATAGAAAAGCAAATGGCGGAGAGAGTGGGATTCGAACCCACGGTACTCGTTAAAGTACACACGCTTTCCAAGCGTGCGCCTTAAACCACTCGGCCATCTCTCCACTCAAGTGGCGTGTCTTCTTGAATCTACCACAGCTGACAAGCGATGTCAGGCGGCGGAGGGCTGCTATTCGAACTCCGCCACAACCTGGCCAACCTTCACTGAATCGCCCTTCGCAACCCGCACGTTCTTCACTTTTCCCGCGCTGTGCGCCGTCACGTTTGTTTCCATCTTCATGGCTTCGAGAACCATGATCGGGTCATTGGCCTGAACCGGCTGCCCGGGCTCGACAGTCACTTTGATAACGATGCCTGTTACGGGACTTCGGCAAACCTTCTTTTCGTCAACGGCTTCCTCGGCCGCCGCAGCCGGAGCTTGCGCGGCCGCAACCGGCGTTGGCTGTGCCGTCGCGGCCGGGGTGTGAGATGGCCCGTACTGCGGCTGGCGCGGCATCGCGTCATCTTCCAGCACTTCGACTTCCGCTTCGTAAGTCTTTCCGTCAATTGAAATCTGAAGTTTCAAGTTACCAGCTTCCTTCCTTCCACTTGCTTTCGAGCGTCAGCCCCTGGCCTCAACCCCCGGTCCGCGGATTATGGGAGGCGTGAACCAGCGCCCGCCCTTGCTGAGACCATGCGCTCACACCCGGATAAGGCGACCGCAGCATCTTCGCCGAGCGGATGCGAACCTTTTTGCCTAAAAACGCGGTTACTGCCGCGGCAATCAGCACCAGCGTTTCAGGCGTGACCTGCTCATCTTCCCGATGAACCGCTTCCTGCATCGCAGCAGCGGGAGCGGCTTCCTTCTCAACAGCCGGAGCAGCAGCCGCCTGCACCTGCGGAACCCGGCTGACTTCCGCCAGCTTGGCTTCCAGAGCCTTGAGCGCGCCGGCAAGCTCACTCAGTTGGCTCGCCATCGCATCTTCCCGTTCCGCGGCAACATGGCGCAGCATGAACCACAAGCCGAAAAAGGTCAGCGCGCAGCCCGCTCCAACCAGGACCGCGATCACCACGAAATCCACTGCATTCAAATCCACGCGCGGCTCCCCATCATAAAGGAATCAGTCCATGCTTCTTCGCGGGCCGCAGTTCCCGCTTGGTATGCAGCGATTCAAGCGCCTCCGCCAGAACCTTCCTGGTCTCGGCAGGCTCGATGATGTCATCCACCAGCCGCCTGCCCGCCGCAACATAGGGGTTGGAGAAGGTCTCGCGATACTCGTCCACCAGTTCCTGGCGTCGGCCGGCCTTATCCTCGGCCGCATCGATCTCGCGCCGGAAGACGATCTCCGCCGCGCCCTCGGCGCCCATCACCGCAATCTCCGCCGTGGGCCACGCCACCACCCGGTCCGCGCCCAGATCCTTGCAGCACATCGCGATGTACGCGCCGCCATAGGCCTTGCGCAGCACCACCGTAATCTTCGGCACCGTTGCGGCCGAATAGGCAAACAGCAGCTTGGCCCCATGACGGATGATGCCGCCCCGCTCCTGCTCCACACCGGGAAGAAATCCCGGCACATCTACAAAGGTCAGCAGCGGAATATTGAAGGCATTGCAGAAGCGCACAAACCGCGCCGACTTATCCGAGGCATTGATGTCGAGCACCCCGGCCAGGCAATTTGGCTGGCTGGCGATAATGCCCACTGGCCGCCCTTGCAGGCGTCCGAAGCCAATCACAATATTCGCCGCAAACTCCGGTTGAATCTCCAGAAAATCCTGATAGTCCACGACGCGCTTGATAACATCGCGCACATCGTAAACAGCTTTATTGTCCACTGGAACAATCCCGTTCAACTCCGGATCAGATTCCAGCGGCAGATTGAAAGCCATGCGCGGCGGATCCTCAAGATTATTCGAAGGCAGAAAACTCAGCAGCCGCCGGCAGATCTGAGTCGCATCATCGTCATCGCGAGCAATCAGGTGTACCACGCCCGAACTCATCTGCGCATGAGGGCCGCCCAGCTCTTCATCGCTCACCACTTCGCCGGTAACCTGCTTGATCACCTTTGGCCCGGTGATGAACATCCGCGCCGGCTGCGTTTGAATCACAAAGTCGGTCAGCGCCGGGCTATAGACAGCGCCGCCCGCGCAGGGTCCGCAGATGATCGAGATCTGCGGCACCACTCCGGAGAGCAGAACATTGTTGTAGAAGACGCGGCCATATCCGGCCAGGCTGTCAATCCCCTCCTGAACGCGCGCCCCGCCCGAGTCGTTCATAAAGACAAACGGGCTGCCCGTCTTCATCGACAGGCGCATCATATCCACAACCTTGTCGTTGTGCGTCTCGCCGGCAGAGCCGCCGCCCACGGTGAAATCCTGGCTGGCCAGATGCACCTGGCGCCCGTCAATGTTGGCGCACCCGGTCACCACTCCATCGGCGGGCATCTCTTTGCCGGCCATCCCAAAATAAGTTGACCGGTGCATGGCAAACAGTCCAATCTCCTTGAAGCTGCCCTTATCCACCAGCCTTTCAACCCGCTCCCGCGCCGTCAGCTTGCCGCCCGCGTGCTGTTTCTCGATGCGCTCCTGGCCGCCGCCCAGTTCCAGCTCCGCGCGCCTTGCGCTCAGAGCCGACAGCTTCTCGGCCATCGTCTTCTTGCCTTCCGCTTTCTTCGCCATCCCCGCTCCTGCTTCCACCGGCCTTGTAGGTGTCCTGATTCTAGAGTTCGCTCAATAAATGCCGTCATCCCAAGCATCTTGACTCGCTCTTGCGAGTCGCACCAGCAATGAACCCGCTAACTTGCTAACTCGCCATCCCGCGAAGCGGGGCGAACCCGCCAAAATGGTTTACCCCTTTCCGGGTTGGTGAAAATGCTCCTATCTCTCCGGAGCCACCGTCACCCGGTGCTCTTTCCCGTTCAGCGTAATCACATAGTTCACTTTGGCGTTCAGCGCAGCCCCGCCTCCAGCCGCTGCAAGAGCCTTCTGCTCTGGCGCCTTCGCCTCCGCGGCCTTGCCCGCAACCGCCGGCTCCTTGCCCACATTCTTCCGCCCCTGCGCCCGGCTCTCGAAAAACTTCGGCGCAACCTGCGGGAACATGGCATACGTCAGCACATCCTCGTCGCTGCCATTCGATCCCTTCAGAGCATTGGCCGCCGCGCTAAGACTCTCCCACTCCGGCTTCTGCAAGTCGGCCGGCCGAACCGTAATCGCCGGCTTCTTCGCATGAGCCTCCGCCAGTTTCAGCACCTCGGGATCCTTAGCGCCGATCGTAGCTCCGTAATAGCCCAGCATCAAATCGGCAAACTCCCCGGTAAGCACCTTGTACTTGCCCATCAGCACATTGAAGACCGCCTGCGAGCCCACGATCTGGCTCGTCGGCGTCACCAGCGGCGGATACCCCGAGTCCTTGCGAACCCGCGGAACCTCCTCCAGAACCTCCTTCAGCCGGTCGCCCGCGCCCTGGCCCTTGAGCTGGCTCTCCATGTTCGAAATCATCCCGCCCGGAATCTGGCTCTTGAAGATCTCCGTATCCACGCCCGTATTCTCGCTGAAAAACTCCTTGTACCGCGGCCGAATCTTCGCAAAGTGAGCAGACACTCGCAGCACACGCTCCAGATCCACCCGCGTCTCGTAGCCGGTCCCTTCCAGCAGCTCGATCATGCTCTCCGTCGGATTGTGTCCCGGCCCCAGCGAGAGCGAACTCACCGCTGTATCCACAATGTCGCATCCCGCCTCGACAGCCTTCATCAGCGAGACCAACGTCACTCCGGTCGTCGCGTGCGTGTGCAGATGCACCAGCGTCTCCTCGCCGCACCGCCGCTTGATCGCCTTCACCAGGTCATAAGCCGGCTGCGGCCTCAGCAGAGCTGCCATATCCTTGATGCAGATCGAGTCGCAGCCCATCTCCCGCAACTCCTCGGCCATCTCGGCAAAGGCCTCCACGGTATGCAGCGGGCTGACGGTGTAGCAGATCGCGCCCTGCGCATGCTTGCCAGTCTTCTTCACGGCGGCGATGCTGGTCCTCAGGTTGCGCGGGTCGTTCACGGCGTCGAAGACCCGGAAAACGTCGATCCCGTTCTCCGCCGACTTCTCCACAAACCGCTCCACCACGCTGTCCTCATAATGCCGGTAGCCCAGCAGGTTCTGCCCGCGCAGCAGCATCTGCAAGCGCGTCTTCGGCATCAGCTTGCGGAACGTCCGCAGCCGCTCCCACGGGTCCTCATTCAGAAAGCGTATGCAGGAGTCGTAGGTCGCCCCGCCCCAGCACTCCACCGACCAGTAGCCGGCGTTATCAAGGTCCTCGCACGCCGGAATCATGTCGTCCAAACCCATCCGGGTGGCCAGCAGGCTTTGATGCGCGTCGCGCAGCGCCAGTTCGGTAATCTCAACGATGCGGCCCATGTGCGTCTCCCCACAAAAATAGCCCAGCAACAGGAGTCCGTTTCCCAAGACCGTGTCGATGGGCCTGCGCAGTCGTGCGCCAATCTCCCATCATACTATTCGGGCGGGGTCAACAGCCAACCCGCCCCGAGCCCGGCTGGGCAATCGCTTGAACATCGGGCAACGGGCGCCGAACCCTAACGGCATCCTGAACACCCCCCAAAAGGCCTGTCATCCTGAGCGAGCGTAGCGAGTCGAAGGACCTGCTTCTTGCTCTTCTTGCTATTTGGGTGAGATACCACTCGCCCCCCTCCCGGAGGGAGGGTGTGAGAATAGCCCAGGGTGGAGCGCAGCGAAACCCTGGGAAAGCGCCGCGCCACACAGCAGCCGTCCCGTAGGGCCGGCACGAGTTGCGCCCAACGCCAACAGAGGGAGCGGAGGCCTAAGCCAACGGAGGGAGCGGAGGCCTAAGCCAACGGAGGGAGCAGAGGCCTAAGCCAACGGAGGGAGCAGAGGCCTAAGCCAACGGAGGGAGCAGAGGCCTAAGCCAACGGAGGGAGCAGAGGCCTTCAGGCCTCTGAATCCAGCAGCCTCAACGGGCGGGCCTTCAGGCCCGGAAATCTGCCACCACCCGTGCGACGGGCCTCAGAAATCACCAGTATTTTGTATCAGGGCACGACTTCAGTCGTGCCGCAAACAGGCCCAAAACGAACCCGGGCTTTAGCCCCTGAGGAAATGTTGGACCGCAACAACGACCCGTTCAGAGGTTCCTTCGCAGGCTCCGGAAAAGTTCGATCCGGAGGGAGCAGAGGCCTTCAGGCCTCTGAATCCAGCAGCCTCAACGGGCGGGCCTTCAGGCCCGGAAATCTGCCACCTTCCCCGCGACGGGCCTCAGAAATCGCCAGTGTTTTGTATCAGGGCACGACTTCAGTCGTGCCGCAAACAGGCCCAAAATCAACCCGGGCTTTAGCCCCTGAGGAAATGTTGGACCGCAACAACGACCCGTTCAGAGGTTCCTTCGCAGGCTCCGGAAAAGCTCGATCCGGAGGGAGCAGAGGCCTTCAGGCCTCTGAATCCAGCAGGCTCAACGGGCGGGCCTTCAGGCCCGAAACTTTGCCAACCACCGCGCGACGGGATAGCGCTCTGGGCAGGATTTTAGAGGCCGCTGAACCAACCGCCGATTGGTCGAAAAATAGGAATTTCTCCCGGCGACATCGGCGTTCTTCAGTACCAATCCATATGCTGGCCCCTAATCCAAGCTGGATGAGCGCGTTGGGCTGTTTTCATCCGTTGAGAGTTTCTGCCGCGCCGGTCGGCGTGTTCCCGAATTAGAATCGCTGACCCAAGCATCGTAACTTGTTACGGTGGAACGTGTTCTTATCGAAGTTGAGTGCCGGTTGCTGTGACGGCGGCGAGTTTCCGTGGAACGAATTTGATCGTTCGGGCCACCAAGCGCAACAAATTCAAGGCACGACGCCCACTTCGCTACAACCGGTCTCATGAATGCATGGGGGCTCATACACCCCGCGAGTTGATGTGGATGGTTTATGAGACCGGTTCCAGGTTGGACCCAATAAAGCTCTGGATGACCCAAAACAAGCACGCTAAAGGTGTCCAGGATGGTGGATGGCTGCGCTACCGGCCTGCCGGTCGCCTCTGCCAGTCTTCTATCTATAACTGCAATTCTGAAGTTTCAGCGGATCACGGCGGTCTGCGCCTTCATTGAATGGGAAGCGCATGCATCAGTCCACCGTCCAGCCACAGCGCATTCACTCCACGCGGTAGCCCGAGAGAAGCGCCGACGGTGCGCTGATAGATCTCGCCGTAATTGCCCACCGCGGAGATCACCGTGGCGGCCCAATCCTTATTCGGCAGCCCCAGCGCCTGGCTCGTAACCCAATCGACACCAAGCAACCGCTGCACCACCGGGTCTTCGCTCGTCTTTTGCGCGGCCACATTGGCGCGAGTCACGCCGCTCGCCTCGGCCTGGACAAGCGCATGGATGGTCCAGTCGGTCAGCAGGCCCCATTGCGCGTCGTCGCGCCGGTAAGCGGGAACAACGGGCGAAAGCGTAAACAGTTCCGGCAAAATGCGCGTTTTCACAAGCTCTCGGTATTGCCGACGCAGCGGCGCCAGCCGCGTTACGTAGGCACCCACGGCATCGCACCAGTGAGTCGCCATGGCGTCGTCCATCTCACCCTCTTCCTGCCACGTCGACACCCGCATCTTGAGCGCACCGGCATGGGCACGCGCTTCCAATACGCGATCATTGTCGGTACCGTCGATCACGCAAAGCTTGCGGCCGACAAGATCTTTCACGTGCGCCGCTGGCAGTCCGGGCCACACCAGAACGCCAAGACCGTCGTAAAACACCGGCGGACCGAAGGCCACCTTCCATTTCGCGGCCGCTGAAACACTTGGGGTCACTCCGACCACCAGCTCAACACGCAATTGACTGAGTCCTTCTTCGGCCTCGGCCTCGGAATTGAACATATGGATGTCGATCTTTGCGCGCGTGCCAAGAGCTGCGATCCCCACAGCTTTACAGATCTCGGCATTCAGTGAGCTCAAGTCTCCATGCAGATCGACCTTGTTCCAGTCTTCTCGCGCAACGACCACGCCGCAGCGCAGCACACCAGCCGCCTGAATCCGTTGCAGCGTAGAACCAGCGGCGATGGTTGGTGTCTCCGCACCCGCGCTCGCCGCCAGCGCCAACAGCGCCGCCGCCAATAATCCATTCCACTTGGAGTTCATATCCCTCATCGTAAACAGAACCGGGACGGCCTCGCAGCCGTCCCGGCTGAGTTGAGTTGCTCGTTTACTGGGGCCAGGAGCCGCCAGTGCCGGTCGTAGAGTTCGGGGTGGTGTTATTGCTGGTGTTGTAGTACGGACTGCCGTTGCTCACCGTCGGACGCGGATTGAAGTCCGCTGGCGGCGGATCGATGACCGGCACGGTTGTTTGCACTCCGGTCGGATCGAACGCTGCCGAGCTGTAGACGCCGTTATTGTAGTCCGTCGGCACGATGCTCAGCGCTTGGTTGGAGCAGGCGCCGGTTGCGGCGTAGTGCGGAAGCGTACTCGGGGACGAAATCGTGGCGTAGGTCTCCGGCAGCGGGGCAACATTGCCAAGCAACCGATCGTTGTCGAAGGCTTCCGTCAGATCGCCCATGCCGGGAAAAACGTCTCCAGGCCCCAGAGCGGTTTGCGCCGCGCCATTAGGCTTGCAGAACGGATTGATCGTCGTTGTCGTCGATTGCGCGCCGGGCAACACCAGCGTCGGTGCGTGAGTGGATCCGCTATAAGTGGGCGGATTCGCGCACAGGGTTGCCCCGGTGGTGAGAGCCGCGGCCTCGTCCGGCAACTGCCCCAGTGGAACCAGACCCTTCAGTTCCTCCACGAAGCGGACCACCGCGGAGTGCTCACTGTAGACGTGGCTCACGCCGTGTGTGACCGAGAAGGGCGAGACCACCATCAGCGGTATGCGTGGGCCGCCGGTCTCGGGCTGCCCGTCCGGACCCCAGGTGCGGAACTGTTCGGGTTGATGATCAAAGAATCCGTCCGACTCATCGTAGGTGATGATGATCGCGCTCTGATTCCAGTAGGGGCTGTTGGCGATCGCGTTGACCGTCGCGGCTACCATGGACTCCGAGATCTGCGAGTCCGAGTAGGAGCCATGGTCGTCGTTGCCGGCGAAATCTTGCCTAACGGTCGGATTCGGATCCAGTGGGGCTTGGCCGAGGTTGTTGTAATAGCCGCCGCGGATGTAATAGACGCCTGGGGTCAAAGCATCGCCGGTGACATCGGTGTAGAACTGCTGCAGGCCATGCATATTGCCCTGCTCTTGGGTGTTATCGCCGAGGTAGCCGAAGTACTGCGGGCCATTGTGGTGCACGATGTAGGAAGCGTGCTCCGGGGCGGACGTGTAGCTGGCTTCGTCGTCTTTGAACGCTGTGCCATCGAAGGGCTCGTGACCATAGCCCTGCTGATACCATCCCCAGGGTATGTTGGGGTCGTTCGCCTTGATGGTTGCCATGTCTTGTTGCACATCGACCAGATCGAAAGCAGAGTGCTGGTCCGACGCCGTGATGCTGTCAATCTGACTCCCCATGAACGAAAGCGGCAACGAGGCGAACGTAAGCGTTTCCTGACCGGCGTTGGGAGTGCCGATGGTGGTTGGCCCCTGGCCACTCGATTCGTCCGGTCCAAAAGGCGGTTTGACCGCCGCATTGTCGCTTGCGCTGCCTGCAAACGGCGCAGAGTCGGTCTCATTCGGCAGCGTGTACTGGGCGTGGGGCACCGCGCTTGGGGAGCCATAGCTGATGCTGTAGCTGTCGTAGTTGTTCGGATGCAGCACCCACTGTGTGTCGCCGGTCTGTGCGCCGATCATCGCGATCGCATTCGGAGTCGAAGGCCCGATCGCAGTCTGGTGCATATTGTCAAACATCGTGAACCGGTCGGCGTATTGCCACATGAACGGGATCGTGTCGCAGTCGATGTGACCCATCACGATCTCGCCCTTCTGCTTGGCTTGCAGTGTAACCTGGCTGGTGGGCGTAGTGTGGGTGGAGGCGCTGTAGATTGGCGCGCTCGTACCGGAGGCGTCAGCGTTGTAATAGAGACCTTCCTGATCGAGCGGGTAGCCGTCGTTCTTCGGCGCCGAGCGGGAGGCTTGGTCGGAGTGGAAATCGTTGATGTAGCCTGTGTGGCTGTGATCCACCGATAACATGTCCTCCGGGTAGATCGGCGTGGTGGTGCCCGAATGATTGACGATCTGGCGTGGCACCAGGAATGGGCTCACCGTGGAATAGGTCACGACTCCGTTGGAAGTGACGGACTCGATCGCGGAGTTGAAGCTGCTCGCGAACGCGTTGCCCGGCAAGGCGGAAGGGTCGCTCGGGTTTGCGTTGGGGTAGGTCGCGAAGAGTCCATTGGCTCCGGGGAAGGTGCCAAAGTAGTGATCGTAGGAGCGGTTCTCCTGGAAGATCACGAACACGTACTTGATGTTCGCCTGCAGCAGCGCAAGCTTTTGCGCCGCCGTGAGCGATGTCATGGAACTAACGCTGTGAAACTGCGTCGCGGTCGCGCCATAGGAGCTCGAAGAGGCCTGAGTAACCACGCCCACGCTGAAGGGCACCGTCGCCGTTTGAGTGCCGGTGGCAACTGTCATCGTGTCCGTTTGCACGGTAGCTGAAACAGAAATATTCAGAGTTGCAGTTGCTGTGGTCAGGCTGGTGACGGTAAAGTTACTTACGGTAATGCCGGAACCAGCAGGAAAGCTCGCCGCCGTGGAACCCTGCACAAAATTCGTGTAAAGGCCGGTAATCGTGACCGGTACCGTTTGGCCCAGCATTGCCGATGCAGGCGCCAGACTGGCGATCTGTGCACCCGGATTCACGGTCAAGGATACCGAGTTGCTCGTAAAAGCCGGGCTCGTGCCGCTGATCGACACCAGATACACTGTGGGGCTTGACACCGCATCCCCACTCGGAATCGTGAACGTAACTCTGCGGATGCTGCCCCCCACGGTGATCACGCTTGCAGGGGTGATCGATAGGGGGCCGCTCCCGCCTGTCAGGGTAACGGTAACGTTAGAGGGCGAAATGGTTCCGCTCGGGAATCCACTGCCAGTGATGGCAAGGTTTGTGATGCCTGCCTGCCCTGAGTTCGGCGAGATGGCGATCAACGAAACCTGAGTAGCTCCAGCGACGCCCGCGAAGATTAGCAGAAACGCCGATAGGTAAAGAAAAATCTTCTTCATGTTTGCGTCCTTAACCCTTTCCAACGCCCCCCGCCCTGCGATTCAACGCGGCGGGAAGTCCGTTACATCAGACCATTGCTCTCGTAGTACCTGCAGAAGGAAGAAGAAACCCGCCGGTACAGGTGTTATGCAATCCCTGTAAAGAATCTCCCTGCGCCTGCGTACGATGCCTGCTCACGGCGGCGGCGAGACCACAGAAGTACGCCAAACAGAGCCAGACCTGTGCCAGACAGCCCTAGAGTCGAAGGCTCAGGCGTGACTGTGGCATCGACGTCGAATTGCACGTCATTGTTAATGGCGCTGCCGGTGTCGAGCGCAGAACCGCTGTAGCTCAGGGAAATTGTTGGATAGATCATTTCCTGTTGCCCGTTGACCGTAACCAACAAGGGCGAGGAGCCCAGGGACGCGGTAAGGTCAAATGAGGTAATCGAATCCTGGGGCAGATTGTCCAGTTCGTACAGAACCCCCGCTAAATCGGTAGTGAGGTTCCCTGTCTGGTCTACTCCATCGATAGACAACTGTACGTCGGAAAACGTCAGCGATTCCAGCGTAGAGTTTGTCGCACCGCTACCGGTAACATTCGTCAGAAACAGCGTATCCACCCCGTTTGGCCCTGGAATGGTGTTGTTCATATCCAGGGATCCCACAACGACCGAGCCGGCCCTGCCGGCAGTGGATGCGAGCAGGAACAGCAGCAGAATGAATGTGCACCGCGCAATTGGCTTCATTACTAGATTCTCCTTCCAAATTTGTGGATCGTGTCTTGCCTGCCGGGCATGTTGAGCCTACCGGCAAAAGGAAAGCGTATTGCAACAACAGGTTCGGCCTCAGGTCAGGCGTGGCTATGAGAGTGACGTTCGCAAGCGACACGACACCCGCAGACTCGTCGCTAGTGTTTTGTTCAAGCTGTTGATCGCGTTGAAAGCCAAAGTTACAGCCGCGTTAGCGATCACGCTTCCGGTTATCGTGGCGCCACACAACGACACTCATATATTTCGGCTGGGCTAAATGCACAAACGTCGGCGATGTCACTCGACAACTGGAAGAGACATTGACCCAATCCTCGCCGTAAGTGATTAAGGAAATATCAATGCATTGTGAAAATTAGAACCCAAAAGGAATATTCCTAGAGGGGTGAATGGCGGTTACTAGGGCATAGGCGGCAAGTGGTCCACCCGATGCGGCCCACACATTAATGGCAGATCAGCGCTTGCAAGCCGGAATCTCCTCTCTTGACACCGGTTCCGAGCAAGAAAACGATATGCGCCATCCAGCCTTGAGAATTCTGGCTTTACGCCAAATCGCCAATGCGCTCATTGAAAATAGAATTCTACCAGCAAGTCGGCCAACGTTCATCGACCCGCACAGCGTCCCTCGCCTCTCGCCCACAACTCTTACAACCCGGTAAGGAGCCAATGCCGACGCGTCCCCGATCTGCCCAAATCCTCGAACCTTTTCGTACCAAACCTTTGCAGATTATTTTTGAACATCCTGCTACCCTGAAGTTGGATCGGCCCTTGCGAACAGGCCGGTCCGGCCCGAAATGAGAGGTCGCCCCCCCTCGGCAGATTCAAGCTCCAAGTGCAACATTTCCATAAAGAGGAGATGGTTGCATTATGGCGAACAGCTACAAGCACCTGGACATCCGGGAGCGGGCGATGA
>Ga0302195_10002549_pt1 | contig 14394 bp, 19 predicted proteins | sample II_Bog_N1_2_FD_198778 | JGI IMG/M metagenome (GOLD analysis project Ga0302195, IMG submission 198778) | Peat permafrost microbial communities from Stordalen Mire near Abisko, Sweden - II_Bog_N1_2 | ecosystem: Environmental > Terrestrial > Soil > Wetlands > Peat | place: Sweden: Abisko...
TCGATGCAAAAATCTGTATAATTTTGTAAACTTTTGCATAAGAAAGCAGAATTTTGCAGAACTCACACCTGTGCATCTGTGGATGACACCCACATGGCAAGAACTATTTCGACGTTACAGCAGTTGGTCGTCGCGGTCATCTGTCCGGCCTCATAGTGCGGATCAAATGAGCCGCGGGCCTTAATGGCTGTCCGCTGACCTGGTCCCAATCACCGTTAGCGGATTCGAAATCCGTGCACAGGTACGGGTTGTCCCGATCATCGGTTTGTCGACCGGATGCCATTACGTCGTCGTCGCTCCTACCAATTCGTGTGATCGTTGCGTTCGATATCTATATTGCAGTTCTCAATTCATTGCCAAGCCACTTTTACGCAATGCCGAGTGGTCTTTGCCGGAATGATCCGCCGCGGCGCATGATGGCCCAGACAATGCGCGCAAGCTTGTTCGCAACCGCGACCGTCACCACGCGCGCAGGCCTTCGCGCCAGCAACGCGTTTACCCACCCGGCGAATTCAGGCTTGTTGCGAGCGTAGCGGACCACGGCGGTGGCGCCGAGCACGAGTAGGCGTCGCAAGTAGGGCTCGCCCTTCTTCGAGATCCGACCGAGATGGACTTTGCCGCCAGTCCCGTTTTGTTGTGGCACCAGGCCGATCCAGGCCGCGAAGTGACGCCCGGACTTGAACGCGCTGGCGTCGACGACGGTCGCGACCATTGCGGTGGCCGTAATCACGCCAATGCCGGGAATCGTTGCCAACCTCAGGCTCATTTCGTTCGCTCGGTGGCGTGCCATAAGGGTTCGCTCGATCGCTTTTATCTTCGCTTGCAGGTCCTGGATCTGCATCATGATCAATTCAGCGCAAGCCCGAGCGGGCTCAGGGAGCACGGAGTTGTCGGTATCCTGAGCAAGAGCGTGTAGTTCGGGAATGCGCCAGATACCTTGTGGTGCGATTAAGCCAAATTCGGCAAGCTGACCCCGCAAGGAGTTGACCAACATAGTGCGCTGGCGCACGAACAGGTCACGCGTCCGGTGCAGCATCAGGATCGACTGCTGCTCAGCACTCTTAACCGGGACGAACCGCATCGTCGGCCTGGTCACGGCCTCACAGATCGCCTCTGCGTCGACCTCGTCGTTCTTGCCACGTTTGACGTAGGGTTTCACGTAAGCCGCCGGCATCAGCCGGATGTTATGGCCGAGCGCTGCCAGCTCACGGCCCCAATAGTGGGCTGTTCCGCACGCCTCCATGCCGACCAGGCAGGGTGGAAGTTTCTCGAAAAATGCTTTGAGTTCGGAGCGCCGGAGCTTCTTGCGGATGATGACTTTGCCCGCAGCGTCCACGCCATGCACTTGAAAAACGTGCTTGGCGAGGTCTAGGCCGATGGTGGTAGGATGCATTGTGGATGACTCCCCTCTCTGTTGCCTCGGCAACACTCTGGCACATTCGATGCCGTCGAGTGGGTGTCATCCACACCATCACCACGCCCCCGGCGGATGCTTAGTAAGCTTGAGGTGGTGGGCTTGGCGCGTCAGCTTTGGTGAATGGGGTGTGACGGGAAAAATATCTTGGCCTTCTGTTGGCCTACAATTGGGGCTCGTTGGTGCGTGCTGGTCGTCGTTGGGTTTGCCCCGTCTTACCGAACGACAGAGGAGTCGGGTCCCGGCCCTGCCGCTTCGAGTCCGGTGCATTGGCTAGATTGCGCATACCGGTGAAGGCGACCATGCTGTCCGGCGCATGGAGACCGCGTGATCCGGTCGATGACGACCAGGGCGGCGCACGAGCTTGGTGGCGCCGTTGGAGTTATTTTCTGATCTCAGTATTTGCGGTTCGGGTCAAGCAATAGGTGGAGCCCGTGCGCGGCGCGAAGTGACCGCCACGAGTCAAACGCAGCGCCGCGCATGGGCGGGCCTGAGGGCGCGTTGTTCATTTTTTGCTCCTGTCGGCGGTTTCGTGACCGTGGTATTCGCGGCGCTCGGCCCCGGCGCTGTGGTATCCGACTTGGCCGTCTTGGGATCGCGCATCGATGGCCCATCGAGCGCAAGACGATGGGCGTTATGCACGAGGCGGTCGAGGATAGCGTCGGCGAAGGTCGGATCGCCGGCTAGATCACGAATTCGGGACGTTTCGCGTTTCGCAACGTTTCGGTAGAATTCGCGCTCTCGCAACGAACCCGCGCCGCGACGTTCACGACAAACTGGCGGGCCTACGCGGTTGAAGCAACCATTTCGGTCGGCAGCTGCGCAACGTCCTGGCCTGACAGGAGAGAGCCATGTCCAAGCACATAACCGCTATTGCCGTGTTGGGCTGCATTTGCGCCGCGACGGTCACTCCAGCGACGGCATGCACGCCCCCGTCCCTTCCGATCGGCGGTGGGCCGCAAATAGTGATGCCTAAGCCGCTTGGGGCCGGACGTTACACGCACTGTAACTTCTCCAAAGTCTACAACCAAGTGACGAGAACTCGGATTGCGCCGCCATCGCCGACGGCACTGGAGGGCAATAACGGCTCAGTGGCGAGCCCCTGATCAGGGACGCCTCGCCAAGGCACTCAAAGCGCCGTGTGGAAGAGCCGTCCACGGGCACCTCAGTGGCGGACTGCTCGAATAATGGTTTGGGTACGCCGCTTAGATATAGATAGTCCGAGCGGCCGAAAATGCGAATCGGGGCATGGCCTCTCCCTTCAAGTTGGGGAGCTCGCGGGGAGGACGGGGCCGTGCAGGTCACCATTCGGTGGAAAGGTAACTTAAGAAGATAAAGCGACCCTTTCGGGAGCCGTTCCCAGCACGCACGAACACTATGCTGCGGCGGCGCGTAGCTGTTCCCGATCAGCGATCGGCGCGTCAGTCCGGCGACAGCGCTCGTTCCTCGTTCCGATCGAATCGACGATTCTTCTCGGCGGTCCTGCCCTGCGCCCGCACGAATTTAACCGGCTGTCGATATGGCCGCGGCGCCGCTGCGATCAAAAATGTTGGCTCACGCAGCTCGCGGCGTTGCAGCCGGCCTCGAACGGCTCGAGGTCTCGGCTGAATTTGATCAGCTTGGCCGTGATGGAATTTGGGAAACCCGGCGAGCCGGCCTGCGCCTCGAAGGCTTGCACGCCGAGCAAAGCCTCGAGTCCGCCTTTGATGTGCACGTTGTGGTCACCTTCCAGTTTACGCTCGGGGATCGTCCTCAGCACCTCGTCAATGACCGTTTTCGGATCGGCGCAAACCCGACTTGCCGACCAATTCTTGGGGAGAGCGAGATAGTCGTTTGCCGCCGGACAGGTTAGATGCAAACGCGTCACTTCGGAACTCACGCCACACAGACAACGTTGGACAAAGACCGCGCGGAAATATTGATCGACGGGCATGGCGGGAGACCCGTTCACCGTCACGGCATTTTGCGGAAAGGCGATCGTGGCCTCCAACGCGTCGACCGCGTTTTTATAATCGTCGATGACTTTAAGAAGCGCATTCCCGTCAGTCATGAGACGGTCCAAATCGGCTGACGGGGGATGGCTCGTTTTGAACTGCTTCAAGTTCTCGGAAAACCAACGAACCCAGCCCGCCGCGATTCGAAGCCTCGGGTTGGAAGTCAAGTCGCAATTCTTCTTCGCCAACTTGCAGTCGTTTGTGAACGACGCGTTGAGATCCGCTGAAGTCCACGGCTGCTCATTCGAAGCGGAGCCGACCACGACGTAACGCTTGGGCGCGCGCAGTACGTGCGAAATGCGGTGTCGATTCCAATCCCACCAGGTCCCGTAAGCGCCGGCTGCGTTGTCGGAGGTTTCGCGAACCGACATGGTCGAAGTGCATGAAGCCTCAAATCCAACTTGATGAATTCTGTTGCCGATATCATGCAGTCCATGTTGATGGTATAAATGATCTGAAACAAAGCGAGTAAAATCATTCATACTGACGCGGATGCGGGGCGAAGCCGACGATAATAAACCACTCAGTGGCGGCGAGCCTTGTATCGAGGGGGAATCAATGCCGGTCGTGGAGATGGCGCAAATATTGGGATCTTTCAGCGTCTCCAGCAGTCTGACCGTCGATCCCCCATTGCAGGAGTGATCGATCACCGTCACTTTCGCGCCGCTGCCGCTATAAAGTTTCGAAAGCTCGAACGCATCGCCCGCCGAAATTACGTTCCGAGACGCGTGTCCATAGGTGGCTTGGAGATAGTCGCTGCCGGTGGTGGCAGCCACCATGTTTTTGAAATAGGCTTCAACCGAATGGGACGCCCAAGTGTCCGGCGAATTGGCCTTGTAATCAAATGTGTCGGCGAATTCCTCGTAGGCGAGCAACGAGTCCATGTCGATCGACAAACGAGCCCCATCGGCGAGTTTGAGGCCGTTGGGCTTGTCGGTGGTTCCGTCGCCCTGAATATCGATGAGAACTTGATCTCCGGCTCGCACCGAGTCTTGCGGCAGGAAGGCGGCGATGATCTTTTGCCATCCGCACATCTTGCCTTTGACGCACGCGTACGTGACCGTCTTTCCATCAACCTTTTGCGAAATAGTCAGGCCGTCCGACTCCGCCACATTGTCGAACAAATGAACCTCCCAGCCCATTTTCTGCAGCTGTGTCGAAGCGGCCCGTGCTTCGTTCGCGAAGGCGGGGGCCGCCCAATTGACGACGATGAAAGCTGTCTTCCTGACTTCGGCGCGCGCGCCCGCCGAGAAAAGGGTCGCGAAACCGAGTGCGGCGAGACAAAGCGAAGCGAATTTCGATCTCACGGCCGATGCCCCCACCGACGGCGCCGCCCCGATATCCACGGCGGCTCGCCATGGCATGGTTTGGATGTGCTAGGTTTCGCGTGGTCGCGTCGCCCGGTATGCCGATCAAATCGGATGGCGGGCGAAAGGGCAAGGGAGCACAAGTCACATTTTGGCGTTACGGCGGTGGTGTGGACGGCGCCACCAAGGAACCGAGGGCGGGGTCAGAGCGAGCAAGATACCCAGCGTTGACTCGGCGCAATGCGAGTGCATTCTCCGGAGAGTAAAGATAATGATGCAGGGCTCTGACACAATTCACTGATCGGAGCTCTTTGCCGCGCCTCGATGGCTTGGTCGTGGTGTAACAGCCGGAGCAAGGATCGACGCGGCCTGAGAACGCTTTGTAGGCGATGTGCCGGCAGGTTGCGAAATTGGCCGGGGCGTTGTCGATTCTGACACGGCATTCGTCGTCGCGAAAGACCATGTCCATGACCCGGAGAGCGCAGCCGAATAGCCATTGCCGAAATCCAGGTTCAAAGCGGGGTCGAATTCGCCGCGCACCTTGCCTGGTCGGTCGGCGAAACCGACGATATCTCTCTGGAAGGCCGGTTTATCCGAATACGTGATACCATTCGCATGAAATCGACAGACCTACGTACATGAAGGCAGCCGTGATGCAGGCAGAGATGGAAGCCGAACTCGAAAAATTAAGCACGCAGATATTGCAGATCCTTGCCAGCAAGAGGAGCAGAAAAAGCATTGGTTTCGTTGGGGAGTTGGTGCCGGATTCATTGGCGTCGTATTATCAATAGTTAGCCTGTGCCTGATTATCGCGGTCATTACAGCCGCGGTCCCACCCCTCCGGTCGCCTACATCCTTGGTCTTGCAGTGCCGCAGCTTTTGGTTCTTGCCGGAGCCTTTAACTTCTGCCGCAACATCGCCAGAAGGGACGATAGGGTTGCGGTTGAAGTGGGCATGGTCCCAAAGTTGAAACTACGGGCGGTCCACAGGCCGCGAAGCCTCCCAGGGCCAAGCATATTTCAATAGGTATTTCAACGCGATCATTATAAGGAGAATGATCGGTGCAACGAGAAGCAAGAGCTGCTTGGGCACCAACCATGCAATTCCAAATCCGATACCAAGGCCATACAAGAAGGGTATCAGCCACTGTGCAAATCTCTCCTTGTCCATTGCTTAATCCTGTCTGTTTCACGCTGATACCGTGATGCCCAGCCAAGCCGCGAACTCCTGTGCGGGCAAGTGGTTTACCGAGGCGTCGACCTAGGGCCTTTGAATCGTTGGGTACCGTGATCGGTCTGACCCGGCCCAAGGTTCAAGTCGCCGGGGCTGAAAAAGCAAAATAAAAGTCTCCCTTGCGTCGAACCGAAACGGTGGAGATCGCGTCTATCGAGTACCGACACCGCAAAACGGCTGCATCATAGTTCTTGCACCGCACCATAGCCACGAGAGAAACGGGACTTCAATACAATCAGCCCCTAACCTGCCTTGCGACCAGACCTGTTGACATGAGTGACAGATGAGATTTGGATAAGGTCGCGTAGGCGTGCGCTTAAAGTCAAGCGCGGGCGGTTTTGCAAAATTTTACTCTAGGCAGCTCGACCCAAGCTACTTCGACTTAAGGCGATTCAACCCAAGATAATTCAACCCAAGCAATTCGACTGATGGAGAATCCTCATGTCTTCCAGGCTAACGGCGGCTTTGGCGATTGGCTGTTTGGTAATCGCGGGCGTCACCAGCGCCGAGGCCATGCGCGGCGAGCCGCAAGAATCACGCGCAGTCGCGCATCCTGAAGCGCTCCAGGTCGCAGTCAAGGTGACTCCGACGACGGTTCACGTTAATCCGGGTATAAGGGGAATTCCGCCCGTTGCTGCAAAAAGTCACCGCAGCCTATCCAAAGGGTCCGGGTCGACGATGCCTCCTCATGGCGTAATGGGGACGACGGTGCGGGGAACCAAGCCGAAGCCTCCAGTACAGTGAAAGAAATAGCGGGAAGCCCACATGCAGTCGCCGCTGCTACCGAGATTTTTTAGCTCGGCATATAGAAGAGGTGAAGCGGCGACGCGGCTAGAGACCGAACGCCTCATCGCACTTCAAACTGGAAGGCGATGTCTGTGTGGTGAGGTTGGAGCATTCGCGCATATCCCTCGCCATCTTCACATTTGCGGTCGCGTGACCGGACTGACGTAGGCCGCGCCATGAAGCGACCGCGGATGAATCTACGTCTCTGTCACGCGCTTTTCATTTTCCTTTGCTTGCCCTTGGCGCTCGCTCCATGGTCCGCAGGGGCCGGTGACGCACCCTTCAGCGAGACAAGGCTTCAGGAACTGCTGCGGATGAATCCGGCGACGGGACTTCCTGTCGACTCCATCCGCGAGCTCGTGCCGCTGTTGCCGACAGAGCTACGCAAGAATTTCACTTTCGTGTACGATAGCCGCAGCCCTTTTCGCCCCAGCATTTCACCCGGCTATCCGCGCGTTATCTTGTTCACGAATGACGCCCGCCTGGTGCTGACATTCATCGGCGACGAGCAGAAGGCCGGCGCAGATCTGCTTGAGAGCATTTCGTTCGACGATCAGACCGCGACGTTTACATTAAAATCCTATCTGCTGCCGGCGGCCGAACGTCGGGGCACTCAAATTCCTCCCGATGCCATGAACTGCGGGCGTTGCCATGGCGCCGATCCACGACCAGTCTTCGACTCCTATCCGCACTGGCCTGGTTTTTACGGTTCTGTGCTCGACACGTTTCCTCGTGACAGGATTGGCGCTCAGGAAGAGCAGCGCTACCGGCAATTTTTGGCCGGGGCGGCAAAAACTGGAGTCTATCAAGGCCTGATATTCCCGTTGGGCAGTCCAGTGAGCCCCTACCTCAATCCGCGGCGCTTCCGCGAAAATGCGATCGAAATTGACGCGAAGGTGCTTTCGTTCGAGCCTAACACCCGCTTAGGGATGGCCCTGACGGAGCTCAACCGAAAGCGAATCTACCGCAAGCTCGCCGCGGGCACGGATTTTGCGGCCAGCGAGACAGGGCTCTTGGCCGAGCTATTGGGGTGCAAACACAGTGCGGGTCCCGACCCCAGCGCGGTGCGGCTGATCGAGCAGCAGCTCGAGCGTCAGAATGGCGAACGTCGGGAGCGGCTGGGGTTGCGCCCGCAGGACCCGAGGCTCAGCCTTGACGACATGCAGGAACTCGCCTTCACGCGCGAGATCGCAGAGATCGATCAGGTGGCCAAACGGGCAAATGCGGAAAGCTCGGACTGGTCGATGGCGCTTGAACCCGGCTCATGGGCGCTTTTCGATGGCGTCCTGAGTGGAATTTACAACGGCAAGAGCTACTACCTTAAAGAGGATCTGATCTTCGAGATGCTCGCCCATCTCAGCGAGCGCGAGCCGGCGTTTCGGCCTTACTTCGTCGTGAACGACGCCTTCGAAGGGCTCGGGCGTCCGTTCGGCCACCGCATAAGCCTGGGTGATGCCCGCAAAAGCTGCCGCCTGCTGCGCCACGCCCAGGCTCAATTGTGATGGCGTACAGCGCCATTCGTTGCCGATGGAAATTACGGATTACGATGAAAGCAGATGTGCAGAATAGACATGCGCCGGCGATCCGGTTACGGTTGGTCGGCGGATATGAGGAGGCAATCGTGCGGAACTTGGGCATCCTGACCATTCTGTTGCTGCTCAGCGGGGCTTTCGAACAGGCGCGCGCCGAGGATGCTTCCTCGTCGGAATCGTTCAAAGCAGCAAGCGAGTTGGTCTCGATCACCTCGCCCGACATGATGCAGCAGCTCACCACGGGATTGACCACGGCATTTTGGCCGTTGGTCCAGCAGCAGGCCAGCGCCGGCAAGATCGACGACGCCACGGTCGCCAAACTCCGCGGCGAGTTCGAACGCCTTCAGCTCGCCTTTGCGACCGATGCCCTAAAGGATGCTCCGGCCATCTACGCCCGCCATTTCACCGTCGCCGAACTACGGCAATTGATCGCGTTTTATCGCACGCCGATAGGTGCCAAGGTGCTGCACGAGATGCCGCAAGTGACGACCGAATTCGCCGCTCTCACGCTGCCGCGGTTGCCGGAATTGCAGCAGCATTCGCGCGAGGCGTTCGCCGGAATCCTTCGCGAACACGGGTATCTGAAGTGATCTAACACAGGCGAGATGAGCTGTTATACCGCCAGCGCGGTTTCCACTGTCATCACCCAGTAGGACGCTCCGACCGGACCGGTCTCGTCGTTGAAATTGCAGGCGGGGTGATGGAGTGCCGCGCGGTCGCCACTACCAACAAAGATGAAAGTGCCAGCCGTTCCTGCAGCACGGGAGTTTTCTCATGGTCCTTTTCGCCTGCAAGCAAAAGGGGGCAGCCGCCTTGTGAAGCAATACGTCCGGCGCGGCAGAGCCGGCGCGATGCAGTATTGATGGGCGGGTGTCCACAGCAGCGGGTCATTTATCATCATGGTTTATCAGGGCCGGACCCCGCGTCTTGGGTGGTTTGATCCGGAGGCGAGTCGCCAGCGCCCGAAACTTGTGCTGCCTGCGTGGCGTTCAACGTCGTGCCTGGAGTGGCATCGCTGGCGCCGCCGCCGTTCGAGCTGGGGGGGGTGGTGGTGCTAGCGCCGGCCGGCTTGTTTGTGTCATCTGCAGGCGGTGCGCCTGATTCCAACTGTGCGGCTTCTGCCGTCATCGGTGTGCCCGATTTCGGGGCGTCGGTGCCGCCGCCACCCGAGTCGGGCGTGGCGCCGACTTTGGCAGCCCCGGTATCGCCAATCCCGGCATCGGGGGAGACCGCTCCGAGGGCCTGGGTGTTTACCGCAGCGGCTTGAGGTGGCCCGGCATCTTTTCCGCTACCGCCTCCCCCGGAGCCAGGGGCGGGTGCCCCGCCCGGCGCCGAAGTCCCGGGACCGTAATTATTCGCGCCGGCACTGGGATCAGTCGGCGACGGGCTGGTCAAACCGTCAATGATTTGCCCAGCGATTAGAGTCACGGATGCGGCACTTCCAAGAAACGTAGCAGCTCCGACCCCGGCGGGGATATCTGCAGGCGCGGTAACTACGGCTACGTACGCGGCCGCTACAAAAGCTATCGCTCCAAGCCCGCCTTCCCCCACTTTTTTCCAATCTACACAAGTATCGCACCCGGAAGACCCAAACGACATCGGATCGCGTCCGATACCGTTTCGCGTATTGGCGAACCAATCGGGACCTAAACCCAGGGTTTGCAAGACGGGCACCCCCACGACCGGCGTGCCCTTTTCACCGGCCGTCGTTCCCGCCGGTGGCTTTCCAGCACTCCCCTGATAGCCGGGAGAACCCGGACCGTTGCCTGGAGGAGTTTCGCCTTGGCCTTGCCCCACCTGTTGTTCGGTCGTTGGCCCGCCAGCACCGGTGGCGGGATTGGTGGTGCCGCCTTTGGTCGCGCCCTTTTGCCCGGCAACGTATCCCACCGGGGCTCCCGCTGGCGCATTCACGGTCGCGGAATAGGCGGCGGCGCCGGGAGAGGCGGGTGTCGTGCTGCCGTTGGTCGTGTCGCCTTTATTGGGACCATGCCAACGGCCCGGCGCGGTGCTGCCTTTCGACAGATGCTGTTTTCCGAGGCCGGCGGATACCGGCAAATGGACCGTTGGCTTTACTCGGACGGCTACCGGCTTGACCCGGACTGTCGGAACATTCAGGTGGATGGTCTCCGCCCAAGCTGCCGTGGACAGCAAGAGCGAAATGCCTGCGGTCATGCATGCGTATGCGAGATGGGATTCACGCGACGAGGATGACATGGGGATCTCCTGCCTAGCCCGTGTTCCCGCCCACCATCGCAGTGACCGGGCCTTCAAAGTCCTTCACTGTTTGTCAGCCCGCGCGCAGCACTGGTTCGACTCTCTGTAAAATTATTCCGGCCGGAGCCTTAACTCTCGATAACATACCGGGACCATCATCAGCATGGCTGTCTTCGGTATCAGGAGCTTCGTTTGACCTCTGCCCGATTGCCACGTGGGCTGGAGAAAAGCGACTTCGATCACCACTGCTTGCGAAGATTGAGATTGACCGAACCTCCGAGCAATCCTTCGCCGAAGCGAACCTGGCCGGACAGTGCAGCCGAATATCCCTGGCCAAAATCCAGGTTCAAAGCGGGGTCTACCTCACCGCGAACCTTGCCTTGGTCAGTCGGCGAAACCGACGCCGCCACCGCAGTCGCAGTCGTACCGCCGTCCACGATGACGTCACTGTAAACAAGGGTCTTCAGGGAGGGCTCAATGCTGACGCCGTTGATCGTCCATGACGCGCCCCACCGAGCGCCGGCCTGCAAGCGCAAATCGGAAGAATCAGCCAAGCCGGTGGCTTCCGCACCCGAGCCGAACATGGTTCTGGTGAAGGAAAAACCCCCGGTTGGCTCCACGAAGCTGTCGTGGCCGAGGTCCTGCTTGTACTGAATGTTTCCGCTCACGCCGGCATTGGTCAAGCCGACCGAGGTCGACGGCGGCGTCGCACTGCCGAAGTCACTCGTCAGTTGCAGGAAGTCGAATTTGGTTGTGAGATCAACGGAAAACCCGCCTTTCACGTACGTCTCGTAGAGGCCGACCCCGGGACCGTACATTCTCGTCTTAGTCGGCGTACCGTCATAGCTGTGTCCGTCCAGCTCCCGACCAAACCAGCCACGAGCGCATCGTCAGCCGCGGTCAGGCCCTTCCATGTAGCATCGACGCCGGCTTGTGCCGCATAGGTGCTGGTAAAATGCGCAAAATCCGTCGGCGACGCCGCGTCGCGGTGCTCCCAATCGCCAAGGCCCTGCGCCCACCCGGCCCAACTCGGACCGGTGCTGGCAGGCGCGGCTGGTGCCGGCGGTGCCTTATACGCTAACGGGTTTGACCGTTGGTTGGCATAGCCCAACGCGCCGAAGGTTTCATCGAAGTCAGACTCAGCGTAGCCAGAAACCGTCGAGGCTGCCTTGCTTCCTCCGAGGGTCCCCTGCAGCTGATCTCTGCGGCCCTGGAGAATCGACTGAACGCCCGAGAACGACAATTGCTGCTGGCTGGCGGCGATGCCGGCGATGCCTAGGTTTCTCGCCGAGCACGTCGCCGGGACAAAACCAAACCCCAGCACAAAACACCTATTGACGCCATTAGGCTGAGACCCCGCAGGGCAGGTGCAACCTGCGCTGAGCTGGGCTTGAGCTGGGGATGCATCACCCAAAAAAACGGCCGCAATTGCGGCCAATCCAAACACGGCCCTGAAAATGAATTTGAATGAGGTCATACCATTTTCCGAAAGAGAAATAGTTAACAGGTTCTCTTCGGAAAAGCTGTTGCAAGATCGCTACACACTCGATTTTTGACGTAGCAGAAACGCCCGATTGAGCCCGGACACAACGAGCGGATTCAGCGCCTGGTTCGGGGCTGTCGCGATCGTAGGACGGACCGTTTCCCGCCAATGAAATTCATCCGGCGCGCGGTCCACAGGCACGAGAAGAACGTTACCCTGGCACAACAGTTGGGTACCGTGGTCGGTCTGACCCGGCCCAAGGTTCAAGTCGCCGCTGCTGAAAAAGGAAACTAGAAATCTCCCTAGCCTCGAACCGAAACGGTGGAGATCGCGTCTATCGAGTCACTGACACGGCAAAAGCAGCCAATCCGGTCGGCTTACGTGGATGGAATTCAATAGGAGGCGGTCATGAACGAGAACATCATTAAGTTGGCACTCGCGTTAGTCATTACCTCTGGTGGTGCGGCAACGGCCATGGCGGGCGGCGGCGGGTATGCGCCTGGAAGCCAGGTGTGCTTTTATAACTGTGGACCAGGTGGATATTACGGGCCTCCCCCCTCGGGCCCAACCGGTCCTCAGGTCAAGCAAACCGGGAATTATGTGACCGGGTATACCACCGGGGTCGGATATACTACTGGCGACACCTTCGGACCCCAGCCGACAACGACGATTATCACGGGGCAGGCAGCTCCGGGGCAATGGGGTGGCACATGCCCGACGTGCTCGAGTGTGAGGCACGTCGCGATACAGACACCCGTGATCCACGTGGTCGCGTTTCATCGCTGAGGGCGATCCGTGGCAATGTTTGTGGCGCCAGCCCGTTTCATGGGTTGCGTTTCAAGAAGGCCGGTGTCTACGGTTCGGGAGCAATTATCCCAACCGTGGACACCCGACGCGACGGAATTTAAGCAGGCAGAAAAATGTTACCGATGGCGGTCTTACAGCGATCTGTCCAGTTTACCCTGATCCTTTTTGTGCTCTTCCCGATTTTGGGGCTGGTTGCAGTTTTTCACGAAGGCCTCTCGGCCACTACATTGATAGGACCATTGATCCTTGCCCCTTTCTGCGTCTTCTCGTTATACAATTTACCTCAATTGAAGCTCGTGCGCGCCGCGTTCGCTATTCAATCGGACGATATCGAAGACCGCCTGGCACAGGCCATGGCGATGATCGGATTTACGATCGAGCCAAATTCGCAGATTGGCCATTCCTTCACCTTTCGCGCTCGCGGAGCGCGACTCGTGGTGACCAAGACCGCAAGCGGGATTGAAGTCGCCGGCCCGTCGGGTTGGGTCGACCTGCTGGCAAAGAAGCTTGAAATCGCACCGCTCAAAAGCGCTTAACACCGCAGATCAAACGAGAGATGAAACGCCGCTCCGCCGTCGAGCCCGTCATCGGCCATCTCAAAGAAGAGCATCGAATGGGCCGCGACTATCTCGCCCACCGCCACGGCGATCTCAACAACGCGGTTCTAGACGGCGCCGGCTCGAACTTTCGCCGCCTCATCCGGTTGTCGAAACGCCATTCCGGCGCGCGACAGCCCGAAGAGGCTGGTTGCGGTTCCGTTCGAACCTTTTCGTCGCGGTGCACGACAAATAGATGAAGCATCGTGCACACGAGAAGCCAATGGCTCTTTGAGATGATTTTCTCGTTTGGGAGAGATCGCCTTGACTCAGGAAGATATGGCAGCCGAGATCAAGAGTCTGCGTGGGGAGGTATTACAGCTTCAGAAGCAGCAAGAGGATCAAAGAAGGCTATTCTTGCTGTGGTCACGCATCAGCGGCTGCGTTGTGATCGTGCTGGCGATTACGGCGGCATATTTTAACGCCGTTTTTCCTCTCGCGCCGATGAAACTATCCAGTGGGATTTTATTCACAATATGGCCTCTAGGTGTTCTTGTTAGTTTTTTAGGCTATGCTGGGCGACCGACGAAAAAGCTATGAGCGTTAATCTGCGCAATTGAACATTTCCGCTTCGTGGCGGCCCAAAAAGGGATTCCCTAATCTGGGGCCGTCTCGCCAGCCACCGCCCAAACCATGATGCCGATCTCCCCAAAATAGGCGATAGCGCTCGCCGCGCGGATAGGGGTTGAAACCAACATCAGAAACATGCCGCAGTGCACAGCCAATGTCGCTGTTGGGTCTTGGTCGTGTAAAAACACGTGGGCGGACAGCCGAAGATACCCGACGCAGTGGCCGGTCAGTGATTTTCCAACGAGCGACGCCGGTTCGGCTAAAAGCGGCTTTCAACGAAATTATAAAGAAATTTCAATGACATACGAGTTCATAGTTTTATTCTGAATGGCGCGCCAGCCTCGTTACTTCCGCTCTGATTTTCCTCTCGTTTTCGGCGTTTTCCCCAAACCTACGGAAGTGGTTTGGGCGATCCTGTTCGCCTTGTGTCCTTCAAGCTTGATCACCGCGTCCTCCGC
>Ga0302195_10002550_pt1 | contig 14390 bp, 21 predicted proteins | sample II_Bog_N1_2_FD_198778 | JGI IMG/M metagenome (GOLD analysis project Ga0302195, IMG submission 198778) | Peat permafrost microbial communities from Stordalen Mire near Abisko, Sweden - II_Bog_N1_2 | ecosystem: Environmental > Terrestrial > Soil > Wetlands > Peat | place: Sweden: Abisko...
CCCAAGGCGGACAAATTGCTGCGGCTGGAGGTTGACCTGGGGTACGAGAAGCGGCAGATTCTGGCGGGGATTGCGCAGTACTACGAGCCGGAAAAGCTGATTGGGCGCAAGATTGTGATTGTGGCCAACCTGGCGCCGCGCAAGATGCGGGGACTGGAGTCGAATGGGATGCTGCTGGCGGCGAGTCTGCCGGATGGGGCGCCGGTGCTGGCTGGGTTCCTGGAGGACGTGCCGCTGGGGGCGCGGCTGAAGTAGATAGATCGGAGGCGGGCCAATTCAGACCCTGTATTCTGCTTCGGAAGACGGCGCGGTTTAGAGGGTGAGTCGCCCGAGCAAGTCTTCGAGCGATTTTGAGCCTTCGACGATCTCATTCGTCTGCTTGCTGATCACCAGGCGGCGATAGAAAAACCGACTTGGAAATTCCTTTTCCATTTTCTCGCCGAGCCAACTGCCGAGGTTTCCGCGCGAACTGTTGAGGCCCGGGCTATCGGGGAAGAAAACCTGGATGAGAAGAAACCTGAAAGATAATTGAGTTTCGAGAATTGGCCATAGCTTTAACACGTTGGTACAGGGATGCTTTTGCCTTGTTTCAATTTCCAGGAAGACTAGTGTTTGGTCTGACAGGATGGAGTAATCGTCAACCCTCCCCCACCTTTCGAGATCATACTGATTCCCTTGGAAGGCAAGCCCAAGTTTTGTCGAGACAATACCAGCCACGAATTGTTCATCCTTCTTTGACAGATAGCCCTCGCTAGCGATTGAATCTGCAAACTATCATACGCATGAACCAACCGATCTTTACGCATCGGGAAACCCCTCCCATGCACACCAATACAGGCAATGAGTTCTCCAGTGCACCCGTCGAGTCCTACTTCGTCCCTGCCACGGCGCGTTCCAGCGTCTCGCGGATATACCGTGTGTAAGGGATGCCGCGCGCGTTGGCGCGGGCGCGCACGGCGGCCATCAGCGAACCGGAGACGCGCAGGTTGATCTGCTCGTCCTTCTTTTCAAACTCGAAATGCACCGGCTGAAACTGGGTGAAGTCGAGATTGGAGAGATCGCCTTCGAGAAAATCCTCAGCTTCCCGGTCGGTCTTCAGTTGCGGCAATCGCTTGCTCATAAGCTCGAATCTCCTTGGCGTGCATAAATCTTGCTGAAATGGCGCGGATCAGCCGGCCACGCGCCCCCGTCCGCAATGTGAATGCGACAAAAAGCGGACGACCCTCCGCCGTGCGGCCCACAGCGATCATGCGGTCCTCCGCGGCGGTGCGCCTGGGTGCGGGAGCCACAAGCGGGGCACCCCGAAACAAGGCCTCAATCTCAGCGATGGAAACCCCATGTTTCTGACATTTGGCGTGGTTGCCGTCATCCCAATCGAACCCGGCCACCGTCCATCTCATACCGAAGAGTATAGGCATACGTATATACATTTGTCAATCTTTCGGGGACGGGATGGACGAATACTTGCCTTGGCCGCTCCCACCCCAATACACATAAATCGTGCTATCCTTACACATCGAGAGGCGCAGCGTATGCGGACCAACATCGACATTGACGACGAATTGATGCGCGAGGCGATGGAGGCCACCGGGGCTGCCACAAAGAAGGCCGCAGTCGAGACCAGCTTACGCAAGCTCGTCGCTCTTAAGCTCCACGAGAAAGACGTCGCCGAGCACTTCCGCCTGCAGCAGATCGCCCGGCGGAAGGCAGAGCGCGAGGGATGGCTGGAAAAGTGGTCCGCCGACCTCAAGAAGAACGGCAACTACCCGGAGTTTCGCACCGAGATCGAGGAGTAACCATGCGCACCAACATTGAGATCGACGACAAGTTGATGAGCCGGGCCATGGCGCTTAGCGCCAAAACCGCCAAGAAGGCCGTGGTCGAGGAGGCCTTGCGCCTGGTCGTGCAGTTGAAGAAGCAGGAAGGGATTCTCAAGCTCTTCGGCAAAGTGCATTGGGAGGGCGACCTGGACGAGATGCGCGCGAGCCGGTTCCCCGATTGGGATGAAGCGCGAGACGAGGACAGCAGGATCGCCGATACGCCCGCTGCGTAGGAGAATCGATGGGAAGCGAAAGTAGAAACGCCGCATGGTGATCGTGGACAGCAGCGTCTGGATCGACGCATTCAACGGACAGATTAGGCCTGAGACGCGCTGGCTCCAGGCCAGCCTGGCCCGTGGCGGGGTGGGACTGACCAGCCTGATTCTCTGCGAGGTTTTGCGGGGATTTCGTTTCGACCGCGATTTTCGGCAGGCGAAGACGCAGCTTATGGCGCTTCCGGTATTTGAAAACCTGGGGACAGGGCTCGCCGTACAGGCTGCAGAAAACTTTCGGGTGCTCCAACGGCGCGGAATCACCGTCCGCAAGACTATCGACTGCTTGATCGCCACCTTCTGCATCCAGGAACGCCACGAACTTCTGCACCGGGACAACGACTTCCAAGGCTTTGAGAACTATCTTGGCTTGCAGGTTGTTCATCCGTAGACCTTTGAGGGTCCCCATGCTGATAGATTCACATGCGCACCTGGATAGCGAGCGCTACGCCGATGACCGCGCTGCGATGCTCAGCCGTGCGTTTGCCGCTGGCGTGGGCGCGGTGCTGGCTATCGGGATTGGCGAGCAGGCTGCGGGGATGGACGGGGCGCTGCGGATTTGCCGGGAATTTAATGGACAGGCAGGGGTGCCGAGGCTCTATGCCAGCGCCGGGATTTATCCGCACACGACGCCCGAAGCCGACGACACGGTGCTTGCCAAGCTGGATGGGCTGCTCGCCGAGCCGGAGGTAATTGCCTGCGGGGAAATTGGCCTGGACTACTACCACGAAGGCGCCCCTCACCCAACCCAGCGCGAGGGACTGATCAAGCAACTGGAGATTGCCGCGGTGCGCAAGCGGCCCATCCTGATCCACTGCCGGGGCACGAATGAGTCCACCGATGCGTGGGGCGATCTGTTCGAGATTCTGGAAGCGCACTGGCGACCGAGCGGGCTGGGCGGGGTGATGCATTGTTTCGGTGGCGGATGGGAGCAGGCGCGGCGGTCGCTGGAGCTTGGGTTTCTGGTTTCCTTTGCCGGAAATTTGACCTATCCGAAGGCCCAGCCGCTGCGCGATGTTGCGGCACGGCTGCCGCTGGATGGGGTACTGGTGGAGACCGACGCGCCGTGGCTGGCCCCCGCGCCCGACCGCGGCAAGCGCAACGAGCCGGCCTGGGTGACCCGGACTGCCCAGTGTTTGGCCGGCCTGCACGGCATTTCAGAGGAAGAAATTGCCCTGGCGACCACGAAAAACTTCAGCAGACTGTTTCGTCTTGGGGTGGACGTGGGAAACTGATAGAGTTGAACCGGCCCGGAATGCAGGCGAACCGGCTGTCTGACGCAGGCCGATCGATCCCGTCCGGCAGCACGAAAAGCGAGAAGCCATGGCTCAGGAAAATTCGTTCGATATTGTCAGCAAGGTGGATATTCAGGAAGTCCGCAACGCGATCGACCAGGCGCTGAAGGAGATTCGGCAGCGCTTCGACCTGAAGGACTCTCACTCCGAGGTAACGCTGGTTGAGGCCGACAAAGAGATTCAGCTGGTCTCGGCGGGGGAGTACAAGCTGGAGGCGGTAAAGGAGATTCTGGGGCAGAAACTGGTGAAGCGCGGGGTTTCGCTGAAGAATCTAACATACGAGAAGATGGAGGAAGCCTCGGGCAAGAGCGTGCGGCAGAAGATCAAGCTGCAGCAGGGCATTCCGATTGAAAAGGCCAAGGAGATTGTTCGCCTGGTGAAGGACTCAAAAAAGAAAGCGCAGGCGAGTATCCAGGGCGATTCAGTGAGGATTTCGAGCAAAGACCGGGACGAGTTGCAGGCAATTATTGCGCTGCTGCGCGGCAAGGATCTGGGAGTGGAGTTGCAGTTTACGAACTACCGGACGAATTAGGCCACCTGCGGTGGGGCAGCCTTCGCATGGGTGAACGGGGCGGTTGGGGCGGTCGCACTGTAAGATAAATCACAAGAACCGGAGAACTTTGAGCACACTGGCGATAGCGACGGCGAGGGAAGTCTTCGATATGCTGCGGGACGACCTCGTGGCGATCGAGCAGGAGTTGGGCCGCGACGCCGCCTCCAGCGTGAGCACCATTACGGAGATTGCCGAATATCTGCGCGAGGGTGGCGGGAAACGGATTCGTCCGTCGTTGCTGCTGCTTTCTTCGCACACGCTGGGGTATTTTGGCCAGGGGGCAATCCGGCTGGGCGCGGTGGTGGAGATGGTGCACACCGCAACGCTGGTGCACGACGACATTATCGACAGCGCGAGCACGAGGCGCGGACGGCCTTCGACCAACACCACGTGGGGCAACGAAAAGTGCGTGCTGGCCGGCGACTGGCTTTACATGCAGGCGTTCCGCGTGGCTCTGGAAGAGAAGAATCTGCGCGTGCTGGATCTGCTGATCGGCCTGACCCAGCAAATGGTGGAGGGCGAGCTGCTGCAGATTCAGAAGCTCGGCAAGGCCGTCTCCGAGGCTGAATACTACGACCTGATCTTCCGCAAGACGGCGTGCCTTTTTGCCGTCTCGATGCGATTGGGCGCGGTGCTGGCCGGCGCTACTGAGGCGCAGGAGGCAGGACTGGCCGCTTACGGACGGGCGGTTGGGTTGTCGTTCCAGATTGTGGACGACGTGCTGGACCTGACGGCCACCGAGGAGGTTCTGGGCAAGCCGGTGGCCAGCGACCTGCGCGAGGGCAAGGCGACGCTTTCGGTGATCCACTCCATCGACCATGGAACGGCAGCCGACCGGCAAGCCATTCAGCGCGTGCTGGACGATCGCAGCTTTGAGAACGTGAGCCGCGAGCAGATTCAGAAGATACTCGTTCGCAACGGGTCGGTGGAGTACGCGATGTCCGTTGCCGACCGGTACGCTGAGCAGTCGCGCCAGGCTTTGGCTCAATTGCCCGAATCGGAGTACAAGCGAGCGCTGCTTTGGGTTCCGGATTTTGTTGTGGCGCGGGATAAGTAGCCCACCTGCGAGGAGCCAGCCATGCTGGACCTGTGGACAAGGGTGGACGAGTATTTCGGCGACCGGCTTGTGGCTGGCGACGACGCGCTTGAAGGGGCGCTCGCCGCGAACAGGAAAGCAGGCCTTCCGCCGATCGACGTTACCCCGCTCCAGGGCAAATTTCTTGATCTGCTGGTGCGCATCTCAGGGGCGCAGCGCGTTCTCGAAATCGGAACGCTTGGCGGGTACAGCACCATCTGGCTGGCTCGCGCGCTGCCCGATGGCGGGCGGATCGTTTCTCTGGAATCGAGCGCGCATCATGCTGACGTGGCACGGGAGAATTTGCGGAATGCGGGCGTGATGGATTGTGTCGATCTCCGCGTGGGTCGGGCGATCGATACCCTGCCGGCGCTGGTTGACGACGCGCCTTTCGACCTGATTTTCATCGATGCCGACAAACAGAGCCTTGCGGATTACCTGGAATGGGCGATGAAGCTGTCGCGCGCAGGCACGGTAATTGTGGCTGACAACGTGGTTCGCGAGGGAAAAGTGCTGGACGCGGAAAACGATGATCCGGGTATCGAGGGCGTGCGCCGATTCACGGAACAATTGGCCGCGGAGCCCCGGTTGAGCGCGACGGTGCTGCAAACGGTGGGCATGAAGGGATACGACGGTTTTGCGATTGCAGTCGTTGTGAGCTGAATAGTGGATCATGCATCCTGCACAATTGTTCCCTGGTGGTAGAGGATCTTCCAGCCATCGGCGGTTTGGCGCCAGATGGTTGCGCGCCGGGTAAGGCGGGCGTGGTCCTGGAGCAGCGTATAGGTGAGCAGCCAGGTGTTCTCGCCCAGCTTGCGGCAGTGGAATTCGCTGGTCTCCCATATGTCCTGGTGCGGGGCGGAAAAACGCTTCTCCAATTCATTCAGCACCGCAGCCCTGGAATAGCGGCGTCCGGAAGCGCCGGTCTCCCAGTAGTCCTCGGTGGTGATGCGCTCGAAATCGGCGCGTGTGGTTCCGAATTCGGGGCGATGGAAGATGGGTTCGCGGGCGGATAGTTCGGCTAGTATGGGTTGGAGTTCAGGGGCGGTGGTGAGGGAGGGTTCCAGCTGCCGAAGTCGGTGGTTAAGCGGGGTCATGCGAACAGAATAAAGGAATGATCTGCAGGGTTAAATCCTGGGAAAGAGTTTAGCAAGTTGGGATCCGCTTCGCGGATATGGCGAGTTAGCAAGTTAGCGGGTCGTGGCTGCGCTTTAAGTTTAGCCCTCGGCCATGAGCGCACGGAGCGCTGCTTCATGCTCGGCGGGAAGCGGCTTCTTGTTTAGCTGGTCGTCGCATACGACGTGCACTGTCTCGCCTTCGGCCAGAAGCTTTGGCTCTTCGCCCTCGGAGGCCTTGCGCAGAATTCGATAGGCGAACTTGATTACCGAGCCGCGCAGTAGCGAGGGCCGCGTCTCGATGAGGATCTCGTCGTCGTAGCGGGCAGGAGAGCGATAGCGGCAAGTGGCCTCAACCACGGGGAGAATGCACTGGTGGTCCGTCTCCAATTGGCTGTAGGCAAGGCCGAGAGAGCGCAGAAGCTCGACGCGGCCGATTTCAAACCAGACCAGATAGTTGGCATAGTAGACAATGCCCATCTGGTCGGTTTCGGCATAGCGGACGCGGACGGCGGTGGTGACTGGCATAGAGGCACTCTGAGGAGCGAGTTTTCAGTTGTAAGTTGTAAGTTGTAAGTGAAAAGCGGCCGCTTACAGCACGACTGCGGTGTGCCCTGGCATTTTTTGCGGCTCCGCGAGTTGTTTCACATTACGACCCAGCCCGACAACTGAAAACTTACAACTTAGAACTCACAACTGCGTTTACGGTTTTACGTGGTTGAAAATGGGGAGCCGGGTTACGTCGTTGAAGATGATGAAAGCAAAGAAGGCCACGATAACGACGAAGGCGGCCTGGTAGATGCGTTCCTTGACGTTGACGCCGATGTCGCGGCGGAGGGCGCTCTCAATGAGCAGCAGAACGATGAGGCCGCCATCGAGAATCGGAAACGGCATGAGGTTGATGATTCCCAGGTTCAGGCTGATCTCCGCGGCCAACCCGAACTTGGGAAGCCAACCCTTCATCTCCGCGGCTTCTCCGGCCATGCGGGCAATACCCACGGGCCCCTGAAGCTGGTTGACGGAGACTTTGTGACGGAGAATCCGCCCCAGCACATCGACAATGAGAAACGAATTATCGGCACAGAAGGCAGTGGACTTGGCGACAGACTTTTTGAGCGGGAGCGGATCGTTGCGGTACGGCGGGGGCTTGTTGATGAATCCCATCTTATAGCCGGTATCGAGCTTGGCCGGATGGCCGACCATGTTCAACGTGGCTCCATTGCGAAGCACTACCAGGGCAAGCGGCTTGCCCTGCCCAGCCTGCATGTAGGCAAGCAGGGTGGAAACGGTATGGAAGGGATAGCCGTCGACGGACTGAATGGCGTCGCCGGCACGGAGACCGGCCTGCTCGGCGGGATCGCCCGGCAGCACCGATTCCACGCCAATGGGGCCGGGGAGGAACTGGGGCAGCATGCCGACAATATCTTCTTCCTGGTCTTTCAATTCGCCGGGTGTGTGCAGGGAGAGCTCGACGGTTTTGCCGCCGCGATCGACCGTAACCGGCACGGACTGGTTGAGATTGAGATGGACGCTCTCGTCGATGTTCTCCCAGGTGGGGTTGTCTTTGCCGTCGAATCGGCGGATGAGGTCGCCGGGCTGAAGGCCGGCCTGTGCAGCCGGGGAGTCGGGGATCACCCATTCGATGGCCGTGGTTTTGATTTCGACGGAGGCAACTTCGTTGAACCAGCTGAAGTAGGCGATCATGAGCACGAAGGCGAGAATGAAGTTGGCCACGGGTCCGGCGACGCCAATCAGCATGCGCTGCCAGCGGGGATGCGAAGTAAAGGCGCCTGGGTCGTCGGCCAGGGATTCGTAGGTGGGGCTTGAGGCCGATTGATCTTCAGCCTGGCCTTTTTCGAGGATCTGTTGGATCACGGGCGTACCGGGCATGGTTCCGGTATCGCCGGGCATTTCGCCGGTCATTTTGACGTAGCCGCCCACGGGGAGCAAGCAAACCTTGTAGTCGGTTTCGCCGTACTTGATGCCGAACAGGCGCGGGCCAAAGCCGACCGAGAAAGCCTCTACGCGCACGCCGCAGAGCTTGGCGACAACAAAGTGGCCGAATTCATGAACGACGACCATGACTCCGACGAGGACGATAAAGGACGCGGCTGCCACAAGAAAATCATGCATAGATTTACGATTGTTCCCTCGAAATTACTTTTACCGGCCGGCGGCACTAAGCAAGCAGCGCACGAGCTGTTTGACGCGCTTCCCGGTCGGCGGCGAGCACCTGAGCAATGGTGGCGGGATGCGCCTCCTGCGTGGATGCGAGCACTCTTTCAATTGTACGCGGGATTCCCGTAAACGGAATTCGGCGGTCGAGGAATGCTTCGACGGCAACCTCGTCGGCCGCGTTGAGGGCAATGGAGTGCGCGCCGCCCTTCTCAGCCGCCTCGAACGCCAGGCGAAGGCAGGGGAAACGCTCGAAATCGGGCTCTTCGAAGTCGAGATGACGCAGGGCGGCCAGGTCGAAGGTGAGCGTGGAAGCCGGCCGCTCAGGGTAAGCCAACGCGTACAGGATGGGGAGGCGCATATCCGTGACAGAAATCTGAGCGAGAATGGAGCCGTCAACGTACTCCACCAGCGAGTGCACGGTGGACTGCGGATGGACGATGACGCGGACCTTTGACGGCGGCACATCGAACAGGCGGCAGGCCTCGATGACCTCAAGGCCCTTGTTGAGCATGGTGGCCGAATCGACGGTGATTCGGCGGCCCATGACCCAGGTGGGATGCTTGAGCGCCTGCTCGGGCGTAATGGAGGCGAAGTCGGCGAGGGGGGTATGGCGGAACGGGCCGCCGGAGGCCGTGAGCCAGATGGTTTTAACTTCGCGGTGTGTGCCGACTCGCAGGCATTGGTGAACGGCGTTGTGTTCGCTGTCAATGGGAAGGATGGGCACGCTGTGTTCACGCGCGGCGGCGGTGAGGATTTCGCCGGCGGCAACCATGCACTCCTTGTTGGCCAGGCCAACGGGCTTGCCGGCGAGGATGGCGGCGTGCGTGGCTTCGAGGCCGGCCACGCCTACGATGGCGGAAACTACAAAATCCGCGCTGGGGAGAGTGGCGCAGGCCACCGTGCCGGCGGTGCCGTGAACCACTTCTATGCCGGAGATGCCGTCGGCTTTGAGGCGGGAGGCGAGGTTGGCGGCCAGCTCTTCGGTAGCCAGGGAAACGAGTTGCGGGCGCCAGCGGGCGGCCTGGGTGAATGCCTCGTCGACGTTGCGGCCGGCGGCGAGCGAGGCCACCTGGTAGCGGTCAGGGAACTGCTCAACGATAGAGAGGGTGCTTTGGCCGATGGAGCCGGTGGAACCGAGAATGGCTAGTTTTTTCATTGACTTTATGAAGCATACTAAAAGGACTCCGGCCAGCGCTGTCTCCCATGGAGGACAGCGGCAATCCGGACCACATTGCCTTGAATTGTGTAGGCAACAATGTACGAGGTTCCAGGGATGACGAGTTCGCGTGTTTCCGGCACGCGCCCGACTCTGCCTGAGTTGGGAAAGTTGCTAAGCCGGTTGACGGATTCTTTGATCCGGTTCGCGACCTTGCGCGCGGCTTTGGGACTGTCCCTGGCGATGTAGTCTCGAATTGACTCAAGGTCGGAAATTGCCGTGGGCGACCAGCGGATTCTCATTTCGGCGCGGGCAACTCGTTCTCCGTACCCCAGCTATCAAGCCATTCCATCACGCGCTCATTCGAGATTCCTTCGCCCGCTTCCAACTCAGCGATGCCGGAGCGGATGTGCTTATGTTCCCAACTGTCGGCCGCAAAGTACATTGAGATCACCTCAGCAGCCACGTCGGAGACTGGTTGCCGACGAACTTCCGCCAAAGCGGCGAGACGCGCCTCAACGGCTGTATCCAATTGAACGAGAATCGATGTATGCGGCATAAACAACCTCTTTACCAATTATGCGCCCAATTCGTTTTCTTGGGTTCCTGTTCAGAACCGCTGGTGAATGACCTGAGCGTACCACAGCACCGGGGCCGCCAGCAGCAGCGCGTCGATGCGGTCGAGAACCCCGCCGTGACCGGGCAACAGCGTACCGGAATCCTTGACGCCCGCCGAGCGTTTCAGCGCGGATTCGGCCAAGTCTCCAACCTGCGCCGCCGTGTTGACCACTACGGCGAGAAGGAGCCAATACCAGATGTCTTCGGGGTACGAGAGCTTTGCGGAGTCCCACTGCGCCAGCAACCTAGCCAGCGCCAGCAGACTGCCGGCGGCGATCAGGCTCCCCGCTAACGAGCCCAGCGTACCTTCCCAGGTCTTGTTGGGGCTTAGCGCCGGCGCAAGTTTATGCCGGCCCCACAATTGGCCGATGTAAAGGGCGGCAATGTCTCCCGCCCAAACGACGCACATCAAAAAGACGAGCAGCGATGGACCGTTGCTCTGCTCGCGCAACGCGGGGATAGCGGACAGGGTAAATCCCACGTAGAGGAGGCAGAAGATGGATGCCGAAGCGTCGGCCATGACACGCTCAACGGGCGAGCTGAAGGTGCAGTAGATGAGCAGGGCGAGGCTGAGGAACCCGAGAGTGGCTGTAAGCTGATCGGGCCACTGGAAGCCGCCGGCAAATAGCAGAAGAATGGCAGCCAGCGTGGCAATGCGCGGCGGCTTGGCTCCGCATCGCTCCGCCAGCCCGAGAAACTCCCAGCCTGCCAGCGCGGCAACCCCAGCGGAAGCCAGCGTAATCACCCATGGCGGCCCCACAAAGAGCAGGACCAGCACCAGCGGAATGATCAGGGCTGCGGTAAGAACGCGTTTCATGCCAAGGCTGAGGATACACCGCCGGGGTGGGGTGAGTACCAACCGGTGGACGGTGAGCGTATGAATCGAAGCGTCCTCGATTCAAAGTCTGAGGGGTCACGCGTTCCTATTGAAGTCGGCTCGCAGCCAATGCAGGAAGGCGTCGGACCCTCCGCGCTGGGCCAATGCTTCCTTCAGCCGGAAGCGCATCTGCTCTGCAATCCACTTCATTCTGGCCTCGGAATCCTTTACGGGCGGTGCTGTTTTTTCGCTAATCATGAGACTGGTTCCTCCACACGGCCTCATCGGCAGGATGGAGGCGCGAGTCTATGCGGGAATCTGAAGAAAGGGAGAGCGGGAAAAACGAAGGTACCTAGCTAGCGGCGATTCGGATGTGCTCTGTCTCTTCGTCCACTTCGCCGGAGCCTTCGGTGAGGCCGCCGTAGCGGCGCTCGCGGCGCTGGAAGTCGGCAATCGCTTCGAGCAGATGGATGCCGCGAAAGTCCGGCCAGAGACGCTCGGTTACATAGATCTCGGTGTAGGCGATTTGCCACAGGAGATAGTTGGAAATCCGCATCTCTCCCGAGGTTCGGATGAGCAGGTCCGGATCGGGCATGTGCGCCGTATAGAGGTGGCGGTGAATATCCTCCTCGGTAACGCGCTGGGGGTCAAGATGCTTGAATTTCACCTCCGAGGCCAGGGCCCGGAAAGCATCGACGATTTCGGAGCGTCCGCCGTAGTTGAGGGCCAGCGTGAGGGTGGTGCCGGTGTTGCGCGCGGTTGCCTCCGCAGCCCAGATCATCTTCTCCTGGACCTCGGTGGGCAGCTCGTGGGTGCGCCCGATATACCGGATGCGGACGTTGTTGTCCATCATGCGCTGCAGGTTGCTTTCCAGATAACTTTTGAGCAGGCGCATGAGGAAGTTGACTTCGGCACGGGGGCGGCGCAGATTGTTTTCGAGCGAGAATGCATAGAGGGTTAACCAGGGCAGCCCGATGCGCGAGGCCGTTTCTGTGACGAGTTGAACGCTCTTGGCACCCTGCTGGTGGCCCAGGAACCGCTTGAGCGAGCGGTGGCCGGCCCAGCGCCCATTGCCGTCCATGATGATGGCAACATGGTCGGGAAGACTCTCAGGCTTGAGCGTTGCATAGACGGCGCGCTCGTCTGCCGTGAGTTCATGGATACGCAGCGTGCCGGATAGATACAAAGGACTCGCCTCTAGGTTGCTGTTGCGGCTTGAGTTTCCGGCCGCATCCGGATTGGGCCCGGGCCGGCCTGCAAAACAGGGGACGCCACGAAAGGAGACGCCTGATCCGAAACCGGGGGCAATCGCCCCCCGTCAGGGTCCCGCGCGATGGAGAATCCTCCCTCAGCCAGCCTAACTTGTTGCACCATCGACCCTAGCACAAGCGCCTCCGCGAGGCAATGCGCTTTGAATTGTACAGTGCGGAAGACCGTGCCGAAAGAGAACTCGCTGCTTGTTCACGCCCAATTGCGTATTTGCACACGCGTCCGGTCACGATGCCCGCGCAGCGCTTGCCTGGAGTCTGCGAGCGGGAACTATGCGCTGCGGCGGCGGCCCATTGAAGCGTCGCGCGCCGCGCCCGAGACGATGATCCGCTGCATCTGATCCAGATAGGGCAGCAGCGCGGCGATCTCGGCCAGAAACGGATCGGCCAGAATGGCTGCCACCTCCTCGTCGCGGATGCTGCGGGTGTCGCGCACTAGTTGGCACACGTCTACTTCCAGGGCGTCGGCCAGGCGCTGCAGCGACCCGAGCGTAGGGATCGCCTTGCCGTTTTCAATCTTCGAGATGTAGGTACGCGGCACCTGCATGCGGCCAGCGAGCTGGCGCTGGCTGAGATGGCGGGCCTTGCGGACCTCGCGCACCTGCCCTGCAACCTGCAACCCGGCCTCGGTTGAATCGGGCGCGGCGGGGCGGCTCGGCACCAGTTGCGGAGCCATGGGCAATGGCTCCTCAAGGTATGGCTTGTGGCATTTTCTGCAATGGGAGTTGCTGGTCCTGAACTGAACCAGGCCACAGAAATCGCAGCGCACGACTTCTCGCGTTTCCACGCTCAACAGGGTGGTCGTCATCGGCTTTGTGCGGAGTGCCAGAGCGGGAACTCCGAGGCGCTTCTCAGCACCACGATACGAGCTACTTTGGGGGAGATGAACCATAATTGTCAAGTAGAATCTCAGGTACAATCGTGCAGGGAACCTAAGATTCACCCATCATACGCTGAAAAACCCTAAGAAAAGCGAACCAAATTGATCAACAGCGAGAAAAATATGAGCGAAGAATGCATTTCACATCGTGAATCTGAAGGGGAAGCTGGCGCCGGGGAGCCCGCGAGCTACGGGCGTGCCCAAGCCTGGCAACTGCTTACGGAGTGGACCGAGGGGGAGAGCCTGCGCAAGCATGCGCTTGCCGTGGAGGCCTGCGTGGCGGCGTGCGGCGAGGCGGAAGCGGACCGGCTTGTGCTGGGGGGAGACGAACGCGCAGCGCTGATCGAGCTCTACTCGACCACCGCGCTGCTGCACGACTTCGACTACGAGCGCCACCCTTCAGCCGAGGCGCATCCCTTTGTGGGCGTGCGCGAGTTGGAACGGCTGGGCTGGCCCATCGAGACGAGGACAGCGATACTGGGTCACGCGCAATACTCCGGCGTGCCTCGGGTTACGCACCTGGATAAGGCGCTGTTTGCCTGCGACGAACTTGCCGGATTCCTGACCGCCTGCGCGCTGGTAAAGCCCACGAGATCCATCGCCGATGTGGAGGTGGCCGGGGTGAGAAAGAAGATGAAGGACAAGGCTTTTGCCCGCGGCGTGAACCGGCAGGATGTGATTGAGGGCGCGGCTGAGCTGGGCGTGGAGCTGGACGCGCATATCGCGTTTTGCATTGAGGCTATGAAGAAAAGGGCTGGGGTGCTGGGGCTGTGAAGAGCAGCTTTTAGCTTCTAGCTGCTAGCTCTTAGCTTCTGGTTGGGCGGAGTGGATGCAAGCCTATTTTCCGATGCAGAAGGTGGAGAAGATCAGGTTCAGGATGTCGTCGGAGGTGGTTTGGCCGGTTAGCGAATCGAGCGCCGCGAGGGCCCGGTAAAGGTCGAGCAGGATCATCTCGTGGGGGATGGAGGCGGCGTTGGCCTGGGCCGCATCGCTGAATGCAGCCAAAGCCGCCGTGATGGCCTGGTGGTGGCGCAGGCTGGTGAGCAGGCCCGGTTCGGCTGAAGCTCCGCCGGTGGCCAGGGCCAGAATCTTCTCGCGCAGCTCGGGAATGCCTTCGCCGGTGAGTGCGGAGGTTTTTAGAGTGGGGATTTCGCCTAGATCCGGCGCGGGCGAGGGCGCGGCCGCATCGGCGAGATCGCTTTTGTTGATGGCCACAAGCGCCGGCCGTCCGGCGACCGCGCGCAAAAGTCGATGCTCCTCCTGGTTGAGCGGCTGGGTGGAGTCAAGTACCACCAGCACGAGCGCGGCATCGGCGAGCGCTTCCCTGCTGCGGGCAATGCCGA
>Ga0302195_10002563_pt1 | contig 14337 bp, 14 predicted proteins | sample II_Bog_N1_2_FD_198778 | JGI IMG/M metagenome (GOLD analysis project Ga0302195, IMG submission 198778) | Peat permafrost microbial communities from Stordalen Mire near Abisko, Sweden - II_Bog_N1_2 | ecosystem: Environmental > Terrestrial > Soil > Wetlands > Peat | place: Sweden: Abisko...
CAGATCAGAGCTTGGGCTGGAAGGTACTTTGGGGATTGGTGTTCTTCTTCACAATTTGGTTGGGAGCGCAGTTATTCTATTTGTTCCCATTTCAGCGACTCGAAAAGCGATTCGTGGCCTGAATTGGATTTTGTCCCCTTCTCAATGGCAGGAAACCTGCCGATGATCGGAGATAGGTTCAGAATCTGTCTTTAAGGACGCTTCGATGACCACAGCGATGGTTAATTCTAAAGGTCAGGTCACTATCCCGGCGAGAATACGCAAGAAGCTGTGCGTCAAACCCGGTGACCGGGTCAGATTTATCGATGGCGATCACGGCGAAATCATTCTTAGGAAATCCGGTTCTCTCATGGATATGCGGGGCTGCGTGGAGCGGACGAGCAAACCGGTAACCGTCGAAGAAATGAACGAGACGATCGCCAGAGGCTGGGCGGGGCAGTTGACCTTCGAGGATTGAGCCAATTCGGCGTAATCGTTTCCAGGGAACGCCGCCCGACGATCCTCGTCTGGGAACCGAATCCCCTTGCTCCGCGTATCACTCTCCGAGCGCCCTCCCTCGGCGTCCAACGATTATGCAGAACTTCTCTGACACACTCGGCCAGGTCTTCCGCGCCATGATGGCCAACAAGCTGCGCACCTTCCTGACCATGTTCGGGATTGCCTGGGGCGTAGGCTCGCTGCTGGTGCTGGTAGGTCTTGGCGAGGGCTTCCGCAGCGGGCAGCATAAGAACTTTGCCTCTCTGGGCAATGATCTGGTGCTGATGTTCAATGGGACTGTTCCGGCGCTTGCCAACCAGCACACCGGAATGCGCCCCTACAAGCTCACCCTGCGCGACGAGGAGGCGATGAGACGGTTGCCGGAGTTGCGAGGCGTGACCGCCGAACTCCAGCGCTCGGATCTCTATGAGGTGAGCCAGTGGAGCAACACCTCCGGCCACGTCACCGGGGTCGAGCCCAACTGCACGGTGATACGGAACATTCCCATGGCTCAGGGCCGCTTCCTGAACGACACCGACATGCACGAGCGCCGTCGGGTGATCGTGCTGGGACAAAAGGTAGCCCAACTGCTCTTTCCCGGCCATCCGCTTTTGGGTGAGACGGTAACCATCAACGGCACTGCATTCACCGTGGTCGGGCAGGTGGAGAAGATTGGCCGCGGAAACAATACCTGGGACGATCAAAAAATCTACGTCCCTGTTACCACGATGCTGGAGCTCTTTCCTTTGAAGGGGGAAAACATCCCTCCCGATGCGCTCTTTTCCCTGCAATACCAGCCAACCACCAAGGGTGAGATTGATTCGGCGGTTGCAGCGGTGCATCGGGTGATCGCGGAGGACCATGGCTTCGACCCCGACCTGAAAGATGCCTTCGACGAGTGGAACACCGTCAAGGAAGAGAAGATGATCGGAGCCATCTTTGACGCGATGGATGTCTTTTTGGGCGGAGTAGGTATTGTGACGCTGGGGCTGGGCGCGGTGGGCATCATCAACATCATGCTGGTTTCGGTGACTGAGCGTACGCGGGAGATTGGCCTGCTTAAGGCAATCGGAGCCACCAAAAGCAGCATTCTGTCGCAGTTCTTCTGGGAGGGGCTTTTGCTAACCGGCATCAGCGGGGTCATCGGGATCGGGCTGTCGGCCGCATTCATGTGGCTGTTGCAGCAGGTGCTGACCGACAAGATGCCGGGCTGGGATCCGCCGCGGCTTGTGCCGTGGTCCGCTGCGCTGGCTTTGGGTTCTCTGGTGGTGAGCGGCGTGGCCGCCGGCCTCTACCCGGCCAGCAAGGCGGCGGCCATGGACCCCATCGAGGCGTTGCGAAGAGAGTGAGAAAGAGCGTGAAGGAGTGAAGAAGTGAAGAAAGAGCAGTGAATAGGACCACAGGGAGAAGAGAAGGCTGCATTGACTGAAGCTCCCAACCTGAGAGCAAATCCTCAACGCTGTATGGGTTATCCTTAGCTCGCTCTCAGAGGGAATCGGCAGGATGTGAAAGAGAACAGGGCTGAAGGTTCACTGTTTTTTCACTATTTCACTGCCTCACTGACCGGTGGGAGGAAGCACTCATGCTGAAGGACATACTCGGCCAGGCGTGGGAGGCGATGGTTTACAACCGCCGCCGCACTGCGATCACCATGATCGGCATGGCCTGGGGCATCGCCACGGTGGTGCTGCTGCTGGCTTACGGCGCCGGCTTCAGCCACGCCATCCAGGCCATCTTCGCCGAGTGGGGAACCAACACCATCGGCTACTTCCCCGGCAAAACCACCGAGCAGGCTGGCGGAGACAAGGCCGGCGTCCGGGTCCGCTTCACCCTGGACGATGTGGATCGCGTCGCCAACGCTGTTCCAGGCATCATTCATATCTCGCCGTTCGCCTATAAGGATGTGACGGTGCAGAACGATCTGCACACTTACTCCTGGGGGGTGAATGGCGTCCGCCCCGCCTATCAGGACATTCTGAAGATGGATCCCGATCAAGGGCGCTTCTTCAACGATGCCGAGGACCAGCAGCGCGCTCACGTGTGCGTGATCGCTTCCGAGGCCAAGACCAAGCTCTTTTCCGGAGGCTGGGCGCTGGGCGAGACAATCCGCCTCAATGGCGTACTATTCACCGTTGTCGGCGTGCTGCGCCCCAAGATGCAGGAGGGCGACGAGAATGACATCAATCGCCAGATCTACATCCCCTTCAACACCATGAGCGATCTGAAGGACACGATGTACATCGACGGTGTCTGGTTCAGCTACTATGGCGACAATGAACTGGCCGAGAAAACTCTGCGTGAGACTCTGGGCGCGGCCCATCACTTCCGTCCCTCGGATCATGAGGCCGTTCATGTGGCTAACCTGATGACCGAGCTGCACCAGTTCAGCATTCTCTCGATCGCCCTGCAAGTGCTGCTTTCGCTGGTAGGGGCGCTCACGCTGGGCATCGCCGGCATCGGGCTCATGAATATCATGCTGGTGGCTGTACAGCAGCGTACGCGCGAGATCGGCATCGAGAAGGCCCTTGGCGCGCGCCGCCGCCACATCCTCACGCAGTTTCTGGCTGAGGCCCTGGCGATCACCAGCGTGGGCGGCATAGCAGGCATCGCTCTGGCTTACCTGGTTTCGCTGATGGTCGGGCGCATTACCTTTTACAGCGCACTGGCCAAGAACGCAGAGGCCGCTGATATCCGCCTCATCATTTCACCCGCATCGGTGCTAGTGGCTTCCGGAATTCTGGTCGTGACCGGCCTGGTCAGCGGCATGATCCCCGCCCTGCGCGCCGCCAACCTGGACCCCATCGAAGCGCTGAGGTACGAGTAACAGTTGTCAGATGTCAGTTTTCAGTTGTCAGTTGTCGGTGAGCGGCCGGCTCCTTGAGAGATTCCAGTAGCGCATAGATCATTTTCCCAACTTCGTGCGATAAACCTTCTGCTTCTTCGATCAACGTTGAATTTCCGAAACAAAGAGATCGTGCGATTTCCAGTTGTGTTTGCAGTTCATAATTTGAACCGCGAGCGATACCCAGAAACTGCCTGAATTCACCAACAGAGAGTCTTCCCTGTCCTTCCGCGATATTGCTTGGCACCGAAACTGCCGAACGTCTGATCTGACTCGATAATCCATAGACTTCCTCGCGTGGAAAACTCTGCGTCAGGCGGTAGATTACCACCGTCAATTGGATTGCTCTTTGCCATACCTGCAAATCGCGAAATGCTTGTCCCATAAAATCACCTTATCCAACAGGCATCGAACAACTGAAAACTGACAACTGAAAACTGACAACTGCTCTCACACCGGCGGCAGCGCATCCACCACCGGCACTCCCGGCGGCGGTGCAAAGTGAAATGTCTCCGAGGGAACCGGTGCGTTGAGCTGTTCGCCAGTGAAGGTGAAGCGAGTCAGCGCGCCGTCGGCCTCTTCGATTTCAATGCCGGTGATGGCGCCGTCGGCGGTCACCGTAAGTGCGAGCCGGCTGACGCGCTTCTCCTGGCCTTTGGGCTGGCCGGAGAGAGTGAAGCGGTCTTCGCCGGCCGGCGCCAGCGTCAGGTTGTTCAATTCCTTTTCGAGCTCCGTGCGACCCAGCAGAAAACGCAGCGGTGAGCGCAGATCGTCGAGCTCTTTGGCAGGTATCCTCTGAACCTGCGAGTCGCCGCGTGAGTAAAACCAGGCGTATTTGCCGTCGAGCAGGAAGAGCTTGCCGGCGGGCGAGCTGTACTCCCACTTCATACGGCCGGGTTTCAGCAGCAGCAACACGCCACTCTCAGTCCGCCTGATACCCAGGCCCTCGTAGCTCTCGGAGAAACCGGCCTTGAGCGAATGCAACTGGTTGTAGCGGCGATCGACACGCTGGGCCAGCTCATGCGCCGAGGGAGTCTGTGTGGACCTCGAAGGCTGTTGAGCGAAGAGGCAGCTTGTCAGCAGCGCGGCAGCCAGAAGCGCTGCGGCCGGAGTCTTGCGACCGCAGCGCCTAAAGGACCTGTCCTCCCTCATTGCAGCAACTGGGTGCAGTTGCTGCCGCCAGCCGGGTCATACTTGGGAGCGCCACCGAACTGGTCGCTGCAAAAGCCGCGATTCCCGGTTTTGTTCACGGTCTGCGGGACGGCGGTGACCGTGTAGCCGGTGATGCGGTCCGCGCCGTTGACTGACACCTTGGTGCAGTTGCCAATGGTGAAAACATAGCCGGACTTGTAGCCCGAGGAGAGATCGCCCTGCAGCATCTGTGCGGCGGCGGGCGAGGGGGCGCCTGCGTTGGGATCGCCGCCCAAAGCCGCCAGCGTACATGCGTAGCCGTTGGCAGGGTAGGTGGACTCGTACTGAATTTCGGCCATCGAGATGGCGTGCATTGACTGGATTGCCGAGGTTTCGTTGGCCTGCCTCTTCATGTTGCCCATGGTGGGAATCGCCATGAGCATAAGGATCAGGATGATGGAGATGACGATCAGCAACTCCATCAATGTGAAGCCATTGGGCTGGATCGACTGATTAACGCGGCAGTTCGAGTTCGTGCTGTTCATGGGGTCTCAGTGCCTCTTGGAGCGGGGATCAAAACCCCAGCCCATTCGAGAAAATCCTACAACGAATGGACGCGGAAGGGAAATCGGACGCTCGGAATAGCCGACAGTTTCTAGCTGACAGCAGACAGTTCTCAGTTGTCGGGAACGTGCTTTTCACTGTCAGCTGTCCGCTGTGGGCTGTCCGCTGCGTTTTCAACACACCAGTCGCGAACGCCTCAACTTGACCCCGTCCAGGCGGCCGAGCAGGGTCACAGCTACGCGGTCGGGGTTGAAGAGGCGCTGGGCCATGGTTTGCACGTCGGCGGCACTGACTTCGTCGATGCGGGCGATGATCTCATCCACCGTCATGAACTCGTGGAAGTACATCTCCTGGCGGGCCAGGTTGGCCATGCGCGCGTTCGAGCTCTCCAGGCCCATCAGGATATTGCCCTTGAGCTGGTCCTTGGCGCGGTTCAGTTCCTCGTCGGGCAGCGGGGTCTCTTTCAGCTTGCGGAACTCTTCCAGGATCAGGTCCACCACATCCAGGGCTTTGCCGGTCGAGGTACCGGCGTAGACCAGGAGGGTGCCGGTATCGCGGTAGGGGCTCAGGTCGGAGTAAATGGAGTAGGCCATGCCCCGCTCTTCGCGAATGGTCTGGAAGAGGCGCGAGCTCATGCCGCCGCCCAGCACCGTGTTCAGAATCAGCGTGGCATAGCGTTTCTCGTCGGTGATAGGCGGCGCCGGGACGCCCAGGCAGATCTGCACCTGCTCCAGCGCCTTCTTGTTGCGCAGTATGATGCGGGCGGCCGCCTCGGGCGCCGGCAGTTCGTTGAGTGTGGCTCCGCTGGTCAGCGTTGAGAACTTCTGCGCTACGGTCTCGGTGAACTGATCGTGATCCAGGTTGCCGGCCGCGGAGAAGATCATGTTGCCGCCTTGAAAGCGGTCGCCGTGGTAGGCCACCAGACTCTGCTGGTCAAGCCGCGCCACCGTCTTCGTGGTGCCCAGAATGGGCCAGCCAAGTGGATGGTCCTTCCAAAATGCCTGCGTGAAAAGCTCTTGCACTAGCACATCCGGATTGTCTTCGTCGATCTTGATCTCTTCGAGAATCACGCCGCGCTCGCGCTCGATGTCAGGCGGGTGGAAGATGGGGTTCAGCACCAGATCGGCCAGCACGTCCAGAGCAATGGGCACATGCTCGGCCAGTGACTTGACGTTGAAGCAGATCGTCTCCCTGCCGGTAAAGGCGTCCAGATTGCCGCCGATCGAGTCCATCTCGCGTGCAATGTGCTGGGCGGAGCGGGAACGAGTGCCCTTGAAGAGCATGTGCTCCACGAAGTGGGAGATGCCGTTGGTCTCCGCCGGCTCGCAGCGGGAACCGGATTTGGTCCAAACGCCCATGGCCACCGAACGCATATACTCCATGCGCTCGGTCAGAACGATCAGACCGCTCGGCAGCACAGTGCGGCGAAGGTTGCGCTCGGTGTTCATCGTCCTCCAACTGAACTCGATTGTAGGCCAATGCGGGGCTGAGCGGCACGAACTAGCCTCTCAAGCACACGCCCGGCATTCCAGGCCGACCGCCAGTACCTTTGCCGTGCAGCTGCATGCAAGGGCGAAATGCTCTATTCTGAGCCCAGCGATGACGGAAGATTCGAGCCAACTCGTTCATCTAGACGACGCTTCCTACACCGATAGAAGCCGGGCGGCTGTGGTCGGGAAGGGGAGGCAGCTCTTTGGGCTGAATTCCGATGCGCTCAGGGCCTGCATGGTGGAGGCTGGCGAGCCGGCGTGGCGCGGAAATCAACTGTCACAAGCCATCTATCATCAACACGTTAGTAAATTAAGTGAAATTACAACTTTAACTAAATCTCTACGCCAAAGTCTCGCCGCCGAAGGTTGGCAGGTGGGACGGCCCCAGATCGTCCAGGTCTTTCAATCCGCGGACGGCACGGAGCGCTACCTGGTTCAAGGCCAAGGTGTCGACGGCCTGACCGTGGAGACCGTCTGGATGCCGGAAGGCGATGGTGGTGAGAGCGGCGACGGGAGCGATCTGGAGAAACCGGACGAAGCTCCAGGCCGCTGGCAGCGGGCCACCATTTGCGTCTCCAGCCAGGTTGGCTGCGCGGTCAATTGCCAGTTCTGCCTGACGGCCAAGCTGGGTTTGCAGCGCAACCTCAGCGCCGGCGAGATTGCCGGACAGGTGCTGGCGGTCTTTGACCGTCACGGTGTCGAAGTGGGTCGAGACCGGGTGAACCTGGTCTTCATGGGCATGGGCGAGCCCTTCCTGAACTACGACAATTTCATGGGAGCGGTCAGGCTGCTGGTCACCGAAGTCGGCCTGAGCCCGCGGCGAATGACGGTCTCCACTTCTGGAATCGTTCCGGGCATCGAACGATTTGCTCAGGAGCCGGCGGAGCTGCGGCCCAAGCTGGCCATCAGCCTGAACGCTCCCAACGACCAGATCCGCGACGAGATCATGCCCATCAACCGCAAGTGGCCTATCGAAGCTGTGATAGAGTCGGCGCGCCGGGTCCAACTCCGCACCCGCGAGCGGATTACGTTTGAATATGTCCTCCTGGGCGGGGTCACCGACCGGCCAGAGCATGCAGCCGAAGTCGCTCGACTCGTGCGTCGGACTGGCCTGCCCGCCAAAGTGAACCTGATTGCCTGGAACCCCGGTCCCGGCATCGCCTATGTCACACCGAAGTCTGAGGCCGTGGAAGCCTTTGGACTTGCACTAAAAAGCGCGGGCATTCCGACCTATCTGCGCCGCCCGCGCGGGCGCGACATCTACGCTGCCTGCGGGCAGTTGAAACGGACCGTCGAGGGCTGAGGAATCACCTACCTCTGAACCGACCCGGTCGATGATTGTAATCAGGAAACAGGAAGCAGCTTCGAGTTAATCGACAACTTTCATGCCATTCAGAAGCACAACCATGAATTCAGAGTGTAATTCCAGATCGCCGTCATCCTTTACGAATGCGGTTCTGATGGTGGGGTCTGACAAGAGCTTGAGCTTCATGACGACGTTGTGCAGGTCCGTGTCGTGCAGCGCCTGAGGAACATTCCCAGGAAGGCGGAAGTCATACATAATGATCGAGTTTACCAAGTTCAGCGAATCGCTGTGTCGCAAGGTGGCAGCCCTGATCCCCTCGACCATCTCGCCTTTCGTTGAATCTGTCGCAAAGACATCGGTGCCAAACACCGGAGCATCGAGTATCGCAGTATGATCCTTCCATTCAGCCCGGTTAATAAGGAATGAAAGCATCGCGGGCTGTTGCTGCTTCTTGTATTGGGCCACACCGGCGACTCGGCCAGTCAGCTTGCTATGGCGCGGAATCACGACGTTGCCACCCTTGTCATGAATGTCGACAATAACTTCAAGTTGAACGGGATCGCCGATCTTTGACCTATTTGAGGCAAGGTGCGATTTCAGTATCGCCGGAATCCGCAGGCCGGTGGATAGTTTACTGGTGTTCATGACTTGATCACTGACGGGAGGCTGTTGGCCCACGTTCGTAAGAGGAGAACTCATCCCCCAGAGGCACAGGCCGATTATGGTTCGTGAACGCACCGTGGACCTCGATTCATCACTGGAGATTTTTAGAATCACTATGCACTTGGCCGGGTGCCCTAAGTTATCGATTTTTAGACACGGAAGTCGATCCTAAGCTGCCGCCCGCTCGATCACTCCCAGCACCGTTCCTTCAATTTTATGCAGATAGGCGACAATCTCGAAGAGGTTTTTCGCCTGCGGATTGCCCGTCGCGCTGAACATGCGCATAAAAACCTTGGGGGAACGCCCAACGTCGGCACCGAGCTTCACAAACCCAACCGTCCCATTGATGTATTTGCGAAGCACGGATTTTCTCGTCTCAACATCGCCGGAGATCATGCAGCCCACGGCTTCGCGCAGGAGCGCCCTGCGAAACCCCTCGCTTTGCTGGATCTTTGACTTGACCGTCTCATTGAAGTCTTTGGTGAGTGGCATCATTTCTTCTACGCTCGATGGTTGCATAAAGGACACCAATGCGAATCTGTTTGGGCCGCCTCCATAATGACATACTGCTATAGACCGCGATTCTCACGATTTAAACAGTCGATCGTCGGATGAGGGCGCCCACATCTCAAGATCGAGACGTGGGCACCCGCAGCCGCTACTTGCCGGGCATGGGCTGAGGTTGCACGCTGCCGCAGTCTGAGCCTTTGTAGATCGACGAGGACTCAATGGTGTATTCGATTGCCCTGGAGTTAGGCCCCATCTGCATGGCGCCGATAAAATGCACCTTTCCCACGGCATGATTGGGGTCGGTCCATGAGGACTCCAGCGTTCCTTTACCGGCCATTCTGCCAGTGCATATCCAATCGGCGGTCATGCCGGTTGCCCTGATCAGCACATTGGAGATCTGGCATTCGCCGTTGCGGCTCTGCGGCATTGGAGCGCCGTACTTGTCGATCATGGCCTGGGTGAGGCACACCTGGGTGGTGCGCGGACCGCCGCCGAAGGGCGAACCGGCGCCCGCGGGCATCGTCATGCCTGGGGGCATTGGCGATTGTTGCCAGGTCATGTTGGTGGTCATCTCCCAAAGGCCAGGCTTTCTTGTGGACTGCGCCCACGCAAGCAGTGCGAAAGCAAAGATGCAACAGCCCATTGCTGTCCAAATTCGGGTCTTGCTCATGAAACCTCCTGACAAGTTTGCGCGGGCTTTGAGCAAAACCAGGGAAACTGTAGCCTGATTCGCATCGAAGAAGGTCGCCGCTTCCTGTTGGTCGCGTCAACTTGAGTGCACAGGTTCCGGGATACCTCTTCCCTGGTTTTGCTTTCGGGCCGCGCGATCTTTCACTCTATCCCAGCGCGCAATCGGCAGGGAAGAAAAAACTCACGCTTGGCGGTTGAGAGCCGAGCCACCCAGGGCCAGAAGAGCGCCGGTGACCCGGCCGGCGGCGTGGCGGACTACGCTGTCTTCGCTGGCGAAGTTTCCGCTGATGCAGTGCACGCCCAGCGCCTCGATGCGCTCGATGTCGGCTTCGATGGGCGATGCTCCCTCGGCCGCGTATCGGGCAAGCGTCTCCGGCGAAAAGGCTGCTGTATTCACCAGGGCGTAATCGAAGATGGGCGCACGGGTGTGCTTGTAGATGCGTTCGATGTGCTGCGAGGCTGTCAGTCCCAGGCTCTCGTTGGCCTGGGTCATCAGGTTGCAGATGTAGACCCGTACGCCCCGGGCGCGAGCCAGCGCCGCAGGCATGTCCTTGACCAGCAGGTTGGTGATGAGCGAGGTGTAGAGCGAGCCGGGTCCCACGGTGATCAGGTCGGCGCGTTCGATGGCCTCCAGCGTCTCCGGCAGGGGAGCGGCGTCCGGAGGGTCGAGCATCAGCTCCGCGATCCGCTTGCGGCTGGCGGTGATCAGGGTCTCTCCGCGCACCAGGGAACCGTCGTCCATGCGCGCCACCAGCGTGGCGTTGGCCGTGGTTACCGGGTAGATGCGTCCCCGCGTGGCCAGAATCTTCGACGCCAACTGGATGGCATGGCCGAAGTCACCGGTGATCTCGGTGAGGGCAGCGACGAAGAGATTGCCGAAGTTGTGCCCCTTCAGGGAATCGCCCTCGCGAAAGCGGTGGGCGAAGAGCTGGGCCAGCAGGTCTTCTTCCTCGCTGAGCGCCACCATGCAGTTGCGCAGGTCGCCCGGCGGCAGCATGTTGAAGTCCTTGCGCAGGCGGCCCGAAGAGCCTCCGTCGTCGGTCACGGTGACCACGGCGGCCAGATCGGAGATCAGACAGGTCTCCGTATCGCTCTGAGTGCATGACGTTACATGGCGCCGCAATCCGCGCAGCAGTGTTGAGAGGCCGGTGCCCCCGCCGATGGCCACCACACGCAGAGGACGGGCCAGGTTCAGGGCCTCGCGCACACCACTAGGCTGCGGGAACCGCTCCAGGCTTGACGGTGGGGTGTCGGCAGGGGTCACTTGAGGCCTAGGGAACCTCGGGATATAAAAGCTCGGTAAAGCGGGGATCGTCCGCCATGCTCTGAAAGTCGTTGTCGGCACGGGCCTGAAGCCGGTTTCTGGGGTTCAACTCGATGGCCTGGGCGAGGCTCTTGAGACAGTCCTGGGTGCGCCCGGTGATTGCGTCCAGGATGGCCAGACCATAAAGCGCGTAGTCAGCCTCGGGATAGGCGGCCAGGATGGCGCTGAACTGTTCGCGCGCTTCCTCGTAGTAGCCCGTATTCAACTGCGAGATTGCGTAATCATAGTGCTCTTCGGGCGTCAGAAATGTCAGGTTGTGCTTGTCCATTTGCCGCTGGCACGTGCTGATGTACATCTTGCAGCGTTCCCGGAGTTCGAGCGGAGCGGCGGGGAGCAGCTTCTCGAAGGCAGCGAGTGCTTTGTCGTACTTGCCTTGCTGCAGCAGTTGCACGGCGGCCTGGTAGTGCTGGAAGGCCTGTCCCACGCCTGTGGCGGAGTGGCCGACGGGTTTGCTTGACGGTATAGCTTCCTTTTTTCGGTCGTACGCCACGGATCGGGCCTCTTGCATCATGAGTTTGCCAGGAGTTCGCACACCTTCAGAGCCGGTTAAGCCGGATCGCCGCCGGCGTAAAACACGGACCTGAAGATTGAGTTGCTCAGGCCCCTTTTATACGCACAACCCCTGCTCTCGTCAAGACAGGCCTCCGGGCGGGCGTCATCCACCGGATGATTCGGCGGGTTGAGAGGTACGATAAATGGCCGGATTTAGAGACGGATCGTTGTACATCTTCAACTGCCGATAGAGCTTGAAGCGCCTCGTCCCGGCCAGGGTTTCGTCCCACAAGGCGTCCAGGCAAGAGGCCAGGTCGGCGCGCTGCTCCTCGATGATGGCAAGCCGGTCCAGGTTCCGCTGGGCGTGGCCGGCTGGTGCGTTTACCCGCTCGGCCTCTTCGCGGGTGTGATAGATCTTCAGCGACAGGATCGAGAGCCGGTCGATCATCAGGCCCGGCGATTCAGAGTGCAAAGCCGCTGTCGGGTTGGGCAGGTCCATGGGCTCCAGCCAGGCGATCAGGGCGCGGTCCAACTCTTCGGCCAGATCGTTGCGGCGCTGGTTGGTTCGGTCAACCCGCCGCTTCACCCCGGCCAACTCTGCATCGGATGCGCCGGGAGCGCGAGCCTCGTCCTCGACATGCCAGAGTTCGAAGTTGGCGCGATGCTGTCGGCTTACCAGGGCGAGCCACTCCGAGCCGGGCTCTTCTGTGTCTGGAGTCTCTGCCGCTGTCCGGTGACCGGCACGGGTTCCTTGATCCTGCAAGTTGACGATAGCGGTGGCCGATAGCATTCTGGACCTCTCTCGAAATTGGGCCGCTGTCGCCTGAGCCCGGTTGCAGCGTCTATGGTAGAACTATCGTCGATTAGTTGTCAGAGATGAGTGGTCACAAACCACCGACACATCCTATTTCGGAGCAATCATGGACAGAAAAATCCAGTACCCGCATCGCCGGTGGAACCCGCTGCGGCAGGCCTGGGTGCTGGTTTCACCACACCGCACCCAGCGCCCTTGGCAGGGTGAAGTCAGCCAGAAGCCCGCGCCATCCGCGGTAGCCTACGATCCACATTGCTACCTATGCCCTGGCAACCAGCGGGCGGGTGGCGCTTCAAACCCGGCCTACGAAGCGGTTTTTTCTTTTGAGAACGATTATGCGGCCCTGCTACCGGATTCCCCTGCCGAAGCTGAGCAGCCGGTCTCGCCCTTGCTCAAGCAGGAGCCCGCCCGCGGAGTGTGCAAGGTGCTCTGCTACCATCCCGACCACAGTCTGACGCTGGCCCGCATGATCCGCCCCGAGATTCGCCGCGTGGTGGACGCCTGGACCGCGGAATATGAGCAACTCGGCAACCGGGACTGGATCGAGCACGTGCAGATCTTCGAGAATCGCGGCGCAATGATGGGCGCCAGCAACCCGCATCCCCACGGGCAGATCTGGGCTACTGGCTTTGTTCCCGACGAGCCGGCCACCGAGCTCAAGGCGCAAGGCGAATACCTGGCCCAAACCGGCCACTGCCTGCTCTGCGACTACCTTGCCGCCGAAGAGACCTCCGGCGAGCGTGTGATCTTTGCGAACGAGCATTTCACCGCCTTAGTCCCCTATTGGGCCGTCTGGCCCTTTGAGGTGCTTTTGCTCAGCCGCCGCCACCTGGGCGCACTGACGCAGATGAACGGTGAAGAGCGAGACGGGCTGGCCGACGTGCTCAAGCGGCTGACCACCCGCTACGACAATCTTTTTGAAACCAGCTTTCCTTACACAATGGGCTTCCACCAGACGCCGACGGACCAGCAGCCGCATCCCGAGGCTCACTTCCACGCTCATTTCTATCCTCCGCTGCTCCGCTCGGCCACGGTGCGCAAGTTCATGGTGGGCTTTGAGATGCTGGCCATGCCGCAGCGCGACATCACCCCCGAGGACGCAGCCGAGCGGTTGCGCGCCTGCTCTGAGGAACATTTTTGGCCGAGAGCCTGACCGCCAGAGTGCGGGATCGGCGCAAACTTTGAACTCGGGCAGACTGAAGAGTAAACTTGCCCTGTTCTCTGTTAAGGAGCCGTAGATGCGCGCTATCCCATCGATCATTTTCGCTGTACTCTGCATCGCGCCCATCGCAAGTGCCCAATCCGCGCCAACTAGGGTTCCGGTGGCTGCCGCAAGCGAACCGGCTTCGATTGCAAATCTTCCGGACCCCTCAGTTGCAGCCGTTGTCTCCGCGGTGATGCCGAGAGCCGCCGTCTGGGGGTCAGTGAAGGGAGTGCCGTTCTCCGCCACGCAGACCACGGTGCGCGAGCAGACCCTGTCCGACGGCACGGTGATCAAAAGCACGGTCGAGGTGCGGCTCTGGCGCGATAGTGAGGGACGAATGCGCGCGGAGAGTGCACCGAAGCCGAAATCCAGCGCCGCGCCGCAAGGTCAGATCGCGACCATCTGGAACCCAATCGATGGCACGGCAATCACCTGGGTTTCTGAGAGCCCGTCTGCGAACTTTGCTTCAGTCACTCATCTCCCAGAGTTGCAACTGAATGGCTTGATGGGCAGTCTTGCTTCCGCCCCGCCGCCGGGCGCTCTTTCCGGTTCTCTGCGCGCTACGACTCCGCTGGTCGCTCTCTCGCCGGCTGCAAGCCGGGACGCCGCAAATATCCACACGGAGACTTTGCCGGCGGACTCTATTGCCGGCCTGGAGGTCACGGGCACCCGTACCACGCAGGTGGTCGCAGCTGGAAGCATCGACAACGACCGCGACTTCACAGTGATTTCGGAGGCCTGGATCTCGCCGGAGTTGAAGACCACGGTGCGTCAGATGACCAGCGATCCGCGTACGGGAACGGTGACGACCGAGTTGAGCAACATCGATC
>Ga0302195_10002567_pt1 | contig 14332 bp, 8 predicted proteins | sample II_Bog_N1_2_FD_198778 | JGI IMG/M metagenome (GOLD analysis project Ga0302195, IMG submission 198778) | Peat permafrost microbial communities from Stordalen Mire near Abisko, Sweden - II_Bog_N1_2 | ecosystem: Environmental > Terrestrial > Soil > Wetlands > Peat | place: Sweden: Abisko, Stordalen...
AATGCCGGCCGGCACACAAGCCAAGTTGCTGCGCGTCCTGGAAGAGCGCAAGCTCCGCCGCCTGGGCGCACGCACCGAGCAGGACGTGGACGTGCGCGTGCTCGCCGCCACCAACCGCGACCCTGAGGCAGCCGTAGCCGACGGTCATCTGCGCGCCGACCTGTTCTATCGCCTCAACGTCTTTCATATCGTGATGCCCCCATTACGCGATCACCTTGACGACCTGCCGGCCATGGTCGACGTCATGGTTCGCGAGATGAACCAAAAGCACAACCGCAAAGTCTCCGGAGTGGCCCCGTCAATTCTGGACAGAATGATGGCTTACGACTGGCCGGGCAACGCGCGCGAGTTGCGCAACACCGTGGAGCGCGCCGTGATTCTGTGCCAGGATGGTGCACCGCTCGACGCCGGTCATCTAGCCCCGTCTTTCGGCAAGACACCAAGCTCTGTTGCGCAGGTCTCTGACTCAAGCGTGGTGCAGGTGCGCGTTGGCACCACCGTCGACGAGGCCGAGCGGCTGCTCATCCTGCGCACGCTTGAAGCGACCGGCCAAAACAAAACGCGCGCCGCGGAGATTCTGGGCGTAAGCTTGAAGACCCTGCACAACAAGCTCAAGGAGTACGGCCGCAAACCGGCGGAGCTGGCTCCTTGAGCCAAAGCTTGCTTCCGGGCCGAGACGGCGATTGGTCGGTATCCCGTTCGGGCTGCCATTTAGGCCAGTCGAGCATTCTGTGCTACAAGCATTCATTGGAGTGCCGCTAGAAGATGGAGAATTCATCCCAGGTAACCCGAGTCTACAGATTGAAATGGTGGGGGTGGGCCTTCCCGCTTGTCTGTCTTGCAGTAGGTTCCTACAGCACGGTGGGATTGATGACTGGAAGGCTCCATCCGGGCCGCCGATTCGGGATGTTCTCGGGTGTCAGCCTTCTCGTGGGTGGGGTCGTCCTTACAGCGGCCGCATTTACCACAAAGCTCATCCTCACTGATGACGCCATTGAATTGCGCAGCATCTTCCAAAGGAATCGGCTGGCTGTGAGCGAAATCCGCGGGCGGCGCGAAATTATAAATGCCACCGGCCTGATCCTCTCTGACAGTTGGAAGCTGGAGCCGAAGGACAGCAAAGCGCGCCCGATGAGCATCAGCAACTCCTTCACGCTGGACAATGTGTTCTCCGAGTGGTTGGATAAGCTTCCAGATCTGGATGAACAAGACGAGAGTTGAGCCTATGCGCCTGAAGACCAAACTCGTGCTGGCCATCACCGCCCTCGTGTTCCTCATCGCCGGCCTGCTCTCGCTCGTCTACGTCTTCCAGCTGGTTCACTCCGCCGTGCAGCAGTCTTACGACACCAATCGCATGGTCGCCAACCAGGTGCAGTACGCCGTGCGCAACGCACTTGAGACCGGGCTGCGCGACCAGAAGGTAGACCCCAACAAGCCCGCGGAGCTGCGCAACCTGGCCGCCATCGCCGTGCGTGACAATGCCGCGCTCCAGGCCGTCGTCGAATCGGTCAATCGCTATTCGCTCACCGTGTACGACATCAACATCGGCGACAGCCAGTCGATCACCGTGCTCAGCACCAACCCGGACAACGAAGACAAACCCCTGCCCGTGCGGCCCAACTACCAGCAGCTGCGCGACGCCTCCGCTGTCCAGCTCGTCCGCGAGATCTACGGCCCGCCCCGGGTGTTCGATGTGGTGGTGCCCCTGGACCGCAACGGCGAACCATTCGTCACCGTCCACGTGGGCGTGCGCACCACGTTCCTGCGCGCCTTCTATGCACCCTGGGCCATTGAAGCGCTGGAGCTGATGGGTTTTGTTCTGGGTGCGGCCCTGCTCGTCGCCTTCCTGCTCAGCAACCTCGCCCTGCGGCCCATGGAGCAGATCAGCCAGCAGCTCGACCTGCTGAGCGCGCCTAGCGAAATCGCTCCCGACGAAGAGAAGAATCCCCTCCAGGACACCGCCCTGCGCGTCTCCACCAAGATTCAGCGTTTCGGTCAGCGCATGCGCAATGTGGAGGAGGTTTTCTCCGCATTGAAAGAGAACCTCGACCAGATTCTCGGCAACCTGCAGGACGGCATTCTGCTCTTCACCGGCGATGGCCGCGCCGTGCTGGTCTCTGAGGCCGCGCGTCGCTTCCTCAACATTGAGCAGGGCAGCATTCTGGGCCTGCACGCGCGCGAAATCTTCGATCGGTCCACCGTCCTTGGCCAGACCCTTCGCGAGGCCTTTGACGCCGGCGTTTCGCTCATTCAAGAAGAGGTCCTCACCGAGACCGGACGCCGTATCCAGGTGTCGCTCGACTTCATTCACGACGACAAGGCCCGGCAGGGTCTGGGCGCCCTGGTCACTCTCCACGATCTCGAATCGGCCGAGGCCATCGAGTCCGAGCTTGAGCTTTCCCGCCGCATGGCCGCCATCGGCCGTCTCACCTCCGGCGTGGGCCATGAGGTCAAGAACCCCATCAACGCCATTGTCGTCCATATTGAGCTGCTCAAGAGCAAGCTCACCGGCGCCAGCGCGCCCGCCATGCGTCACCTGGAGGTGATCGAGGTGGAGATCCACCGCCTCGACCGTGTGGTGCAGATGCTGGTGGACTTCAGCCGCCCGGTCGAGCTCCGGCTCCGCGAGCAGGATCTGCGCGATGTGATCGGCGATGTCCTTGCCCTGTCAACCGCTGAGCTGTCGACCCGCAACGTCATCCTCGAAAGCAGCATGCCCGACCGGCCTCTCAACGCCAACGTCGATGCCGACCTGCTCAAACAGGCTGCCCTCAACGTCATCCAGAATGGCGCTCAGGCCATGCCCGAAGGCGGGACGCTGCGGGTCGTCCTCGAGGAGCAGCGCAAGTTTGCCGTGCTGCGCATCGCCGATCAAGGCGCCGGCATCCCCGAAGACATTCGCGAGAAGATCTTCGACCTTTATTTCACCACCAAAACGGGCGGCAGCGGCATTGGCCTGGCCATGACGTACCGCATTGTCCAGTTGCACTACGGCAGCATCGAAGTACAATCGAATCCAGGCCGTGGCACGGAATTCCTGCTGCGAATTCCGCTCGCTGCCGCGGATTGGGGACGCCGGCTTCTGCAGCCGGCCAACGTACACACCGGGGAAGGGCCTTCGCAATGAAGATACGTGCAAGTTACGTAGCGGGTCTGCTTCCATTTTTCCTGACTGCCTGTCTTCCGATCCACAAGCCACAAAAACAACAGCCTCAACAGCTTGCCCCTGCTATGTCCAAGCTGCCCAAGCCGCCCGTCGATCACGCGGAGCTTCCCGTCACCGCGCTCACGCTCTCCGATGAGCCGATCAATACCGATGCCGACGACATTCTGGAAGAGGCGGCCAGATCGCCTGTCCACCATCATCGGCTGCCCGCCAAACCAGCCCAGGAGACCGCCGACGCCACGCCCTCCGCCGAGGCGGATTCCCCCGGCGTCAGCGCTGTCGGCCAGCTCTCGTCGCCTGAGCCCTCTGACATGCGCCTGCAGACCGAGACGTCCATTGCGGCGACGGAGCGCGGGCTCAATGGCCTGGGCCGCAACCTCAACGGCCAGGAGCGAAAGACCGCCGCGCAGATTCGCGAGTACCTGAAGCAGGCAAGGGAAGCACTGCTCAACGGCGATGTGGATGGCGCGCGCACCCTGGCTGCCAAAGCCAAGGTGCTGCTGGGCGAACTGAACCAGTAGCCCCTACCCGCGGCTCTCCCGCCGGCCTTACCCGGTAGAAACTACACGCACCCCGGAAAACTTACATGCCTCTTCGGCCGCCATGACCGCCCATGCCCAATTTCACCAATCGTCCAAAATTGTTAAGTCACATAAAATGAAATAGATGGAAATATAGCCGCGCGCAGGTCGGCTTTGGCACACTCGTTGCTATCTCCATGGGCGAGCGGACAGCACAGCTCACCCCGCAGGACCTTCGGGGCCTGTTTGGGACTCCACGGCGAGGTAATCATTGATGATGAACAAGGCAGCTCATTCGACCCCGTTCCCCAGCCAGCTTGCCCTACTTCTGCTGGCATCTGCAGTTGCATTCCCCGCGGCGGCGCAGCAGGCGCAGCCCTCCGGGACCGCCCAGGACACTCCTCCTACCGCGGCACAACAGCAGGCACCCGCCTCGTCGTCCATCACCCCCGCAAAGGAGGGGTTCTGGGGCCGCGTCAACCCCTGGGCCCGCAAGAAATGGGTAAAGAAGCAGACCGATCCCATCAACGACCGCCTCACGGAGCTCGATGGCCTCAACGCCAAGAACTCCCAGGACATCAAGGACGTTGATGGCCGCGCCCAGGCTGGCATTCGCCAGGCGCAGTCGGCAGCCGATGCAGCCAACCAGACGGCCACGGCCGCCGGAACCCAGGCCCAGCAGGCCAGTCAGACTGCCCAAGGCGCCTCCGGCCACGTCGACCAGCTGAACGGCACCGTCAGCGGCCTGGACCAGTATCGTCAGGTCACCGAAGCGGAAGTGAAGTTCCGAGGCGGTACCCCGATCCTCTCCGCAGACGCCCGCAAGCAGCTTGACGATCTTGCCGCCAGCGTCGATGGCCAGCACGGCTACATCCTTGAAGTGGAAGCGCACTCACCCATGGCCGGCAGCGCCGGCATCCAGAGCTCCGAACGGCTGGCAGAAGCGGTGAAGCGCTACCTCGTCACAGAACACGAGATTCCCGTCTACCGGATGCACGCGGTGGCCCTGGGCAACGCACACTCGGACGATGATACCGAGCGCGTTCGCGCCAGCACCGTGCACATCCGGCTGATGGAAAACAGTTTGGCGGCCCAGGCAGCTGCACCACCCCAGGGTGTTGCTTCCTCGACCGGTGCGGAGCGGCCGTAAGACCGCAGCCCTCCCCCAAGGCTTTTCCGCTCCGACGGCTCTTGAGCCGATCGGCCGCCAAAAAAGCTCTCACACGAGAGAACCAAGGCAACCTGGCCCCCGTTAATGACGGGGGCCGATTTTTTTGGTTGGGATTATAGCTGTTCTCCAATTGCTGTACACCGAAAGCACGATGATAAGTGGCTTTTTCCTTAGAAAAAGCCACCTTGCACGGAACTAAACAGAGCACATGAATTGGAGAACTGCTCTAAAACCGCATGCCTGGTGGAAGGTGGGGAGGGAGAGACATCGCCGCGCATTGCGCGCGGCGATGTTGGGCTACTGCTTGTTCAGATCGTAGTTCATATAAACAACGTGTGTCTGGAGATACTCTTCCAGGCCATGCTTGCCATCCGCGCCGCCAATGCCCGACTTGCGCCATCCCGCATGGAAGCCCTGCATGGCCTCGAAGTTCTCGCGATTGACATACGTCTCGCCGAACTTCAGCTCGTTGGCCGCCCGCATGGCCACGTCGAGGCTGCGCGTGTAGATGGACGAGGTCAGTCCATACTCGCAGTCGTTGGCCCACTCAATGGCCTGGTCCAGCGTCTTGAATGTGGCAATCGGCAGCACCGGACCGAAGGTCTCCTGTTGCATGATTGAGGATTCCTGCCTGCAGCCGGTCAGCACGGTGGGCTCAAAAAAGTATCCCGCCCCACGCTTGCTTGGGGCTCCGCCGCACTTCAACTCCGCTCCCTGCTCCACGGCGCGTTTTACAATCGCCGTCACGTCGTCCAGTTGACGCTTGCTCACCAGCGGGCCCATCTCCGTTGCCGCGTCAAACGGATCGCCGACGACCGTTTTTCCCATGGCTGCAATCATCTTTGCCGTGAACTCCTCGGCCACCGACTCATGCACGTACACGCGCTCGGCGCAGTTGCACACCTGGCCCGTGTTGATGATGCGCGAAGCGTGAATGGCACGGACCGCCAGGTCGATATCGGCGTCGCCCATCACGATCGCCGGCGCCTTGCCGCCCAGCTCAAGCGAGACCTTGGTGATGTTGTCGGCCGCAGCATGCATCACCGCCGCGCCGCCGCCCACGCTGCCCGTCAGGCTCACCATGCCCACCTTGGGATGCGCGGCCAGCGCGCCGCCCACCACCGTGCCCGAGCCCGAAATCAGGTTGAACACGCCCTTGGGCAGTGACGATTGCGCCACCAGCTTGGCAAATTCAAACGCGTTGTTGGGCGTCTCGCTGCTCGGCTTGATGACGATCGTGTTGCCCGTTACCAATGCCGGCGCCATCTTGCGCACGATCAGGAAGAAAGGAAAATTCCAGGGCAGAATCCCGGCAATCACCCCGATGGGCATCTTGTAGAGCAGAATGTTTTCGCCGGGCCGGTCGCTCTGGATGATCTCGCCCTCGTAGCGGCGTGCGAACTCGGCCATATAGTCCAGATAGTCGGCAGAGAAATCGACCTCCACCTGCGCCAGTGCCAGTATCTTGCCCTGCTCCTCGGTGATCACGTGGGCCAGCGATTCTCGATTGGCGCGGATCAGCGCGGCGATCTCGCGCAGGTGGCCGGCGCGACGGATCGCGGGCAGAGCCGCCCATCCCTTTTGCGCCCGCTCGGCAGCCAGCACGGCGCGATTCACGTCTTCGACCGTGCCGTTCGGAAAGGCGGAGATCACTTCTTCGGTGGTGGGGTTGACGACTTCGATCATCTTCGCCGAGCCGACAAACTCACCGTCGATCAGCATCTCATAGCGTTTAATTCCAGCTTGTGCAGTAGTCATTGGGGTGTGTCCTTCAGGGCAACGGAGATGCGCGAGCTCTCCACAGCCGACACTGATCATAGCGGGTGGGTTTTAGAAATGTAAATACGAAATGCTGTTTGCGGGAACGTTCCCGCAAAATTGCTTGCGCGGACCGCCGCGGAAGCGCGCCGCCGGATTCGCTCTCTACCAATAGTGAATGGCCAGGATCTGCGGCGGCCCCGCGGCGCCGTTCACAACCTCGACCTTCAATACAATCTGCACATTCCTGTTCGGGTCGCGCAGGTCGTTGGACAAGGCGTTCATCTCCAAAGGATTTGTGACGAACTCGCCCGCTGCTTGATCTCCGTGCAGCCCCAGTCCGCCGATCTCGACCGTGTACTGGCCCGAGAGCGCATCTTTGCTGCGCGTGATCAACGCATAGTTGTCATACGAGTCAGAGTAAGCCTGGCCCCACGGCACACCCCAGTCCGTGCGTTCCGGGTGCTCGGCGTCTTCAATCCACATCCGCTGGCTGGCAACGTCCATGTGCGGATGGAAGCGAAGCTTGGAAACAAAGCGCATCGACCACGAATTGCCCAGCAGCCCGCCCAGGATGACCGGCCCGTTGCGCAGATCGGCAAGCGTGGCGCTTCTGGAATTGCGCAGCACGAACTTTTTGTCGCTCTTTCCCAGCATCTCCGCGAGGCTGGCCAACTGTGCCGCCTCGGTCCACGCGATCGCCGGAAACACGCCCGGCTTGCCTTCAAAGATCGGCGCATTGGCCGCGGCATTGACGGCGGCAGCCGCCTGCGCAGTAAATCCGGCGTGCATGTTCGGACCAACCTCGGTCAAGTCGACCGCCGCAAAGCACACCAGGACCGCGGGCGCGGGCTTGAGTATGGGACCCCAAAACCGCTCCAGGCCCGACTCGCCCCGGTCGCGCAAGCTGTTCCATGCGGCGATTGCGATCAACAGAATTGCCGCAACCCCGATTGAGCCTGCGACCCACCGGGCCTTGCCGCGCCGCGCAGGCGGAATCGCCTTGATCTCGATCGCAGGCTCTTCGGGCCTGCCTGGCTCCGCAACAGGATCTTGCACCTTTGGAGCCACTGCCGGGGTTGAAACCGCAGCGGGCCATCGAAATCGGGCCACATACGACCCCGGCGGCAGGTCCACGCGCAATTCACCCCCATGCCCCTCTTCCTGGTAGTACTGGGCGATGCGTTTCCTGACCTCGGCCGCGGCCACCCGGACGATCGAGTCTCCCGAGGTATCAAACCCCGGCTCCCGGCCGAAGACCTCAATCCCCAGCACCCGTTCCTTGAGCGTCTCCGCCTTTCCCGCCAGGGTCTGCTCCACGACATACCGCAGCAGGTCCGGATAACGGCGGCTGTTGCGGAACTGGGTGCTCTCCAGCAGCCGCTCCACCTGCCGCAACACCGCTTCTTTATCGCTTGCAGACAGGTCGATCATCTCTGCCGAATTGGGTGAACTGGCCATCTCCATTGCTCCCGGATTGCAAATAAAGCTGTCGCGAAGTTTTTCCCTCGAATTACCGCCATTCAGGAAATTGCCCTCGTAGACAACGCCTAACATTACTCCTAACGTTCTTGAAACGCAACCAGTATCTATCTACAAAATATAGCGTTATTCGTTATATCGCCGGCTATAACGTCCTCCTAACCGTATGACACTGGACGATCCTTGCTGAATGCGCCTAGTTTGCTCACTGTTTCCAAACGAAACAAGTTTCCTTTTTGAATTCTGGGCATTAAGCATTCGGTGTTCGTTTGTCGGACCGTGTTCCCCTTCGCGGTTTCAAGAATGAGGAAAAGATCGAGCTTCAGAAGGTGTGTTCGAGGATGAACCAGGTCTCCCCAATTTTAAGAGGGAGCGTAGCAGTCGCTGTGTGTATCTGTGGGCCTTCATCGGCCGTTCTGGTGAACCAGCCAGGCGCTGTCTTGAAGGCACCGCTTCGGAAGAAGTGATTGAAGCGAAACACAACATTTAAGGAGGCAGTAGAGTGAAAGTGTTCAAACATCTTGCGATCTTCGCAGTGATGCTGGCATTCGCCCACACCCTTTGGGGACAGGCGGGCGCGACCGGCACCATTCTGGGGACGGTGACCGACAGTTCGGGCGCCATCATCCCCGGTGTCAAAGTTACGGTAACCAATACGGCAACCAACACAGCGTTCCGCACCACCAGCAGTTCGGCCGGCGACTATTACGCGCCTAGCCTCCAACCGGGAGTCTATTCGGTATCGGCTGAGATCAAGGGCTTTGAAAAGTCGGTCACCACCGGCTTCACCCTGTCGGTCGACCAGAAGGTTCGTATCGATCTGGCCCTGAAACCCGGTGCAACCTCTGAAACCGTTGAAGTGACGGCGCAGGCCGTCGAACTCGACACTGACTCCGCGGCACTTTCTCAGCTTGTCAGCGAGAAACAGGTGGAAGAACTCCCCCTGAACGGCCGTAACTTTGTACAGTTGCTCTTCCTCGGCGCCGGCGCAGTCACCATCGGCGGTGAGCAGGGCACCATGCGTCAGGGCGAAGGCAACGCCATCAGCATCAACGGCGGCCGTCCTGAGGGCAACAACTTCACCCTCGACGGTTTGGTCAACACCGATCAGGCCATGGAAACCCCAGCCGTCATCCTTTCGCAGGATGCCATCCAGGAAGTCAAGGTCCAGAGCGGTATTTACCCGGCAGAGTATGGCTTCTCCGCCGCGCAGATCAACGTCGTCAGCAAGGGCGGCACCAACAAGCTCCATGGCACCGTCTTTGAGTCGGACCGCAACAACGCATTCGACGCCAAGCCGTTTAATACGGCTAACAACTTCATCACCAGTACCGCCAGCTCGCTGCCGGTTCTCAAGCTCAACCAGTTCGGCTTCGTAGCCAACGGCCCGGTCATCATTCCCAAGCTCTATGACGGTCGCAACAAGACCTTCTGGATGGCCAACTACGAAGGCTGGCGCATGAACAACGGCGGCCAGTTGCAGGAAACCGTTCCCAACCCGGCGATCCTCGGCGGCGACTTCTCGGCTGAGACCTACTCGGCTGTGACGGGCAACGCAGCCCTGCCCGGCGGTCCACTGCCGGCCTACGGAACAGCGACCTGCACGGCGTTGCTCAACAACGGCGGAAACTGCATGCCGGTTGATCCAACCCAGCCAGGTGCGCCCGCCTTCCCACTCAACAAGGTTCCCTCCTCCTACTTCACCAACCGCATCGGCCTGTTGGCCGTGAATAACGGGTACTGGGGGACGCCGACGGTTGCCAATCAGCCTGAAGGCATCACCAACTTTATCCAGAACATCCCAGGTCCGTTGCATCAGAATCAGCAGACCTACCGCGGCGACCAGACTCTGGGCAAGCTCGGCTCAGTCTTTGGCCGCTTCACCTACTCCAACTACGTCAACTCGGCCAACTACAACTCCGGCTCGGTGGTTTATGGGCTGGAGCAGTACTTCGAGCAGGAGAAGGACTGGGAGGTTTCGCACACCATCAACATCGGTCAGAAGAATGTAAACAATTTCAGATTCGGATACCTGTCGGCCAACGCGCCGGAAGGTTCCGCTGCTCCTCCCGCGTCGGTGATCTCGGCACTGAACGAGGCCAATACCTTCACCACCTTCGGACCGCTGCAGCAGACCTGGCCGAGCGTGGGCATCAACGGATTCAGCAGCGGCGGCGGACCGGGGAACTCCTACTCGGGTTCTTACATTCCTGAATGGGAGTTTGCGGATTCGTTAACCTCCGTCCATGGCAAGCATACCCTCGGGTTCGGCGTCGATTTCCGCACCTGGTACATCGACCGCAACCTGGACGATGACTTCTACGGAGATTGGGGCTTCAACTCCTCCACCATCACCAAGAACAGCGAGACCGTTACTCCGGCAACCCCTGCCAACCCGAACCCGCCATCCAGTTGCACAGTGGCGACGGGGAACTCCCTCTCGGGATTATGCGGTACCGGCAACGGTGTTGCAGACATGATGCTCGGGTATTACTCGGGCTGGGGCGGATTTGTCCCCGGCGCGATCCCACCGCCTACCGGCCAGGCAGGCAACCCACAAACCCACCAGTACAACTACTTCGCTCCCTATGCGGAAGACGATTGGAAGCTGACCTCAAAGCTCAGCATCAGCCTCGGTCTGCGCTGGGACTATCGTGCCGAGACCTACGAGAAGTCCAATCACTTCTTCTGGCTTGACACCACCAACACCCAGGGCGGCCTGTGCTACGCAGACCCGCAACTGTCCAAGGACGGCGTTGCGCCTGGCGTGGGCATCGACGGAAGCAGTCCCATCCTGCGCTACTGCGGATCGGTGCCGCGCGCAGCACAAAAGAATCCCTTTGCGCCTCGCCTGGGCTTCAACTACCGCCTGGACGACAAAACAGTTGTTCGTACGGGATTTGGGATCTTCTACACCTCCTATGAAGGCCGCGAGATCGACGACTCGGCCGACATCTTCCCCTACAGTGTGCGCAACAACCTGAACCCGACCACGCAAAACGGCTCGCCCGATACCTACAAACTCGGCAACAACCTATTGCCGAGTTACAGCACACTGCAACCGTTCCCCGAGTCGACGCTCTCGTTCATCGCCGTCATCGAGTCGGAAAATCCTCTCAACCCCTACGTCGAGTCGTGGACCCTCTCGGTCGAGCGCGAGCTGGCCAAGAACACCACTCTCGAAATCAACTACGTTGGCACCAAGGGCACACACCTCCTCAACCGGCACGATATCGCCCAACAGAATGATATCGCGCAGTCGCTCTTGAACCCATCCCCAACAGGTTGCCAGTACCTGGACGCAAATGGCATCTACTCCAACGTCTTTGGAGATCCTGCGACGATGGCACAGCCGATTGCTGGGTGCAGCATCGCCAGCCGCCTGCCGTATCCCAACTTCAACGGAACCTACATCGACTCGGACTTCCATGGTTACTCCATCTACAATGCCGGCAATGTGAAGTTCGAGCATCGCGCCGGCGACCTTGCCGTGACCTCGGTCTTTTCATGGGCCAAGAGCATGGACAACAAGTCCGCAACCGCCGGAGCAGGCGCCAGCGCCACCGGCTACGAAGGCTTCATGGACAACTCGCGTCCCCATCTGGACTACGGCCGGTCGGACTTCAACGTCCCCTTCCGGTTTGTAAACAGCTGGGTCTACCAAATCCCCGTCGGCCGCGGCAAGAAGATTCTTGGCGGAGCCAACTGGGGACTGGATGAAGTCGTCGGCGGATGGCAGCTGACGGGTGTCGCAACCTTCCAGCAGGGCTTCCCGTACGAAGTCACAGCGCCCGATATCCAGGGCGTCACCGGTTCGGGCGGCATGCGCGCGAACTACACTCCGGGTTGCAACCTGAAACAAAACACCTACTCGGGCAGCCTGGCGAAGTACTCCTGGCTCAACATGAACTGCTTCACCGGGCCGGCCTTCGGCACCTACGGAACCACCTCACGCAACTTCCTTAACCAGCCCGGCATCAACAACTGGGACATGGGCCTGGGCAAGGCATTTGCACTCGGCGAAAAGGCCAAGTTCGTCTTCAAGATGGACCTGTTCAACGCCTTCAACAAGACCCAGTACGCCGGTGACGTAGGCGGCCTGCTGGTGGCTGGATCGGGCGGTAACAATCCCGTCTCATCCGGTGTAGGCGGTTCCAACGCCGGTTTGCTTTACGGCGCTTCGTCCTCCCGTGTCATGCAGTTCGGTGGAAAGATCCAATTCTGATCCATCGATCAACTGTTGCTTAACTCCATTCCGCCACGCCTTCAGGCGTGGCGGAGTTTTTTGCGCCGGGAGATACACTAAATTCATGTTGATGAACCCATCGAAACTGGGCTTGCTTCTGATCTCTTGCCTTCTCATTCCGCTCAGCGCGCGTGCCCAGGCGGGCGCCGACGAGCGAGTGGCGCAGCTCGCACAGGAAGGCCAGCAAGCCATGGCCGCAGGCGAGTTTGACACAGCCCGCGCCGACTTTGAGCAGCTGGCCAAATTGCAGCCGGGTATCGCCGAAGTCCATGCCACCCTGGGCGCCATCTATTTTCAGACTCACGACTACGATCAGGCCGTGCGCGAGGTCCGCACAGCTCTGCGCCTCAAACCCACTCTGGCCAAGCTCGACAGCCTTCTAGGTCTTTCGCTCGCCGAGTTAAGCCGCTTCTCCGACGCCCTGCCGCATCTTGAGAAAGGCTTCAAGCAGACCGCCGACCCCGACGTGCGCCGCATGTGCGGCCTGCAGCTCCTGCGTGCCTACACCGGCCTATCCCGTGACGCTGACGCCGTCGAGACCGCTCTCGCGCTCAACCGGCTCTATCCCGACGACCCCGAGGTCCTCTACCACACCGGCCGCATCTACGGAAACTACGCCTACATCGTGATGGCCAAGCTGCATGACAACGCGCCCGACTCGGTGTGGATGGTGCAGGCCTCCGGCGAAGCCAACGAGGCGCAGAAAAGCTACGACGCCGCCATCGTCGACTTCAACCACGTGCTTGAGATCGATCCGCGCCGTCCCGGCATTCACTACCGCCTGGGACGCATCTATCTGGAGCAGTTCAACGAGACGCACAAGCAGGAGGATCACGACTCCGCCGTCCGCGAGTTCATGAGCGAGGTGTCGTCCGACACCGGCAACGGCAACGCTCGCTACGAACTGGCCAAGATGCAGGCCGACCAGGGAAATCTGGACGAGGCGCGGCGCCAATTCTCCGAGCTGGTGGAGCATTTCCCCGACTTTGAAGAGGCGCTGGTCGGCCTGGGCGGCGTCGACCTCGACAGCCAGCATCCAGACGCTGCTGAGGGGCCTCTCAAGCACGCCACAGAGGTCCAGCCGGACGATGAGGTCGCCTGGTATCGCCTGGCCCAGGCTGAACGGCAACTGGGCCACACGCAGGAGCAGCGGCAGGCTCTTGTTGCCTTCCAAAAGCTGCACGCCATCTCCGCTGCCAAAAAGAACGCCGCCGCGCCGCTGCGCTCACAGGACCGCGTAACGCCGCAGCAGCTTGGCACCGGCGATCAGCCGCAGTAGCCGCGAACCACTCCTGGGCCTTTGACCGCTTGAATTTGCAGAATCATGGGGGCCCCAGGCCTCGATTTTGAGACCTGGGGCCCCCATGATTCAGAGATTCGAAATTTTGGGTCAAAGAAGATTAGCAGACCTGAACCAGCCTCAGCTCCAGCAGCGCGGCCAGCTTGCGCAGCCTGGCAGACACATGCCCCACGCCAATGGCGCAGTGGTGCGCCGGCCCTTCCGCATTCCAGGCTTCCACAAAGCCGCGCGCGCCAATCGGGAAACGGTAATGGCTATTTGTGTTGCCGATGTGCAGCACCTCGCCGGCAACACTCTCACCCTCGGCCACCAGCAGCTTGAAGCCGCGCCCCCGGTCCTCGACGACCGACAGCAGCGTCACCGGCCCGCGCTTCACGCTCATCTCCACCGACAAGCCGCGGCCCACCTTGCCGTGATACACAGCGAGCGGCCGCACCTTGGTCTTGTTCTCGGCAATGGCCAGGTGCCCGGGCCCGTCGTGGCCCATCAACACGTGGTCGGCCTTCAGGTCCAGCGCGTAGTACTCGGTGAACGAGCCGCCCGCCCCCAGGCAGTCCATGATCTTCATCGCCACGGCATTCTTCACTTCATACTCGCCGGCCACCGGTACGCCCCGCGCCGTCAGCAGGGAAGTCCCCAGAATCACCGAGCTCATGGTGTCTTCGTTCTCCGCAACGCCGCTGCCCAT
>Ga0302195_10002570_pt1 | contig 14327 bp, 11 predicted proteins | sample II_Bog_N1_2_FD_198778 | JGI IMG/M metagenome (GOLD analysis project Ga0302195, IMG submission 198778) | Peat permafrost microbial communities from Stordalen Mire near Abisko, Sweden - II_Bog_N1_2 | ecosystem: Environmental > Terrestrial > Soil > Wetlands > Peat | place: Sweden: Abisko...
CAGCACGATAGCCGGCACTTCAGTCCTGTACTTCGTCGCGGACCAGGCCGCAGTAAACCTGCCCGCCGCTACCACCGCAGGCCAGCAGTTGTTCCTCATCGATGCCACCTTCGACACCGCCCTCGGCTTTACGGTTGTCGGGGCCGAAACGGACACGATTAACGACTACGTTCATTTCATCAGTGGCCTGACCTTCGACGGCGGCCAGTGCATCAACAGCTTCACCCTGAACTACAACACGATGCACCTGATCAGCGATGGCAATCACCACTGGAATCTCGTTGCCGCCGCCGCAGATGCGAATACGTCGCAGGAATGTGGAGCTGTTATCGTGCGACCCGAGGCACGGCGATCGCAATAGCCACAGCTATCGCGGATCAGACAACGCCGTCGAGCGGTTCGTCGGTGCGTTTGAGGATGGCCCGGTATTCCACTTCGAGCTTCGTGCGGGCCGGCAGCCACCGATAGGTTGGCATGCCGAACAGGCTGCCTCGGTCGACCGCTTCGCGGCGCGATTCCGGGAAGGGCGAGGCCCCGAATTCCATGCCGCGGGTGAGCGTTTGGCCGTTCCACGGGCTGGCTTTTCGGCTGTGGTTCTCTTCCCAAATGCCGAGCCAGGGGAAATCGGCGCGCTTCCACACGTAGCCGAAGGTGACTTTGGTGGTCGGGCTCCAGGCGGTGAAAAAGGCGTGCGGGTTCGCGTCATCCATCAGGTGCGCGGTGTAGCCGCTGGAGACGGCGGCCAGGTTCATGACGCGGAGATCTTTCCAGGTGCCGTCTTTGCCCGGCGCTAAGGGCCATTCGAATTCGGCGCCGGCTTTCAGGTAAGCGTCGGCGCCAAACTCGCTTTCGAAGACTTTGGATTTCGAGGCTGAGGAACGGAACTGGGTCTTGCCGTTTTCGAGGAACGGTGGGCCGAGGGTGACGTGCTGGGTCCAGCCGATCGGTCGGTCGAAGGACGCGAGGCTTTCGGCGGATTCGCGGATGCGTATGCTGCTGCCGTCGAGTTCGATATGACGCTCGAAGCGGATCTGCGCCAGCGGCATCTCGGCGCGCATGGTGAGCGTGTGCCCTGCGGCTTCGACGTCGAAACCAACCACCGACCCTTCGCCGTGCGGAGTGATGCCCGCGGCGTCTTCCTCCGGCGATGGACCGCCGAAGATATCGAGGCAGAGGTTGTGGCCCATGATCCCGGATAACAGCCGCGCTTCGCCCTTGCCGGCCGGCTCGACGGAAGTCCAGGGCGGAGTCCAGAGCGGATTGACGCCCGTGTGCTTATCGACGATGCTGGCGATGTGTCCACCTCCGGGCAGAACCGTCAGGTGAAGGTCTGAGTTTTCGATGGAACAGGCGCGGCGGCCGTTGTACTTTTCGGTCATGGTTTCTTTCGCGGCGGCGGGCCCGATGGCAGCGTGTCGGGCGTGATGCGGACGCCGCTGGTCAGCTTGAGCTGCGAGGTCTTCGTGGCGAACGTCGCCTCAATGAAGAAGGCCGTGAAGCCCGGATCCGGCTTGTCAATCTTCGCGATGAACAGCCCGCCGCCTTTATCGTCCAGGATGGTGCTGGTGTACGCCTTGTGGATGGTATCCAGCCGGAAGTCGCGGGCCTTCGGATTGTTGGCCTGCCACATAACCACCTGCGTGGGCTTCGCGGCGGTCTTCATGTGGATGGAGCCATCTTTTTCGAAGCTCCACTCCATCTGCGGACGCGGTTCGTTGCTGACGATCGACGTGTAGAACGCTGCGGCGGATTCGCGGGCGTCGGAACCGTTGAGATCGTGTTTCGTGTTGGGCACGTAGCGGAGGTATTTCTCGCCTTTCAGATCCTTCCAGTAGAACTGCGACGAATCGGGAGTAAAGTACTGATCGCCGCCGCTGTTGATGATGTACTTCGGCATCGTCAGCCGGTCGAGATAGGAGTACGGATCTTCAATCGCCATCAGCTTCTTCATCTGCGCTGTGCCGAGCCAGTCGAAGGTCTTCATGTCGCTGTAGTCGGCAAGCGAAGGCGCCCAGGAACCGTAGGCGCTGTAGTGATGTTCGAGGGACTTCTCCACATTCAGGACATCGATGACCAGCGGAATGATGGCGATCACGCGCTTGTCTGCGGCAGCCGTAGTCCACGTGGTCCAGCCGCGCTTCGAAGCGCCGGATACGACGAAGTGATCGACGGTGAGGCCTTTGGTTTTGGCTACGGCGGAGACGGTGTCCATGGCGCGAACCGCGGCCTTCGTCATAGGCAGCCGCAGGGGCCAGGTCTCGTCTCCACCGCGCATGAACTTGTCCCAGGTGTAGACGATGGCGGCATCTTCGGTGCGCGGTTTGGTCTCGCCTGCGAAGATCAGCGGCTCGTTGGGGATGCCCCGCAGCTCGGCTGCGATGCTGTTGGTGCTGGTGGCGATCGAGGTGATCAGGGCGTCGGGCTGTTCGGGCGGATCGCTGTTGATGGCGCCGCCGGTCAGATAGAGGAAGCCCGTCGTCTTATCCACTCTGTCGGGGACAATGATGGTCAGCCAGTGATGCCAGAGCGGATGATCGACATCCTGCTCGGTGCGCCACTTCTGGGAGATCATGTCGTACACGTATTGTGTGTAGCCGCGACCGGCCGAGGTGCGGGTCAGCGTGTAGCTGTAGTTGGGATCGGGCGCCGCTACATAGCGGTCGAGGGCTGTCTGGCTGGCCGCGAAGCAAGGGAGCGCCGCCAGCAGCAGGATGGGTATTCGCACCATAGGATTATGTCACTTCGACCACGTAAACCTGGGTCACGCCAGTGCGATCGCTGGCGAAGGCGACCTTGTCTTCTTCGTACGACCACGACGGGTGCGGGTGCGTGTATTGCGGGCCGTAAACGGTGTCGGCGGCGTTCTCCATCCAGCTCAGGTTGTCGCGGCGGACGCTGGCAAAGTCTTCGGCAAGCGCGTAGGTGGATTTGAGCCACTGCGTGCCTTGATTGCTCGACTGGCTGAGGCACAGCGGTCGGCGCGCGCCCGTCTTCACGTCGATGATCTGCAGACCTTCGTCGGGATGGTTGGTATCGCAGAGAATGCGCTCGCCGGCGCGGTCTGGCGCGATGTGCCAGGCGTTGTATTCGGTGATGGTTTCGATGTGGCGGGTGGTCCAATCCATGCGGCAGAGCTTGTACGGCCACACGGAGAACACCAGGTCGCCCGTGGAACGCAGGAAGGTTTCATGGACGACGAACTCGCTGTTGCCGTGTTCGTAGAGGCACTCCATGCCGGTGCCGTCGCGGCGGACGCGGTGCATGCGCGGTGCGGGATCGCCCGCGAATTCGATCCATTCGGGATCGAGCGGATGGAATTGCGGATGGATGACCGTGCGCGGGAACGGGATGGCGCGCCAGCCGGAGCCATCGAAATAGCCTGCGACCAGGCCGCACTCCTTGCCACGCTTGTATGCCGCGGTGAGCCATTCGCCACAGGGGCTGATGGAGCATTCGCCCAGTTCGGTATCCGGAGCCGCGAAGATGCACCGGTTGCCAGCCCAGAGGCTGCCACCACGCGTGACGATCAGTGTTTGTCCATCGGGATGGAGTGCAGGGCTGTAAGGGTGAATCGGCGCGCCATGTGTCAGCTGGGTTTCTTCGCCGGTTGCAAGCGATGTCTTCCAGACCTGCGGCTCGCCCGTACGGTAGGAGGTGTAGAACATCTCGCGGCCGCCGGGGAAGAAGGAGCTCTGGAGGAAGTAGCTGGGATGGCTCATGGCGGGGCCATCGGTAATCTGCCGGACTCTGTCCGTCATGATCGGCCCAGGTAGAGGTCGCGGCCTTTGACAAGAGCCTCGATCTTGCGATCGGCGATGGAGCGGCGCAGCATCCAGAAGCCGCAATCGGGGTGGACCCAGCCGACGCGGCCCGGGCCGAGGATGCGTTCGGCGCGTTCGATGCGGGCGGCGATCTCGTCGGGCGTCTCGATGTGGTTGACCTTCACATCAACTACGCCCAGGCCGATGCTGATGCGCGCATCGACGCCCTTCATAGCAATCAGGTCGTCTTCCGGGCGGTGCGCCATTTCGAGGACGACGTGATCGACCTGAAGCGAGTTAAGGAAGCCGGTCAGGGCGCGCCAGGTACCCTGCTGCACGGACTGGCCGCCGTAGTTGCCGAAGCAGAGGTGCACGGCTTTGCGGCCTTCGAAGGTTGCCAGGACCCGGTTGATGGCTTCGGCGGCGAGGGGGGCATCGCCCGGATTGCCGGCGATGTTCGCCTCGTCGATCTGGAGGCAGTCGCAGGGCAATCCGACGACTTGCGATGCAAGTATATCTGCAATGGCTATAATGAGTTGCGGGAAATACTTATAGTGGCGGTCCAGGAGTGTTCGGGCCAGCATATAGGGGCTGGTCAGGGTGAATTTGAAGGCTCCGCCGGCCACGCTTGCGGCCAGTTCGCAATCGGCGGCGAGGTTCAGGCCACCTTCGCCGATCTCGCCTTCGACGACGCCCGCGGCCTTGCGGCGGAACTGCATGTCGGACCGCTCCGCGAAGGCCATGTGATCGCTGCGGCCCAGCTGGCTGCGGATGCCGGACATGGGGCGCAGGAAGTAGTCGATCATCCCGTTGGTATCGGGATGATTGACGTCGAAGCGGTAGAGTTCGCCATCGGTGGGCAGGTCGATACCGGCCTGGCGCTGGATGTCGAAGACGACGCGTGTGGCATCGGTGCGCGCCTGTTCGCTGGGCAGAGCGGCGAGCCAGTCGGGGACCGGATACGAGCCTACGGTGGTGGTGAGGATTGAGCTCCGGTTCACTTAGTACTTCTTCAGCCAGATGTCTTTGACGAAGATTTCGCCGGTGCTCTCGACTTCGATGCCGATTTTGCCGGAGGCCTTGCCGATGGTCTTATCGTGGTCGATGGTTTCCGAGATCAGATGCCCGTTGAGGATGTGGGTAAGGACGTTGCCCTGAGCGATGATTTCTTCGGTGTTCCAGTCGTCCTTTTTAAACCAGGAATCGACGGTTGCCTTGTCACCGAGGGTTGCCAGAAGCGTTTTATGGTCTGGCCCGATATCGACGACGTCACCCTTCCAGGAGATGATGCCGCGGCCGGTGGATTGTTCGTAGAGCTGACCGGGATAGTGGTTGCCGTTGTCGAAATCGAACTGATAGCCGGCCATTTCCCATTTCGCCTGGCTGGCTCTGGTGGGCTGTGGCGCGGGTTTTTGACCGGTCGAACAGGGCCCCCCCGCGAGACGTGGCGTTGGTTCGGGACCAGTCGTGATCCAGCTGCGATACTGCACGCCGCTGTTGATGTTGCCGGTGCCTTTCATTTCGAGCCGGAGATCGAAGTCCGCGGCTTCTCCTCCCTGCCAGACGATGTAGACCGTGCCAGTGGGGTGTTCGCAGGTCGGGTTGATATAGATGGAGCCGTCTTTAACCGACCAAAGCGCCTTGTCGCCGTCCCAGCCGTTGAGAGTTTTGCCATCGAACAGTGAGGTGAAGCCGGTGTGGTCGTTGAAGTCTTCGGGCTTTGCGTGCGTGAACTGCGCTAACGCGGGCACGACGTATATCGCGGTAACGGCGACTGCCGTGAATGCCGCTGCGAGCGCTGCTGTTTTGAATCTACGGAGTTTCATTGTGTATTTTCCTTTTGAGCTATTATCCCGCAACTTTTTCCCACTGGCGCGTGCGCGCGGATTCGAGAACGGCGTCGGTGACGTAATCCGCCGCCAAGCCGTCGCGGAAGGTCGGAGCTGCCTCCTTGCCTTCGCCGAGTGCCTTCAGGAAATCGGCCACCTGATGGGTGAAGGTGTGCTCGTAGCCGATCTGCAGGCCGGGCACCCACCAGTTTTTCATGTAGGGGTGGTCGCTATCGGTGATATGGATGCTGCGCCAGCCGCGCAGACGGCCTTCATCGGTGTGATCGAACCACTGGAGACGGTGGAGATCGTGCAGATCCCAGATGGCGGACGCCTTTTCGCCGTTGATCTCCAGAGTGTAGAGCGCTTTGTGACCGCGGGCATAACGCGTCGCTTCAAACGAGGCGAGAGAACCGTTGGCGAAGCGGCAGAGGAAGAGGCTGGCGTCATCGATATTGACGGGCGTCATTTCGCCGGTGAGCGAGTGCTTGCGCTCCTTGATGAACGTTTCGGTCATCGCGACGACTTCGTTGATGCCGCCGTTGAGCCAGAGCGCGGTGTCGATGTTGTGAGCGAGCAGGTCGCCGGTAACGCCGGAACCGGCGACGGAGGCATCGAGCCGCCACAGGCCTTCCCCGCCCTGCGGGAGATCCTGCGACATGGTCCAGTCCTGAAGAAACTTGGTGCGGTAGTGGAAGATCTTGCCGAGGCGGCCTTCGTCGATCAGGTGCTTGAGTAAAACGATGGCTGGCACGCGGCGGTAGTTGTACCAGACCATGTTGGCGACCCCGGCCGATTCGACCGCGTCGACCATGGCTTCGGCTTCCGTGGCGTTGCGGCCGAGCGGTTTCTCGCAGAGCACCATTTTGCCGGCGTTGGCGGCGGCGATGGCGATTTCGGCGTGAGTGTCGTTGGGGCTGGCGATATCGATGATGTCGATATCTTTGCGTTCGATCAGTTTGCGCCAGTCGGACTCGATGGATTCGTAGCCCCAGTTATCGGCGAAGGCCTGAGCGCGGGCGGGATTGCGCGCGCAGACGGCTTTGAGACCGATGGAGTAGGGGAGATCGAAAAAGACAGGGGCCTGGCGGTAGGCGTTGGAGTGGGTGCGGCCCATGAAGCCGTAGCCTACGAGGCCGACGTTTAGTTTTTGTTTTTGCATATAGTTGTTCAGGTTTTAGTCCCAGCCGTGCGCGTTACGCACCGAAATCATGGTGGACAGAACGTCGTTCCAGGTGGCGGGCGACGTCATCACGTCGTTGGGGAACATGCAGCCATCCCAGCAGATGTGCTGCGTGGATTTGGTGAGCGCTCCGTTATCGTCGCGCAGCCAGATGCCGGCGACTTTCACGACGTTGATCTTGCCGTTGGGATCGTAGGGGAGGCAGTGGCGTCCGGTTTTATCGTGCGAGCCCTGGCCCTTCACGGTGGCGTCGTTCTGCGCGACGTGGAAGTCTTTGATCCACGGGCGCAGTTCGTGAGCCATGGTGCGGATGGCGTCTTCGAAGATTGTGATGTCCTTCCAGTCGTAGGCTTCCGGCAGAATGCGATGTTCGGGCGCGTTGTAGCCCAGAGTGTAAAGCGAAAGGTGCGCCATATCGGCCTGAATGCCGACCGTCTGCGGTCGCGCGGTCTCTTCCATGAGTTCCACAATGTATTTCCAGCTGTGCATGCCGCCCCAGCAGATTTCGCCTTCGGCGGCGAGACGTTCGCCGTAGCTTTCAGCAACGTCTGCGGCTTCGCGGAAGGTAGCGGCGATCTTCTTCGTGTTGCCGACGGGATCTGCTGCCCAATCGGAGGGGCCGGCGGAGGAATCGATGCGGACCACGCCGTATTTGCGGATGCCGAGATCGTTCAGCTTCTTCGCGATGGCGCAGGACTTTTTCACCTGACCGACGAAGGCTTTGCGCTCGGCTTCAGTGCCCATGGCCGAGCCACCGCCGGTGGGAGGCCAGACAGGCGCGACGAGCGAGCCGATGGTCAGATTGCGCTTCGCGACGGAGTCACGGAGTTTCTTCAGATCGTCGTCGGTGGAATCGATATCGGTGTGGGGCAGCGACAGGAACAGGTCGACGCCATCGAAACGGGTGCCGTTCACTTCGGCGTTGGCCGTGAGATCGAGCATGGTTTCGAGATCGATGGGCGGCTCCGCGCCGGGACCATCACCGCCCTTGCCGACCAGGCCGGGCCACATTGCGTTGTGAAGCTTGGGATATTTGTGCAGGTTTGGTGTGCTCATAATTTCTTTCTGCGCAGAGGCTCTGCGTCGGGATTGCGGGGGCCGAAATGCTTCAGGATCACGAGGGGTTCGCAGTCGCTGGTGTTGACGACGCGAACGCCCGATTGCGCCGCGCCGGCGGTGACGAATAGCTCATCCTGCGTCATGGCGCCGAAGCGAATCATAGATGGAGCGCGGACTTCATACGTTCCGAATTTGCCAGCCCCCTGGGTGACGATGATACCGTACGCTTCGGCGTCTTTGATGGTGACGGCGCGGCCGGGAAACAGGGTCAGTTCCTTCGCGGAGTAGTAGCTGGTGCCGTAAGTGATCCAGTTCTCGCGATAACCCGAGTCTTCCATCTCCTGCGGAGGGCGCACAGGCTTTGGTTTGGTCTTGTTGGCTTCGCCGAAACGCTCATGAACGTTGGCGTCCCAATCGAGCATGCCGATCAGGTAATCGAGATCATTGTGGAATTGCGGCAGGACGTCTTTGGTGAGCAGACCCCAATCGAAGATGCGGCCTTCGACGAGCGACTGGAACATGGCGAAGACGTCGCTGGCGACCTGCGGCTCGTAGGTGACGAGAGAGCCAGGAGCGTGCAGAACGCCGGGATTGATCTGCCAGCCTTCGCCGGGAATCAGGCGATGCGCGCGAGAGTGGTTGAGGATGCCGTTATCGCCCTGGTTCCAGTTTGCGAGGCACGTGTGGACGTCGTCCTTCGTGGTGCCGGGTTCGAGGCCCATGAAGGTGTAGGGGAAATTGTTGACGGTCTGGTTGTATTGCGGGGGGAAGTAATAGGCCTCGGGCTTGCCCTTCTGGCCGACGAGCGCGGCGTGCTCATCGCTCTGGTGCATGTGGTGCGGGATGGGGCCCATGTTGTCGAAGAATTTGCAGAGCAGATTCCAGGCTCCTTCGCGCGCCATGGCGGAGCCTAGCAGGTCGTCGCCGGCAACTTCGATGGCGTCTTTGAGAAGGAAGTGCGAGCCGTTGGCGTGGCGGATGAAGCTGAGGCCTTCGAACTCTCCGGTGTGGGGTCCGTTGGAGGCTTTGGTGGTGGAGCAGAACCAGCGTTCGTTGATGCCGCCGCGGTGTGCGCCGAAGGCGTAGAGATCGTCGGGATGTAAGCGGAGGCGGCGGCCGGGGATCATGAAGGCGCGGGGGACCCAGTTGGGTTCCAGCCTGAGGATTCCGGCTCCGTCACCGATGGCGTCACGGACCTGACTTTGGTTCAGCATTTGTGGGGGATTCGGTAGTTTTGGCGTGGTTATGGAAGCACTATTATATTTGCAAAGCTTCGGAAAACATAGTGTTTGGAGTGAAGTTTTTCAGGGCTAATGGCTGTACCAAATAGCGTTCAGCTTTCAGCGTTCAGCTGTCAGCTTTCCGGGCCTTCGGCCCGCAATTCCGCACTCGGTAATGTCGCGACCCATGGCGAGCCCCCGTCATGAACGAATAGCCCGTACTGACCGTTCACGAGGGCGATTCGGGCGTCGGGACAGTCGGGCACTTTGATGCCTCGTTATAGCGGGATGTTGCCGTGTTTTTTTCTGGGCATGGTGTCTACCTTGTTTTCCAGCATGCGGAGGCAGCGGATCAGACGGGCTCGCGTTTCACGGGGCTCGATTACGTCGTCGATGAAGCCTCGTTCTGCCGCTATGAAGGGGCTGGCAAAGCGGTCTTTGAATTCGGCGATTTTTTGGGCGCGCAGGTCGGGATCGCCGTTCAAAAGTTCGCGGCGGTAGACGATGTTGACGGCTCCTTCTGCGCCGATTACGGCGATTTCCGCCGTCGGCCAGGCGAGATTCACGTCGGTGCGAAGATGCTTCGAGCCCATCACGCAGTAGGCTCCGCCGTAGGCTTTGCGGGTGATCACGGTGATCTTGGGGACCGTGGCTTCGGCATAGGCGTAAAGCAGTTTGGCGCCGTGGCGGATGATGCCGCCGAATTCCTGATCGGTGCCGGGGAGGAAACCGGGAACGTCTTCGAAAGTGACGATCGGGATGTTGAAGGCGTCGCAGAAACGGACGAAGCGGGCGCCTTTCACGGAGGAGTTGATGTCGAGACAACCGGCGAGGAAGGCTGGCTGGTTGGCAACAATGCCGACGGGACGGCCATCGAAGCGCGCGAAGCCTACGACGATGTTCCTGGCGAAGTGCTGGTGAACTTCGAAGAATTCGGCGTCATCGACAACGCGGTGGATGACGTCTTTGATGTCGTAGGGCTGGTTGGATTCGGGCGGCACGATGGTGTCGAGTTCGGGATCGGCGCGGTCGATTGGGTCGGTGCAGGCGCGGCGGGGCGGGTCTTCTCTGTTGTTTTGCGGGAGGTAGCTGAGAAGCTCGCGAATCATCTGGACGCACTCTTTATCGTCGGCGGCGATGAAGTGGCCGACGCCGCTTTTGGCGTTGTGCGTCATGGAGCCGCCGAGTTCTTCCTTGGAGACGTCTTCGTGGGTGACGGTCTTGATGACGTCGGGGCCGGTGACGAACATGTAGCTGGTGTTGGCGACCATGAAGATGAAATCGGTGATGGCGGGCGAGTAGACCGCGCCGCCGGCACAGGGTCCCATGACAGCGGAGATTTGGGGGATGACGCCGCTGGCCAGAGTGTTGCGCAGGAAGATATCGGCATAGCCGCCGAGCGAGAGGACGCCTTCCTGAATGCGTGCGCCGCCGGAATCGTTGAGGCCGATGACGGGCGCGCCGGTTTTGAGGGCGAGATCCATCACTTTGCAGATTTTGATGGCGTTGGTTTCCGAGAGCGAGCCGCCGAAGACGGTGAAATCCTGCGCGAAGACGTAGGCGGGGCGGCCGTTGATGAGGCCGTAGCCGGTGACGAGGCCGTCGCCGGGGACGATTTGCCTGTCCATGCCGAAGTCGCGGCAGCGGTGCTCGATGAGCTTGTCGATTTCCTCGAAAGTGCCTTCGTCGAGGAGGAGTTCGACGCGTTCGCGCGCGGCGAGTTTGCCTTCGCGGTGCTGGCGTTCGCGGCGTTCGGGTCCCCCGCCCTGTTCGGCGGCGGCGTGACGGCGGCGGAGTTCTTCGAGGCGATTCATACAAGACGAGGGTAGCGCATGCGGGTATGAATTCAGGCTTCCTTTTGGGTAATTTTACGCCGCTTTGAGTACTGCCGGGGCGTTTTTGCCGCAGCAGCGCTTGTGTTTCTGGCCGGAACCGCAGGGGCAGGGGGCGTTGCGGGGCGTTTGTGCGCCGGTACAAAACGAACTCGCGGGTTCGGGATCGGGGTCGGGATCGGCGGACAGCTCCGGGGCGTAGGGGTGGGCGAGGAATGCCTTCATGGCCGCGTCGCCAGCTTGTTTCTGCTCTCGGGCATGTTGGATAACGATGTTTCGCTGCATGGCGGGGAGGTCGCTGATACCCAGGAAGGCGAGGTCGGTGCCTTTTTTGAAATACTCGTTGCGGTAGAGGCGTTCGGTTTGGAGTTTGCGAAGTTCGGCGGTGGATTTGTGGAGGAGGCGGTGGGAGAGCGAGCGGGCGCGGTCGACGGAGAACTGGAGGCGGGCTGAGGCTTCCTGCTGCATGGGGTCTTCCGCGAGGTGGGAGAAACTTTCTTCGATCTGGCGGCAGCGGCGGAGACGCCACATGGCGCCGCGGATTTCGTCGGCGAGGTTGAGTTCGAGCATGCCTTCGGGGGCGAGATCGGCGTGGAGGGACTGGGCGAATTCGGTGTAGACGGATTGCTCGTCGGGGCGGATGAAGTCGCGGGTGGCGAAGAGGCCGAAGGTGATGGCGTTTTGGGAGGAGGCGGCGCGGCCTTCCGGGGTTTTGGGTCCACCGGCGGGTTTGGGGGTTGGTTCGGGTGACATATAGGTTAGCCTTTCAGGAGATGGATTTTGTGGTCTCCTGGTTGGGTTTTAACAGGCGCGGGGTGGGGGATTTGGGGCGGAAAAATGTAAGAGTATGAAACGAGGGGAAATAGAGTTTTCAATTCGATGTCACCGGAGTTGGCGCGCCTGAACATCTGTACAAAACCGTGACATGCGGCGCAGTGACGCCGCGATACCATGGCCATGCATGAAAACGCTGAGTTCACGCCTGAAGGTGCGGAACACCAGGCAATGGGCATGGATCGGACAGGCGGCGCTGATTGTGCTGCCGGTGGTGGTCTTGTCCGGCGTCGCGCTGCATTTTCTTCGTGAGGACAGGACCGCTATTGAGCAGGATGCGCGGAATCGCGCGAATTCGCTCGGTCCGGAGGTGGCGCGACAGATGGGCGAACAGATCGGGGCAGCGCTGGCCGCGAGCCTGAAGAATGGGCTCGTCGTGGAAGGGGAGATTGTGGATGGCCAGGGGCGCGCGGTGCCCGACTATGCGCGCGTTCCGACGCCCGCGGACTGGGTGGCAAAGCTGCGACCGCGCGAGGCGGAGTTGTGGCGGACGGCGCAGGATGCCAGGTTTCAGCATCCGAATGCCGAGGTGGCCAACAAAGCGCTCACGGCGCTGAGCGAAGCTGGCAACGCGGCGGCGGTGCGGGCGAATGCTCAACTGGGTTTGCTGGTTGCGGCTGAGGCGCATGGCGATCGCGATGCGCTGATTCGGCAGGCGGTGATGGTTGCGCAACAATTCCCAGGCGAGGTTACGGAATCGGGAACGCCGGTGGCGGATCTTGCTTTGCTTCTTGCGCTGCGGCATGTGGGGAAAGGAGATGTGCCGGGGGATCTGGCGGCTGCGATTGAGAAGGACCTTGCCACGGGCCCGTCATTTCTTTCCGCGACGATTCTGGATGAGGTTGCCGCCGATGCAACTTCGGAGGCTGGCAGAAGCATGGCTGCGCGACTGCGCGAGCAGTGGCAGCAACAGGAAGGCGACCGGCAGCGTACGCGCAATACGATGCAGGATTTCGCTCCGCGGTTATGGCGCCAGGGCGCGGCTACGATTCTCTATTCTTACGTTGGGCCGAAGAACCTGGCTTTGTGCATTCCGCGGAATGGCGGGTGGCGAATTCTGCTGTTCCGGCTGGAGCCCGTGCAGCGAGCGCTCCACGTGAATCTGCCCGATTATCTGGGCGCGTGGCTCAATGTGGGAGGAGAGCGCTGGAACGTGGGCGAGTGGAAAAATCCGACGCCGGCTCCGCTTGCTTATGCCACGGGCAGTTTCGGTTTGGATGCGAAAAACCAGGGTGCGAAGTATCCGTTCATTGTTGCGATCGAACTGACGAGGCCCGATCTTCTTTATGCGCCTTATCGGCGGCGGCTGCTTCTGACGCAGTGGCTCATCTTCACGGCAGCGGCGGCGGCGCTGCTGGGGCTCTGGCGTCTGTGGCACACTTACCGCGATCAGACGCGCCTCAATGAAATGAAATCCAACCTGGTTTCGAGCGTGTCGCATGAACTGCGTGCGCCGCTCGCCGCGGTCCGGCTGATGGCCGAGAGCCTGGAGAGCGGACGTGTGGACGGTGCGGAAAAGCAGAGAGATTATTACCGGCTGATTGTGCGGGAGTGCAGGCGTCTTTCGTCGCTGGTGGAAAATGTGCTGGATTTTTCGCGGATCGATCAGGGGCGGAAGGAGTATCATCGGGAGCCGCTCGACGCGCTGGCGCTGCTGCGGCATACGGTGATGCTGATGGAGCCGGGCGCGGCGGAGCGTGGGGTGCGGGTCCGCCTGAGCGAACCGCCGACGGAGTTTGAAAGCCTGCAACCTTCGTGGGACAGTGAAGCCGTGGAACAAAGCATGGTGAACCTGCTGGATAACGCGATCAAACATTCGCCCGCCGATGCGGAGGTGCTGGTGGAGGTGGAACTGTTGCCCGCGGTGGCTCGGTTCTGGGTGATTGACAGCGGCCCGGGGATTCCGGCCGGGGAGCAGGAAAAGATTTTCGATCTTTTCTATCGCTATGGCTCGGAGTTGCGGCGGGAAACGGAAGGCGTGGGGATCGGTTTGAGCATTGTGAAGCATGTGGCGGAGGCGCACGGGGGTCGGGTGCTGGTGGAGAGCAGTCCGGGACATGGGAGCCGCTTTGGGCTGGAGTTGCCGCGATGAATGCAGCTGTCACTGTGAAGCCTGGCGCGCGCATTCTGATTGTGGAGGACGAGCACGCGATGCGTGTGGCGCTGCGCGACATTCTCGATTCCGAGGGTTATCGGGCGCAAACGGCCGGGGATGGAGTGGCGGGGCTGCAGCTGGCGGTGGCGGAGAAGCCCGACCTGATCCTGCTCGACGTGATGATGCCGAAGCTGGATGGGTACGCGGTGTGCGCGGAACTGCGGCGGCTGGCGATTCGAACACCCGTCCTGATGGTTACGGCGAAGGGGCAGATTCCGGATCGGGTGACGGGTCTGGACTGCGGTGCGGACGATTACCTGGTGAAGCCGTTCAGCACGGAAGAACTGCTGGCGCGGGTGCGCGCGCTGCTGCGTCGGTCACAGGCAAGCCGCCGGGTTCCGCGGGCGATCGCGATGGGCGAGGTGCGCATCGATCTGGTGAAGCTGACGGCGCATAAGGGTGGTGAGGCGCTGCATCTGGCGGCCAAAGAATTTGCCATGTTGCGGTTGCTGGC
>Ga0302195_10002583_pt1 | contig 14298 bp, 6 predicted proteins | sample II_Bog_N1_2_FD_198778 | JGI IMG/M metagenome (GOLD analysis project Ga0302195, IMG submission 198778) | Peat permafrost microbial communities from Stordalen Mire near Abisko, Sweden - II_Bog_N1_2 | ecosystem: Environmental > Terrestrial > Soil > Wetlands > Peat | place: Sweden: Abisko, Stordalen...
GCGGCGGGGGGGGGGGGGGGGGGGGGGGGGGCAAAACGCCCCCGCCACCCCCAAATACGGCCGCCTCCAGAGGAGAAACGCGCTCCCCGGCCCCGGGGGTGGCGGGCTGGCGGGAACGCACATCTGGAGCCCCGGCGCTTGTCGCTGTGTCGTAGGGGGAGCCCCGAGTCGTACATGAGCTCCAAGGGCGCGGTGGGTCTTTTGAGGGCGATGCGGCTAAAGGCGCGGCCGCTCGCGCTTCGCGGAGGGGCCCTGGCCCGTCCGCCCGCCTTCGAGCGGAATGCCCCCGACGCCCTGGCATCGTGCGCTGACGCCTGGCTCGAAATGCTCCGAGGGCGCCGTTACTCGGAGCTCACGGTGCGCCAGCACGAGGCCGACCTTCGAATCTTCATGGCCTGGGCGGCCGAAAGGGACGTGACCCGGGCAGGGGAGGTCACCCGGCCGATCCTGGAGGCCTACCAGCGCTGGCTGTCCCTCTGCGAGGCCACGAGCGGCCGCAACAAGGGCAAGCGGCTTGGCTGGGGCACGCTCCGGCACCGGCTCCACGTCCTTCGCTCCTTCTTTAGGCGGCTCACCCGGGAAAACGTGATCCTGCACAACCCCGCCTCCGAACTGGAAATGCCCCGGAGGGAAAGACGCCTTCCGGTCCAGGCGATGACGACGGCGGAGCTCTCCCGGCTGCTCGCCGTGCCGAACGTCACCGATCCCTTGGGAGTGCGGGACCGCGCCATGCTGGAGGTCTTTTATGCGACCGGCATCCGCCGGGCCGAGCTGGCGAGCCTGGAGCTGACCGACGTCGGCTCGGAGCGGGGCACCCTCACCGTGCGCCAGGGCAAGGGCGGCAAGGACAGGGTGGTGCCGCTCGGTGCCCGGGCTCTGGCCTGGATAGACCGCTACCTCTCAGAAACCCGCCCGCACCTCTGCGCCGACGCCCGCGTCCCGGCGCTCTTCCTGACGGGCTACGGCGAGGCGTTTAGCCCGAACGTCCTCTCCCATGCGGTCACCGGCTGGATGCGCTTGGCGGGCCTCTCTGGTCGCGGCTCCTGCCACTTGCTGCGGCACACCTGTGCGACCCACATGCTGGAGGGCGGGGCCGACGTCCGCTACATCCAGCAGCTCCTCGGCCACGAGAGCCTAGATACCACGGCCATCTACACCCAGGTTACCATCAACCGGCTGATCGAGGTGCATGCCCGCTGCCACCCTTCGGCGCGGTTGCCAACCGGAGAAAAAGCCGCAGAGTCACCCCTATGAGCACGCTGGAAGCCATCGTCGAAGACTTGCGCACGCTGTCCTCCCCAAAACTGGAGGAAGCGGCTGCGTTGATCCACGGCTTGCGCGAGAAGACACGCGCCGAGCGGCTGGCGGCGCTGGAGCGAAGCGCAGGCATTTTAAGCGACGAGGACGGTGCGGCGCTGGAGCGTGCGATCGAAGAGGGCTGCGAAAAGATCGATGCCCGAGGCTGGTAAAGTCGTGCTCGACACCTCGGTGGTGGTGGCGGTGTTGCGCCGCGTGCCGGGTTTGATGGACCGCATGCGCGGAGCGGAGGAGTTGCTCGTGCCGCTCGTCGTGCTGGGCGAGCTGGAATACGGGGCCAATCTGGCGGCACAGCAGGAGCGCCAGCGCGAAGCGGTACGGGCCTTCATGGAGGGCGCGACCCTGCTCCTGCCGACGGCGCGCACCGCCGCAGAATACGGGCGGGTGAAGGCGGCGCTCAAAGCTGCCGGCATGCCCATCCCCGAAAACGACATCTGGATTGCGGCCGTTGCCTTGGAACACGGCCTGCCTCTGGCCACCCGCGATGCGCACTTTGCGAGCGTGCCAGGCTTGTCCGTCCAGGACTGGAGTTAAGCGTGTGATCGGGTGGCGGGGCCGCGCTGCTGCGCCGCTCGAAAATGCAGCTTCCGTAGCAGCGGAAAAGCTCGCAGTGTAGACGGGTGCTGTTGGCACCCGAACCCGCTCCCTCATTAGCCGCTCCTGTGCGGCAGGAAAGCGTGTCGGGACCGTCCCCGTTGAGGCAAAAAACTCGTGTCGGGGTTTTTTGGCGTCGTCGTCAAAACCGCGCCCGGCGAAACCGCCCCCAACTCACGAAACGGCGCCGAGTTGCGCGGCGTGTGCCTACGAAAACCGTGTCGGTTCACACGCTCGCCCGCTACTACGAACCTACAAGCGGCAGGTTCCTCAGCGCCGACCCGTTCGGCCACAGCTTCAGTCCGTCCCTGTACGACTATTGCGGGGGAGATCCGGTCAATCACTTTGATCCGGATGGGCGTTGCCCGAACAGTAACCCTATTGCGCCACCTTTCCCTCCAATACCTACACCGATTCCGGCGCCAACACCGAATCCGCCGCCCGTCGTAAATTACCCAGCTCCGAATCCCGCCCCCACAAACTATCCCACACCTGTTCCAGCACCTCCTCCTGATCCAACAATTGGCGGCCAGAATCCTTCGGATCCGAATAATGATCCGAGTATATTTGCCGGCGTGCCTACTGCAGCAGTAAGAGGTCTTGCTGGGTTCGCGAACAGATGGACGGGCGGTCTCTTCGGAAGCTTCGGCGCAGACCCTACGAGTTCAGAATTTCAGGCCGGAAAGACTGTTGGAACATATACTGCGGCGACGGCGGCAGTGGTTGGCGTCGCATATGTCGCTGCAACCTACGGCGCAGCGATTGTCGCAAGAGGCGTTATAACGGCACTTCCGTACTTGCCGGCCGCAGTCGAAGTCGCCCCGGCGACTGAAGTTGCAATTGCATCGGTAGAAGGGGCCGAGGGCGTTGGGTTAGCAGGCGAGGAAATAGCCGGATCTGCCGTTGAGGAAACTTCGGCTGCCGCAGAGGAAGCTTCAGCTGGCGCTGCCGCACCCCCTCAATAGAAACTCTTCGTTCACAATGAACGCATGCATATTTGGCGTAGCGACAGGCCTCGCCATCCTAGCAGTTGGTCGGTTTCTTTCGAAGCGTAAGTTCCTTGCGGGACGTTCAAGTCTAGCCGACTTCGAATTGGTTGCCCTGTTTAACGCCAATGGGCATCAATTTAGCGAAAGAGCCCTAGCAATCTTGGTAGAAATGGGGAAATGTTATGGGATCCCATACGCCAAGCTGCGCCCAGAAGATCGTTTTAAGGGGGGGCTTGCTGAAATAGATTCATGGAGAGCTGGACTTGGATCTATGAGATTCCAGCATTTCCTCACAACGGAGTTTGGAAGCAAATCGCCGATCAACCGGCGCTCGATTACCATTAGGGAGCTATTCCGCGAGTTAGGGGTTTAGTTGTTCCGCACTTTTTTGACATCGGGTTTTGCTCCAGATTGAGGTCGTAGGGAAAGAGCTGCCTCTGATGCAGCGGGCCCGGCCTCGGAGTGGCCGTTCGGGGGGAATCCAGCGCGGAGCGCCGGGCGTCTTTGCCTCGCTCTGCTCGGCAGGTGATGAATACGTGTGAGACGCAATACGTCTAAGCGCTTTGCACTTGGATTTTTCGAGCCCCGGAAGCTCCATTTCATGGGAGCTTAATGGAGCTTCATGGGAGCTTCCCGCTCACGCGGCCGCTCAACAGCCTGAAATCTTCCGTTAAGCTCCGACGGAGAACGAGCTACCGCGCTCCGGCCGGGAAGGACTGACCCTGTGGCCGTTCTGCCTCGCTCCGCTCGGCCTTATTTTTGGACGGTCTCTCTGCGAGAGACGCAATACCTCCAAGCGCAGAGCGCTTGAATTTTGCGAGCCCCGGAAGCTCCAATTTATGGGAGCTTCACTGGAGCATAATGGAGCTTCAAGGGAGCTTCATGGGAGCTTCATGGGAGCTTCCCGCTCGCTCGGCTTTTTAAAAATAAGGTCTCACTGTGTGAGACGCAATACGCCGAAGCCGGGAGCGGCGGCCTCTCACCCGGGTGGGGCGCGCGATCTTTAGCCGACCTTTTGCAGGACGCCTTCGAGCATCTTCACGACGATCTTTTGCTGCGCCCGGGGGAGCTGATCTAGGCGACTGGCCAGTTGCGTGAATTGCGAGGGCGGGCCGGGTTTCTGGCGGGAGTGGGCGCTATCGTTGAGCATCTCGCTGACACTGACGCCGAAGAAGGCGGCGATCTTCTCAACCAGCTCTAGGCTGGGGTTGCGTGCCTCACGTTCGTAGTAGACGACGCGGTCACGCGTCATGCCCAGCTTCTCGCCGAGTTCGCGCTGAGACAGGCCCTTGGCGATACGGAATGCGGCCATGCGTTGGCCGAACTTTGGGGCGGGTTTAGTGGCGGGACGTCCTCCGGGCATCGGCCAATGATAGCTTGGTTGTGGGATCAGGGCTTGCATGTTGTGGTAATAATGCCACAACACAGCCGCGGATGAAAACTACAAAAATGTTTGGGAACCGCGGAAAAGAGGCCTCCGATGCCTAGAATCCCCGAGGCCGAGCTGGAAGAGATCAAACGGGGGACGGACCTGGCGGCGCTGGTCCGGGCAAAGGGGATCGAATTGCGGCCGCACGGGACTGGCCACCTGGCCGGGAAATGCCCGTTCCATGACGACGCGACGCCGAGCTTAATCGTGACGCCGGAGAAGAACCTCTTTCACTGCTTGGGGTGCGGGGCCGGCGGGACGGTGATCGACTTTGTTATGAGGCACGACGGGCTCTCGTTCCGGCACGCGGTCGAGGTCCTCCGCAGCGGCCAGGCATCGGCGCTCGTTGCGACGACGGCCCCCACCAAGCACAGCACGGTGCGGAAACTGCCGCCTCCGGTGGCCTACGACGCGGACGACCAGACGCTCATGGCTCAAGTGATCGACTACTACCAGGAGCGCCTCCGGCAGACGCCGGCAGCGCTCGCCTACCTGGAGAAACGCGGGATCAGGGACGAGGAGGCGATCAAGGTCTTCCGGCTCGGCTTCTCGGACCGGACGCTGGGACTACGGCTCCCGAACAAGCAACGGGTGGCCGGAGCGGAGATCCGCGAGCGGCTGGAGCGGCTGGGTGTTTACCGCGAGAGCGGCCACGAACACCTAAACGGCTGCCTCGTTATCCCGATCCTGGGCCCGGACGGGACGATCCTTGGGGCCTATGGCAGAAAGATCGTCGAAAACCAGACCCCGGGCCTGCCGAAGCACCTTTACCTGCCGGGGCCGCACCGGGGCCTCTGGAACCCGGCGTGCCTCGTTTCCCGTGAGGTGGTCCTGTGCGAGGCTCTCCTCGATGCGCTCACCTTCTGGACGCACGGCTTTAAGAACGTGACGACGGCTTACGGCGTCGAGGGGTTTACCGAGGAAATCCTTGAGGCGCTTGCCCTGGCGAAGGTTGAGCGTGTGCTGATTGCCTTCGACCGGGACGAGGCAGGGGAGAGGGGAGCGGCGAAAGCGGCCGAGCGGCTCATGGCCCGAGGCATCGAATGCCGCCGGGTCCTCTTTCCTCACAACCAGGATGCGAACGAGTATGCCCGGAAGGTGCAGCCGGCAGACAAGGCGCTCTCCGTCCTTCTGAACGCCGCCGTCTGGATGGGCAACGGGCGGGCTGTGCCCGCCGCCGCATCCTCTCACGCGAGCGCGCCGGCTCCTTCTTCTTTAGAAGTAGCTGCTAAATGTTTAGCCGCTCCTGCGCCCGTGACGGAGCCTGTTACGCCTACGATGCCAAACGAGGCGGCTAAAGAAAAGACTCCGGCCCAAAATCCACCGGCAGCGCCGATGATCTTATCCCAAGGCGAGCACTGGATTTTAACCCTCGACGGCCGCGAATACCGCGTGGGCGGCCTCGAAAAGACGCTCGGGAGTGACGGGCTCAAAGTCTCGTTGCGCTTAAAGTCCGGCGACCGCTTCCACCTGGACGCGCTCGATCTCGCGCGGGACGGGGACCGTCGCCGCTTCATAGAGCGAGCGGCTGAGGAAACGGGCCTGCACGAGGACCTCCTAAAGCGTGACATGGGCCGGCTTCTCCTCGGTGTCGAGCAGGTGCAGGCCGAGCTGGCACGCCCTGCGGACAAGATCGTGCCTGTCGTCACGCTCTCCGAGGCCGAGCGCACGGAGGCGCTCGCGTGGCTCAAGGCTCCGGACCTCATCGGCCGGCTGCGGGCGGCGTTCCGCATGGCGGGCATCATCGGCGAGGAGAACAACGCCTTCGTTGCCTACCTGGCCGGCGTGTCGCGCAAGCTGGAGCGGCCCTTGGCGATCATCATCCAGTCGGCCAGTGCGGCCGGGAAAACGACGCTCATGGACGCTGTCCTCGCGTTCTTCCCGGAGGAGGAGCGGGTCAAGTACTCCGCCATGACGGGGCAGAGCCTCTACTATTTGGGCGAGACCAATTTGAAGCACAAGATCCTCGCCATCGTGGAAGAGGCCGGAGCGGAGAAGGCGAGCTACGCCCTAAAGCTCCTTCAATCCGAGGGCGAACTGACCATCGCCTCGACGGGCAAGGACCCGCAGACGGGGCGCATGGAGACCCAGGAATACCGGGTCGAGGGGCCGGTCATGATCATGCTGACGACGACGGCGATCGATCTCGACGAGGAGTTGCAAAACCGCTGCCTGACGCTCGCTGTCGACGAATCCTCGGAGCAGACGGTGCGAATCCACGCGCTCCAGAGGGAGCGCAGGACGCTTGCGGGGCTGGTGGCCAAGGCGGAGCGCCAGGAGCTCCTGCGCCTCCTTCGGAACGCCCAGCGGCTCCTGGCCCCCGTCGAGGTTTTGAATCCGTTCGCGCCGTCGCTCACCTTCCCGAGCGGGCGCACGAGGACGCGCCGCGACCATGAAAAGTACCTGACCTTGATCGACGCCGTTACCCTCCTTCACCAGCACCAGAGGCCGCGCGGCCGCCACGAGGTGGCCGGCCGCGTGATCGAATATGTCGAGGCAACGCTGGACGACATTGCGCTCGCGAACGAGCTCGCCCCAGAGGTCCTCGGCCGCTCGCTGGACGAGCTGCCGCCGCAGACGCGGGCGCTCCTTGGCCATATCCGCACGCTCGTGAAGGCGAAGGCAGAAAGCACTTTTAGCCGCCGCGAGCTGCGCGAGGCGTGCGGCTGGAGTCTCACGCAGGTGCGGGCGCATCTGGAGCGCCTCCTTGATCTCGAATACCTGGAGCTGCGCCACGGCCGGCTCGGGAGCTCGTTCGGCTACGAGCTCATGATGGATGCCGATACCCCGGAGACGGTGGCGCACATCGGGCTCATCGACGTGGAAACACTCCGTGCGGCGCACGGCTACGACGGGAAGGTGGCGGGTTTTAAGGTGGGGGTGGCGGGGCAAACCGGGGGGGGGGGGGGGGGGGGCAAAACGCCCCCGCCACCCCCAAATACGGCCGCCTCCAGAGGAGAAACGCGCTCCCCGGCCCCGGGGGTGGCGGGCTGGCGGGAACGCACATCTGGAGCCCCGGCGCTTGTCGCTGTGTCGTAGGGGGAGCCCCGAGTCGTACATGAGCTCCAAGGGCGCGGTGGGTCTTTTGAGGGCGATGCGGCTAAAGGCGCGGCCGCTCGCGCTTCGCGGAGGGGCCCTGGCCCGTCCGCCCGCCTTCGAGCGGAATGCCCCCGACGCCCTGGCATCGTGCGCTGACGCCTGGCTCGAAATGCTCCGAGGGCGCCGTTACTCGGAGCTCACGGTGCGCCAGCACGAGGCCGACCTTCGAATCTTCATGGCCTGGGCGGCCGAAAGGGACGTGACCCGGGCAGGGGAGGTCACCCGGCCGATCCTGGAGGCCTACCAGCGCTGGCTGTCCCTCTGCGAGGCCACGAGCGGCCGCAACAAGGGCAAGCGGCTTGGCTGGGGCACGCTCCGGCACCGGCTCCACGTCCTTCGCTCCTTCTTTAGGCGGCTCACCCGGGAAAACGTGATCCTGCACAACCCCGCCTCCGAACTGGAAATGCCCCGGAGGGAAAGACGCCTTCCGGTCCAGGCGATGACGACGGCGGAGCTCTCCCGGCTGCTCGCCGTGCCGAACGTCACCGATCCCTTGGGAGTGCGGGACCGCGCCATGCTGGAGGTCTTTTATGCGACCGGCATCCGCCGGGCCGAGCTGGCGAGCCTGGAGCTGACCGACGTCGGCTCGGAGCGGGGCACCCTCACCGTGCGCCAGGGCAAGGGCGGCAAGGACAGGGTGGTGCCGCTCGGTGCCCGGGCTCTGGCCTGGATAGACCGCTACCTCTCAGAAACCCGCCCGCACCTCTGCGCCGACGCCCGCGTCCCGGCGCTCTTCCTGACGGGCTACGGCGAGGCGTTTAGCCCGAACGTCCTCTCCCATGCGGTCACCGGCTGGATGCGCTTGGCGGGCCTCTCTGGTCGCGGCTCCTGCCACTTGCTGCGGCACACCTGTGCGACCCACATGCTGGAGGGCGGGGCCGACGTCCGCTACATCCAGCAGCTCCTCGGCCACGAGAGCCTAGATACCACGGCCATCTACACCCAGGTTACCATCAACCGGCTGATCGAGGTGCATGCCCGCTGCCACCCTTCGGCGCGGTTGCCAACCGGAGAAAAAGCCGCAGAGTCACCCCTATGAGCACGCTGGAAGCCATCGTCGAAGACTTGCGCACGCTGTCCTCCCCAAAACTGGAGGAAGCGGCTGCGTTGATCCACGGCTTGCGCGAGAAGACACGCGCCGAGCGGCTGGCGGCGCTGGAGCGAAGCGCAGGCATTTTAAGCGACGAGGACGGTGCGGCGCTGGAGCGTGCGATCGAAGAGGGCTGCGAAAAGATCGATGCCCGAGGCTGGTAAAGTCGTGCTCGACACCTCGGTGGTGGTGGCGGTGTTGCGCCGCGTGCCGGGTTTGATGGACCGCATGCGCGGAGCGGAGGAGTTGCTCGTGCCGCTCGTCGTGCTGGGCGAGCTGGAATACGGGGCCAATCTGGCGGCACAGCAGGAGCGCCAGCGCGAAGCGGTACGGGCCTTCATGGAGGGCGCGACCCTGCTCCTGCCGACGGCGCGCACCGCCGCAGAATACGGGCGGGTGAAGGCGGCGCTCAAAGCTGCCGGCATGCCCATCCCCGAAAACGACATCTGGATTGCGGCCGTTGCCTTGGAACACGGCCTGCCTCTGGCCACCCGCGATGCGCACTTTGCGAGCGTGCCAGGCTTGTCCGTCCAGGACTGGAGTTAAGCGTGTGATCGGGTGGCGGGGCCGCGCTGCTGCGCCGCTCGAAAATGCAGCTTCCGTAGCAGCGGAAAAGCTCGCAGTGTAGACGGGTGCTGTTGGCACCCGAACCCGCTCCCTCATTAGCCGCTCCTGTGCGGCAGGAAAGCGTGTCGGGACCGTCCCCGTTGAGGCAAAAAACTCGTGTCGGGGTTTTTTGGCGTCGTCGTCAAAACCGCGCCCGGCGAAACCGCCCCCAACTCACGAAACGGCGCCGAGTTGCGCGGCGTGTGCCTACGAAAACCGTGTCGGTTCACACGCTCGCCCGCTACTACGAACCTACAAGCGGCAGGTTCCTCAGCGCCGACCCGTTCGGCCACAGCTTCAGTCCGTCCCTGTACGACTATTGCGGGGGAGATCCGGTCAATCACTTTGATCCGGATGGGCGTTGCCCGAACAGTAACCCTATTGCGCCACCTTTCCCTCCAATACCTACACCGATTCCGGCGCCAACACCGAATCCGCCGCCCGTCGTAAATTACCCAGCTCCGAATCCCGCCCCCACAAACTATCCCACACCTGTTCCAGCACCTCCTCCTGATCCAACAATTGGCGGCCAGAATCCTTCGGATCCGAATAATGATCCGAGTATATTTGCCGGCGTGCCTACTGCAGCAGTAAGAGGTCTTGCTGGGTTCGCGAACAGATGGACGGGCGGTCTCTTCGGAAGCTTCGGCGCAGACCCTACGAGTTCAGAATTTCAGGCCGGAAAGACTGTTGGAACATATACTGCGGCGACGGCGGCAGTGGTTGGCGTCGCATATGTCGCTGCAACCTACGGCGCAGCGATTGTCGCAAGAGGCGTTATAACGGCACTTCCGTACTTGCCGGCCGCAGTCGAAGTCGCCCCGGCGACTGAAGTTGCAATTGCATCGGTAGAAGGGGCCGAGGGCGTTGGGTTAGCAGGCGAGGAAATAGCCGGATCTGCCGTTGAGGAAACTTCGGCTGCCGCAGAGGAAGCTTCAGCTGGCGCTGCCGCACCCCCTCAATAGAAACTCTTCGTTCACAATGAACGCATGCATATTTGGCGTAGCGACAGGCCTCGCCATCCTAGCAGTTGGTCGGTTTCTTTCGAAGCGTAAGTTCCTTGCGGGACGTTCAAGTCTAGCCGACTTCGAATTGGTTGCCCTGTTTAACGCCAATGGGCATCAATTTAGCGAAAGAGCCCTAGCAATCTTGGTAGAAATGGGGAAATGTTATGGGATCCCATACGCCAAGCTGCGCCCAGAAGATCGTTTTAAGGGGGGGCTTGCTGAAATAGATTCATGGAGAGCTGGACTTGGATCTATGAGATTCCAGCATTTCCTCACAACGGAGTTTGGAAGCAAATCGCCGATCAACCGGCGCTCGATTACCATTAGGGAGCTATTCCGCGAGTTAGGGGTTTAGTTGTTCCGCACTTTTTTGACATCGGGTTTTGCTCCAGATTGAGGTCGTAGGGAAAGAGCTGCCTCTGATGCAGCGGGCCCGGCCTCGGAGTGGCCGTTCGGGGGGAATCCAGCGCGGAGCGCCGGGCGTCTTTGCCTCGCTCTGCTCGGCAGGTGATGAATACGTGTGAGACGCAATACGTCTAAGCGCTTTGCACTTGGATTTTTCGAGCCCCGGAAGCTCCATTTCATGGGAGCTTAATGGAGCTTCATGGGAGCTTCCCGCTCACGCGGCCGCTCAACAGCCTGAAATCTTCCGTTAAGCTCCGACGGAGAACGAGCTACCGCGCTCCGGCCGGGAAGGACTGACCCTGTGGCCGTTCTGCCTCGCTCCGCTCGGCCTTATTTTTGGACGGTCTCTCTGCGAGAGACGCAATACCTCCAAGCGCAGAGCGCTTGAATTTTGCGAGCCCCGGAAGCTCCAATTTATGGGAGCTTCACTGGAGCATAATGGAGCTTCAAGGGAGCTTCATGGGAGCTTCATGGGAGCTTCCCGCTCGCTCGGCTTTTTAAAAATAAGGTCTCACTGTGTGAGACGCAATACGCCGAAGCCGGGAGCGGCGGCCTCTCACCCGGGTGGGGCGCGCGATCTTTAGCCGACCTTTTGCAGGACGCCTTCGAGCATCTTCACGACGATCTTTTGCTGCGCCCGGGGGAGCTGATCTAGGCGACTGGCCAGTTGCGTGAATTGCGAGGGCGGGCCGGGTTTCTGGCGGGAGTGGGCGCTATCGTTGAGCATCTCGCTGACACTGACGCCGAAGAAGGCGGCGATCTTCTCAACCAGCTCTAGGCTGGGGTTGCGTGCCTCACGTTCGTAGTAGACGACGCGGTCACGCGTCATGCCCAGCTTCTCGCCGAGTTCGCGCTGAGACAGGCCCTTGGCGATACGGAATGCGGCCATGCGTTGGCCGAACTTTGGGGCGGGTTTAGTGGCGGGACGTCCTCCGGGCATCGGCCAATGATAGCTTGGTTGTGGGATCAGGGCTTGCATGTTGTGGTAATAATGCCACAACACAGCCGCGGATGAAAACTACAAAAATGTTTGGGAACCGCGGAAAAGAGGCCTCCGATGCCTAGAATCCCCGAGGCCGAGCTGGAAGAGATCAAACGGGGGACGGACCTGGCGGCGCTGGTCCGGGCAAAGGGGATCGAATTGCGGCCGCACGGGACTGGCCACCTGGCCGGGAAATGCCCGTTCCATGACGACGCGACGCCGAGCTTAATCGTGACGCCGGAGAAGAACCTCTTTCACTGCTTGGGGTGCGGGGCCGGCGGGACGGTGATCGACTTTGTTATGAGGCACGACGGGCTCTCGTTCCGGCACGCGGTCGAGGTCCTCCGCAGCGGCCAGGCATCGGCGCTCGTTGCGACGACGGCCCCCACCAAGCACAGCACGGTGCGGAAACTGCCGCCTCCGGTGGCCTACGACGCGGACGACCAGACGCTCATGGCTCAAGTGATCGACTACTACCAGGAGCGCCTCCGGCAGACGCCGGCAGCGCTCGCCTACCTGGAGAAACGCGGGATCAGGGACGAGGAGGCGATCAAGGTCTTCCGGCTCGGCTTCTCGGACCGGACGCTGGGACTACGGCTCCCGAACAAGCAACGGGTGGCCGGAGCGGAGATCCGCGAGCGGCTGGAGCGGCTGGGTGTTTACCGCGAGAGCGGCCACGAACACCTAAACGGCTGCCTCGTTATCCCGATCCTGGGCCCGGACGGGACGATCCTTGGGGCCTATGGCAGAAAGATCGTCGAAAACCAGACCCCGGGCCTGCCGAAGCACCTTTACCTGCCGGGGCCGCACCGGGGCCTCTGGAACCCGGCGTGCCTCGTTTCCCGTGAGGTGGTCCTGTGCGAGGCTCTCCTCGATGCGCTCACCTTCTGGACGCACGGCTTTAAGAACGTGACGACGGCTTACGGCGTCGAGGGGTTTACCGAGGAAATCCTTGAGGCGCTTGCCCTGGCGAAGGTTGAGCGTGTGCTGATTGCCTTCGACCGGGACGAGGCAGGGGAGAGGGGAGCGGCGAAAGCGGCCGAGCGGCTCATGGCCCGAGGCATCGAATGCCGCCGGGTCCTCTTTCCTCACAACCAGGATGCGAACGAGTATGCCCGGAAGGTGCAGCCGGCAGACAAGGCGCTCTCCGTCCTTCTGAACGCCGCCGTCTGGATGGGCAACGGGCGGGCTGTGCCCGCCGCCGCATCCTCTCACGCGAGCGCGCCGGCTCCTTCTTCTTTAGAAGTAGCTGCTAAATGTTTAGCCGCTCCTGCGCCCGTGACGGAGCCTGTTACGCCTACGATGCCAAACGAGGCGGCTAAAGAAAAGACTCCGGCCCAAAATCCACCGGCAGCGCCGATGATCTTATCCCAAGGCGAGCACTGGATTTTAACCCTCGACGGCCGCGAATACCGCGTGGGCGGCCTCGAAAAGACGCTCGGGAGTGACGGGCTCAAAGTCTCGTTGCGCTTAAAGTCCGGCGACCGCTTCCACCTGGACGCGCTCGATCTCGCGCGGGACGGGGACCGTCGCCGCTTCATAGAGCGAGCGGCTGAGGAAACGGGCCTGCACGAGGACCTCCTAAAGCGTGACATGGGCCGGCTTCTCCTCGGTGTCGAGCAGGTGCAGGCCGAGCTGGCACGCCCTGCGGACAAGATCGTGCCTGTCGTCACGCTCTCCGAGGCCGAGCGCACGGAGGCGCTCGCGTGGCTCAAGGCTCCGGACCTCATCGGCCGGCTGCGGGCGGCGTTCCGCATGGCGGGCATCATCGGCGAGGAGAACAACGCCTTCGTTGCCTACCTGGCCGGCGTGTCGCGCAAGCTGGAGCGGCCCTTGGCGATCATCATCCAGTCGGCCAGTGCGGCCGGGAAAACGACGCTCATGGACGCTGTCCTCGCGTTCTTCCCGGAGGAGGAGCGGGTCAAGTACTCCGCCATGACGGGGCAGAGCCTCTACTATTTGGGCGAGACCAATTTGAAGCACAAGATCCTCGCCATCGTGGAAGAGGCCGGAGCGGAGAAGGCGAGCTACGCCCTAAAGCTCCTTCAATCCGAGGGCGAACTGACCATCGCCTCGACGGGCAAGGACCCGCAGACGGGACGGATGGAGACGCAGGAATACCGGGTCGAGGGGCCTGTCATGATCATGCTGACAACGACAGCGATCGATCTCGACGAGGAGCTCCAGAACCGCTGCCTAACGCTTGCGGTCGATGAGTCCTCGGAGCAGACGGTAAGAATCCACGCGCTCCAGAGGGAGCGCCGCACCCTCGCGGGCCTCGTTGCCAAGGCTGAGCGCCAGGAGCTCCTGCGCGTCCTCCGGAATGCCCAGCGGCTCCTCACGCCAGTCGAGATTTTGAATCCTTACGCTCCGTCGCTCACCTTCCCAAGCGGCCGCACGAGGACCCGCCGCGACCATGAAAAGTACCTGACGCTGATCGACGCGGTTGCGCTTCTTCACCAGCACCAGCGCCCCCGCGGCCGTCACGAAGTGGGCGGCCGCGTGATCGAGTATGTCGAGGCCACGCTGGACGACATTGCGCTCGCGAACGAACTCGCCCCAGAGGTCCTCGGCCGCTCGCTGGACGAGCTGCCGCCGCAGACGCGGGCGCTCCTTGGCCATATCCGTACGCTCGTGAAGGCAAAGAAGGGCGAAGGCACCTTTAGCCGCCGCGAGCTGCGCGAGGCGTGCGGCTGGAGTCTCACGCAGGTGCGGGCGCATCTGGAGCGCCTCCTTGATCTCGAATACCTGGAGCTGCGCCACGGCCGGCTCGGGAGCTC
>Ga0302195_10002594_pt1 | contig 14270 bp, 16 predicted proteins | sample II_Bog_N1_2_FD_198778 | JGI IMG/M metagenome (GOLD analysis project Ga0302195, IMG submission 198778) | Peat permafrost microbial communities from Stordalen Mire near Abisko, Sweden - II_Bog_N1_2 | ecosystem: Environmental > Terrestrial > Soil > Wetlands > Peat | place: Sweden: Abisko...
CGCAGAGGCATCGAGATCCACTGGGTCACGGCCTGGCAACTGTACAAGGCTGCCGATGTGCTGATGCAAGGCGGAGAGCCCGTTCCAGGGTCAATGACCTCCGTCGTAACCAGCGACCAATAGAAGGGTGTTCCGCGGTTGCGAATCTCTTGATCGCGATGAGATACCGTCATGCCCGCTGCCCGGGCTTCTTTATGGTCTGAGCAAGGTCACGGGGCAACAATGCCGATTCCGCAGCGGCTCTCAATGTCCTGGTAGCAAGGGCGCAGGCGCTCGGCGGCATGAGGATCGTAGTACTGCGGGTCGGGGCGCCAGCGCAATGTGGCAATGTCCTCGGTCCATTCACAGCCGCTCGACAGCGCGTGCTGCTTCAAGGCCCAGTTCAGCGTTTGAGAGCTGGCGACGCAATCGACGCCGTTCGCCATGACCCATTGGCGGGGCTGATACTGCGGCGAGGATTCGACGAAGTCTCTTAATTGCGCGGCCAGCCTATCGTGCTTGAGGAGGCGGCCAGTGTGCTCGTTGATAAAAACGCGTGAGCCCATCTCCGCATCCTCGTAAACGCCGACAGGCGTGTTGGCGAACATGGATTCGACGACGACAACGCAGGAGCCTTCGCGGCGAGAAAGCACGAGACTGATTCGAGCTCTGGAAATGAACGCCTGTAGTTCCTCATAGGGTACGTCCTGGCGAATCTCGAAGCGGTCGCGAACACCAAAGGCCTCGGCCTCTTTGAGTACAGTCTCCCTCGTGCGTCCTCGCTCGTTTTGGCCGACAAGGACTATGCGGTAGTTGCGCGGAAGATTGCGAAGAGCCTTGAAAAACGCATGGTGACGCTTGAACTTTCCGAAGTTCGCCACCATGAGGATGTCGATGTCTTTCTCCGCCGCGAGAACCGGGGTGTACTTGCGCGGATCGAACCAGTTGGACGCATAGAGCGGCACCATCTTGTACCTATCGCTCATGCGCGGGAAAATGTCGAGGTCGCGCGGATTGCTGATGAGGCAGAAGATCGAGTCTGGGTAGAGGCGTGGGAAGAGATAAGAGGCGACCGAGTGCGGAGGCGACCACTGGGGAGAGAGCACCAAGGTGTAGCGCTCGGCAAACTTGCGCAGATCCCTGGCTTTGGCAAGCCGCGCCATCTGGTTGTCGAAGGAGACGAAGACGACGCCCCTTTCCCGCTCGCTGACATAGCGCTTCAGGGCGATTGCCTTATGGATGCTTGGCTGGCCAAAGTCTGGGAGGAATTCGGCCCACGGCACTTTCTCAGGGTCGATGGCCGGGAACTGGCGGGCGATCGCGGCCTCCGCTTTGTGCATCATCGTGCCTGAGGCGGCAAGACGAGCCGCTTGGCACAGCCTATGGACAATGCGGGCTGCCGCAACGGTGTTCGCGGCCTGTGCTGCGGGCGTCCTCAAGAGAATCAAGAAGGCAAGCAAATTGCGGACGACTGGGTCATACCGGAGTAAATCTTCGGATTGAATCTTCATTCTCTTAAGCATTGATGGCATCGGGCGATCCTAGCTACGCAATCACAGCCGCCGCGGGGGAAGCTTTGAGGGAAAGTTTGGTGAGATCGAGGATGGCCAACCCGCTGGCCGCCATCTGAGCTTGAGCCGCGGGCGTGGGCTTCTGGGCGATTACCAGGGTGTCAGAGGATGCAATCAACTGATCGAGGCTTCGCGTCAACAGCCTGCCGATGTGCGGCAGCGCAGAGACGACAAAGCTGAGATTGCTACCGTAGATTTCGTCGAGCTGAATGTGGGGGTCGTAGATTCTCACTGCTCTTCCCTTGCCGATCAGATGCTCGATAATCGTAATCACCGGGCTTTCGCGAAGGTCGTCGGTATCTTCCTTGAAGGCAAGGCCGAAGATGCCAATTCGTTTTCCCGGCAGGTCGAGCACGTCACGAATGCTGCGCTTAAGATGTTCGTCATTGGAGGAAAGCACGGATTCCAGCAGCGGCAGTTTCAAATCGAGCCGGGAGGCGCGAAAGGTGAGGGCGCGCAGATCCTTGGGCAGGCACGATCCGCCAAAGGCGAAGCCGGGCTTGAGATAAGCGGAAGAAACATTCAGCTTTGTGTCGCGGCAAAGTGTGGCCATCACCTGGTCGGGGTTGACGCCAAGACTGGATGCGAGCGAACCAATTTCGTTTGCGAATCCGATCTTGAGCGCGTGAAAGGCATTGCAGGCGTACTTGATCAATTCGGCTGTGCGCAAGGAAACGATGGAGACCTCGCCTGGAAGGCCGGCGTACAAGTCCGCCACGGACTGCGCAGCTTGGTCCGTGCTTCCGCCAACGACCAGCAGGGAGGGCTCCATGAAATCCTTTACGGCCGTGCCTTCCCTGAGAAACTCCGGATTGGAGACGATGTCCACATCCTCTCTGTGGGCGAAGACGGTCTCAAGGAGGCTCTCGCACGTGCCGGGAAACACCGTGCTGCGCACGGTAACGATCAGGCGCTTTGTTCTGGGGCGCAGCAAGGCCGCGATGTCGTCGCAGACCCGCCGCAAATGGCTGAGATCGATATTCCCATTCGCCTGCGAGGGAGTGCCGACACAGAGCATTACCACATCCGCCGCGTCGAGGGCCTCGGCATCGAGCGCCCCGGCTTTTAGCCGCCCTTCGGCGACGTTTCTTTGGATTAGGATGTCGAGTCCAGCTTCGAAAAACGGCGATTGCGCCCGCCGGACTGCTTCCATTTTGTTGATGTCGCGGTCAACCCCTAGTACGCTGTGCCCAATTTCAGCAAAGCACGCTGCGCTTACGCAGCCAACATATCCCAAGCCCATCACAATTACGTTTTGCTTACGATTCATGCCGTTCAACCCGACCTCACACGAAGGGAGTTTATCATGGATTTGCGGACAGCCAACAAACAACCATCCCGCCGGCGAGGAGCTTTCCCGCATCGATGAAGATTCTTTGGATCTGCCCTTTTTTTCTGCACCCCACCGATCGCGGCGCCCAGATTCGCACCCTTGGCACGCTGAAGGAAATGCACAAGCGGCATGAGATTCACTTTGCCGCTCTCAACGATCCTCGAAATCTTGAGGGACCGCAACGAAGCTCGGAGTATTCAACCCGCCACTTTTCGGTAGAACATGCCGCGCCCCAGCGAAAGTCTCTTGGGATCGTTCCCCAACTCGCGGCCAGCATAGTAAACTCCATGCCGATGGCGATCTCCCGCTATTCCTCAAGAAGGCTTAGGCGGGGGGTCGATGCTTTGATTGCCGCCGAGCATTACGACTCTATCGTCTGCGATTTTCTTGCGGCTGCTCCCAACTTGTCCAATTTAGGACAGTGTGTGCTTTTTCAGCACAATGTGGAGACAATGATCTGGCAACGACACGTCGAGCAGGCACGCTCTCTCTTCAAGAGACTTTTCTTTCAGATGCAAGCCAGCAAGATGGAGGCTTATGAGAGGAAGATTTGCCGAACGGCAAAGCACGTGATTGCGGTTTCGGATATTGACGCGTCGAGAATGAAACACATGTTCGGAATCCACACCGTCACTAGCGTTCCAACTGGCGTCGATTTGGAATACTTTGCGCCTCGCAGCGCCGCTCCTGCTACTGCGGACATTGTTTTTTGCGGATCGATGGATTGGCTGCCAAACGTGGATGCGGTAGTGTATTTTCTCGCAGAGGTGCTTCCCTTGATCCGCAGTAAGTTGCCCGGCGCAACCTTCACCATTGCGGGCCGCTCGCCCGATCACAGTGTGCTCAAGGCCGTTGAGGGTCTCACGGGCGTATGTGTCACCGGAAAGGTTGAAGATATGCGGCCTTATCTCTGGGGATCGAAGATTTCAATTGTGCCCATTCGCATCGGCGGAGGAACGCGCTTGAAGATTTATGAGTGCATGGCGGCAGGCGTCCCCGTCGTTTCCACGACAGTGGGTGCGGAGGGACTGCGCTACAGGGACGGCGAGGACATCGTTTTGGCCGACGACCCAGGCGGCTTTGCCGCAGCCTGCATTCGCTTGCTCTCCGACGATAAAGCGCGGCGAATGATCGCGCACAACGCGCTCAAGCGCGCGCAGGGCGAATTCTCATGGGAGGCTGTCAGCCGCGAGTTCGAGGCTATTCTCGAAAACAACCGGATTCTCTCCAACTGAGTTATAGCGAAGGTGGAACGATGAAAATTGCCGTCATCACCCCTTATTTCCCCAGTTCGGCGGAGCCGTGGCAGGGCCGGTCGGCATATCAGACGCTGCGTGTGGTTGCCCGCGAGGCCGATGTGCGCGTCTTTTTCCCCTACGCCGCGTATCCGCCCTGGCTCAAACCCCGGAGCAGAGGTTACCACAAGCTCGATCCCTCGTACAGTCCGCCGGATGTGAAGGCAAGCTACCACGACTATCTCGCCTTGCCGCTGGTTTCCCGGCCTTTTAACGGTTGGATGGCTGCCCGGGTTCTGTTGCCTCACGTGCGCGCTTTTGCGCCCGACCTCATTTTTAGTTGCTTTCTCTATCCCGACGGGTACGCGGCTCTCAGAATCGGCAAGGTCCTCTCTGTTCCGGTCGTCACCCAAAGCATTGGCTCCGATATCAACCGGATCGGCGATCCCATTTCCGCCATGCACACGCGTACGGTTCTCCGCGACGCCGATTTCGTGGTCACGGTCAGCGGCGACCTGCGCACCAAAGCTGTGGCTATGGGCGCATCGCCGGAGAAGACTCGCGCCATAGTCAACGGCTGCGACCTCTCGGTCTTCCACGTTCGGGATCGCTTTGAGGCGAGGCAGAAGTTGGGCATCGACCCGACCGCGGAGGCGGTGGTCTACATTGGGCGCATGGACATCAAGAAAGGCCTGCGCGAATTGGTAGAAGCGGCAGCTTCACTGCATTCCGCACGCCCCAATCTGCATGTGTATCTGGTTGGCGAGGGACCGGACAGGCCGATGATTGAGGGCGCCATCGAGGCTCACAACGCTCGCGGCTACATCCACGCGCTGCCTGGTTGCGCTGCGGACGACGTGGCCATTTGGATGGCGGCGGCCAGTCTGGTGACCTTGCCCAGTTACATGGAGGGCTGCCCGAATGTGATCTTAGAGGCGCTTGCCTGCGGCCGTCCTGTGGTTGCAACCAATGTGGGCGGCATTCCTGAAATCTTGAGCGGCGAGTGCGGACGGCTCGTTCCCCCGCTCGACCCAGCCACGCTGGCTCACGCCCTGGCATCGGTCCTCGACAGAAGCTGGGACGTCGCGGCCATCTCCGCGCGCGGCAGCCGAAGCTGGAACGCCGTCGCGGCAGAGTTGCTGGAAGTTTTCGAATCGCTCCTACCGGCCCGCTCCTCAGGTTAGACGGCTACCCGATAACCAAGCTATCTGTCTTATTTGCCCTTGAGTTCTACTTGAACCGTCTTGGGAATTCTTCCTTTCCAACAAGTCTCGCCCTTGCGTGCCCAGGATCGACATTGGCAGGATAGGCTGACTGAAAGTAGTGGTCACCAGAGGCGATTTCATCGACGCAGGGCAAGAAAGGGATCACGTGGAACTTGTCAATCAGAGTTTCCGGTCTGCCCTGTCTTGGGCCTCCCATTCCTGGTCAGAAATGGCATTCTCGATGGCTTGGCTCCGAATCGAGATTTCCTTGGCCTGTGCGGAGTACTCTTTTCGCATTGCACAACCAATCTCCAAACCCAAAGGGGTTGTGGAGTCTTGCGCGATTCCCCGCCCGTTTGTCCCGATTGAGGCGGCCGCAGGCGCCGAGGCCGAAGAGCGGGAACTGGGATACAATCGAGCCTAAGCGTGCAGGGGGCCTGGAGTGAACAAGTGGGGCCCACGAGCGCAAATCCGATCATTCGAACGGGAGCAAGACCAATAGCATGGCCCGCATCTATCCATTTCGCGCCTGGCGTTACAATCCCTCCGCCGTCCGTCTGGATGACGTCGTCACCCAGCCCTACGACAAGATCTCCCCGGCCATGCAGCAGGCCTATTACGAGCGCAGCCCTTACAATCTGGTGCGCATCATTCTGGGCAAGCCGGAACTGTTCGACGCCGAGCAGGGCGAGAATGTGTATACGCGCGCGGCGCGGGACTTTCAGGCATGGCGGGAGCAGGGCATTCTGATTCATGAGAAGACTCCCTGCGTTTTTGCCTATTCCCAGCGTTTCAAGGTTCCCGGCACCGATGCTGTGAAAGAGCGGCGCGGTTTCATTGCTCTCGGCAAGCTGCACGACTACGCCGAAAAGGTGGTCTTCCGCCACGAGCAGACGCTCTCCAAGCCCAAGAGCGACCGGCTGAACCTGCTCAAGGCGACTCATGCGCATTTCGGGCAGATTTTCATGCTCTACTCCGACCCCGCCGGGAGCGTCGAGAAGATTCTTTACGACGGCAGCGGCCCCGCCGAAGCCGAAGTCACCGACGAATACGGTGTTCTTCACCGGCTGTGGAGAATCAGCGATCCGGCCGCGATCCGCCTGCTGACGACTGCCATGGCCGACAAGAAGCTGATCATCGCCGATGGCCACCACCGCTATGAGACCGCCCTGAACTACTCCAAGGAACACGTGCCTGGAACCCCGGCGAATGCCGAGTACGGTGTGAACCAGTTGCCCCAGCCGGCCTTCCCTGAAGCCGCCGTGATGATGACGTTTGTGAACATGGACTCCGACGGACTGGTGATTCTGCCCACCCATCGCGTCGTCCACAGCCTGCCTGACTTCGATCCGGCCGCTTTTGCCGCAGCCGCGCAGGAGTTCTTCACGGTCGAGCCGCTCAACACAGCCGATGCTGCCACCTATATGGAACTCCTCGGCCGCGAGCAGGGCCCGGCTTTTGTCGCCGTGACCAATTCCGGGGCCTCGCTGCTGCGCTCAAAGCCGGAAGCTGTAGCCGCCGCGCTGGCAGCCCTTCCCGAGCGCCAGCGTCAGCTCGACCTCAGTCATTTGCACTCCATTGTGCTCGACCGGCTCCTCGGCCTGGACGCCGAGAAGGTCCGCGAGCAGACAAATATTCGCTATCTGCGCGACGCCGACGAGGCCGTTGACCTGGTCCGCCGTGGCGAAGCCAACGTCACCTTCCTCACCAACCCCGTTTCCATGGAGCAGTTGCGCGAAGTGGCTTTTGCCAGCGAAGTCATGCCACAAAAGTCAACTGACTTCTTCCCCAAGCTGCTTAGCGGTCTGACTATCTATGCGCTGGAGTAGATACGGAAGGCGCAAATGATTTTTCTCAGCGCATAGGGCGAGAAGCCGAGGAGACAGATGCCGACGATCAGCAGATTTTACGGAATCTTGATCCGGATGTACTTCGGTGACCATGTGCCGCCTCACTTTCACGCATTGTATGCTGAATGCGAGGCATTGATCGACATTCGGACCTTCGAGGTCATCCGTGGAGATTTGCCTGCGCGCGCAATGGCGCTCGTGCTGGAATGGGCACAACAGCATCGCGAAGAACTCAGAATGGATTGGGAACTATGCGTACAGAATCAACAGCCGACGAAAATTCTTCCGCTGCCTTAATGGAGGAGGTCGCGCCTCGGTCTCCGTGGCGTGTTACCGAAGTCGAAGCTCTTCCGGGGTTTCGCCTGCGCGTGACATTTGCAGATGGCCTCAAGGGAATGGTCGATATGTCCCGCATGGTGCATTCGCCAAGGGCCGGAGTATTCGCCGCCCTTGCCGATCCGTCTCTGTTTGCACAGGTCGCGCTTGATTATGGCGCCGTGGCGTGGCCCAGCGAATTGGACCTTGCTCCAGATGCGATGCATGCCGCGATTCAAGAACATGGGGAGTGGTCGCTCTAGGAGTTGGTTGCAAGCCTCTGCTTTGTAATAGGGCGCGCCTTCAGTCGTGACATAAGCGCAGCAAAATTAACGCGGGGTTTTAACCCCTGAGGTATTTTTTTGGCAGTCAGGCTCGCAATTCGGCCTATACTCCCAGCTTGTAACCGGGCCCTACGAAGACATCAGCTTACATCGACGCTGTTGGCGATAGCTGCATCGCTAGCCGGCGCGCAGGCCCCGCCCCCTCCAGCAACTCCATCTCCCGCGCCTCCGGCAACCCGGTTTGTCGTGGTCCTCGATGCAGCCCACGGCGGCGACGACCTCGGTGGGCGCCTCGGCGACAATCAAGCCGAAAAGGACATCGCGCTGGCCTTCAGCATGAGACTGCGCTCGCTGCTCGAGGCGCGCGGCATCCCGGTCGTTTCCACGCGGGAGTCCGACGTGACTGTAGAGTGGAACCGCCGGGCAGAGGTGGCCAACCATGCCAACGCTCAGGCCTGCCTGAACCTTCATGCTTCAGAGAGCGGCTCCGGGGTCCACCTCTTCGTCTCCAACATGGCCCCTGCCGAGCCGATGCGCTTTGCCGCCTGGAAGACCGCGCAGGCCGCATGGGTTACCCGCAGCCTTGCCCTGGCCGGGACACTCAACTCTGCCCTTCTCCAGGCCGGCATGTCTGTCACTTTGGGCCGCACCGCTCTGCCAGTGGTTGACAGCATGGCCTGCCCCGCCGTTGCCGTTGAGATTGCTCCCGAGCGCGACCATGACAAAAAGGTAACCGCGCAACTGGATGATCCCGACTACCAGGCGCGCGTGGCAGAAGCTCTGGCGGCCGCGCTCCTAAGTTGGCGATCGGAGGGCCGTCAGCCGTGATCCCCCGTTATCAGGTCGTGCTGCTCAGTCTCCTCCTCCTTGCTTCGGTAGTCATGAGCGTGGTTTTGTGGCAGTTGCGCGAACGCGCCCACCAGCGGTTGCTTGTCGGCCAGGATTCCGCGCCCACGCAGGCTCCCGAGGTAGCGCCGACGGTGCAGGCCACTCTCGTCGTGGCCAGCGACAGCGACAACTCCCTGCTGGCTCAAGTTCAAACCCTGCCGCTGCCCCAGGACCCCGGCACCCGCGCGCGCATCGTACTGGGCAAGCTGATGGATATCTACGCTGCTCCCGACGCCGCTCATCCCGTCCCCGGCGGCGCCAGTTCCGTTGCTCAGGTCTTTCTCTTGCCGGTCCCGAATCCTGCATCGAATGAAGTAGCCGACCCTAAAGCCGCAAAACCTCCATCTGATCAGCCCAGGGCGGCAGATCGTACTCCTGCGACGCCCGCATCTCCAGGGAAGAACCCGGAGCCTGCGAGTCCGCAACTTGCCGTCGTTAACCTGACCAGCGCTTTTGCCGCCAGCCATCCCTCCGGCATCGAGACAGAGACGCTGACGCTCCTTTCCATCTGCGCTACCCTCCATGCCAATCTGCCGCGCATTTCCCAGGTGCGGTTCCTTGTGGATGGCCAGCCGCGCGCAACCCTTGCCGGCCATGCCGATCTCACCCGCTCTTACCTGGCCACAGAAGCCGTGCCCCGCCCGTGATCGCTACCGCTCGTATGGGCTGTTTTCATTCCGCAGAATTCGCAGTATGATTGTTCCGTAGACATGCGCAAGCCGATTCACATCACGACCCCCCGGTCCACTCTTGAAGAGATAGAGAAGCGCTTCCCTGTCTCCAAGGCTAGCGAGAAGGCGATAAAGGCACTTGTGGACGAGTTCAAGGCCCAACTTTCCCATCGGGAAGAAGAGCCTGTGAACTCCATCGAACCGGAAAAGAGGCGCAAGCGTGCCTCCGCTGCCTGACCCAAAGGGCGTTTTCCTGAACGTTCCCTACGACGAAGAATTCTCCAGCCTCTATGTCGCCTATATCGTTGGGCTCTGCCAGTTGGATTTGGTTCCCCATCTTGCCTCAGAAATCTCCGGCGGTGGGCGCAGGCTCGACAGAATCATTCAGCTCATTCAGAGCTGCCGATATTCCATCCACGATCTCTCCAGGGTCGAAACGAGCGTAGCGCCAGCGGCAGTGCCAAGATTCAACATGCCGCTTGAATTAGGCATGACAATTACTTGGGCTAATCTTCACCCCAGCCGCCACGATTGGTTCGTTTGGGAGTCAGAGTCCTATCGAATTCAAAGATCGGCCAGCGATCTGAACGGAACCGATGCCTACATTCACAACGGCACCCCAGAAGGCGTACTCCGTGAACTTTCGAATGCTTTTTGGCGCGACCCTATGCCGTCGGTGCCGCAAATGATAACGGTTTATGGCCTTGTCAATAGTGCGCTCAATTCGATTTTCGTGAGAACCGGAACACGCAATCCGTATGACAGGAGCGTATTCATGGAGTTGTGCCGGTTGTCCTCGAGTCTAACCACTTTTTTCTTCCCGTCCACTAAGTCTGCGGTCTAATCATCATGCCCCCCACCATCGGCGTCTTCGATTCCGGCTTCGGCGGACTGACCGTGCTCCGTGCCCTCGCAGCACGGCTGCCCAATGCCCGCTTTGCCTTTCTCGGTGACACCGCGCGCCTGCCCTACGGCTCCAAGTCCCGTCGCACCATCGCCCGCTACGCCGCCCAGAGTGCACAATTTCTGGTGCGCGAACAAGGCGCTGAGTTCCTGGTCATTGCCTGCAATACCGCCAGCGCCCTGGCGCTCGATGCCATTCAGGATGCAGTGCCGGTCCCCGTCTTGGGCGTCATCGAGCCAGGGGCCGAAGCCGCACGCGCTGCATCGCGCACCGGCGACGTACTGGTCATCGCCACCGAAGCTACCGTGCATAGCCACGCCTACGCCGCCGCCTGCCGCGCACAAGGCCTGCGCGCACTGGAAAAAGCCTGCCCGCTTCTGGTGCCGCTGGTCGAGGAGGGCTGGACAGACCATCCGGTGACCGCCGAGGTGATTCGCATTTATCTGGACGAACTGACCGCCGAAGCGGCCTTCCAGGGTCTCAAGCCCGACACGCTGGTCCTCGGCTGCACCCATTACCCGCTGCTGCGGCCGCTGCTTGAGAGCGTCATCGCTAGCTGCGTGCCTGGCGGCATGAAGGTCATCGACTCCGCCGAAGCCGTTGCCGAGGCCGCCGTGCGCCAATTCGGGGCCATCGGCTGGCCCGCCGCCCATGGCTTGCCGTCGGCTGCCGAAGACGACAGGGAATCGAACCCGCAATCGCCGCCAGACTTCGCATTGAGTTTCTTCGCTACCGATTCTGTCGAAAAGTTCGAGCGGCTTGGCTCTCGCTTCCTGGGCCGCGGCGTCGGCAGCGTGAAACTGGTGGACCTCGGCGGCTGATATTCTCGTTGAGGCTGATATTCTATTGGTTGGCGGGTCCCGCATTCCCCTCAACAATCTTGAACTCGGACCCTGGAGGAAGAAAGTAAGCATGATCAATTTGGCGGGTAAGACGGCCGTTGTCTTCGGGCTGGCCAACAAGCGTTCCATTGCCTGGGGAATTGCCCAAAGACTGCACGAGGCCGGCGCAAACCTGGCCATTTGTTATCAAAATGAGCGCATGAAGCTCGAGGCCCAGGGACTCATCGACGAGTTAAAAGGCGCAACCGGCTTCCAGTGCGACGTCTCCAACGACGCCGAGATCGAAGCGGTATTTGCCGCCATCCAGCAGAAATTCGACAAGATTGACATCATGGTCCACGCAGTGGCCTTCGCGCCCGCAGCCGACCTGCGCGGCGAGTTCATCAATACCACCCGCGAAGGCTTCAGGGTTGCGCTCGACATCAGCGTTTATTCGCTCATCGCCGTCAGCCGCGCCGCCGCTCCTCTCATGACCGAGGGAGGCAGCATCATCACCCTCAGCTTCTTTGCCGCTGAAAAGGTGGTTCCCAACTACAACGTGATGGCCGTGGCCAAAGCTGGGCTGGAATCCGCGGTGCGCTACCTGGCCTCCAACCTCGGACCGAAAAACATTCGCGTCAACGCCATCTCTGCCGGCCCCATTCGCACCCTCGCTGCCCGCGGTGTCGGCGACCTCACCGACATGCTCAAGTCCCACGCCGACCGCGCTCCCCTGCGCCGCAATGTGGACCAGCTTGAAGTCGGCGGCGCGGCTCTCTTCCTCGCCAGCGACCTCTCCAGCGCCATCACCGGCGAAATCATGTATGTCGATTGCGGCTATAACATCATGGGCTTCTGAGTCTTTGACGATCTTCGCTTCGATGAAACGGACGCAGCGCTTGTGGACGAGGAAAAGCTTGCAGGATGTACTCTCGGGTTTTGAAGGGATGTCTGCAAAAGCTAGTGATATGAAAGGGAACGGCTAAAGAATCCTTTTGGCGGATTGCCTTCGGCGAGTGTGAGACAGTCACTCAACGGCCTTGCTTCAGTAGCAGCCAGGCCTTCTCCTCGAGGCCGGCGATCTCGTTGAAGAGTCGGGAGGCAGAACGCAGCTTCTCCTCGATGTCTTTCATCGTTTCAGCATCTTTGAAGAGCATCGCGATCTCAGTAAACTTGCTGCCGGATTGACGGAATATCTCGGCGGCATCTTCAAGCACAGGCATGCGGGCTATCGCTGCGCCCTCTTCCAAAAAACGGGCGTACATGGGACGGAAGCAGCCGCCGCCTGTGCCGCCGATTTCAATGAAGACATAGAGGTTGAACAGGTTCATTCGCAGCTCTTTGTCTTTGAAGAGTGCCGGCCACTTCAATAGCTGGCTCGCCGTGTGGCGCATTCCGCTGACGCCGAAGTTCTTGATCGGCGGGTTAAGGTGCGCATCGACGGCCTGCGCAATGGATGCGGCAATGTCCTGTGCTGTTGGATTGCGAAATCCTGAAAACTCGAACTCCAGGCGGAGGTTCTTGGGCGGAAAAGGCTTGAAGGTCGAGCCTCTGGCCTTGGCGAGCTGCTCCAGAGTTACCGGGGCGTAGAATCCCTTCTTCACTCCAGCCATCTGCGGGTCCATATCTGAAGCTAGAACCGTCTGGCCGCCATCATGGCCGCAGACCACAAAGGCGTGACCGCCGAAGTGGTACTCCTGTGGAAAATGAAACCACGGCAGAAAGCCCATATCGCCGCCCAGCATTACAGGCTCTTTCCGCGCCAGTTCTTGCAACAGGGCGGCCTCGGCCTTCTGGGCGCTCGATGTGCAAATCTCGCTAATTCCAACGCCAGTTCGCGCGCCAAGGTCCTGGTAAAAGCCCTTTGTATTTCCCCTGCCGCCTACAAAGATGTAGGTGCCCGCGCCCATCTTCATCTGCCAGTAGATGAATCCCATTCCCGCGCCGAGGCCCAGCAGCATCTCTTCAGAGAGGGGGTGGCCGGCATGGTGGAATATCTTGGCCAGCGAATTGGTAACGCAGTGGCAGCCGTCGAGGGCAGGGCAATTGGGAAAGGGTTGAGGGGAGGGAGGTTCTTTCGGGGTCTTCATAATTCGGAGCAACTCCTCGTGCAATTTCAGAGTTGGCTCACATGATACTCCCAACCAGGGAGCTTGATCCGAAATGGTCGAGGCATGACCTCGATCAGACTATTTCTCCACGATCTTCTCAATCGTCGATGTGGAACGATTGGAGGGGCCTAACTGACGTTTGAGCCATTGCAGGGGTATTTTCTTTACCTGCAAAAGAGGCCACTGAGTCGGAAGCGCCTTCGAGCTGGACGATTCAATCGGCAGCATCCGAAGGTTTGGATACTCGTTTTGCGCCACCAGCCTGCCCGGCGGCTGCACGCCTATGCTTGACAGCGGTGGATGAACGATCATCTTTGGATCGATCTTCGCCTCATCCCAACGCCGGGCAGTCTCTGTGCCTGGCAGGATGAAAGTTCCCAGCGGGGCAGCATTCGTCGCGTACAAGCCCGTTGGAGGCTTACTGAAATCACGGGTGGGCTGAGTGGGGGCCGACAGCATCTGACCAAGTGTGTCGGGAGTCACGGTAGTTGGCGCTGGCGATTGGGAAAATGCCGCGACACCTGTGCAAAGAAACAGTGTAAGGAACGTAAGTCGCATCGTACACCCCCGCTTTGTTAGAGACGCATTATCGCAAAAAGGATAGCAAAGCCTGAGTAGAGATGCAGTGATTCGTGAAGAAAATCGCAGGGGATGCGATCTCATCGCGAGGCCTTGAGAATCGTTCCGTCAGACTGCGCTTTCTTGCCCTACGCCGCTTCCTTGGCCGGGTCGAGCGAATGGAAGCCTTCAGATCTGGCGGCTTCAAGCAACTGCGGCGAGGCGGAGACAAAGATGATCTCGGTGCCCTGGAACATGTCGCGAGCCACGATGGCCGCACCCAGTTGCAGCGTGTCAGGCCAGCGGAGCGTGGTGCGGTCAAGGAGTTGGCGCGCGGCTTCGAGCACGGCCGGGTTGAGCGGCTGCTGTACCATGCGCGCGGCTTCCATGCGGAGAATGTCGAGAGCGGCCATGGCATCGTGCGGGGAGATGCCGCCGGCCCGCTCACGCCGCCGGACGGCCGCATAGACCTCGAGCGGAGTGGAGGCCGAAATCAGCTTGCGATTGTCCTCGACAGCCTCCATGAGGCGAATCAGGGCATCGGT
>Ga0302195_10002596_pt1 | contig 14266 bp, 16 predicted proteins | sample II_Bog_N1_2_FD_198778 | JGI IMG/M metagenome (GOLD analysis project Ga0302195, IMG submission 198778) | Peat permafrost microbial communities from Stordalen Mire near Abisko, Sweden - II_Bog_N1_2 | ecosystem: Environmental > Terrestrial > Soil > Wetlands > Peat | place: Sweden: Abisko...
GAGATCAGTCCGGTGGTGGTAACTCCGAGAATCCATAGCGGATTCACAAACAGGGCGAGCACCGTGCTGGTCAGAAGAACGACCCCTGCGATGAGCCAAACCGTCCGCTCGATATACCAGCGGTGCGTCGGAACAATATAAATGCCTGTGCGGAGCGCCATAAGAGCAACGGTACGCCTTCGGACGTGCGCCCGCAAGCAGGGCGTTGGCGAAATTTTGGCCTGGGCTCGCAAAACATCGGGTGAATTCTAGCGCGAGCCCACTGAAGAGCGGCACTATGCAAGGCCCGTTACGCTGCTATTCCGCCAATGCCGCGGCCACTGCTCATAGAACCAGCCCGAGGCAGAGCAGCAGGCCGAACAGAATTTGCAGTTGCACAGTTTTTACGAGAATCCCGTTGAAGGCCCGCCCTCGCGGCTCATGCATAAAGCGAAAAACTAATATGAATGCCAACGGCAAAGCGCCCAGAACGGGCCACACATGGCCACGCGGCAGGGCCTGGCCGATCAGCGGCAGCAACGCGAAGGGAAGCAGCAACATTCCGGAATAGATCCAGGCCGTGACCCGGGCACCGGTCATGATGGCCAGCGTTTTCCGTCCCACCCGCGTGTCAGCTTCAGCATCACGATGGTTGTTGACCAGCAATACCGCCCCCGCGAACAGGCCCAGCGCCACGCCGGCCTCAATCGCCGCCGAACCAAGATGCGCGATGCACAGCCAATATGTGCCGCAAACCGCACCGACGCCGAAGAAGGCGACGACAAATATCTCCCCTACCGGAGTATAGGCGATGGGCAGCGGACCGCCGGTGTAGGCCCAGCCCGACAGAATCGACAGAATGCCGAGAACGAGGATCGGCCAGCCGCCGACGAAGACAAGATACAATCCCATCAGCGCCGCGATCGCATAGCAGGTCAACGCGCCGCGTTTGACCGCGGCGCCGTTCAGTAAGCCTGACGCAGTCGCTCTCAGCGGACCGATACGATCGGGCCCATCGCCGCCGCGTTCGGAATCGATCGCATCATTGTGCAGGTTGGTGCCAAGCTGGATGAAGATGCTGCCGAGCAGCGCCGCGAGCACAGCCAGCCAATGAACCTTGCCCTCTGCCGCCCAGGCCAGGGCCGTGCCGACTGCAACCGGTGTCATCGAAAGGCTGAGCGTGCGCGGGCGCGACGCGGTAAACCAGGGCATCAGATTCATGGCAAACCCACGGGTGCGACCCACAAGGCCCCGTAGCCGGGGGCGTGAATATTCGGAAAATGTTAGATACGTTGGACCGGTCAGCTCTCACCTCGCCACAGTCGACGTGGTTCGCCGATCGTGCAGCCTGGCCAAAAGGATCGGACCGGCAGCATCAATGATTCCGCCCATAGCCGAGAGTCCCCGGGGCGGAGTGTGGCCGCGGCAATCGACGGTCCATTCTCGTCTCCATCGACATCAACATGAGCGGGGAAGTCGCGCGACATTACATAAGAAGGCCGGATATCGCCACCCTGCGGCGGGGGCTGATTCAAAGCAGGACTGTTTCGGTCTGCCGTCACGGCCGTCCGGCCTGGAGATTGTCGAAGCCCTTGGCGCGATAGACCATGACCGAGACGACCCAACTGGCGATGAAGATGCCGACGACCGCGAAGCCCACATTCGCAAGGTTGTCGTTCAGGCCGCCGACGATGCCCCAGAACCCGCCCTTCAGGCCGAGCTTGTCACCGATCAGCCCGAGGGCTTCGACGCCGCCGATGAAGAAGGCAACCACGACCGAAGCCGCCGTGATCGTAAGGTTGTACCAAAGCTTGCGGATCGGGTTGATGAAAGCCCAACCATAGGCGCCGGTCATCAGCATGCTGTCGGTGGTGTCCATGAGCGACATACCTGCGGTGAACAGGGCGGGAAACACCAGGATTGTCCAGAACGACATGCCCTGCGCGGCTTGAGCGGCCGAAATGCCGAGCAGGCCGATCTCTGTTGCGGTGTCGAAGCCGAGGCCGAACAAGAAGCCGATCGGGTACATGTGCCACGAGCGCGAGACGACGCTGAACACCGGACGAAAGATGCGGGCGATCAGGCCGCGGCCTGCCAGGAGCGCGTCGAGGTCTTCATCGACGATCTTCTCGCCGCGACGGGCTCGAGCGAAAGCCAGCCAAATGCTCTTTAGAATGACGAAATTGGCAATGCCGATGATCAAGAGAAAAAGCGCCGATATGGTTGTTCCGATCACGCTGGCGGAGTCACGGAATGCGCCGAGCTTGCCCTGCATGACTGCCGTCGTCGCCGCAATGGCGACGGACGCGACGGCGACGATCGTGGAGTGCCCCAATGAAAAAAATAAACCTGCCGAATAGGGAGATTTTCCGTCCTGCATCAGCTTGCGAACGACATTATCGATCGCCGCAATGTGGTCGGCATCGAAGGCATGCCGGAGGCCGAACATATAGGCCAGGAAAGCGGTGCCGAGCAGGATCGGTCGATCGACGAAAGCGATCAGGGCCCAGGTCCAGGCCGCGACATTCGCCGTTATCAAGACGGCATAGGTTATCGCCGTCTTGGTCCTGATCCGCGATGACTGATCGTCGAACGGATTTGGAAGCATGATCAGCAACCTTTCAACTATGTCGTGCTGGCGCCGGGGTTCCGCGGCAGCAGCGCTGATGCCTCAACAAATGCGCGGAAGTGGATCGTCCTCGAGTTCTTCGAGCAGGCGTTCGCCTCCGATTTCGGTCTGCAACACGACCTGGGCACCGGATCCGTGCAGACGCCCGACGATCGCCGCGGCTTCCCCGCCCGGCACTGCACGCCAGACATCTAACGCGCGCGCCGCCTCCTCGGCCGATAGCACGGCGACCACGCGACCCTCGCAAGCCAGATAGAGCGGATCATAACCCAATATCTCGCAGACGCCGCGAACCGGCGGGTGTACAGGAATGGCATTCTCCTCAAGACGCACGGTCAGTCCGGTGGCGTGTGCGATGTCGTGCATCACGGTGACGAGGCCGCCGCGGGTCGGATCGCGCATGAAACGCAAGCCGGGCAAATCCCACAGGACCTGCGCCAGTGGCAGGACGCTGGCGGCGTCGGAAATCAGGTCGCCCTTCAGGCCGAAATCCTCGCGTGCCAGCAGCACCGCGGTACCGTGATCGCCGACTGGGCCGCTGACCATCACCAGGTCGCCGTCGCGGATCCGGTCGAGGCCGAGCCGCAAGCCGGGCCGCCGTATTCCAACGCCGGTGGTAGCAAGGTAGAGGCCGCCACCCTCGCCGCGGCGAAGGACCTTGGTGTCACCTGCGGCAATGCGTACGCTACAGGTCTCGGCCGCGCGTGCCATGCTCGCAATCAGGCGGTCGAGCAGGGCAAATTCCAGTCCCTCTTCGATAAAGGCGTTGAGGCTGAGATAGACCGGTGTGGCGCCCGCGACCGCGAGATCATTCACGGTGCCATGCACGGCAAGCGAACCGATGTCGCCACCCGGAAATTCGAGCGGTTGCACCGTAAATCCGTCGGTAGTGATCATCACCTCTCCCGGCGGCAACGGCAGATAGGAAGCGTCTGCGCCAATGTCGAGTTGCGGATTGGCGAGATGGCGGGCAAAAATCCCGGCGATCAGCTCGCGCATGTAACGTCCGCCATTGCCGTAGGCGAGCGTAACGAATCGATCCTCAATCATGTGCCGGCACTCGCCTCGACGATTTGCCCGAAGCTCAGGCCCGCATCGTTGCACGGGAGCCGCTCCGCTATGTGGACGGTGAACCCTTCGAGCTGCGCACCGAAAAGCACACGTTCGCATAGCACGCGGTTCTGGAACACGCCGCCGGTCAGGCCTAGATGGAACACGCCGCATTCGGCGCGTAGCGCTCGCGCCTGGGCAAGCAAGAGCTCGGCAAGCGTCGAATGGAATATGGAAGCCCGCGATGCCGCGCTTTGTCTTGCATCCTGCAAACAGGGGAGCAGCGGACCCCAGTCGCTCTCCCAGACGCCGTCCGGGCGCCGGGACAGCGGCAATGAAATCGGTTCGGCCTCGTCAGTGCCTATGGCCTCGATTTGACTGGGCGCGTGTCCTTCATAACTGGCCCGCGAGACGAGACCGAGCAAGGCGGCGGCGCCGTCGAACAGCCGGCCAATCGATGAGGTGCGCGGGCAGTTGATATTGCGCGTCCAGGCATGGCGTAAGACTTCAATCTCCTGCTCGCAGCTCCGCCACTCTGTGCCGGTTTCCCAGCACAGGGCAAGCGCATTGCGCCAGGGATCACTGGCGGCGCGGTCTCCCCCGAGCAACGAGAACGGCCGCAGCGTGGCGGCGCGCCGCCAGTGCCCCGGTCGTCCGAGCAGCGCCTCACCGCCCCAGATCGTTCCGTCCCGCCCGAATCCGGCCCCGTCCCAGGTGAAAACCAGCCAGTCGTCGTGCTGCACCTGATCGCATTCTCCTACCAGTGCCGAGGCGTGGGCCTCATGATGAAATATCCTGGTCACCGGCAATCCCAGTTGCCGCGCGAGCTGCGTCGTCGCATAGCCGGGATGGGCATCGCAAACAACGGCCTCGGCGGATACGGCATAAAGTGACTGCAAATCCGCCGCGACCTGTTGCAGCAATGCCAGACCGCGAGGCGTCCCCATGTCGCCCAGATGTGGCGATACGACCGCCCGGCTCCCCCAGCCGAGCGCCACGGTATTCTTGAGCTGGCCGCCCAGGGCCAGGAGCGGTCTGGCAAGGGAAAAGGGTAATTCGATTTCGAACGGCGCGTTGCCGCGTCCCAGCCGCAGCGGCCGCGGCTTTTCGGCGATGACGCGATAGACCGGATCGTCCGCCGGTCGAACGATCGGGCGGTCATGATGAAGGAAGGCGTCGGCAACAGCGGCAAGGCATGCTTCGGCCATTGCGTTGTCGGTCATGACTGGCTCGCCGCTGACATTGCCGGAAGTGGCGACCAGCGGGGCGCCGAAATCCTCAAGCAGCAGATGATGTAGCGGGCTGTACGGCAGCATCGCGCCGATTTCGCGGCTGCTGGGCGCAATTTCAGGCGCCAGGTTGTAAGCGAAGTTCTTCGGGATCAGTACAACCGGGCGGATCGGATCACGCAGCATCGCCTCGTGGGTCGGATCAAGCACAGCTGCGCGGCGAAGCGCGGCAAGGCCAGGCTGAAATGGGAACATCACGGCGAGCGGCTTGTCGGGCCGTCTCTTGCGCAGGCGCAGGGTGGCGACCGCAAGCGAACTGGCCGCATCGCAAAGCAGATGATAGCCCCCGATCCCCTTGACTGCGACGATCTTTCCGGACCGCAGGTCGGCGACCGCCGCGTGCAGGGCGTCGGCATCAATTTGCGTCTCTTCGTCCGAGACATGGAACTCCAGACGAGGCCCGCATTGAGGGCAGGCAATCGGCTCCGAATGAAATCGGCGGTCGCCCGGGTCGGCATATTCAGCCGCGCACAGCGGACACATTTGGAAACGTGCCATCGACGTATTGGCGCGGTCATAGGGCAGGCGCTCGATCATGGTGTAGCGCGGACCGCACTGGGTGCAGTTGATGAAGGGATGACGGAAGCGTCGGTCTCGCGGATTATTCAATTCGGCGATGCAGTCGTCGCACGCAAAATTGTCCGGCGGCAGGTGGATTTTGCCCGGGCGCGTCGCTTCGCTGCCGTGGATTTGAAAATCCCCAGTGAGCTCCGGCGCGACCGTCGATTCCGACAGAATCCTGGGTCGCGCCAGCGGCGGCGCCTCGGTCATAAGCGCGTGACCGAAGTGTTGCAGCACTTCGGGCGTGCCTTGGGCCAGGATCTCGACCTCACCGGCGCAGTTTCTGACCCAACCCTGGACGCCGCAGCGGTGCGCCACGCGATAGACGAACGGACGATAGCCGACGCCCTGGACGCGGCCGCCAAGTATCCATCTTCGCGCGACGTGTGCGACCGCAGAATCCTTCCCGGCGCTATTCAGCATGGGTCAATTCGCGCCGCGTGCGAACGCCGCTGGCCCACCAGATCCGGCAGGCACCTTCGTCCGACACCATGCAGGGACCGATGGGCGCGCGCGGCGTGCAAGCGCTGCCGTATAACGCGCACTGATCCGGATAGATGCGTCCGAGCACCACCTGTGCGCAGCCACAGCCGGGCGGCATTTCGCCGGCGCGCTTGCGCATTGCCTCATTGAAGGAAGGATATAATTGCGTCGCGTCGTGCGCGGCGAACTCCTGGCGCAAGGCATAGCCGGAGGCGGGGATGATGCCGATGCCCCGCCAGTTGGCATCGACGACATCCATGGTGGCGTCGAGTTGACGCCGCGCCGCAGGATTGCCGCCGGGCCGCACCACCTCGGGATAGCAATTGTCGAGAAAACAACGTCCATCGACCAGCTGGCGCAACACCGAATAGAGCGCGGCGACAAGGCTTTCGCCTGTGAAGCCGGCGACCGCGGTCGGCAGCCCATGCTTTGCGGGAACGAAAGCCCACTCCTCGGGGCCCATCACCGTCGATACGTGACCGGGGCCGATGAGGGCGTCGAACCCCGGCGTTCCCGAGTCCAGCAGCATGGCGACCGCCGGCCACGTTCGGCGCCCCGCCAGCAGCACGGACAGATTGGCCGGAACGCCCTCGGCAAGCATGGCCGCTACCGGCGCGGTGGTAGTCTCGAAACCGGCGGCAAAGAAAACGACGCGCCGATCGGGATTTTCCCGCGCGATGCGAACCGCTTCGAGCGGCGAGGCGATCGGCACGATCTCGCCGCCCGCGGCACGCGCCTGTTCCAGCGAGCGCACCTCGCCTTTACGGACATTGACCGGCACGCGCAGCATATCGCCGAATGCGACCAAAATGACTTTTTCCGTCAGCGCCAGCTGGATCGCCTGATAGATGATCTCCTCCGGGCAGATGCAAACCGGACAACCCGGGCCCGGCACCAGCTCGATGTCCGGCGGCAGGGCCTTGCGCAAGCCGGTCATCGCGATCGATCGCTCATGACCGCCGCACACGTTCATCACCTTGAATCGGCGCGGCAGCTTCAGTGCACGAAGGCGGTCAAGCCACTGCCGGGCGGTGGTGGTGGCCATGATGGTGGGTCCCCCCGTGAGGTTCAGTCGTAGCGTTTTGCGAGGATCGGATCGCCGCGACCTCGGCACGCAGCCACGCCTCCCAGGCGTCGAGATTGATCGCCTTGCGCGCCGACAGCGAGATCACCGGCGCGGCATTCGCGAGATCGCGGACTGCCCTCTCTGCGCTCGGCGGATCAAAGTCGTCCAAGAAGGGAATCAGATCCATTTTTGTTAGCAGAACCAGATCCGCGCCGCGGAACATGACCGGATATTTCGCGGGCTTGTCGTCGCCCTCGGTAGCGGACAGCAGTACAATGTTGCGGTGCTGCCCGAGGTCGAAGCCCGCCGGACATACGAGGTTGCCAACATTCTCGATAAACACGATATCGAGTTGGGAGAGCGGTAAATCATGCAATGCATCGTGAATCATGTTAGCATCCAGATGGCAACCGCCGCCGGTGGTGATCTGCACCGCCGGAATGCCGTGGGCGCGAATGCGCCGCGCATCATTGTCGGTCTCGAGGTCGCCTTCTATGACCGCGAGCCGGAAGTCGGCCTTGAGCGCATTGATCGTTGCTTCCAGAAGCGCGGTCTTGCCGGCTCCCGGTGATGACATCAGGTTGAAGGCGATGACGCGGTGGCTGTTGAAATGATCGCGGTTATGTGCCGCAAACCGATCGTTGGCTTGCAGCAAGCGGGCCACTACATCGACGGTCGCGGTATCTCCGGCGCCGGTCCGCGGTAAGCTGCAGCCGCAAGTTTTACACATCGGCAATCTCCACTGCGTCTTCACGCGTTTCAAGTTCAATCCGCAACAGCAACAATTCATCACCCGCGAGCAGGTCGGTATGCCAATCGCCGCAAGCTCCGCAGATCAGGAGGTTCGGTGTTGCCGTCGTCTCCGCGCCGCAGGTGCGGCAGCGTACCCGGATGTCGGTTGCTTCGATATCGAGGCGCGATCCTTCGGCTATCGTGCCGGCGCAAACCAGAGGATAGGCGTCTGCCAGCAGCCGCGGCTCGACGCCGGCGAGCGGCCCGATCCCCAAGTAAACCTGTCGCACACGCGCTGCCCGCTTGCCGGCAACGGCTTCAATTTGCGCGATCAAGGCCTGGCAGATTGCGAGTTCATGCATGGCTGTCCGCTTCTTCGGCGGCGAGCACCTCGTCAAACAGCTCCCACGCGGACCGAGCCTCTTGTGGCGACATTATTTGGATCGCATAGCCGACGTGGACCAAGACGAAGTCGCCGGTCGCCACTGCCGCGTCCTCAAGCAGGAACAGGCTGACTTCGCGCTCGATGCCGTGAGCGGAACAACGTGCAAGAAAGCCATCGACCGCGATGACCTCCATGGGAATCCCCAAGCACATGATCTTGCTCCGATCCGCGACGAATTGATTTAGATCAACGCGGCCGTCTTCAGACCCCGGCGGACAGTGGCCGAACATTAAAATCGGTGCATCGAAAGTACCCGATTGGCTTTTGACCTTATGTATGCTACCGGACAAAGCACCCGTTGGGAATGCCCCACCGCGACTTTATTTGTTTCTTTAAAGAGCGGAGGTATCCATGATCGCGCACAGCTTCAGGCAGGAACTCGAAGATCGCGGCATTTCGCGCCGTGACTTTATTGGATTTTGCGCGTCGATGGCGGCGGTTCTCGGGTTGCCTGACTACGCTGGCCCCGCGATCGCCGCGGCAGTGGAATCCGAAGCAAAACCAATCCTGATCTGGCTTGAGTTTCAGGACTGCGCGGGCAACACGGAGTCCTTGCTCCGCGCCGGCCATCCGACGATTGCCGATCTCATTCTCGATTCGATTTCTCTCAACTACCATGAAACTTTGATGGCTGCCGCCGGCAGTCAGGCCGAGGCCGCGTTGTCGCAAACCGTCCGCGACAATGCGGGCAAATATATCGTGCTGATCGAGGGCTCGATCCCGAGCGGCGCTGACGGTGCCTATTGCACCATCGGCGGCAAGGCCGGCTTGGATATCGCCCGTGAGATATGCGCAAACGCTGCCGCGACGATCGCGGTCGGCACCTGCGCATCATTCGGCGGCATTCCGGCGGCGCGACCGAACCCGACCGGCGCCTTGTCGGTGGCTGATGCGGTCCCCGGAGTCAAAAATCTCATCAACATGGCGGCTTGTCCCGCCAATGCCGAGAACCTTACCGCGCTTATTGTCTACTACATGACCTTGAAGCGGTGGCCGCCACTCGACGAGAATAGGCGTCCACTGTTCGCCTATGGCAAGAGCATCCACGACAATTGCGAACGGCGCGCACATTTCGACGCCGGCCAGTACGTCGAGAACTGGGGCGACGAAGCGCATCGCCAAGGCCACTGCCTTTACAAGATGGGATGCAAGGGGCCGGCGACTTCGCAGAACTGTCCTGTCGTCAAGTGGAACGAAGGCACCAACTGGCCGATTGGCTGCGGGCATCCCTGCGTCGGGTGCGCCGAGCCGAATTTCTGGGACACGATGACACCGTTCTACCAAAGGCTCCCCAATGTCGACGGCTTTGATGTTGGCGGCTGGGTCGACCCTGTCGGTCTCGGTTTGACCGGCCTTGTGGCCGCGGCGGTCGCAATACACGGCTTCGGCGAGGTCACGCGCCATCACCTCGGAAAAACTCCATCAATTGAAGACAAAGCGGAGTCTGAGTGATGGCGCATATCGTTGTCGATCCTGTCACGCGGATCGAAGGCCATCTTCGCGTCGAGGCGGAAGTCGACGGCGGCGCCGTGAAAGAAGCATGGTCGTCGTCGACGATGTTTCGCGGCATCGAGTTGATTCTGCGCGGCCGTGACCCTCGCGATGCATGGGTGTTCGCCCAGCGGATCTGCGGTGTTTGCACCACGGTCCATGCCATCGCCTCGATTCGTGCGGTGGAACAGGCCATCGGCGCGGTGCCGCCGCCCAATGCCAAGTTACTTCGCAATATCATCGCGGCGGCGCAAGTCATTCAGGATCATGTCACCCATTTCTATCAGCTCCACGCGCTGGACTGGGTCGACATTGTCAGCGCGCTTGACGGAGATCCGGCCAAGACCGCCACGCTTGCGCAGTCGATCTCCGAGTGGCCTTTGTCCAGCGCGGTCTATTTTTCCAGCGTGCGGGATCGCATCAAGGCATTTATGCAGCGCGGCCAACTCGGCATTTTCGCCAACGCCTATTGGGGCCATCCGGCCTATCGACTGCCGCCGGAGGCCAACTTGATGGCGGTGGCGCATTACCTGGAGGCGCTCGATTGGCAGCGGCGTTTCGTCAAGATACATGCCATTCTGGGTGGCAAGAATCCGCATCCCCAAAGCTTTCTGGTCGGTGGCATGGCGACACCGGTCGATCCGGATTCCCAAAACTCGCTCAATATGGATACGATCGCGGCGCTGCATAAGCTCGTCGCCGACGGGCTGGATTTTGTCAGCCGCGTCTACCTACCGGACGTGATGGCCATTGCTGCCTACTACAAGGATTGGACGTCGATCGGCGCCGGCGTCGGAAATTACATGGCCTACGGCGACTACCCGGAAGACGATAGCGACAATGCCCCGTTATTTTTCTCCGGCGGGATCATCCGGAATCGCGTTCTCACGAGCATCGATACGGTCGATCAAACCAAGATCACCGAGCAGATCGCCCATTCCTGGTACGATTATTCGGTCGGTGACGACAAGGCTCTCAATCCGTTCAAGGGCGAGACGACGCCGCACTACACCGGGCCGAAGCCGCCCTACCAAAGACTGGACACCGCGCAGAAATACAGTTGGTCGAAATCGCCGCGCTATGACGGCGAAGCGATGGAGGTCGGGCCGCTCGCCCGCATGCTGATCGCCTACACCAAGGGCAATCCGCCGCGCGTCAAAGTACTAATCGACAAGGTCTTAACGACTCTGGGTGTCGGGCCTGAGGCGCTATTCTCCACGATTGGCCGGATCGCTGCACGCGCCGTCGAGGCACAGGTGCTGGTCGAATCGATGGGCCGTTGGGTCGATGGACTGGCCGACAACATGGCGCGCCGTGACTACCGCATTCAGGATAATTCGAAATGGGAGCCGAGCTCCTGGCCGAGCGAGTGCCTTGGCGTCGGCTTCCACGAGGCCCCACGCGGCGCGCTCGGTCACTGGGTGCATATCAGCAAAGGCTCAATCCTCAACTACCAATGCGTGGTGCCGAGCACCTGGAATGCCAGTCCGCGTGACGCCGCCGGACACCCGGGCCCGTACGAAGCCGCTCTGGTTGGAACCCCCGTTGCCAAGCCGGAGCAGCCGCTGGAAATCCTGCGAACGTTGCATTCCTTCGATCCCTGCATGGCCTGCAGCGTGCATGTGGTCGATGCAACGCAACGTGAGTTGGCTCGTGTGAGGGTGATGTGAGCGCCATGCCCGAATCCCGCCCCATGCATGTGACCCTTGAGCGCGTCTATGTCTGGCAGCTGCCCGTGCGGCTGACTCATTGGGTGGTCTTTTTTTCGATCCTGGTATTGTCGGCCACGGGTTACTACATCGGCAATCCCTTCATCAGCGTTCCAGGCGCCGCGACTAACCATTTCGTGATGGGGACGGCACGCGCCGTGCACCTGTATGCTGCGATCGTGTTCGCGTTGGCGGTGCTGGTGCGCATATATTGGTTGTTTGTCGGCAATGGCTATGCTCGCCTAAGCCAGTTTATCCCGGTCTCGCGTCGGCGCCTGCAAAGTCTCTGGAAAACGTTCTTGTACTATTCCTTTATCCGGCACGATCCCGACGACTACGCGGGCCATAACGGACTCGCGGGCGGCAGTTACGCCATGATCTTCGGAATTTACTTTGTCATGATCGCGACTGGCCTTACCCTCCACGCGGTCGACGTTTCGATCGGTTCGCCATTTAAGGTTTTTCACTATTTAATACCGCTGTTCGGTGGCCTGCAGTACGCGCGGCTGATCCACCACATTGGAATGTGGGTGGTACTGATATTCGCCGTTGTCCATATATATTTCGTGTTCCTGTCGTCGGTGATCGAACACATCGGAACATTCGATTCGATCTTTTCCGGCTACAAGTTCATGCCCAGGCGAAAAGCAGCCCGCTTGTGAGCAACGATACCGTCCAAGAATTCGCGAATAAGCAAATTGGCGTCCTCGTCCTCGGACTAGGTAACGTGCTCCTCGGCGACGACGGGCTGGGCGCCGCAGCGGTCGCTTGCATCGAGCGCGACTATATTGTCCCGCTCGGCGTCCGACTTGAGGATGGCGGTACGCTTGGGCTCTCGCTTCTTGGTCTAGTCGCCGATTCGGATCGCGTGATCCTGGTCGACGCTGTGCGCACCGACGACCCGCCGGGAACATTGGTCCGGCTCGATGGTGCAAATGTCGTGGATGCGGTGCGAGACCGGCTGTCTCCTCATCAGGTGGGAGTTGCTGACCTTCTTGACGCGGCGCGTCTGATCGACAGTTACCCGACCGCAGTCACGCTGCTGGGTCTCGTGCCGGATTCCATCGAATTAGCGGTGGTCCGGTCGAGCGCAGTTGACGGCGGGCTCGACGAACTGGTTGCAGCCATTGTGCGCGAGGTGGAAAGCCTTGGCTACAGGATGGTTTATGAACCGGAGGCGTCGGGCCGGAATCGCCCTATTAACGATCTCACTCGCCATTTCGGGATGTGAGCGCGAATCGCCGAACGCTCCCGCCGGGGTACTGACTTCGCACGATGCCCAACAGGCGGGCGGCATTATCTTTGCGGCCAACTGCGCCATCTGCCACGGGGTCAACGGTGACGGCCGCGGCCAGCGACGCGAGGGAATGAACCCGGCACCTGCGGATCTGACGCTGCCGCCGTGGTCCGAGGAGGCGAATGCGGGCCGAACATTTCTTGCCATTCGCAATGGCGTGCCCGGAACGGCGATGCCGTCGTGGCTGATGTTCAAGGGTCGGGAAATCTGGGATCTGGTGGCCTACATACACAAAATGCAACACGGCGCCACCAGCACTGAATGACTAGGGTCAGAACTCATTAATTTTTCTGCGCTGACAATACGATCCTGATTCGTTTTTGGAAGGGGATTGGGGTCATGCGCAGGAGCTTATTTTGGCTGAGCGATGAACAGTGGGATCGGATCGAACCTCACCTGCCGACGGACATACGCGGGGTTGAGCGGGCGGACGACCGCCGTGTCATAAGCGGCATCGTTCATGTGCTGAAAAGCGGCTGTCGCTGGTGCGATTGTCCACCCGAGTATGGCCCGCCGACGACGATCTATAACCGTTTCGTGCGGTGGGCGCGTCGCGGCATCTGGGAAAATCTGTTCAGGGAGCTTGCCGGAAACGGGCGAGCCACAGACACCCAGATGATCGACTCCACACACGTCAAGGCACACCGCTCGGCATCCGGCGGAAAAGGGGGGAGCAGAAGCAGGCTGTTGGCCGCTCGCGCGGAGGGCGCAACACGAAGATCCACGCACTCGCAGATGCTAAAGGGCGCCTCATCGCTATCCTGTTGACCGGAGGTGAAGCGCACGATTGCCCGGTCGCAGAACGTCTGATCCGCAGGGCAAAGCCGCCGAAGCGTATGCTTGGCGACAAGGCCTACGACAGCGCCGAATTGCGCGACGAACTGGATGACCGCGGAACCAGGCCGGTCATTCCAAACCGCAGCAACAGGAAGCAACCGTTCCGCTTTAGCAAGCGCCTCTACAAGCTTCGCTGGCGCATCGAAGCTGCATTCAACAGGCTAAAAGACTTCCGCCGTATTGCAACGCGTTATGACAGACTGGCTCGAAACTACTTGGCCTCTGTCTGCCTCATCGCCGCTCTTGTATGGTGGATTTAATGAGTCCCGACCCTAGTATTTTCGACCGATATCCGTGATCGTGGCGTTGAGCCGCCTGATGAAGCTATCGATCCATTGATTGTCCTTCTCGAGGTCGGTGAGTGCGCGATCCGGCTGATCGGGATCTCCAGCGCTCGTGCTCCCGGGAGGGTGGATCTGGGTCCGTCGCCGTTCCCGGGTCATGGTGCGACCTCGCCGAGGCAGTCTGCGTCTCTCTCGACTTCATACCTGCAGACGCGACAAGCAAACGTCTGCCGTTCGAAATCGCTGCCCCGCGTCGGATGTGGCGTCCGCCGCGTCAGGCGCATGCGATTCCTGCATTGCGGGCAAACGGGATTATCGGTCGCGCCGAAGCGAACCTGCATGGTGCAATCCTTGGGGTTGGGATCAAGCCAACTTGCCGCGCGGGCTAATGTTCCGGAATTACTAATAGGTCAC
>Ga0302195_10002597_pt1 | contig 14264 bp, 15 predicted proteins | sample II_Bog_N1_2_FD_198778 | JGI IMG/M metagenome (GOLD analysis project Ga0302195, IMG submission 198778) | Peat permafrost microbial communities from Stordalen Mire near Abisko, Sweden - II_Bog_N1_2 | ecosystem: Environmental > Terrestrial > Soil > Wetlands > Peat | place: Sweden: Abisko...
AAGCGAAGGATACTTGATGAGTCGTTTTGACAGCAGCATTAGCAGGGCGGCAGCTCCAAAACCAAGCACGGGCGAAATCAGCAGCACCTTGAGAACCTTGATGGCCTGTTCCCAGTCCACGCCAGAGGTGCCGGTGTGCGCATTCAGCAATTGGTTGGCAACACCCACGCCAATGATTGAGCCAACCATGGTGTGCGAACTCGACGCGGGCAGGCCAAGCCACCAGGTGCCGAGATTCCAGATTATGGCCGCGATGAGCAACGCAAATACCATGGCAAAGCCTGCGCCGGAGCTGACCTGAAGAATAAGGTCGACAGGCAGCAGTGTGATCACCGCGAAGGCCACAGTTCCGCTGGAAGCCAGAACGCCAGCCAGGTTGCAAACACCAGACCAGACCACCGCAATGTTGGGGTCGAGCGAGTGAGTGTAGATTACAGTTGCTACGGCGTTGGCCGTGTCGTGAAAACCGTTGACGAACTCGAATCCAAGGGCGATCAGCAGCGCCAGGGCGAGCAGGAGATATGGCCAGACACTGGTCGCGGTGACTGAATTCAGGTCGCTGGCTACGTGTACGCCGATGTAGCCAAGCGCACCCAGCAGCGCTGCCAGAAATACGGCGATTCCAAAGCGATTCGAGGATTTCTTGCGCTTGCGCTCAAGGGAAGGTACGACCGGGGACATGACTTCGACTGCGGTTGCCATCAGAAGTCTCCAGAGCGCCCGGAATGATTCCGGGGCCGCCTGGGCCTCCAAAGTGCGGGCTCAACAGAGAAATCGGCACATGAATGCAAAGGGGATGAATTGCTTTGGGAGAAAGAAATGCCGGATAAGTCAACGTCCATAAAACCCCAGCAACGGCAATCTTTCGCAGTTGCTTGCTCTCTGAGCCAAGTGGGGAGAGTGGCTCCGCTTCACTGATTCTACTCCCGACAGGCGGGATTTAGGCAAGTTACGGGCTTGGGGCGGAGGACAATGGGGACCGAGTGTCATGGAGAAGCTGTGTTGTGCTGGAACCAGTCGGCGAGTTGATCCTCAGTGATTTCGCCGGCTGCGAGGCTCCAAAAAGTGAGAACGCGGTCTTCCTTCGTAGCGGTCAGTTTGAGTCCGTTCAAGCGTAGAAATGTTACAGAGACGGTGAATGCAGTGCGCTTGTTTCCGTCCACAAACGGATGATTGGCCACGATCCCCTTGGCGTAGGAAGCCGTGAGCCTCGCCAGCGAGGGATTGTCCTCGGAGTATGCGAAGAGATTTTTCGGGCGTGCTAATGCGGATTCGAGGAGGCCCATGTCGCGTACACCCTCCGGGCCGCCATGGAGCGCCAGAGCCTCCTCATGCATGGCGAGGACCACGTCCTGCCTGATCCAAATCGGCTCGCTCACTCGGCTAGCCTTTGCAGCACATCACGGTTCTCCCGCATCACTTCGCGTGCCGCTTCCATCTGAGTCGCAAAATCCTGATCGAATGGAACCAGGCGAATGCCGTGGGAGCCCTCGGTCATAAATAACGTATCGCCCTTCTCGACGTTCAACCGCGCAAGCGTCTCCTTGGGCAGAATGATGCCGGCGGAGTTGCCGATGGCGATGATTTTAGTGGTAGTTGGCATTTGAGGCCTCCGATCGCATCCGAAGTATAACATAAGTTATAACGCGCAGTCAGCGCCAATCGTCGCGCGCATTGGCCAGCCCCTCGTTCATTACGGCGTCGAATCCAGTGTGCTTCTTGATGAAGATGTCGGAGAACGCGCGGTCCTGGCGCAGTAGCACGGCCTGCAGCCGGACCAGTTCCAGCAGCGCCAGGAAGATGGCCACCAGCGCCCTCTCTGAACGTGTATGGCTGAGCAGGCGGCGAAGAGCGATTGGCTTGTCTTCCATGGTGAGCCGGCGGGCAAGAAACTGAATCATCTGGCCCACCGTGGCGGGGTCCTCTTCGAGGTCAATCACAGGACGCTTGCGGGCGCGCTCCAGAACGTCGCGGAAGATGCGGACCAGGTCGACCGTATCCGCGGCAATCTCCGGCTCGGCGGAGACGTCGCCCTGAAACTCGCGGGAGCCTGGGTTGGACCAGGTTGCGGCCTCGAGCATCTGCTTTTGCTGCAGCATCTGAGCGGCGTTCTTGAAGCGCTCGTGCTCCAGCAGCCGGTCGACCAGTTCGCGGCGAGGATCCTCGGCAGTTTCATCGGGCCCGGCGGGCGCGCGCGGCAGCAGCATTTTGCTCTTGATGTGGATGAGCAGCGAAGCAGTGTAGATGAACTCGCCGGCAACATCCATGTCAGTTGCCTTGAGCTGATTCACGTAAGCAAGGAACTGGGCCGTAATTTTGGCGATGGGGATGTCATAGATGTCGATGTCCTGCTTGCGAATAAGGTCAAGAAGCAGGTCGAGGGGCCCGTCGTAAACCTCGCTTACGGAGACGGAAAAAGGCGAGAGATCTGCGTTTTCGCCGGCTTTGGTTTGCTTCGATGCTGGCCTGGAAACGGGCTCCGGCTGGGAACTGAGCGTCGGCGTGCCCTCGCGGTTCGAGGCGGTCTCAGGCTCGCTTGTCGAAGCTTCCGGATTGGTGGGCTGATCGCTCAATGCTGGTTCTTCTTCCAAACATCCTCGGCCTTTAACGGCTGGTTTCAGTAGTCAACTTCATGGCGGCGCGCACCTGCTCCATCGTCACTTCGGCGCGGGTAGCGGCGCGGCGGTTCCCGTCCTTCAAAATCTCCACCACCCGCGCCTCAGTCAAACTGGCGCGCCGTGCCTGGATGGGTTCAAGTATCTGCACCAGTGCGTCCGCGGCCCAGCCCTTGCATTGAATACAGCCAATCCCGGCCGTGCGGCAGCCTTCGTAGACCTGCCCCAGCGTCTCCGGAGTGGAGAATACCTTGTGCAAGTCGCCGACGGGGCACTTGTCCGGATCGCCGGGGTCGGTGCGGCGGATGCGGGCCGGGTCGGTCACCATGGTCTTGAGCTTCTGGCGGACCACCGGCTCCGGGTCGGTCAACCCAATCGTGTTGCCGTAGCTCTTCGACATTTTCCGGCCGTCGGTGCCGGGCAGCTTCGGCGAGGGGGTCAACAATACTCGCGGCTCGGGAAGCACCTCTGTGCCGTTCAGCGTGTAGAACTGATTGAACCTCCGCGCAATCTCGCGAGTAATTTCGACATGCGCCTGCTGGTCCTGCCCAACCGGCACAAAGTCGGCCTGATAGAGCAGAATATCCGAAGCCATCAGTACCGGATAGCCAAGGAAGCCGAAGTTGGTCAGGTCCTTGTTGGTGATGTTTTCCTGCTGCTCTTTATAGCTTGGTACGCGTTCCAGCCAGCCGAGTGGCGTAATCATCCCAAGGTAAAGCGGCAGCTCGAAGTGCTGCTTCACCTGGCTCTGCACAAAGATTGTGCATTTCTCCGGATCGAGGCCGCCGGCAAGAAAGTCGAGCGCCACCTCCATCGCATGCGGCGCGATCTGCGATGTGTCGGCGTAGTCGGTGGTAAGCGCGTGCAGATCGGCGATGAAGAAGTAGCACTCGTACTGGCCGGAGTCCTGCAGCTTGACCCAGTTGGCCAGCGCGCCCATGTAGTTGCCCAGATGCAGCTTGCCGGTGGGACGCATGCCGCTGAGGACGCGGGGACGGGAGGTGAGACTAGCGGGTGCGGGCATTTTACTCTTCGATTCCGGAGAATTCTTTCTCGATTGATTTTAGCGGGTCATGGCGGATGGAGAGATGATTTGCCGGTTCTGCCGCTTTTAGCCTGCACTGCTAAACCAGCCTCAGGGCGAAGTAAATGATGCCCAGGGATGGATAGAGGAGCAGGCGCAGGATAAAGCCACCTACGAAGATCATCAGCAGGTAGCTGACCCAGATGGGGATGCGGTCGTAGGTCTGCACGGCGTTGTAAGGCAGCATGTTGCGCAGCAGGTGGCTGCCGTCGAGCGGCGGAATGGGCAGCAGGTTGAAGAAGCACAGCGAGAGGTTGATGAGGATGGTCAAACTACAAAGCAAAAGCAATGCCGGCAGGACGGCTGGCCCGGCCAGTTCGACATTACCCTTAATGATGGCAGCGAAAGCAGCCGGCACCAGTTGATGGCCATTGGGAACCGCAAAGGACATGACAACGAGAATCAGAAACGCGATGAGCACCAGAAACAGATTCGAGGCGGGTCCGGCCAGCGTGGTCAGGTTGTCATCGCGGACGATTTTGTGAAAGTTGCGGGTGAGCACCGGGGTGGGCTTTGCCCAGCCGATCAACATGCCGCTGAAAAAGTTGAACCCGATAAATGGCCCGAAGATAATCAGCGCGGGAAAGATCAGCGATCCGAGCGGGTCGATATGGTCGATGGGGTTCAGCGACACACGGCCCATTTCGCGGGCGGTATGGTCGCCCAGACGGGACGCCATCCAGGCATGCGCGCACTCGTGGACGCTGAGCGAGAAAAGCAGCAGAACAAACTCGAAGACCGCAATGACAATGGCGCTCGATTGCAAACGAAAACTCCACAACTCAAGAAGTCTCAGGTTAGCATGGAAGGTCGGAATCAGCCCTCCTCGCTGTTTCACGCTCTAGCCCGGCCGCATAACGTTGTAAGCTGATCGCAGGACCTACGAACGCATGGGAATTCTCAGCCATCTTTTCTATCCCTGGGGCCTTTTGCTCCAGGGACTGGCCATCGTCCACTTCATTCGGCGCCGGCCGAATATGTATTGGATTTACATCATCCTGTTTCTTGGTGCGGTGGGCGCGCTCATCTATCTTGTCGTCGAGGCGCTGCCAGACGCTGGCTTGGTGGGCCAGTCATTCAAGGTGTTTCCGCGCCGCAAGCGCATTGGTCAGCTGGAACTTGCGATCCGCGACAATCCCTCCGCCGGCAACTGGGAGGAGTTGGGCAACCTCTACATGGACGACGGCAAGCTCCAGATGGCGCGAACCGCCTTCGACAAAGCCATCGCCGCCCGCGCCGATACCCTGGATACCTTTTACCGGCGCGGCATTTGCGCCCTGCAGTTAGGCGACGCCCCAGGTGCCCTGCCCGACCTCGAACGTGTGGTCCTGAAAGATGCCAAATACGATTTCCATCGCGCCGCCGGCCTGCTCGCCCACGCCTACGCGCAAACTGGACAAAAAGAAAAAGCCGAAGCCCTCTTCCGCCAGGTAACGGTCATCTCGACGCTGTCGGAGACCTACCTGAATTTCGCGGACCTGCTGGCGCGCACAGGCCGCAACGCGGAGGCCAGGCAATGGGCGCAGAAAGTGCTCGACAAGGAGCCCACCATGCCCGGATATCTGCGCCGCCGCGAGCGCCCATCCTTCCGCAGCGCAAGAGCGATTTTGAAGCGTGTGCCCGCCTGAAACGCCGTGAGTATATAACTGCTTGAAAGGCTTGGCACTGTGTCAGGGCACGACTTCAGTCGTGCCGAAAACCACCAGAAAACATTGGGCTTTAGCCCCCGCGGGACCTCAACCATAATCTCCCGTGACATTTTCGAAACTCGCTCTAACCATTTGCTTCAACCTCAGGCGCGGTCCGACGGGAACAAACCCACGGCTTCTCCTTGTGCGACTGAGTGTCCGGCAAGAACAATAGCGTGGCTGGCGATGCGCGCACCGGGACCAATGACCGTGGGCACCGCCGTTACCTCTTCAAAGTGTTCCGCGTTGTGCGTGATGGAGTAGATGCGCGCATAGGATCCGACCACCGCACCCTTGCCAATCGTGATGCCGCCGCGGTCGTTCAGCAACGCACCCTGCCGGATGGTTACGCCGTCTTCGATATGCAGGTTGTAGCCGTAGGTGAATTCAATTCCCTGGTACATTCTCACTCCCGCGCCAAGGTGCTCGAAAATGTGCCGCCCCAGCATCGCGCGGAAACGGATGCCCAGCCAGTGATTCAGCCCAATGGGAGAGCGATCGAACATCTGCCAGAACCAGATCAGCGGCTTGCGCCGCAGGTAGCGCTCGCGATTCACATCGGGAAAGTACTCCGCCTCCAGGGTCACGTTTTCAGGGTCCAGCGAGAGCCCAAGAATGTTCCCCGGCAGCTCGGAAGTAAGTGTCAGGTTAAGCTTTCCACCGTGCGGCCGGCCCAGGTAGAGCTGATAAAGCTGGTCGCGCACAATCTCCGCTCGGCGCTCCGGAGAGCCGTGGCGAATGAACTCGTCGTCCAGAAACTGAAGCCATCGGCGATAAACCTCTTCCGCCTCGGCCGCGGGGTGGGGAGCGCTGCTTGTGGTGGGTACCATACGCATTGGACGATACACCATGCGGGCAGGATGCATCGAGAGTAGCGGCGCGCCCTTCAACTGGCCGATTCCCGTGTTTCTCTCCATCCAAAGGGGGATGCGCGGCTGCCCTTCGGCTGGGTACGATGGCCGAACGATGCGGACCCGGCAGCCAGACATTCGCGAAGGCGGGCGCCAGATGGGCGTGTGGGCGGCCACGGCCGTTGTCACAGGCGAGGCCATCTCGCTGGGCATCTTCCTTACACCGGCGGGGATGGCCAAGTCGCTGGGGTCGCCGGCGTTGCTGGGCGCGGTCTGGTGCGGCATGGCGGTTCTTACGCTGGCCGGAGCGCTTTGCTTTACGGAGCTGGCGGTACGCTTCCCCCAGGCCGGCGGGGAATATATCTACCTGAGGCAGGGATTTGGCCGACGAGTGGCGTTTCTTTATGGATGGATGGCCGCGGTGGTGATGTATCCCGGCGTTGCCGCGGCACTTTGCGTGGGCACGGTTCCCTATGTGCGGGCGCTGGTTGGGTTGCCGGACTGGTTGGCCTCGGCGCTGCCCGCGCTGATTCTGCTGGCCTTAGGGGCGGCAAATTACTTTGGAACGCGGCTCAGCAGCGGGGTGATGACGACCCTCAACTGGCTGAAGGTTCCTGTGCTTGGTGGGCTGGTGCTGTGGGCGCTGCTGTCGGGCCACGCTACCGTTGCAAATCTTGCCCCGCTTGGCCTTCGGCGCGCCGGGTCAGACCCCTTGATGGGCGCGATCGCCGGAGCCGCGATCAGCGCCTTTTTCTGCTTTGGCGGCTGGTGGGAGGCAGGCAAGATTGCCGGCGAGGTACGCGATCCGCGGCGCACACTTCCCATTGCTTTCACCGGCGGCGTGCTGATAGTAACCGCGCTCTACCTGCTGGTGAGCTTTGCCTTCGTTGCCGTGGTGCCCATGGAGCAGATTCAAAGCAATACCGCGTTCGTCGCGCAATTCGGGCAAGCGCTGTTTGGAGCCTGGGGCGGGCGCGTGCTGAGCGCCTGCGTGGTGGTGTGCGTGCTGGGTGGCCTCATGGTGCTGAGCATGGCTGTGCCCCGCGTCACTTATGCGCTGGCGCGCGAGGAGGGCAGCGCCAATCACCACGCCGGGCCGCTCTCGGTTTTCGCCCGCTTGCACCCGCGGTTCGGCACGCCGGCAAACGCTGTGCTGCTGCAGACAGGCGTGGCACTTGCGGTGCTTGGCCTGGGCGCTTTTGACCGCATTCTGGCATTCATCATCTTTTCTGCCGTGGTGTTTCTGGCCCTCACCGTCGCCACACTATTTCGGGTCGCCGAACCGGTGCGGCGCTGGTGGTTTCCCATTGCTCCAATCGTGTTTCTGGCGGGCAGCGGAGTGCTGGCGACGATGTTGCTGATGCACAGCCTGTGGCCTTCGTTGACCGGCGCGGCGGTGGTCCTTTTCGGATTACCGGTGCGGCGGTTGCTGGTGGGCGGAAGCGACAGTGTTCCCGCCGTCGTTCAAGAGAATTCAGTTTCCTGAAATTCAAGTTGTTCTGGAGGATACAGTTATGCCCCACATCGCACTTTCCCCCGACTTGCCCGGCATTCGCGGCGCAATGGCCTTCAGGCCAGAGACGGCGCGGCCCCTGAATGCGCTGGTTGAAGTGCTGCTGACCGGCCCCAACACGCTCACGCGTGGCGAGCGCGAACTGATTGCCACCTATGTTTCCAGCCGCAACTGCACTCACTTTTGCCACAGCATTCACGGAGCCGTTGCCGCGGCGCACCTGGGCGGCGATGAGGCGCTTGTGAAGCAGGTGAAGACGGACTTTATGCAGGCCAAAATCAGTCCGAAGATGAAGGCCCTGCTCACGATTGCGGGCAAGGTGCAGCAGGATGGGAAGCTGGTGACGGCGGTGGATGTGGACGCGGCGCGGCTGCTGGGCGCGACGGACATCGAGATTCACGACACGGTGCTGATTGCCGCGGCCTTCTGCATGTACAACCGCTACGTGGACGGGCTGGATACCGTGCAGCCGGACGACGAGGCGCTGTATCGCGAGCGGGGAAAGCGCGTGGCCCGCGATGGCTATGTGACCGTAAGCGAGGAGTATCTGGCCAGCCACGCCGGCCACTGAGGAGAGAATGATGCCGCATATCGATCTGCCGGAAGGATTCCCCGGCATCAGCGCCGGGTTCACTTATCGCCCTGAAACCGCCAAACCCATGCGCGCGCTGGCGCACGTGCTGCTCCACGACGCCAACTCGCTGACCCCAGGCGAGCGCGAGCTGATTGCCGCGTATGTGTCTTCAGGGAACGATTGTCACTTCTGCCAGTCAAGCCACGCGGCCGCGGCCACGTGCCATTTGGGCGACGCGTCGGTTGTCAAACAGGTTACGACGGACTTCCAAACCGCTCCGGTGAGCGACAAACTGAAGGCGCTGCTGGCCATTGCCGGCAAGGTCCGCCAGGACGGCAAGCTGGTGACCAAAGCTGACGTAGATGCAGCACGCAAGGCTGCCGCAACCGACATTGAGATTCACGACACAGTCCTGATTGCGGCCGCCTTCAGCATGTTCAACCGCTACGTGGAGGGCCTCGGAACCTGGCAGCCCCACGACCCCGAGATGTACGCGCGCATGGGCCAGCACCTCGCGAGTGAGGGCTATCTGGCCCCCTCGATCAAGCAGCCCCTCCCCGCAGGATGAGGGCGCCCCGGTCCCCGACCATTCTTCCCAACCAAGCTGAGGCTGCCCCCGGTCCCTGGCAGTTGGGGACCGGGGAGGTCGCCGCGATGGAGCTTTTTGAGGATGCGCTGGAAGGCATCCAGGAGCCTCGCCATAAGCAGCCATTCGACCGCGATGTTGCCAGCACTGCTAGCAAAAACAGCATCGGATTCGTCGAAAGCTGGGCCCTGGAGCGCATGACTCAGCCGGAAATGCGCTCTATTTACGCTCCTAAGTCGCTTAACAAGCCCTTAACGGCGCCTAAAACACGCATTTATGCCCCTAAAATCGACCATTTCCCCCTTTGCGCGCACGTTCCCTCCATGTATATGCGGAGCAAACCCCCGTTCCCTCCACATCCGTCTGGAGCGTTTTTCAAAACATTCCACATCTACATCGAATTCCGCCGCCCACCCGCCGACCGCCAACTCGGGCTCACGGGTGAACCTTTAAGGCCCCGAAAAAGGTTGCGGGCTGTTTATATTGAAAAGGATTGAACAGGAAGGTGAACCAATGAATCCGGTTGAAGGCGACCCCGGCCGCAGCATTACCACGCTTGCCAGCCGCGAAGTATATCGGAACCACTGGATGCGCGTGCGCGAGGACCAGATCCTTCGATCCAATGGGGATACGGGCATTTATGGCGTAGTGGAGAAGGACGATGCGGCGATTATTCTGCCCATCGACCACGGGCGGGTTTGGCTGGTGGAGCAGTTTCGCTACACCATACAGGAGCGGGCGCTGGAGCTGCCGCAGGGCGGTTGGGAGATGGAGGTAGAGGACCCGGAGGAGCTGGCGCGCGGCGAGCTGAAGGAGGAGATGGGCCTGGACGCCTCCCAGATGACACTACTGGGAACGCTGTGGATTGCCTATGGATTTACGCGGCAAAGGCAGCACGTATTTTTGGCGAGCGGCTTAACGCAGACCGAGAAAGAACCCGATGCGGAAGAGCACGACCTGGTGGTGCGCTCAGTAACGGTGGCGGAGTTCGAGGAGTTGATGTTGAACGGGGGTGTGCGTGACGGGTGCACGCTTTCGGCGTGGGGGCTTTATCTGCTGTGGAAGGCGCGGCGAGTTTCATGCGCTGGCGCATCCATCGATCGGGGCACGCCAAGTTAACCGAGTGGGCTGCATGTGCCGGGTGGGGCCGGAATGAGAAGTGTCTAGCTCCACAGGCTAGCCCCACGACAGGATTGCGCCACGGATAAAGCGGTGACCGCTTATTCGGGGTGGAACCTTTTGACGGAGCGAATGGTGAGCAGCAGGAATACCACGAAGACAGCCAACTGGCTGATCAGGTAGCCTGGCGAACTCTCCGAGGGCGCTATGGTGTGGAACAGGTCGATCTTGGAAAAGGCCTGCGCGACCAGCACGAAGAAGTTGAGGTAGTAGGCTATGCAGACAGTGACAACATAGATCGAGCGCCAACTACCCGCGAGCTTCTTGACATAGAGTGCAACGATCGCCAGTCCCAGGACAACCAGCGACACGAATCCGATGGAAAGAGCGGGCGTGAAACCCTTGCTCGGAAACAGGAATCCGGTCAAGCTGGCCAGAACCGTGGTGAGGAAGAAGAGCGTGGTCAAAATGCTGAGGCGCTTCGAGGTGAGCAATCCGTAGATTACGAATACGCCAACAGCAATTCCAACCAGGCTTAGAAACACATGCAGGAACGTGAACTGCGTCAGACTCAAACCAAGGATCATGGATTTGTCCTTTCATTGGGCAGAAAACTGGCAATGCTCCGGAGCGGACATTTGCAACAGGGGAAGTGCATTGTCCGGCCGATGGAAATTGGGCTTTTTACTGTGCAGCTGCTGAGAGCAGGATTTTAACATTCGCATCCAGTTCCCGTGCAACCTTCAGCGCGGTAATATTACCAAAAGATCGAGACAAATTACCATCGAATCGTAAGGATTGTTCACCAACTTGTAACTGCGGCACGCAAACGCCATCCGCCATCAACTTCATGATCGGCGGATTATCCAATACAAGGCGGACGGCCCGCGCACAAATGGTCTACATTGTCCGCAGCGAGGCAATCCCATGAGCATTCCCTCTCGACATCGCAATGACCGGCCGATGATTGCGGAGATTTCTGCTGCGTTCCTACCCTTCTTGTGCTTTGCAGTGATCGCCTGCGGCGGAGACAAAGGATCTCATCCCACTGCCGTGGCCGATTTTTCGCTGAGTGCGACGCCGGCAACGGTCAGCATCGTGGGTGGGGCGGCCGGCGCCCCGGTAAGCGTGCTGGCAGCGGCGATAAACTCCTTCAGCGGTACTGTCGCAGTCGCGGTTAGCGGACTGCCCAATGGAGTAACGGCAAATCCGGCAACGCTTCAGTTGGCTCCCGGCGTTGCACAAACCACGATGCTGACGGCGTCGATTGGCGCACCGGCAACTGCCGCGACAGTAACCCTGACGGGCACCTCGGGCGGCCTGGCTCACACCAGCTCAATCGCATTGACGGTGAAGGCCGCGGCCATGACCAACGCTCCGGATGTGATCACGTATCACGACGACGTCGCACGAGATGGATTGAATTCGCAGGAGACTATTTTGACGTTGAGCAATGTCAACTCTGCGCAGTTCGGCAAGATTGGCTTTGACGCCGTCGACGGTCTGGTAGACGCGGAGCCGCTTTACCTTGCCAACGTAGTAGTCGGAAGCGCCCTTCACAATGTTCTTTATGTGGCCACCGAACATGGCAGTGTATTTGCCTTCGATGCCGATAATGGCGCTCAGCTCTGGATGATTTCGATTGTTCCCAGCGGCGAAACAACAAGCGACGATCGCGGATGCGGCCAGGTCACGCCCGAGATTGGAATCACATCCACGCCTGTAATCGATCGCAAGCAAGGGGTCAATGGCGCGTTGTTCACCGTGGGCATGACCAAGGATGCATCCGGGAGCTATCACCAGCGGCTTCATGCGCTCGATATCACTACTGGCGCGGAGATTGGCGGCAGCCCAACAGAGATAACCGCAAACTACCCAGGAACCGGCGACGGCACTTCGAACGGCAATGTCATCTTCGCGCCAGGCAAATACAAGGAGCGCGCGGCACTGCTCCTATTGAACGGCAACATCTACCTGGGCTTTTCTTCGCACTGCGACTCGAGACCCTATACGGGCTGGGTGATGGCTTATAGCGAATCGACCCTGCAGCAGACGCAGGTGCTGAACCTTACACCGAACGGCAGCGAAGGGTCGATTTGGATGGCAGGCGACGGGATGGCGGCGGACAGCAGTGGGAATCTCTACCTGCTGGATGCCAACGGCAGTTTCGATACCACCCTGAATGCAAGCGGTTTTCCCTCGAATGGCGACTACGGCAATGCGATGATCAAACTTTCGACCAGTGGCAAGCTTGCGGTTGAGGACTATTTCGAAACCTATAACACCGTGACCGAATCGGATGAAGACGAGGATCTGGGATCGGGCGGGGAGGTTCTGCTGCCCGACCAGGCGGATGCAGCCGGCGTGGTCCGTCACCTGGTGGTTGGTGCAGGCAAGGACAGCAACATCTATCTGGCAGACCGGGACAATATGGGCAAATTCGAAGCCGGCATTGTGACCGATCCCAACATTTACCAGGAGGTTATTGGCGGACTCGCGGGACAGGTATTTTCCACGCCTGCGTTCTTCAACGGCGTGCTCTACTATGGCGCGGTTGGGGATGCGCTGAAGGCGTTTCCGATGACGGATGCGATGCTCGCAACGACTCCGTCGAGCGAGTCTTCCAATTCGTTTCCCTACCCCGGGGCGACTCCAAGTGTTTCAGCAAATGGGACCCAGGACGGCATTGTATGGGCGTTGGAAAGCAGCATGAGCGCTGCAGGGGTTCTGCATGCCTTCGATGCTGCAAATCTGGCGCATGAGCTTTATAACAGCGCTCAGGCGGCCGGCGGGCGCGACAGCTTTGGGAATGGAAACAAGTTCATCACTCCGCTGATTGTGAATGGCAAGGTGTATGTGGGAACACAGACCGGGGTGGCTGTGTTTGGATTGCTGGGGCCGTGAGCATGTAGCGGCTGTGCTGCAATGGATTCCGTGGACTGAGTGCTATCCGCGCTCGTCGATGGGAATGTAGGGCGAGGGGTAGATGGGGCCGATGTACTCGGCGCGCGGGCGGATGAGCCGGTTGTCGTCCAACTGCTCGATCACGTGGGCGGCCCAGCCGGCAATGCGGCTGATGGCGAAGATCGGTGTATACAGATCGATGTCGATGCCCAGCGTGGCGTAGGTTGACGCGGAGTAGAAGTCCACGTTGGCGTTCAGCTTTTTGTCGGCTTTGATGTACAGTTCGATGGCGCGGGACATTTCAAACCACTTGGGAACGCCGGCATCCCTGCCCAACTGCTCGCTCATGCGGCGCAGATGGGTGGCGCGGGGATCTTCGGTCTTGTAAACGCGGTGACCGAAGCCGGAGATCTTCTGCTTGGCGGCCAGCATGTTTTTCACGTATTCAACCGGATCTGCACCGGCTTTGTCGATGGCGTAGAGCAGGCGCATAACGCCCTCGTTGGCGCCGCCGTGCAAAGGCCCCTTGAGCGCACCAATGGCGCCGGTGACGGCGGAGTGGATATCCGCCAGCGTGGCGGCGATTACACGGGCAGCAAAGGTTGAGGCGTTCAACTCGTGATCGGCGTGCAGGATGAGCGCGATATCGAGGGTACGGGTTGCAGTCTCCGACGGCACTTCCCCGTTGAGCATCCACAGGAAATTGGCGGCGTGCGAGAGCGAGCGGTCGGGTGGAACGATTTCCTTGCACTTGCGCAGGCGGTCGTAGACAGCCACGATCATGGCGATCTGCGCAGTCAGATTGTAGCTTTTGCGGACGTTGGCGTCGTGGGAGTTGTCTTTCTCGTCGGCATCGTAAAAGCTGAGGGCGGAGACTGCGGTTCGCAACACCTCCATGGGGGTTGCGGTGACGGGAAAAGTTCGCAGCATGTCGACAATGCGCTGGTCGAGCGACCGGGCAAGCGCGAGTTGAGATTGGAATTCGCGCAGCGCGAAGTGGTTGGGCAGAATTCCGTTCCAGAGCAGGTAAGTGGTCTCTTCGAAGGTGGAACTAACCGCCAACTCGTGAATGTCGATTCCGCGATAGGCCAGCACGCCCGCTTCTCCGTCAATAAAACAGATACCGGAGTTGGCTGCGACAATTCCTTCCAGACCCTTTCCTTGGACAGCAGTCGACATAGCCTTCGGATCTCCCTCTTGCGACAAGGTTTCATGTAATTGCGGCGGAAGTCTCTACTTGAATGCAGAGACTCGACGCCAAAAATGCGGTATAGATGTTTATAACGGAACGATTCCCTGCTTGTCACGGAGCACGGAACGAAGTAAGGCG
>Ga0302195_10002629_pt1 | contig 14186 bp, 6 predicted proteins | sample II_Bog_N1_2_FD_198778 | JGI IMG/M metagenome (GOLD analysis project Ga0302195, IMG submission 198778) | Peat permafrost microbial communities from Stordalen Mire near Abisko, Sweden - II_Bog_N1_2 | ecosystem: Environmental > Terrestrial > Soil > Wetlands > Peat | place: Sweden: Abisko, Stordalen...
CGTATAGCCGCTGCCGTCCCACTGCTCCAGCAGAGCGCGGTTGTTGCCCGAGTCGGCGATGTAGACGTTGCCGGCGGGGTCCAGCGAAACGCCCTGGGGCAGATTCAGCCCGCTGGCCACCACGCTCAGCGTATAGACGCCGCCGCTCAGCGTCTCTTCGACCACCTCGCCGGCACCATTATTGGCAATGAAGAGGTCGCCGCTGCCGTCCACGGCGATGCCGGTTGGATTCGACAAGCCGGAATCGATCAGAACGGTCTGCGTGTAACCGGAGGCGGCGGGCGTCTCCAGCAGGATGCGATTGTTACCGGTGTCGGAAATATAGACGTTGCCAGCGCCATCGGCGGCCACGCCCTGCGGCTGGCTTAGCCCGCTCGCGACTATGCTCTGCGTGTAGCTGTGAGTACAGCTGAGGCACAGGTCATTTACTTCCGAAAAAGTCTCCTTGACCACCTGGTTGTTCCCTGTATCGGCGATCAGCACACTGCCGCTACCGTCTACCGCAACGCCCGTCGGACCCGACAGGCCATTCGAGGGGCCATTGGCAATTACAACCTGAAGTTGGGTGCCACCGGCCTGGCCAACCACCTGATTGTTGGCGGTGTCGGCGATGTAGATGTTGCCATTGTCATCAGCGGCCAGCCCGGCTGGCTGGCTGAGGCCGTTGGAGGCGGCGTTGAAGAGAACGCTCTGGGTGCCGGGGTAGATCACTGCTAGAGGGGCTACGCCCGTGCCTTGCAGGTAGCCGGTGGCCAGGACATTGTTGGAAGTGTCCGTCAAGTAGACCGCGCCATACCGGCTCCCCGCCGTAACGGGGGTAAACGCAACGCTCACGACACAGGTCTGTCCGGCGGCATAGGCCGTGCTCAGGTTGCAGGAGGTGGATTCCTGGGGAAACTCATAGGGGGGGCCATTCCCCTCGAATATGCCGTACCCTCCAGACACCGTGATGCCGCCCAAGGTGCCGGGGCTGTCAAAGGTGAAGATCGAGGCGATCTGAATATCTGAGTAGGCAGCGGAATTCCCATAGTACCAGCTTGATGCGCCTACGGCGACGTTCCCAAAGTTATCGCCAGACGAAGCTGGATAGGTCGTTGATTTCCAGATCATGTTGTTGTTTATGGTATAGAGAATACCGCTTGTGTCGGCGGCGATTGTAGGACGCTCGTTTGTAAAGAAATCGGTCGATAGCGGGGTGAGGTAGAGGTTGCCGGCGACGTCGTTCACGATCATCGGGTCGTATCCAGGGGTATAAACCTGCGTATAGCCGCCTACCGAGGGTACCTCTTCCACCAGGATCATTTCATCGCCCTCGAAGTTTAGGAAGCCGTTGATGTATAGATCGCCGGCGGCGTCCACCGCGAGGAGGTTCAGATTGTTGAATTGGTTAAACGACGGCGGGCTTGGGATGGGGATCGAAGTTGTCGTGTAGCCGCCTCCGGAGGGTGTGAACTCGTAGACGGTATCGGAATATTCATATGTTGCATAAATATTGCCGTGGGTGTCCACGAGTAAACTGGTCTGGCTGTTGGTGTTGGCAGGCCTGGGGATCACGCTCTGGACGTAGTTTCCCCCGGAAAGCGTGTACTTCAGCAGCCCTACATTGCCCAAGGCCGAGATGTAGATGTTGTCGCTCTGGTCGACGACGATCGGGGCGGGATTACCCCCATTAGGAATATTCGCAATCACGACGTTGGAGGTGTACGTTCCACCGGACGGAGAATATTCAATTACCTGGGCTAAAGACTCGCAAGGATCACCAGCGCAGCCGGAATAGACGACGAAGACATTGCCATTGCCGTCGGCGGCTATATCTGCAGGATTCATGCTGGAGGTAGATCCGGGAGTGATGTTGGTGGTGAACCGGTAGCCGCTCAGGTGCGCGGTCTGGGCCTGCGCCGTGGAGCCGAACGCAATGACGGCGGCTGCCAACAGGAGCGAGCCCAGGCGGACTCGGCGAGCGCGAGGCCGGCGGCATGCGGCGGTGGCTTTGCGCAATGCTCTTTCGCCGCCCTCGAACTCGGACCATAGTGAGGCGGTAAGAGTGCCGGAAACCTGCGACAGGCTGCGATTGGACACACGGATCATTGACTCGACCTCCAGGAAGCTGCTTACTCACGGGAACCCGGCGGGACGAGTTCGCCCGCTTCCTGGTAGCCCGTGAGCGAAAGACGGGTACTCCTGGCGCTTGCAAAGGGTCGATCGACGTGCATCCGTACGGTGCAAGAGAACTGGCGGTCGGGGGTGGGGCACCGGGAAGGCCGCCGATTTCGGATTATCTCCCATAGGAAATTCAAATAGCAAGCAAAAAGCTGTCGATAGAAGACCTGCAGGCGGTCCTGCGTCAGATTGCGTTGGGATCGGCGAGTTACCTACGCTGCCTGGAGTTCGAGGATGATGGCTGCGCCGCGGGGCTCGAGGTTGATTGCCGAGGCGCGGCCGTTGTGGTCGCGGAGGATGGTGGCGCAGAGGCCTAGGCCGAGGCCGGCGATTTCTCCGGTGGCCTGCGAGGGGACGAACGGGTCGAAAGCGCGCTCGGGATGGAGGAATCCGGGGCCGGAGTGGGCCACCAGAATCTGTACAAGGTTTCCCTCCGTGGTTGCCTCCAGACGCACAAAACGGGAGTCGGGTTCGGGGGCCATCCCGTCGGGCGCGAGGTCGGGCGACTGAGTGTCTGCCGCCTCCATGGCGAACTGGAGGCAGTGGAGAACCGCCTGGCGCAATTGCTGGGGCTGGCAAATGACGCGTGGCAGCGCCGGGGCAATGGTGAGGCGGAACTCGATGGAGCGTTGCAGGAATTCCGAACGATGGAGCTGTTCCATGTCGGCCAGCAGCTCGGCCACCGAGACCGCTGCCAGTTGGTCGCTTGGGCGGCGGGAGATGCGCGAAAGGCTCTCCAGCGTGGCTCTCATGCGGCGTGCTTCGGTGAGGATTGACTCGACGCCTTTGCGCTCCTGGGGGTCGAGCGTGGTTGCGCCGTCGAGCAGGGATGCGTAGCCAAGAATGACAGTCAGGGGATTGTTGAGCTGCTGGGTTACGTTGCCGGCCAGTTGGCCAAGGCCGGAAAACTTTTCCGAGTCGATGAGCTTTTCGAGCATCATGGTCTGGCTGCGAACTGCCTGGAGGCGGGCGGCGAGCATTTCAATGGGGAGCAGATCGTCGGCGCGCAGTCGTTCCTTGAAAAAGGCCTGCGGGCGGCCTGGGGGATTGCGTATCCGCGCCAGGAGCAGCACACCTTCAGTGGCCGAGCGGCCGATCATGGGGACGGCTAGAGCGGAGGTGAAGTGGAGGCGCTTGAGATCGTCGCCGGGCTTGAGCCAGGGGGTGAGATCGAGTTGCACGGTTTGGCTGTGCGGAACGGCGAGGGTGAGCGAGCCTGGGGCGAGAAAATCGGCCACTGGAATGCGCGCGGCCAGGGCGCCCAGGGCGGTTGCGGTTGCCGGGTCAAGGCCCGCTGCGCCGGCCAGGCGATAGCGTCCCGAGTTCTCCAGCAGCAGGGCTACCTGGGCAAACCGGCTGTGCGCCTGAATGGTTTTGCAGATTTCGTTTCCCTGGCGATCGAAGTCCTCAACGCGCCGCCGGGAGAGGATGAGGTTGGTGTAGGCATCGAGCTCGCGCCGGCCGCGCCGCTCGCGCTGCTGTGCGGAGTTGTTTATTTCCAGCTCGTCTTCGAGCGCGATCAGGATCATTCCGAGAGCGGCGACGACCTTGGCCATCACCATCACTCGGTCGAGATTGAGCTCAAAGCCCGGATGCAGGGCGAGGGCTGGAAAAATCCTCAGGATGGGAAGGGACCACGCGCAGAATCCGAGCACGCCCAGGAATACGCCCTGAGAGAAACGGCGGAAGACGAAGACGATGAGGAGCGCGGTCATGAAGTTGTTGGCGCACTCCTCAAGCGTGAGCGGCCAAAGCGGTCCGGTTGCGAAATAAACCCAAAGGCCGATGGAACCCAGGACCACTGCGGCTCCGCTTCCCAGCCAGGAGGGCATGCTGCCTTTGGCCGCGCCCCAGAACATGCCCGCCAGCATGGCAAGCAGTCCGAGCATGGGATAGACAAGGATCATGCGCCCCTGGGGCATTTCGCCGTGAAAAACGCCGAAGAAGAGCGCCGAATAAGCCACCAGCGGAATGGTGTAGGGGATGACATAGAGAATGTTGAAGCGCCCAGCACGAAAACTCAGCGGAGACAAAGAGGCGAGAAACAGGGCGGAACTGATGGGAATTGAGGTTTGCGCAACGGCAAAGGCCAAGGGATGGATCTGGTCGTCTGAAAAGTCCCACCAGGCAACGTTGTAGCGAAGCAACATGCGGAGGAGCGCGATGAGGAAACCGAGGAACCAGAGCAAGGTGCGGATGTCGCGGGAACGGAAGTACAGGTGACCGAATGCGGGCAGCAGCAGCGCCGTTAGAATCAGGGCCGGAATCTGGTAGGACTCGTGCATGGCCTGGAAGAATCTCCTCCCGCCACGTTGGGCGGAAAATGCATCTGCCATTTCGGTTGAGCGCGCTGGCCGGTTCTTCTGCGCTTCAGTATCGGAGGGCATTCCGCTTGGACGCCCCCTTTGATCGCAAGCAGAACACGAGAGCGCACTTAGAGTACAGCTTAACCTGCCGCCGGGGGGCCTGTCCGCGAAAGCCCATCACATCCCTCCCGGGTATGAATTTTGAAGCCACCCCGGAGAACTGTCTATGCGTCTAATGTTGTAGGCTGGGCGAAAGATTCACGTGTGCCCGGCAGAATCGGACAGAATCCGACAGAATTCTATAGGGGAGACGAACCAGAGTGGGAAATAGATGGTGGACGGCAATGCTTCTGGGGGCGGCGTGCGCGCTGGCAGCAGGGGCGCAGGACAAAGACAGCTTTACGGCGATGGCGCTGGACGCAGGCTTTGGCGCCATGGACATCTCGGCTCCCACGACGCCGCCTGAAGAAATCATCAAGCAGTTTGCCGCCAAGGAGAGCGAATTTCAGCGGGCCTTGAATCACTACACCTATCGCCGCATCGCCCGGGTGCAGACCATTGACGACGACAACAGGGTGGACGGGGAGTACTACGAAGTGGACGATGTGATCTTCGACCCATCGGGCAAGCGGACCGAGAAGGTGGTCTACGCACCGCAGAATACTTTGCAAAGGGTGATGATGACCCCGTCGGACTTGCAGGACATTCAGCATGGCTATCCGTTTGTGCTTACCGCGGAGGATATCGGCCAGTACGTCGTGAAGTACGTTGGCCGGCAGAAGGTGGATGAGGTGGATTGCTACGCATTCGATGTGAGTCCCAAAGTGATTGAGAAGAAGAAGCGCTACTTTCTGGGGCGGATTTGGGTGGACGCAACCGACTTGCAGATTGTGGTCACCAACGGCAGAATGGTTCCCGACGACACCCGCAAGAACAGTGAAGATCTGCATCCGCCGTTCATGACCTGGCGGGCGCAGGTGGACGGGCATTATTGGTTTCCGGTCTACACCAAAGGCGAGGGAGTGCTGCATTTCTCGGCAGCCTACGGCACCATGGGCGAGGACGTTCACATGCGCGACACTATCAAGTACTCGGACTACAAGCAGTTCGGATCGACGACCAGGATTATCTACGATGGGCAGGATATTTCTGCGCCCCAGAAGCTGCCGGACGCTCAGCCGAAGAAGTGATGGAAGGGCGTTATCAGGGGCCTAAACAGCGAACGACCGGCGACTGGCAGGTCGATGAGGGAAGGACCAGTTGGCTGAGGGATATTCTACTTTTGTCATGTTGACGGCAAGTAGGCCGAAATAGCCATTGGTGCTTCCATTGGAGCCCGTTAAACAGCGTGGTCCTGGACTTTGTGCTCGAGTCAGTGGTGACGGCGGTTATTTTTCTTGTGGCTGCCGATCCCGTTTGGGAGAGTGCGTGTTTTTGCATCGTCCGGGCCGTTTGACATGACGCCTGGAGGTTGTGTTGGCCAAGCATAGGGAGAAAAAGAAGGCGCATGGGCTAGTGGCAGCACCGGTGATGGAGCCGAACGCGGCCGGGGTGGACATTGGAGCAAGTGAGATTTACATCGCCGTGCCCCCGGATCGGGATATGCAACCAGTGCGGCGGTTCGCGGCATTTACCGAGGACTTGAAAGCGGCTGCGGACTGGCTTGAGCACTGCCGAATCGAGACGGTGGCCATGGAGTCGACTGGGGAGTACTGGATTCCGCTTTTCCAGATTCTGGAAGCGCGTGGGATGAAGGTGTGCCTGGTCAACGCCCGGCACGTGAAGAACGTGCCGGGGCGCAAAACGGACGTGAGCGATTGTCAGTGGCTGCAGTATTTGCACGCGGTGGGACTGTTGCGGGCCAGTTTCCGGCCGTCGGGGCAGGTGTGCGCGGTGCGGTCGCTGATGCGCTACCGGGAGAGTTTGGTGGGGATGGCGGCGGTGCATCTGCAGCATATGCAGAAGGCGCTGGATCAGATGAACCTGCAACTGCACCATGTCATCAGCGACCTGAGCGGGACCACCGGGATGGCGATTCTGGATGCGATTCTGGGCGGAGAGCGCAATCCACTGAAGCTGGCCCAGCTGCGCGACCCGCGCATCAAGGCCAGCCCAGAGACGATCGCCAAGTCGCTGGTCGGGGACTACCGTCGGGAACATCTGTTTACGCTTCGCCAGTCGGTGACCGCGTATCGCAGCTACCAGCAACTGCTGGCCTGCTGCGATGTGGAGATCGAGCAGATGCTGGGCGAATTCTCCGACGGCGCCGGGCCGGACACACCTGTGCTGGCTGATCCCAAAGACCGGCACAGGCCGCGGCGCAACGAGATGAAGTTCGACCTGCGCGGTCATCTGTATCGCATCTTCGGGGTGGATCTGACCGAAGTCCCCGGCCTCAACGCGCTGACCGCTCATACGTTGCTGACCGAAGTGGGTCCTGACCTGTCGGCGTTCCCCAATGTGGGGGCCTTCGCTTCGTGGATGGGGCTATGCCCGGACAACCGCGTAAGCGGCGGCAAAGTACTCAGTTCGCACACCCGCAAGGTGAACAACCGCGCGGCAAGGGCGCTGCGCATGGCCGCGCAGTCGCTGTTCCGCAGCCAGTCGTGGCTGGGCCAATACTATCGCCGCATGCGCGCCAAACTGGGAGCGCCCCAGGCCATCACCGCCGCAGCTCACAAACTGGCTCGCATCGTCTTCCACATGCTTACCAACCGGCATGCCTATGATGAAACAGTCTTCGCACAGCAGGAAATACAAAACCAGCACAGGCTCCAACAAAAGCTCATGCAGCAAGCAAAAAAATACGGCTTCCAACTTATCCCAATCACATAGAACTAGATGTGGTCCTTGGGAGGTTGGGGAAAAAGGCCAGAATTTCAAGTGAAGATGCCGAAGAACATCCCGCAGAGGCTGAAGTGTCTGCGTGAGAACTCGCCGGGGCAACCAATGAGGGTTGCTGAAAGGCCCGAGGCTAAAGCCGCCACGCTATTTTGCGGCATTTCAGCAGCCTCGACCCACGTTGTGGGTACCCCGCTGCTGCTCCGTTGAAAGTCATGCTGTCTGGGGTTGTGGTTGGATGATTTTGAGTTCGTCCGAGTAGCCGAGTTCTCGCAGTTGCTTCTTGATCCTTTGTAGACGGCGTTTAGCGGCCTCTGGAGCCCGGACCGTTCCGTATTCGACATACTCGACGCCCTGATGGAGGATTTTCCAGATGACGACACTTAGATGGCGTGCTATGGCCCAGATTGCTTTGGTATAGCCAAGCCGGGGCAGCAGACGATGGAACTTCTGCTGAAAAACACTTTGTTTGGCGCGCACCGCGGCCTGTGCCGCCTGACAGAGCACACAACGCAGATAGTGGTTACCCTTGGCCGTGCGGCTGCTGTGGTTTTGTTCCGCGCTTTCGTCCTTGCCTGGGCTGACGCCGATCCAGGAGCTGAACTGAGGCGCGGAATCAAAGGCGCTGGCTTCGGGGCCAGCTTCGGCAACAATTTGCTGGGCCGCAACGACTCCGATGCCGGGAATGTCGATCAACCGTGCGATGGCCGTGCTGGAGGTCTGCATGAGGAGGCCAGTTTGCAGAGACAACTCCTCGATCTGGCGGTCGATCAGTTGCAGGTGATCCAGATGCTGGCGAAGCAGAATGCGGTGGACGGGGCTGACGGCGCCAGTCAGGGCCTCGGTCAGCTCCTGGGCAGGGCATTGCAGGCGCGCATCGGCCAGCGCGGCCAGGCTGGATGCATCCGTTTCGCCGCCCGCCAGCGCCTCCAGGATACGCAGCCCACTGACTCCGAACAAATCCGAGACCACGCCGGACAGCTTGATGCGCGTCTCTTCCAGCAGGCTCTCCACCTGATTCTGAATGCGTATCCGGTCGCGCGCCAGCTGTGTTCGCCGCCGCGTCAGGGTGCGCATCTGCCGCTGTTCGGCATCGGGAACAAAGCTCAGGGTCAGTTCCTCGGCGCAATAACGGCGCACCAGCCGTTCGGCGTCTTTGAAGTCGGTCTTTCTGCCGCGCGGCGCACGGTTGCTCCAGGCTTGCGCAAGATGCAACCTGAAGCGCCCCTCCAGGGCCAGCCAAACAGGTTTCCAATATTGGGCCGTGGACTCCATGACCACCTCGGTGACGCCATGCTCGTCAAGCCAGCCCGATAAGTTGGCGATTTCCAGACTGGTAGAGCCGAAGCGGCGGCGCTCGAACCGCCCCGGTTTCCCGTCTCCGGCCGCCGCTCCGAGGGCTACCATCAGCACTCGCTTATGCACGTCGATTCCAGCTATAATTCCGCTCATCCCACCCCTCCTGCGCGGAAGCAGAGGACACGCAACCTGTTGCAATGCACCGTTTCGTGCTACCGCTTCCGTGGCTGGAGACGCGGCGCACACTCTGAGGTTCTCCCGCGCGTCCCAGACCATACTCCCTCTCGGCCTCTATTGCTCCAGAGCAGAACCGGCCTCGACCGCCCGCGCGCTTACAACGATACTCCACGATCGAGCCGACTTTCATCCCTTGGGGTGGTCCACGGGACCATGGCTACTCCCTCCGGATCCTTCGGTCTAAAACTGGGTTAGAATCCCCTGCTGCTTCCGGATGCTGCACGCAAATTTGTTGTTGACTTTGAGTGGGTGAAACTGAGACGCTATGGAGTGTTACGCACTGTAACATAGACATGCCAGGGGTGTGGAGGTTAATCGATGCGGGGTCTGCTTCAGGATGTGTCCTACGCGCTGCGCCAGCTTGGCAAGACGCCGGGCTTTACTATTACCGTTCTGCTGACGCTGGCGCTGGGCATCGGCGCAAATTCGGCTATCTTTACGCTGGTCAACGCCATCCTGCTGCATAACCTGCCGGTGGCCGATCCCAAGACCCTGATCCGCATCGGCGACACCGACGATTGCTGCGTTAACAGCGGCTGGAACGACAAAGGGGACTACTCGCTCTTCGCCACCGACACCTATGCCTTGTTCAAGAAGAGCCTGCCGGAGTTTGAAGAGCTTGCGGCCATGGAGTCCGGCTACGCATGGCGTCCTCTTACCGTTCGCCGCGCCGGGCAGGGGACCGTGGCCAAGTCGGTCACGGCCACGTTCGTCTCCGGTACCTACTTCCGCGTGTTTGGACTCTCGCCGGCGGCCGGCCGGCTTTTGATGGACGCGGACGACCAGAAGGGTGCGCCCATTACGGTCGTAATGAGCTACGACGCATGGCAGCAGGACTACGCCGGTGACCCGAGTGTTGTGGGCAGCAGTTTTTACATCAACACCAAGCCGGCGATCCTCATCGGCGTAGCTCCGAAAGGCTTCTACGGCGACCGGCTCGACACCAATCCGCCCAAGTATTACCTTCCGATGAATTCGATGGATACGGTGAGTGGCGCGCCGTACTTTAACGACCCCGATACGCAGTGGGCTTACATTATCGGCCGCGTCAAGCCTGGCACATCCATCCCATCGCTGCAGACCAAGGCGAGTGCGCTGCTCAGACAGCAATTTGCGCCGCTCAAAACATTTACCGAGGCGCGCGCCCAAAAGGTCCTTCCCCTCACCCACGTGGTGCTGACACCCGGCGGCGGCGGCATCCAGAACATGCAGGACGACTACAAGGATCACCTGAAGCTTTTGCAGTGGATTGCCGCGATGGTTCTTCTGATCGCCTGCGCGAACATTGCCAATCTTTTGCTGGTCCGCGGCATGAGCCGCCGCGCGGAGCTCTCGATCCGCTCGGCCCTTGGTGCGCAGCGCAGCCGCATCGTGCGCCAACTGCTTACCGAAAGCGTGCTTCTTTCGAGCTTAGGCGGCCTGCTCGGGCTCGTTATTTCCTACCTCGGAGCACACGCGCTGCTGGCGCTCGCCTTCCCCGACCAGCACAATATGCCAGTGAATGCCTTGCCTTCGCCCCTGGTCATCGGCTTTTCCTTCGTGCTTTCGCTGCTTACGGGAGTTCTCTTCGGCCTGGCCCCGGCGCTGATGGCCGCGCGCACCCAGCCTGCTGAAGCGCTGCGATCGAACGCCCGCACGACCGCTCATGGAGCTTCATTGCTGCAAAGGGCGCTTGTGGTTCTACAGGCCGCGCTGTCCCTGGTACTGCTGGTGGCGGCGGGTCTTTTTGCGCAGAGCCTCAACAAGGCCGAAGACGTGGATATGAAGCTGGATGCGACGAACCGCTACATCGCCCACATGAATCCGCAGGCTGCCGGATACAAAAACACAGAGGTCGAGCCGCTGTACCAGACCATCGAAGACCGATTCCATGCCATTCCCGGCGTTGTTAAAGTCGGCCTGGCCACCTACACGCCTATGGAGTCGAACAACTGGGGATCAGGCGTAAAAATCCAGGGAGAATCGGAAAGCAATAAAGGCGCTTCCTGGGTGAAAGGCACGCCGGAGTACTTCGACTCCGTGGGCACACACGTGGTGATGGGCCGTGGATTCACGTCGCAGGACACCATGAATGCGCCGCCGGTGGCTGTGGTCAACCAGGAGTTTGTGAAGCAGTTCTTCGGCAAACGCAATCCGATCGGCCATCGCTTCGGTTTTTCCGGTCCGGCCAAGACACCCCAGGATGGAGCGCATGAAATTGTGGGCGTGGTGGAAGACACGAGCTACACCAGCGTCTACTGGAAAGACCACGCAATGTACTTTCTCCCCCTCACACAGCGTGCCGGCATCGCAAACGACCCCGATAGCCCGATCGAAAAAGATCTATCCATGTACGCGGGCGCATTGGTTATCCAGACCGCCCATCCCATCCCCGGGTTTGAAAGGATCGCCGGCGATACCCTGGCGAGTATCAACCCCAACCTGACGATCGTGAAATTCCAAACCTTCCAGCAGCAGATTGACGACCGCTTCACCGAGGAGCGCCTCATCGCGCGGCTCACGTCGCTGTTCGGCCTGCTGGCGCTTCTGCTCGCCGCGATCGGCCTCTACGGCGTCACTGCTTACACCGTTGTCCGGCGCACGCCGGAGATAGGCATCCGCATGGCGCTGGGAGCGCAGCGCGGGCGGGTAATTGCCATGGTGCTGCGCGGCGCAATGGTTCAGGCGCTCATCGGGCTATGCATCGGCATTCCCATCGCGATCTTCTGTGTGCGCTACGTCAAATCGCAGCTGTACGAGATCACCAGCGTGAACATTACCGTGATGGCGGGGGCTATCGGGGTGCTGGCTCTGGCCGCTTGCATTGCGGCCATTATCCCCGCTCGCCGTGCTGCATCGATCAACCCCGTCCAGGCTCTGCGCGTTGAATAGGGCGCAGGGCTCGGTCTGGAATCTCTTATCTGGAGGCGGGCCGCTAATCTCGAATGAATGCAAGCAGATCGGCGTTCACCCAATTTTTATGTGTCGAGCACAGGCCGTGCGGCGCGCCGCGATAGACCTTAAGCGTGGCGCCTTTCACCATCTTGGACGCCAGCAGGGATGAGATGGCGAGGGGCACAATTTGGTCGTCGTCGCCGTGCAGGAAGAGCGTCGGCACGTCGATGCGGTACAAGTCTTTGGAAAAGTCGGTCTCTGAAAACGCCTGGATGCAATCGAGAACCGGCTTAATTCCAGCCTGCATGCCCTGTAGCCAGAACCACTCCCGCAAGCCCTGCGAGACCGCTGCGCCGGGCCGGTTCGATCCGTAAAACGTGACTGTGAGATCCTTGAAAAACTGGGAGCGATCGGCCAGAATGCTATCCCGGATTCGGTCGAACGCCTCCATCGGCAATCCGCCCGGATTCGCTTCCGTCTTCAGCATCAACGGCGGCACGGCAGCGATCAGCACCGCCTTGGACACGCGCTTGGAGCCGTGACGGGCAATATACTTCACCACTTCTCCGCCGCCCATCGAGTGTCCCACGTGGATCGCATCCCGCAATGCGAGCGCGTCGGTCAGCGTCGCAAGGTCGTCGGCATAGGTGTCCATGTCGTTGCCGGTCCACGTCTGACTCGACCGTCCATGGCCGCGCCGGTCGTGCGCAATCACGCGATAGCCACATTCGCCCAGAAACACCATCTGGTCGTCCCAGGCATCCGCGCTGAGCGGCCAGCCATGACTGAAAACCACAGGCTGACCGGTGCCCCAGTCCTTGTAATAGATATGTGTACCGTCTTTGGTCGTGATGGTGGGCAACACTTGCTCCTTGTGCGCGCTCCGCAAATATTCACAGGCAGGCCTCGATTAGTCTATCAATCTCAAGTGGTTCCGGGGAGGGCTGGATTGCACAGGTCCAGGGACAATCGAATGAACCGCAAGGGGGCTGCGATCGTTCGCACCGCTCCTGCCAGGGCGGACAGCCTTGGTTGGGCTTCCCCGGATTGCGCTACGCTCCATCCGGGGCTACTTTCGGTCCATCCCTCCGGGATGAAATGCCGCTGTCCGGACGACAATGACGGGAGCGCGGTCCTTGTTCCGGGATGAAATGCCGCTGCCCGGACGAAGATGGCGGGAGCGCGGTCCTTGTTTACCCACAAATGCCTTTGCGTTTCAACACATGTATGATCTTCTAAGGAAGCTCTGAACAAGTTGTTGTTGCGTACCGACAGTCCCTCAGGGGCTAAAGCCCGCGTTGATTTTGCAGCATTTGCGGCACGACTAAAGTCGTGCCCTGACACAAGGCCGAAGTGGTGCCTTGACACAAGGCCGACTTAATCGGAGCTTTCCTAAAGCCATCCGCCTATGCTCAAGCGAATCGAAACTTACTTTGAATTTACCCGCCTGGGGACCAACTGGCGCACCGAGATTCTGGCTGGCGTTACAACGTTTCTGACCATGGCGTATATCGTCCTGGTCAACCCGGCCATCCTCTCCCAGGCCGGTGTTCCGCTGGCTGCCGTGACCGCGGCCACCTGCCTTTCGGCGGCGTTCGGCTCCATTTTGATGGGAGTTGTAGCCCGCTATCCCATCGCTCTGGCGCCGGGCATGGGCCTCAACGCCTACTTTACTTACACCGTTTGCATCAAGATGCACATTCCCTGGCAGACCGCTCTGGGCGCGGTGTTTCTTTCCGGAATTATTTTTCTGGCGCTTACCGGGGCAGGCATCCGCCAAATGATTCTGCGGTCCATTCCGCACGAACTCTACGCCGCCGTTGCCAGCGGCATTGGCCTGTTCATCGCGTTTATCGGCTTCCGCAGCGCCGGCCTGGTGGTAGCCGACCCGGCAACCCTGGTCGGTCTGGGCAACATCCGCAACCCCACCACCGCCCTGGCCCTGTTTGGCCTCATCCTCATGGTAGGGCTGGAAGTGAAAAAAGTACGCGGCTCCATTCTCATCGGCGTGCTTACCACAACCGCGATCGCCTGGGCCTGCGGCATGGTCCATTGGTCTGCCGCCCCCGGCGGATTCCACGCGCTCACCGACACCGCCTTCAAACTCGACATCCGCGGCGCCCTCAACAAAGGACTGCTGGAGATTGTCTTTGTCTTCTTTTTCGTCGATCTGTTCGACAACCTCGGCACCCTGGTGGCCGTGACCAAGCGCGCCGGCCTCATCGCCGCCGACCACTCCATCCCCCGCCTGAATCGCATTCTGTTATCGGACGCCATCGCCACCGTCTTCGGCTCGCTGACCGGAACCTCCACCGTTACAAGCTACGTGGAATCCACCGCAGGAGTGGCCGCCGGAGGGCGCAGCGGCGTGACTGCCATTGTTACCGGATTGCTGTTTCTGGGCGCGGTTGGCGCGGCTCCGTTTGTGGGCATCGTTCCCGCGGCTGCCACTGCGCCCGCGCTTATCCT
>Ga0302195_10002638_pt1 | contig 14164 bp, 11 predicted proteins | sample II_Bog_N1_2_FD_198778 | JGI IMG/M metagenome (GOLD analysis project Ga0302195, IMG submission 198778) | Peat permafrost microbial communities from Stordalen Mire near Abisko, Sweden - II_Bog_N1_2 | ecosystem: Environmental > Terrestrial > Soil > Wetlands > Peat | place: Sweden: Abisko...
TCAGCGACATAAGATAATCGTCGTCTCAAAAGAACGTTGCAATTTTCTGCTGGGAAGGACACATTGCTATGAAGACCGTGCTGGAAAGCTTCAAACGTTATGAAATGCTGATCGACGGCGAATTTGTTGCGTCGTCAAAAATGACTAACGTCCTAAATCCCACCACCGAAGAAGTGATTTCGGAGTTTCCCAGCGGGACCATCGAGGATGTCGACCGGGCTGTTCTGGCTGCGGAACGTGCTCAAAAAAGCTGGGCTGCTCTGCCTGCCATCCGCCGCGCCGGATATCTGCGAGAGATTGCAACGCTGATTCGCGCCAACCGTGAGTCCCTGGCCCACGTCATCACTGAGGAGCAAGGCAAGATAATCTCCCTCGCACAGGTTGAGGTGGACTTCTCAGCGGACTACCTCGACTATATGGCTGAGTTTGCTCGGCGCTATGAAGGCGAGATCGTTCAAAGCGATCGTCCGGGCGAGAATATATTGCTGTACAAGATGCCAATCGGCGTAATTGCAGGTATCCTGCCTTGGAATTTTCCGTTCTTTCTCATTGTGCGCAAGCTGGCTCCGGCGCTCGTGACTGGGAATACCATTGTCATCAAACCTAGCAGCGAAACTCCGAACAACGCGTTCGAGTTTGCCCGGCTGGTGGCCCAATCGTCTTTGCCCAAGGGGGTTTTTAACCTTGTCTCAGGCTCTGGATCGGTGGTTGGTAGTGCGCTTGCCAGCCACCCAAAGGTGGGAATGGTGAGCTTGACTGGCAGCGTTGCGGGCGGCGTCGCCGTGATGCGCGCGGCTGCCGACAACATCACTAAGGTTTCTCTCGAACTGGGCGGCAAGGCACCGGCTATCGTTATGGGTGACGCGGACATCGACCTCGCGGTGCGGGCCATTCGCGCCTCCCGCATCATCAATACAGGGCAGGTCTGTAACTGTGTCGAACGCGTTTATGTACACGAGTCCGTTGCCGAAGAATTCATCGCTAAGATGACCGTCGCGATGCGGGAGACAGTGGTTGGCGATCCATTCGATCCGGCAACGGAGATGGGGCCCCTGGTCAGCAAACGGCAACTTGAAGATGTCGCGGCAGCCGTGAAGCGCGCGCTTGACCAGGGGGCGAAGTTAGAGTGCGGTGGCGCCCCGTCCAACACCGCCTCTGGCTATTTCTTCCAGCCCACAGTCCTTACCCGCTGCCTGCAGGATTCCGCAATAATGCAAGAGGAAATCTTTGGCCCGGTTCTGCCCATCACCACTTTCAAGACCCTCAACGAAGCCATCGACTGCGCCAACGACTGTGAATACGGATTGACCTCTTCCATTTTTACCCGCAGCCTCGACGTGGCCATGCGGGCTGCGAATGAATTGAAGTTCGGCGAGACCTACGTCAATCGCGAAAACTTCGAGGCGATGCAAGGATTCCACGCCGGTTGGCGGAAATCGGGAATTGGCGGCGCTGATGGCAAACACGGTCTGGAAGAGTATCTTCAGACCCACGTCATTTACATGAATTATGACCAAAACAAACTCTAGAGCATTTCTCCTATTGCTATAGAGCGTTAAATGGGAACCTAAACCAAGCTTTTGCATCTTCTGCAGTGAGCATCGGCAGTAGTTGTGCGATGGCCTGATCGAGAGCCTCTTTGGTCCGCGCCTTGGCCGCGCGCAGCAGTTGTTTGAGCTTGGCCCATGCCTTTTCGATGGGGTTCAAGTCCGGCGAGTAAGGCGGCAGGTAGAGCAACTGGGCTCCTGCCGCTTCAATTCTTTCGCGCACTCCTTGGACCTTGTGCGAACTGAGATTGTCCATGATCACCACGTCGCCAATGCGCAGTTTCGGGCACAAGACCTCATCCAGATAGGCCAGGAATATCTCTCGATCCGTGGCCGCTTCGATGGTCATGGCGGCGATCATGCCGCGCGTGCAGATGGCGCCCAGAATGGTGAGGATTTTCCATCTGCCGTCGGGGGCGGTTTCATGAATGCGCGCGCCTCCCGCACAACGCGCGTAGAGGCGTGTCATCTGCGTAGAGACGCCGCTTTCATTGAGGAAGATCAACCCGTCCAGGTCGATCCTGCCAATCACCTCGACGAACTGTTCGCGCCGCTTGCGGTTCTCGTCCGTGTCCCACTCTTGGGCGTTGAGCGACTTTTTTTAAGCCGGAAGCCCAGCCGCTTCACCACTCGCCACAGATGCTGTGTGCTCACCCGCAGGCCGGTCTTGCTCTCTAACTCCGCCTGTAACTCGACTAAGGTCGCGTCGGGGTGGCAACGCAAGATCCCGGCCAAGGCAGCTTCGTCAATCCGGCTCTTGGCTCCGGGTCGATAACCGGGCCGCTCCATCCGCCCGGTGCGCTTCCGTGCCGCCGAGATCTTCCAAGCCCAGCCCAGGCTCACGCCGAAATCCTCGGCCAACTCCGACAGGCTCCCCTTGCCCTGGTCGAAGGCCTCAAGCAGCTTGCGCCGCAAATCATCCGAATATGGTCGCGCCATAGTATGTGCGCGAAGAATCGCCACCTATACTATACACTTTCGGGAGAAATACTCTAACGTGCGGGATGAATCCCGTACCCTTCAATCCACAAGGTTTTTAGACAGGTTGTAAGGGAAAGCTAGGCGGTCAGGCGTTCGAGCTGATCTGGCTTGGTGATGGTCAGGCTTGAGCCTTTGATGGTGATCCACTGGTCGCGGCGGAACTGGTTCAGGAGCCGCGTCACGGTCTCGCGCGAGGTGCCGGCCATATTGGCGATCTCTTCGTGCGTCAGCGCCATGGTAAACCGGATCTCCGCCTTTCCATTGGCGGACGACTTTCCCCAGTCCAAGAGCAGCCGCGCGAGACGTCCCGCGGCCGAGCCGGAAAGCGCGAGCCGCTTGGCGTCGTGAAATACGGTGAGGTATTCCGCGGACAAAGACTGCGCCGCATGCATGGAGGCGATGCCGTGACGGCCCAGGAAGTCGACAAATTCCTGTTTCCGCACCGTTTTCACCTGGCAGGGCTCAATGGCTTCGGCGGTCACTTCGTGAGGAACGTTGGCCAAGACCGCGCTCAAACCCATCACGTCGCCGGGCCCAGCAATCTTTAGAATCATGGTCTTGCCGTCGCGGGAGGTGGAAGAGATCTTTACCTGGCCAAAACAGATTACGAAGACATTCCGCGCCGCGTCGCCCTCGGAAAACAGTTTGGCGCCGCGAGCATGGCTCATCATGATCCCAATCCCGTCGTAATCCCGCAGAGCTTCCGGGGTGAGATTGCAGAACATGCGGAGATGGCGGTGCTCGCAGTTAACGCAATCTTCCGGGGGGTGATGAGGGTGGAACGATGCCATAGTTTTCCCGAAGTTCAAATTGGAGTATAGCGCATTTTGGCAGGAAACAAGGCAGGGATTCTGCAGCAACTTAGGTGGCGCTCCGGGAATTGCCAGCACGGAATTTGTATATCCAAAGCCCTTCGCTTATACCGCCGTGGCTCCCGAGCCGTGACGCCGCGTCTTTGGCACCCGGCTTAGGCAGCTAGCCTCATAGGCGCGGGAGACCTCCCGTGCAAGTTCCTCCAGCAAGTGCATCCGCATGGGCGGATAGGCTTGAAATGCATGATTCAGCGCTTCCATGGGAAGCAGGAGAAGGGATCCCGCCGTTTGCGCACTCAGTGTGTAGGTGTGATGACAATCCCCCAGCGCAGCCGCCAATTCCACCAAGTCGCCGGCTCGCGCCACCCCCAGGGTAAGACGAGTCTCAAGCCGCTCGGTACGGCGAAGAAATTGCCCTGAAACAACAACATAGAGCCCACGGCAAACACTGGATTGGCGGAAGACAACTTCCCCCACATCGGCCGAAAAGCATTGGGCCGCGCCATTCACCAGATTTGCGGTTCCCGGCGGGCACTCTAATAACTCAGCCAGCGGACGCGCCTGGACAGCAGCCATTCGCCCGGTCCTTGCCTCAGGTTGCATGACTCCATCTCCCTCTGTCTGCGCACCACGTCCCGCCTCGCGCCCAGTGCCGCCTGCAGTCCCGATGCGGACGGACGCCGGGAGAGTGCGTTTTGTATTGCGGATTTGCCACGATGCTGGTTCCATATTTTGCAAATCCCCCCAAGGGCATCAGCTTTAGAGAAACGGATGAATTGGATGGGATGCGGTCAAATCTGTTTCCGCCCGCCCATTGGCCCTCCTCTGGAAAGGGTCATCGCCTGCGAGGCGAACACCCTATTTTGCCGCCACTGCTGCCGAATGCTCTTGCGGCATGATTGCGGGTCCCGGTTGCGGCGGGACGCACAAGACAGGCACACGAGAACGCGCAAGCAGGGCAAACGCTGTGCCATGTGGACCCGGCGTCCCGCTGTGGCGCTTCACTCCCGCCACCAGGATGCCGGGCTGGTGCTGCCTGATCGCTTCCACGATTGCGTCAGACGGGTTGCCGTCCTTGACAATGAACCGTACCGGGAAGCGGCCGCTTGGCTCGACTCCGAACTCCTGCAGCGTAGCCGCCCCAGGATTCAGAAACGCCGCTGCTTCGGCCGCACTGCGCGCATGAAGAACAATCAGCGTTCTGTGAAAAACCTCGGCCAGCGAGTAAGCGGTGGACACCGCGGCGGCCGTTGCCTCATTCCGTTCCATGGCCAGCAAAATCGGTCCACCCGGCGTGGGGCGAAACTCACCTGCATTCCAGTCCGCCGCCACCGCAAGCACGGGACAAGGCGACAGCCGCACCAACTGCTCTGCAATTGCGCCCACAACGATTGGGCCGGCGCCTTCCCGCCCCTTGGTACCAATCACGATCAGCCCGGCCTGATACTGGCGGGCCACATCCACCAGCATCTGCGCAATCGCGCCCTGGCGGATCTCAGAGTGGCTGTGGATGCCTTCCCGCAAGAGATCGGCAGAGAGCGTGTCCAGCGCTGCGCGCGCTTGTTCTGTCAGGCCCCGCAGGACTTTTCCGGGAACCGAATCCACCGCCGCATAGTCCACCGGATCCAGGCCGTGCGCCAGCACGATGCGAGCACCGTAGCCACCCGCCAGCTTGCGCGCATACTCCAACGCAGCCTCTGACTGTCCATTCAGATCTGTGGAAACCACGATGGTCTTCATGCCGCTTGCAAAGCTCATGAATGCCTCCTGACGCTCCGCGGCGCCCTTCTCATTCCATCCCTGTTGGACTCAGAGTCTGCGCTCCGGGTGAAAGAGAAGCAGTGACACCATTCACTCCGCGCTGTGACTCGTGTCACAGGTCTGTAACAAACCCGCTTAAATCCTTGCGCTTTCGAGATTCGGCAAAAGGCGGAAGCTATACAGCCGCGGGGCAAATGCGATAGCCTTCTTCCCGTTATGAGAAACGCGAAAAAGCCCAATACTCAATCGATTTCGCCTTTTGGAAGCGGACGCCTCCTTTCCGTACTGCTGGTTGGCGTGCTTGCCTCCTCCATCGTCGCGGTTGCCCAGGCTCCCGTGCCGGATTCGCCCGCCATTGAAGCGAAGGCCCACGCCTGGGTGCAAAAACTCACGCCGGAGCAGAAGGTCGAGCTGGTTGGCGGCGTTGACGAGATGTATACCCATGCCGCGCCCGCCATAGACCTGCCCCGCTTTAAGATGTCCGACGCCTCGCTGGGAGTGCGCACGTGGGGACCCACGACGTCTTATGCAGGAGGCGTGGCCCTGGCCGCTACCTGGGATATGGACCTGGCTCGGAAGATCGGCGAGAGCCTGGGCAAGGATGCCCGCGCCCGCAATGTCAATTTTCTGCTTGGCCCCGGAGTCAACATTGCCCGCTCGCCCATCGCCGGGCGCAACTTCGAATACCTGTCGGAAGATCCTTATCTGAACTCCATCCTGGTGGTCCCGTTCATTCAGGGCGTCCAGTCGCAGGGCGTCATCGCCACCGTCAAGCACTATGCCTTGAACAGCCAGGAGTACAACCGGCACAACGTAAGTTCGGACATCGACGAGCGCACCATGCGCGAATTGTATCTGCCCGCATTTGAAGCCGCCGTCACCAAAGGCCACGTGGATGCGGTGATGAACTCCTACAACCTGATCAACGATGTCCACGCCACACAGAACGCATTTCTCAACCTCAAGGTGCTCAAGGGCGAGTGGGGATTTCAGGGAATTCTGATGTCCGACTGGGACGCGACTTACGATACAGTGGGCGCGGCCAACAACGGCCTCGACCTGGAGATGCCCGGCCCTCGCTTCATGAATCCCAAGGCCCTGCTGGCTGCGATCAAGGACGGCTCAATCAAGGAGTCCATCATTGACGAGAAGCTGTTGCGCATCTTCCGCACCGAACTTCGCTACGGATTCGTGGACCGGCCGCAATTCGATCCTTCGAATTCAACTTACTCGGTTGCCGATCGCGCCGTTGCTCTTGAGGGTGCGCGCGAAAGCATTACGCTACTGAAGAACGACGGGCACCTGCTACCGCTGGACGCGTCGAAAGTGAAGACGATCGCCGTGATTGGTCCGAACGCCTGGCCCGCGGTCACCGGCGGCGGAGGTTCTTCCGAGGCCCAGGCCTTTGAGCCCGTCTCCACTGTCACCGGCATTGCCAACCTGGCCGGTCCGAATGTCCACCTCCTCTACACACGCGGCCTGCCGGAGATGAACGAGGTTTTCTGGAGCACGCATTGGGAAGGCGGCGTGAAAGTGGCCACCTATCCCAGCAAGGACTTTACCGGCACGCCCGACGCGACAAGCTCAGGCAGCATCGCCGACTACAAGCCGGATTGGTGGGGACTGCCAGACAAAACCCCCCGCAGCATCCGGTACACGGTTTCCTACAAGGCCGCCGAAACCGGCAAGTACCTGGTTCTGGCCGCAGCCGCCGGCAATGACGAATACACGGTAAGCATCGACGCAAAGCCGTTGGTCTCTCCGCCTCACGTTGAGGGACAAGCGCCGCTCTTCTGGACCATCGATCTGACCGCCGGCCAGACCATCAACGTGGTCGCCGACTATCTGCCGGGGTTCGCCGGCGTTCGCTTCGGCCTGGGAATCGCTTATCAGCCCGGCCTGGTTTCCGCAGAGGCAAAGGCCTATGCAGCAGCCGCGGACGTTGTGGTTTTAGCTGCCGGTTTCAACACAAGTACCGAGAGCGAGGGGATGGATCGCACCTTCGAACTGCCGTGGGGTCAGGACGCATTGATCGAAGCCGTAACCAAGGCCAATCCGCATACCATCGTGACGCTCAACGGCGGCGGAGGCATGGACACACGACGCTGGCTCGATAAGGTGCCCGCGCTGCTCCACGTCTACTATCCCGGACAGGAAGGCGGGACCGCGATCGCCGAGGTGATCTTCGGCAAGCACAACCCGGAGGGCAAACTTCCTTTCAGCTTCGACCACAGTTGGGAAGAAAACCCTTCCTATAATCTTTATTACCCCGTCAAGGGCGCCGACGAGACGCTGCACGTGACTGAAACTGACGGCAAGAAGGTCGACTACGTCATTCCGCATGTGAAGTACGACGACGGCCTCATGGTCGGCTATCGCTACTGGACCACTAAGGGCAAGCATCCGCTGTATCCGTTTGGATTTGGCTTGAGCTATACCTCGTTCAAGTTTGCGAACCTGAAGACGCCCGCGACGGCATCCTCGGGATCGACGGTCACGGTCAGCTTCGATGTGACCAACACGGGCAGCGTGGCTGGCGCAGAGGTCGCACAGCTTTATGTCTCCGACCCGTCGGCAAAAGCGACTCGTCCCGAGCGCGAATTGAAGGGATTCGCGAAGGTTCGTCTCGCTTCCGGCGAAACAAAGCATGTCTCGCTCGATCTGGATGCGCGCGCATTCAGCTACTGGGACGATGCCGCGAAGAAATGGACTATCGATCCCGGCAAGTTTGTCATTCATGTCGGGGACAGCAGCGAAAACACCCCGCTGAGCGCGGATGTGACATTGAACTAACCTCTATAGTGCGAGCACGAAGAGAAGCGGCCTGCCGAGTTATGCCCCGGCAGGCTGTTTCTCTTGGGGAACCATTTCGAATAAGCATTGACACTTGTACGTACACTGTCGATAATGAAGGGCGGAAGGCAGGATGTGCCGATTCGATTGGGATCCTAGGAAGAAACAAAAAACGCAAGTTCAGCAAAACAAAGGATGAGTTCAGCGATCCCACCCATCGGACAAAAAGACGTCCGATGGATGGGACACAGTTTCATCCACCGTGGGTCGGCGACGCCGGTGGGGAACTAATAAGAACAGGGAGAATCTTCGCAAACATGGCATTCGTTTCGAGACCGCAAAGCTCGTGTTCGAGGATCCTTGGATTCTTTCCCGAAAGGACCTTTCCCACGATGACGCAGAGGAACGCTACAACGCACTTGGACAGATCGCCTCAGGGACAACTCTGTTCGTCGTCTTCACGGTAAGAGAACAGGATGAAACGGAGGCAATTCGCGTGATCTCCGCAAGAGCCGCATCTGCCCAGGAAAAGAGGTCGTATGAGGAAGCTCGCAACCGCGCACAAGCGGGACATCGCCACCATCGCCGCAAAGATCGACGCTACGATTGATTTCTCCGATATGCCCGAGGTTATCGACTGGACCGGTGCGGAGATCGGCCGCTTCTACCGTCCGACCAAGCGCCCAGTCACCATCAGGCTCGACGACGACGTGATCGATTGGCTGAAAAGCTATGGACGAGGCTACCAGACCAAGGCAAACTTGCTCCTTCGCCACGCGATGGAAACCAGCACGCGAGCGTCTACAAAACGCAGGAAATCCGCATAAACGAGGCGGGGCCGCGCGGTCGACACGGAAGCGTTTAAGATCGCAAGATGAAGCGAGTTCTCTTGTCCTGGAGCAGCGGGAAAGACAGCGCCTGGGCCCTCCATCTCTTGCGCCGCGATCCAGAAATCGAAGTCGTCGGCTTGCTCACCACGCTGAATACAGAATTCCAGCGCGTAGCCATGCATGGAACGCGCCGCTCGGTGCTCGAAGCGCAGGCCGCTTCGGCTGGGCTGCCGTTGTGGATTGTGCCTCTGCCTTGGCCCTGCTCCAACGAAATCTATGAGCAGCGCATGGCGGAGGTCTGCGATCGCGCGGTTGCAGAGCACATCGATGCCGTTGCATTCGGCGACCTGTTCCTGGCCGACGTGCGAGCCTATCGCGAAACGCAACTCAGGCCCACCGGGCTGGAGCCGCTGTTTCCTTTATGGGAGATTCCCACCGGCCAACTGGCCTCCGACATGATTGCCGGCGGCCTTCGCGCGAAACTGGCTTGCATCGACTCAAAGCAGTTGACCAGTTCCTTTGCTGGACGCGAGTTCGACGAAGCTCTGCTGCGCGACCTGCCTGCGGATACAGACCCCTGCGGCGAGCGCGGCGAGTTTCACACATGCGTTTACGACGGCCCGATGTTCACCGCGCCGCTACGCCTGGAAGCAGGGGATGTTGTCAATCGCGATGGATTTTTCTTCGCGGATTTTCTGACCTCTGTTCCCTGATCTTGTTCCCTGCTTCTATCCCTTCTTCCACCATTTCCCCGGCTTCTTCGGCGCCTTTTCCGGCTCCTTGGCCGTCCCTGCAGGCAACCCAGCCTCTTCCGCCGTGGGCAGCGTATGCGTGTCGTACCATTGCTGGATCACCTGGGTCTGCCAGCGGTCTCCACGGGCGATCCACAATTGCGCGGACATGTCATAGCGGTCCATGTTGGTCTGCAGCCAGTAAGGGCGGTTGTCGCGCAGCCAGGCCTGCCGGTAGAGATCGCGCAGCAGCGTGTACCCATCGCGAATGTCATCGAACCCCCCGTTGTTCGAGCCAATCGAATACAGCAGCTCCGAGACCTCGTCGCGCCGCGCTTTGTCGCCGCTTTCCGCCAGTTGCCGCGCCTGGTTGTAGAGCGACACGCACTCGTCCGCGGCCTGGAACTTGAGGCCCACAAAGTCGATTCTCCGCGCTCCAAGCTCCAGCGCATCCAGCGCTTCCTGGTTGTCGAGCTTCCCGGCGGCGCGCGCCTCGGCCAGCAGAGTAATGGCCCGTTCCGCATCCAGCCGCAACTCACTCAGCACCGGACGTATCTTTTCCGCTATGCGCCGACCAGGAGGCGAAAACGGATCGACCCAGAAGTAGCTGTCACGCGCGTCGCCCAGGTCGGCCTTCTTGAGCAGTGCGTGCGCCGCCATCAAGGCCTGCTGCGCCTGGTTGATTTTCCCGGTTGCATCGCCGTGAAACGCGATTCCATACGAAGCGGTAAATGCGTCCTCAGAACTCTCACCCACCTGCCAGCCTGCCGCAGCGCCAAACAGGACGCCAAACCAGTTTGCGTCGAAGATGCCTTCGCCGTCGTCGTTCCACACCGTGTTCAACATGCCCTTCGAGCCCAGCTTCTGGCCGTCGCGTACAAATGCACGAATATTGCCCATCGCCTCGTTGTTGTTGGGGTAGAGGCGGCTCCAGTTGTTCACTCCAGGCGCCACCCAGGTCTCGAGGCCAGCCTTGGTGAACGGCAAAATCTGCGCAGTAAAATCCGGCTCGGCATCGTAGCCCCAGGGCACGGCGATCATGTCCTTGGGAAGAGTGCCCACCAGGTCGGGCGAGTTGACCGCAATATCGCCCCAGAACAGCAGTTGTTTGTGATTCGGCTCAAGCGTCGTGTGGATCTGAGTCAGAAAGTCCATATAAACCGCGCCCAGTCCGCGCTCCTTGACTGCCTCGCGCGTTCTTCCCAGCCCGAGTTGGGAAGTCTCATCGGCGCCCACGTGCGCATAGGGTCCGGGAAACACCTTCGCCAATTCACCAAACCATCCGGCAATCTGAGGCAGCGTTGCAGCGTCACCTGGCGCCAGCACTGCGCCATGCGGTGTTTCACCGAGCGATGAGTACTGCTCGAACTTGAGCACGTTGTGCAGATGGCCAAATGCCTCCTGCTCCGGGATTACAGTGATGTGATACTTCGCTGCGTAGTCGACCAGTTCGCGAGCCTCGGCGGGCGTCATCGAGCCGCCGGGAAAAGCCGCCGCGGGCGTGCTTGCGTACGCGAAAGTATGCTCGAAGTACGGCGAAAACGTGTTCAGCTTGTACGCTGCGAGCGTGCGAATTTCACGGCGCAGGAAATCCATAGTCGGCAACGGGCCGCGCGACCAGTCGTCTGAGATTCCCCTATGCGGCATGGCCGGCCAATCGCGCAGTATGGGCGCGAGCAGCAGCTCGTCCTTCCCGCTGCCGCGGATGAGTTGCTTCACTGTCTGCGCGCCGTAGAAGATGCCGGCCGCGGTTTCAGCAATCACCGCCAGTCCGCCTTCCCGGTCAGGCACAATCACGTAGCCTTCGTCGTGCATCTCCGCATCGAAAACCAGGTGATTGCGTTCCAAAAGAGCCTTCGCAGCCGCTGAATCAGCCCGCTCCAGCCGGATAAAAGGAGCGTCATTCTGCACCTTCCTGTTGCCAAGAGCCAGCTCGGTCAGGTCTTCGGCCGCAAAACCATCTTCCGCACCGCCGGCGGCGACGAAAAACCCCACGCCCCCGATCGGAATTGTCTCGACGGAAGCGCATTCGCGCGGTGCAGGAACCAGGTGCAACTCCGCGCAGGTGGGCGCGCCCGTTGGAGAGTTCTGCCCAACGGCAGCCGCCGCAGCACACAATAGAGCCAATAAGAAGAAGTAATGAAAGAAGCGCATGATACCTCGCTGGAGAAACCCAGTTGCGATGTCAGGCTATCGCACGCAGCTTGCAATGTATACCGCGGCAGGGGTTAACAGACTCACGGATTCAGAGGTTCTCGTGAGAGCAGTATCCCGCTACCGGAGGCTTTTCAACGCGGGGTAGAGCTTTCGCCATTGCGCATATCCAGCCTTGTAGGCGGCGACATCGCCTTCATCCGGCTCGATGCGCTGCGCCACTTCGATGGCCTGCGCGCAGGCTTCGTCCAGATTTGCCCAGTGTCCTGCGCCCACACCGGCCATCAGCGCCGCGCCAAACGCGCCGCCTTCTTCCGCGGTAAGCACTTCAACGGCGTGGCCATAAATACCGGCCTGAATCTTGCGCCACAACGGCCCACGTGCGCCGCCGCCGCCAAGCCTGATGCCGCTTACCGGAATGCCGAGCTCCGCAAAGAGCGTGAAAGTGTCTTCGAGCGAGTAAGCCACGCCCTCGAGCACCGCACGGACAAAATGGGCGCCGGTGTGGGTGGTGGAAATGCCTGCAAACGCTGCTCGTACCTGGGGATCGAGATGCGGCGTGCGCTCGCCCAGCAGATACGGCGCCCATTCGAGGCCTTCACTGCACGCTGCAATTTTCTCCGCGGCTGCGGTCAGGCCGTCGTAGTTCTGGCCGGCAAAGAAGGTCTCCTTGAGCCAGCGGAAGCTGAGCCCCGCCGACTGCGTTACGCCCATCACGTGCCATAGGCCTGGAACCGCGTGGCAAAAAGTATGCAGGCGTCCCTTGGGGTCTTTGGTGGGCGCTGCAGTGGCGGCAAAGACTACTCCCGATGTGCCGATGGTGGCCGAGACAGAGCCCGGCTGAAGAATTCCCATGCCCACCGCGCCCGCTCCCTGGTCGCCTGCTCCGGCTACCACAGGCGTGCCGGCCGTTAGCCCCGTGAACCCGGCCGCGGTCTCGCCGATGCGCGCGCACACCTCCGGTGACTCGTACACCTTAGGCAGCCAGCTCTCGTCGATCCCCGCCGCCTCCGCCACTTCCTTTGACCAGCGGCGATGCGTTACGTCGAGCAGCAGCGTCCCCGAAGCCTCCTGCACGTCGATGGCGAACTCGCCGGTCAGCCGATAACGCACGTAGTCCTTGGGGCACAGGATGTGGCGGATTTTTGCGAAGATCTCCGGCTGATGTTCCTTGACCCAGAGCACCTTGGTCACCGTGAAGTTGGGCAGGGCCGGGTTGCAGGTGAGCTCGATCAGGCGCTCGTAGCCGATCTTTTCGGTCAGCCAGTCACATTCGGGCTGGGTCCGCGTGTCGCACCAGATCAGTGCAGGTCGCAGCACCGCGCCGTTCTCGTCGAGCATGACGGCGCCGTGCATCTGGCCCGTGAGACCGATGGCGGCGATGGGCTCGTGCGGCTCAGGGGCGGACACCAGAGCCTCGCGAATGGCCTCCTGCGCTGCGCGCCACCAGTCTTCGGGGTCCTGCTCCGCCCAGCCTGGATGGGCCGTCTTGAACGGCTCATGCTCGCTTGCCGCGCTGGAAATCACCTTGCCATCGGCATCGACCACGACAGCCCGCGTCCCGCCCGTGCCCACATCCATTCCAAGGAACCACATATCCTTACTCTCCCTTGCTAAATCGCTTTTCCCGGCGCAGGCAGCATATCACCCAGAGCCTGGTGGAGAACAGGGGACCGGCAGAGGGAGGATCAATATCCAGCTTTTCTCCTTCTTGGCATCAGCGGATTTCGTCCCCTGCGGGATACCAGTCGAGTAGGGTGAAGGCGCTGAACGGGCTTCGATGATGCCGTTGTTTCCATCACCCTCTCTAAAATTCCGTACGGCGGGTTTTCCCCAGTACGGCTTCAAGGCTGACATTTCAGGAGGGGCCTTCCCGTCTACCACCCGGTTTGCCTCCGCCCTTCGCGCCGTCCGATCCGTGCGCCCGTGCTCCAGCTCTGTGTCTGGCGGGCTGTCTCTTCGTAGCGCCGTCATGCGGACTCTTCGTCCTACCCCAGTGGCCCTCGCTCCGGTCCGGGTTATCGTGTCCCGGTCCATCTACACTTAATTGGCCACATCCGCCCCACTCGCCGGCACAATCCGACTTCACCTCAGGCTTATACGGACTGCCTTCGCTGTGCATCTCACGACGCCTAGGCAGCCAGCGAGCGGTTCCGAGCTTTCATGATTGATCTGTGCCGACATGTCGCCGTCCGTGACTCCGGGAAACCCGATGGCTGCATACACCCAGTTCCTTCACCATCGGCGCAGCTTTCATCCATTGCCCACAAATTCAGCGTTTCCGAGCACCCTGCACTCCGATTCCAGCAGGGGTCATGCATTTCGGAGCTTAACTACCGTTCGCTTGCGCTACAACCTGCCGACTTGTTCGCCTCCCTTGTCGGAGCTGACCGAATCGCTTCAGCCAACCGAGACTTTTACTTCCGGGCTTCCAGCGAGTCGATCGCTCTTCTCGCTGCCGGATATCGCTACGATGGCAACTGGGTAAGCTCCATCGGCTGGACTTGCACCAGCTAGGTCAACCATTAGCTTCGCTGCACGGGCAATCGCATGAA
>Ga0302195_10002664_pt1 | contig 14091 bp, 9 predicted proteins | sample II_Bog_N1_2_FD_198778 | JGI IMG/M metagenome (GOLD analysis project Ga0302195, IMG submission 198778) | Peat permafrost microbial communities from Stordalen Mire near Abisko, Sweden - II_Bog_N1_2 | ecosystem: Environmental > Terrestrial > Soil > Wetlands > Peat | place: Sweden: Abisko, Stordalen...
AACGTAGCTGTAGTGGGGCATGCGCACAGCGGCAAAACCACCTTGATCGCCGCTCTGCTGCATGCCGCGAAAATGACCCCAACCCAGGGCCGCGTGGCCGACGGCAGCGCCGTCACCGCCTATGACGAAGAAGAAGTAGCCCGAGGCGCGACCATGCAGAACGCCGTCGCCTTTGCCGAATGGCAGGGCGTCAAAATCAACTTGGTGGACACGCCGGGCTTTCACATGTTCAGTCACGAAGCCCGCGCCGCGCTGCTGCCGGTTGAAGCTGCCGTGGTGGTGGTTAACGCACAAAACGGCGTTGAGGCGGTTACTGAGCGCGTGTGGAGATTTGCCGAAGAAGCCAATGTTCCCCGTATCGTTCTGGTAAACCAGATGGACCACCCCAAGGCCGGCGGCGGAGGCGGTTTGAGCAAGCTGGTCGACGACCTGGTCGATCGCTGGGGCCGCAATTGCGTGCCGGTTCAACTGCCCATCTCCGACGCGCAGGGCTTTCACGGCGTTGTGGACCTGGTAACCATGGAGGCATTCTTTTACACGCCCGGCGGCGATGGCCGCGGCAAGATCGGAGAGATCCCGAACGCCCTGGCAGCCGACGCAAAAACCCGCCATGAGGCGCTGGTGGAGCTGGTGGCCGAGGGCAAAGACGAGCTGATGGAAGAGTACTTTGAGACCGGCACGCTCCCCGAGCAGCATCTCATCACAGCGCTGCATGAAGCCATCCGCGAAGATCGCATCTTTCCCGTCCTGTTCTCGAGCGGGCTGGCCAACATGGCCACCGATCACCTGCTCGATTTCTTCAAGGTTTACGCGCCATCGCCCGTGGAGCGTTCGCCCATCGCCGTTCACTCTCCAGCCCTCGCAGGTGGCACAGGCCTGAGCGAAGAAGCCGGCATGACCTTTCGCAAGGTAGAAGACAGCGGGCCGGCGGGGATGGTGGTTTTCAAGACCATGACCGATCCATTCTCCGGCCGCATCACCTTCTTCAAGGTGGTCAGCGGGATTATCAAAAACGACGCCACGGTGGAGAACTATACCCGCCGTGGGCAGGAGCGTCTTTCCCACCTGAGCGTGATGCAGGGGCGCAAGGCGGTTGAAGTCCTCGAGCTTCATGCGGGGGACCTGGGCGCCGTGGCCAAGCTGCGCGACACGCTCACCGGCGATACTTTGGGGCAGAAAGGCGCGGAGATTCAGGTGGATCTGGCCGAGTTCCCCGAGCCGGCCATGACGTATGCCATCGAGCCCAAGAGCCGTGCCGACGAGGACAAGCTGGCGCCCGCCATTCACAAGCTGATGGAAGAGGATCGGCTGATTCGCTTCTACCGCGACCCCATGACCAACGAGTTTCTGATTGCCGGGGCAGGCCAACCGCACATCGAGGCAATCGTAAGCCGGCTCAAGAAGCGCTACCACGCTGAAGTCACGCTGAAGGCCCCCAAGGTGCCTTATCGCGAGACGATTCGCGGCAAGGCCGAGGCCCAGGGACGGCACAAGAAACAGACCGGCGGCCACGGCCAGTTCGGCGATTGCAAGATCCGTATGGAGCCATTGCCCCGCGGCGGCGGCTTCGAGTTCGGCAACGAGGTCTTCGGCGGCGCGGTTCCCCGCAACTTTATTCCGGCCATCGAGAAGGGCATCGTCGAGTCGGCCGCCCGCGGCTATCTGGCCGGATTTCCTGTGGTCGACTTCAAGGCGACGGTCTTCGACGGCAGCTACCACGACGTGGACTCGAATGAAATGTCTTTCAAGATGGCGGGAAGGCTGGCTTTCCGCAAGGCCATGGAAACCTGCAAGCCCTGTTTGCTTGAGCCGGTAATGAAGGTAGAAATCGAAGCCCCGGATGAGTTTGCGGGCGCGTTGATGGGCGACCTGAACGGGCGGCGCGGGCGCGTGCAGGGCATGGTATCCAAAGGGCGAACCACGGTGATCAACGCCGAGGTTCCCATGGCCGAGATGCTGACGTATGGGACGATTCTCACCTCGATGACGCAAGGCAAGGGCAGCTACCGGATGGAGATGGACCACTACGACATCGTGCCGCAACTGGTAGCGGAGAAGATTTTGGCAAATGCCAAGCGGCCGGTGGAGGAGGAGGAAGAGTAGCCACCTGCTGTGGGGCAACCGGTCGATATTCGCTTGCACAGGGTTTGTGGTCTCCCAGGTCTCATAAACACCGTGAGATTTGGGCCACTCGCCGAGAGTCGAACGCCTGCCGTTATCGCGCAGTGCAGCCTTGCTTTTTTAGCTCGACGCGGCGGTTGCGGGCGCGTCCTTCGTCGCTGCCGTTGTCCGCAATGGGCTGCTTCATGCCGTAGCCCCGGGCGGTAAGTCGCCCCTGGGCGATGCCTTTGCTGGTGAGCCAGATGACGACGGAGGTAGCGCGGGATTCGGAAAGCTTCTGGTTGTAGTCGTCGTTGCCAACGTTGTCGGTGTGGCCCTGGATTTCGAGCTTCAGGTCAGGCTGGGCATTCAGAATCCCGAGGACGTTTTGAAGAACCGGCTCGGAATTGTCACGGATGGTGGATTTGTTGAAGTCGAATTGAATGCCGTAGACGGCCACGTGGCAGTCGCGATTGAGTTGGGCAGCGAGGTTGCCTTCATCGGCGACCGTAATGGTGTAGTCTCCGCCCCCGCCGTGAAGGTATGCCCAGATGTTGCGCGCGCCCGCGGCGTAGTGGGCCACCACAACGGCATCGGCGCTGTGTGACACATGAACCACTTTCCAGCCTGCCCGAGTCAGGGCGTCGCTGTAGACCGTGACGAAGAGGATCGGCGATTCGAAGGGCGGCGCGCTATAACTCTTCGTAGTGGATCCCGTGCCTGCAACCTGGTCCTCCTGGTGATCCTTATCGAGGTCGACGTTGACGATCATGGGTTCGTCATCGTGGCGGCTGCCTGTGGGCGTGGAACCGGGGATGGGGGGAAGGAACGGGAAATTGCCGGAATCGGCGCTGACGGTTTCGGGCTTCTCCGCCGGTTTGGGAATCTTGACGCTCACCGGGCATGGCCCCACTTCCACCAGGTCCAACCGCATGTCGTCGTTCGCAAAGGCCCAGAGCATGAGCCAGGTATTGTGTCCGTCCTTTTGATAGCGTCCGATTTTGGCTTGCCCGCGTTCCTCGGGCAGAAATGTCCAGCCGGCGTTGACCAGACTGGGTTTAATTTGGCGGACCCAGACATCATCCGGCTCAACGCCATCGGGAACGCCGGAAACGGTCAAGCCAGCCGCCCAGTGTTTCCCTCTCTGGATGGTGCTGTCCGCATGCGGAATCATGAATTCGGTTTCGCCGAAAGCCTCGAAAGTGTAGTTGGGCTTTAACTGCGCCTTCGGCGCGATGACGAAATAGGAGGGTAGCGGGGGTGGCTGCGGTGCATCCTGACCAAGGCCAGGAACGGCGAGAGCCAGAAGTACGCTGACGCGAAAGAGGCGCATAGGTGCTCCTGAATGGAATATGGTAGCAGAAGCCTGCAATCTGTTGGCTCTGAATCGGCGAGTTGGATAACCCATCATCCACCGAGGGTACCCGATCCTAAGCGCGCCTTTTGCGTCTAGGGTCGGTTAATCCACTGCCTCCATTCCTGGACCAATCGCGTCAGGGCGGGCGTTACCGGCAAGATAACCTTGAGATTCTCATAACCGTCCCCGAATTCTTCGGTCGAATACAATGCGGAATGCAATCCGTGATTTGGGGAACGAATAGGAATGCCGCCCTTCTCGCCTTCGGATTCTGCGCCTCAAGTCGTAAACAGAACGACTTCAACAAACCTGAGTTGGGCTTAACATGTTAAAACTCGCCCCGTAAACAATGGAATCTCAAGGGCGAAGTCCGTGGCGAGAGTTATCTGGGCTCCTCCCTCCAAATGTCAATGGCTTTTGTAACCTCCATGATCCGTGCAAGTCTCGGGAGACACAAATGAATCATCCGAACCTTCTTCTTTTCGGCTTTGCATACATCCTTCTTTCGTCTTCGTTGTTACGATCTCAAGCACCTAATCCGGTTGAAGATCAGGGTACTTTGATCAAGATCACTGCTCGGACCGTGGTGGTGGATGTTGTGGTAACAGATAAGAATGGTAAGGCAGTTCCAAACCTGCAAAAGGAAAGTTTCCAGATCAGTGAAGATGGCAAGCCTCAAACCATTTCATTCTTCGATCCTCACTTCCCCATCTCTGCGAGCGAAGCCCTCTCGCCCACCCCGCTCCCGGCTAACACCTTCACCAACGTCCCTTCCGTCGCGCCGAATGAGGCCATCAATGTCCTGCTCATGGACGCTTTGAACACCCAGACTGACGATCAGGCCTACTACCGTCTTCAGATGGCGAAGTACCTCGCCCTTCTGCCGCCCAATATCCGCATCGGCATTTTCATGCTCAGCGAAAGGCTGCGTCTTATTCAGGGATTTACAGAGGATTCCAATGCACTGCGAGCGGCGATCAATAAGTTTGCGGCCAACCCGTCACCATCGGCCCTGCTCTCGACGCCCGCCGAATCCGGGGCGCAAAACACTCTTACCAACATGATCCGGGAGCAGGCCACGACAACAGGAAGCGCCCAACTGGCCGACAGCGCCGCCGCGCTGCAAGGATTCCTGCAACAGGAGGCCAGCTTCGAATCCAACCAGCGAACGCTCAGGACTCTCTATGCCATGCAGGCGCTGGCCCAATATCTTGCCGGCGTCCCGGGGAGAAAGAATCTGATCTGGTTCGTCGGTAGTTTTCCATTATGCTCTCCCGGCATCGGCACCTCGACAATCGGTTGTCCCTACGAGGACGAATATCGCAAAACCGTCAACATGCTGGCGGGCGCGCGCGTCTCCGTTTATCCCATTGACGCTGTCGGTGTCGCGGCGCCGAACGGCAACATCGGTGGTCCGTCCGCGGCTCCAACCGCTCCACCGGTTGCCATGGCTTCCAGCGCGCCTGGCAGCGCCACGACAGTCGGCCCACCCGCTCCAGGTGGTTTCGGATATATCAATAGGGAAATCTGGGCGGAACAAACTGGCGGCAAGACCTACCACGGGAATGATCTGAAATCGGAACTTGAGGCTGCCATCGATAACGGCTCCCGGTACTACAGTCTCGCCTATGTTCCCACCAACACAAATGAATCGGGTAGGGAGCGCAAGATCGAAGTCAGAGTTCCTTCTGGAAAGTACACCCTCTCTTATCGCCGGGGTTATTTCGAGCAGACTGTCAAGGAACAAAAGGCCGCTGAATCCGCTCCCGCCACCGACCCGCTGCGCCCGCTCATGGATCGCGGCATGCCCAACTTCAGCGAGTTGCATTACCGCATCAAGGTTGCGCCGGCAGTAAATCAGCCCAGTGCGGCCTCGCCCCACGCCGGCGACAACGCCGATCTCAAGCCTCCGTTTACCCGCTACACGATAGGCTTTTCGCTCAATACCGACGGCCTCAATCTAGTTCCCGATCCCGATGGCGTCCGCCGCAAGCCCATTGAAGTGGCACTGCTCGCGTATAGCCAAAGCGGCCAGCTCCTCAACTGGCAAGTCCGTACCATCGGCCTCGCCATCCGGCCCGAGCAATGGGCCATCGCCCAATCTTCAGGCATCCCGTTCCACTTCGATTTCGACGCCCCGGCCGGCGACGTCTACCTGCGAACCGGCGTCTACGACACTTCGTCCAGCAAGGCCGGCACCCTGGAGATCCCCCTCAGTGCCATTACATTGGCCGTGAAGTAACTGCGATTGCGGGGTAGTGCCGGGTGCCCAGGTGTGGATTCTCAGACCTGGGATAATTCCACACTAGCCGTCAAGCAGACTCTCAATGTCGCGGGCTCCGTGAATGAGATGAACGATCTCGACTCCGTTGCGCTTTGGCTGATAGAAAATCAACCAGTTCTCGAATCCTTTTACCGGCCATCGGCGAAGGCGGCGAAGAGCTGGACTGCGGAATGTGCATAAGACGCCGAGCTTCGGCATCTTTGCCAGCGCCTCAAATGTGCCCCGTGTCGCAACCAGAAAACGCTCAGCTGTCTCCACGCCACCGTGCTCTTCAAGATACTCAGCGTTTGACAGGATATCCCTGCGAGCGCGGGCGCGGACAAAGACTTCCGCCAACTCAGAAGACCCGGACAGTCTGACGCGCGTTGGGCCGTTTACTCAACTCAGTGCGGAGCATGTTCCAGAATTCAGGAGTGGCCTCCTGCGCTTCGCCCTCCAGCAGGGATTCAAGCAGGGTCCGCTCAAGTTGTTCTTTGGTGTTGCGCCTTTGGTCGGCGCGCACCAACTCGCGCATATACTCACTTGCGCTGCTATAGTCCCCGGCCGTGACCTGCTCCTCCACGTACTGCTTCATGGGGTCGGGAAGCGAAATATTCATGGTTTGCATCGCGAAGTCCTTTGAAACCAACGTAGCATTGATGGCAAATCTTGTCAATCTTTGGCTGATCGCCGCTTGACAAGCAGAATTTGACTAGCGGACGAGCAGATCGATGGGCTGTGTGAAGTCGGTTACGCGAATGTGGCGGGCCAGCGAGGGGTACTGGCGCTGGAGGCACAGGTACATCTCCCAGGCTACGCGGCGATAACTGAAGTGGCCAGCCGGGGCGGAGCGGAGCTCTGAGATGTATTGGGCCTCGGCGAAATCCATTTTGAAGAGCGACCGGATTCTGGTGGCCAGCGGCAACAGGTAAAGGGCGGACTGGGCGGCTTCAGGGGCTTCACTTCCCGCGATCTGGGCGCTGGCGGACTGGGCGGCTTCAATGGCCGATTGGTAGTCGGCGAGGATACCGGCTTCTTCGAGCAGATTGACGTCGGGCGCCAGGTCACCGTGGGTCGGCGTCTCGTAGCCGTGCAGCGCGGTGAATCCCTGCACGATCTGCGTCACGCGGCGGTGGCGATGCATGTCTCGAAACCCGCCGATGTCCATAAGGATGTCGAAGCGGAGCGCGGCCCCGGCGTGGAAGGCTCGGAGGGCTTCGTCGTGGCGGCCGCGGTGGCGCAAACCCAGCTCAACGATCTCTGAAACGCGAGCGGCGTTGAGCCCGACGACCGCGTCGCGGACCTGCCGGTAGGGATGATTGCTTGCCGAGTAGATCAACGTCGCCGCTAACTCCTGCTCCAGCGATTCGGTTCGTTCTACCAGATCGACCAACGGAGCGGAGGCGGGCTGGACCCCATGAAGCAATTCGGCCGCGGCATGCTCCAGTTCGGCTCGTGTTTGAATCAGGTACTGATTCGGCTCAGCATATTTGACCAGAGTGGGAGCGGTGCGGGTTTCGCGGGTGAGAAGGTTAGCCGCCTCGGCGACAAGGCTTCCCTCAGGGGCTAAAGCCCGCGTTGACTCTGCGGCAGTTTCGGCACGACTGAAGTCGTGCCCTGACACAAAGGATTCTTGCGGCGCCGGTTCGACATCGGTCAGTGCAGGCTTTGAAGTCGCGCCTTGATACAATGCCTCCGCTGCTTTGAGCTTCTCGACGAAGGCGGCGGCGGGTTGGGCGTTGACATTCCAGGCGGGGCCGGTGGCGGCATCGCGAAGTTTCTGTCCCAGATCGCGGATCTCGGCGATGGGGTGTGAGAGCAGGCGAGAAACCTGCGTTTCCAGTGTGCGGGCGTTGACGATTTGGCCAAGGGAAGTGTTGGTGGCTAACGGGAGCAGGTAGCGGGCCACGTCGAATGCGCGAGCTTTGAGAGTGCGCTCGTAAGCTTCAGGCTTCAGGGTTTCGGGGCGAGGGACGCGGCGGCGCAGTGCATCCAGAACGCTTGCGGTGGTGCGCTGATAGGTGGCGAAGAGATTCTCGACGGTCTTCGCGTAGAGCTGGGCGGGTTCTGTATGGGAGCCGAAATCGGGGAAGAACCAGCCGGATTTCAGGAAATTCTGATACCTCGTCGATCGCTCCTGACCGTCCCACCTTTGCTCGTCGACCAGAACGATGGCGGCAAGCAGCGAGAGCCGCTCGACCGCAAAAGCGATGTGCGCCAGATCGGCAATGGAGCGATGGCCATATTGAAAGTAAAACGTGTTGAGGAACTGTTCGGCGCGCTGGGCGCTGATCTCAGTAAGGGACTCGCGCATGGAAAGGGCGGAGCGGGAATACTTGGCCATGGCGTAGGCCAGAACTTCAGGGTCCGCGCCGTGGACCGCGTAAACGTCGGTTTGATTGCGAGCGCCGGGGGGGAGAAAAGTTTCACTGGACATTTTATATGGCTCGCGAACAGAATACGGCATCAGGGTTCGAGCGGCTGTGCATCCTTTGCAGAGGGCCGCGCGTCGATAGTTGGAGAGAGCAGGGTGCGGAGAGCGCTTTTGAGGAGCTGGCCATGCAGGAATACCTGATACGGACATCGCACAGGCCGCGGCCATTGCCTTCAGGGCGGTGGGCCATGACCCAGCGTTGGAACGATCTTCTGTTTGCGCATTGGCCGGTTCCGGCGGCGCAACTTGCGGCGCTGCTGCCCGAGGATTTGCAGGTAGATACCTTTCAGGGTTCGGCGTGGCTGGGGGTGGTGCCGTTCTGGATGGATCGAATCAAGGTTCGCGGGGTGCCACCGGTGCCGGGAGCGCGCAGTTTTCCGGAGTTGAACCTGCGGACCTATGTGCGCGACCCCTACAGCGGTGCGCGAGGTGTGTATTTCCTGTCGCTGGACGCGAGCAATCTGCTGGCGGTAGCAGTGGGAAGGACATTCTACGATTTGCCCTACCACTGGGCAGAGATGCATGTGCTGCACCGGCCAGAGCGAGAATTCGAGTTCTATAGCAGGCGGCTTTGGAGTAGGCAGCCCGTTGTGTTTCAAGCTCGATACCGGGGGCTGGGACCGACACGCAAGCTGGCTGAGAGCCGGGTTGGGACGCTGGAGTATTTCCTGACGGAGCGCTACTGCCTGTTTACGCGAAACAGGGCGGGGCGGACGGTGCGGTCGAACTTGCACCATATTCCCTGGCCGCTGGAAGACGCGGAGGCGGAGATTGAGCAGAATGGCCTGGCGGAAGCGATTGGGATTCAGCTTCCCGACCTGGACCCGGTGCTGCACTACTCGCGGCGTCTGGCGATTTACATCTGGCCGGCGGAATTGGTGCGGCCCGCAGTGGCGAGACAGCCGGTTACCGTTGCGGTTACGCCGTCGGGGTGAGAGAAGCAGGGAATAGGGAATAGGGATTCGAAATCGCGTTGGTGTCACAATCTGCTTCGGACAACTACATACATCTGATACAGCAGGGAGTGGTGATGTCGAATCGCATGGTCAGCCTGCCGCCGGATCTTCATGACTTCGTGCAGGCTCGCTTGGAACTTGGGCGCTATGAGAATGCAGGCGAATTGATGCGGGCTGCCTTGCGCGCCCTGCATCGCGAGGAAACCGCTTTGGAAAAGAGGCGCTTGACCGGGAGCATCGCCGAGGGCGATGTGTTTCGGAGACTGTGGGAGAAGTCGGTTCAGTCGTCAGCGGAAGTGATTCGACGGTAGTTGTGGACGGATTTTGTGGCGTGCGGCATAACAGGCTGCGGAAAAAGGCGGAACTCCGGGTGAATTTGACGGAGAACATCCCGCAGAGGCTGAAGCCCACGTTGATTCTATTGGCTTTGTGGCACGACTGAAGTCGTGCCCTTTCAAAGCAGTGAGTTTTTCCGCAGCCTGTTAAGCCCGCCTCGTTGTTCGCGATTCTGGCCTGGTGGAAATAATTCAGGGTAAAGACTTCTATAGCCCATTGCGGCAAGGGACGATCCGAATCGCCGCCCTGATGGACTGTTGAGGGGGGCTGACTTCGGCTCTTTCTCTTTTATTGTCCCGGTATTATCATGCTAGCAATTCCCTGAAACAACGGTTTTGAATCCGGGGATTTCGGAAAAAGCCCATTGCAACTCGTGCAATTTGCTTCGCGGTGTGCGGCAGGAGGCACGGCAGTGGGGAGGGGGGCCTTTGAGGTATCGGTCGATTCTCGTTGTAGCAGTGTGTATGGTGCCCATTGCGGCCTGGACGGTGTCAAAGGACTTCAACGGTAGAATGTGGCTGGCTCAGGTGCCCGCCGTTCCCAGCGATGCAAATTCCGCCTATTCGCAGTGGGTCGACGATGGCAACGGAACCCTTAAGCCCGGCGAGGCGTTCAGCACGGTCGACCAGGGCATCAACAATGTGGTTGCCGACCAGGCTCAGGCCAACATGGCTTCCCAGAGTAGCCAGACTCAAACGGAGCAGCAGATGACTGCGGCCCAGCAGATGATGGCCAAATACAGCACACCCGAAGGCCAGGCCGCCCTGAAAGCCATGACCCCGGCGCAGCTGATGGCCATGGCCCAGCAGATGATGCCGCAGTCGAACATGCCGCACACGGTCTCGCCTGCGGACCAGGCATTGCTGCAGAAGATAAACAACGGCGTTTATTCGGGACAGCAACAGGTGATGGCCGATGTGTTGAAGTTGCAGACGGAAGTCAACCGCATTGAAAGTCAATGGGATCAGGACGTAGCCGCGTTGGCGCCCCAGGAACAGGCGCAGATTGGTCAGTTACCGCCTTGCCCTGGAGAAGCCGGAATTCCGTCAAGCTTGGACATGGAGCAACTGGAGCTCAAGTTTGCCGATCGGCGCATCTTCATTGCCGGGCAGTACCTGGGGCAGATTACGCCCATCGTGGGCAAGGCGCGCGCAACCGTGATACCGGAGATCGATTTCGGCGACGATGCGCTTGCCGCCTGGACGCAGATATCCGACCCGTCGCTGATGCAGCAGGTTTCGCCTTCGGCCCACGGAGCATTTCAGCAGGGTCTCGGCGGCGTGGGCATCGTTGAGAAGATGGTCGAGGATGCCAGCGAAAAAGCCGCCCAGGCCGTGCAGGACAAGAAGGCGATCCAAAAGAAGTACGCCAACGCCAAGGGATGCTGAGGGTTACCTATCCTCACCGCAGTGGATAAGCGCCGGGCGTCTTTGCCTCCGCTTCGCTCCAACCCAGCAGCGAGCGAACTTCGGGCGGGAGAAAGTTGATAGCGGGCGCATTCGGCAGCACGCGCTGCAGCTCGAAATGCCCCAGGTCGGGTCCTCTTAGAACCGAGCGGGGACTGCGATCGATCTGAACGCCATTCTTTTCAAATGCGGGCTGCAGCTTGCGGAAGTCATCGAGCGCAGCAAGCTGCGAGTTGCAGCCCGCTGCCTCCGTGGGCGCATAGACAATCAATGACGGGGCTGCGGCATCGGGGGATGCGGCGCGGATATAGACGTTCCCGTCCACCTGGGTCGCCTCCGGATGCACGAGCTTGCCGCAGAGCGATGCTGATTTCTGCACAAACTCGAGCAGCGGATCGTGGAATGAATCCGAAGCCGCCATCAGGTTATGGAGAAAGATATGGCCTTCTCGCTGGTCCAGGGCCGGCCCGGTGGTGGCATGCCAGTCGAAAACGTCGCCCGCAGCCACGCGGTCGGTCCGTTCGAAGTCTACGCGCGAATTGATGAAGGTGTTGTTATAGGCATGAACATCCGCTGAGTTCAGCACATAAAGTCCGCGGTACGAATTGACCACCACGTTGCCGGCTACGGTTGCTCCTCGCGAAATCTCGAACATGATTCCGTTGATCGCGCCTTCCACATAGTTGTCGACGATGACGGCGTCGCGGTTGCCCACGTCATACCAGACTCCGGTCGAGTTGGGCTGGTCGAGAATCAGGTTGTCGCGGAAGGTGACGCGATGGGTCTGGTTGAAGATCTTCACCGCGGAGGGGAAGTAGCCGGTCAACTGCTTCACGTTGTTCCGGCGGATGATGTTCCTCTCCAGCAGCACATCCGAGGAACCGATGACGTAGATGCCTTCCGTGCTGGTATCGCTGACCAGCGAGTTGCGGATGATAAGCCCGTCGCCGCGGAAATATCCGGCCACATGGGAGCAGTAGCTGATGGTGACATTCTCTATCAGCGTATTCCTGACCTCTTTGCCATAGGTCGCGGGATCGGAAATGCCCACGGGTTCGTTGGTGGGCTCGTCGTTCGCAGTGAAGTGCTTCTTGCCCTCGATCTCCAACGCGCGATACGCATACTGGGTGAAGGTGATGCCGCGAATCACCGGTCCCTTGCCGTCCGAGACCTTGCCGTGCGCGGGCCCGGCGGTGCGAACCAGCGCGCTGTCGTAGGCGGTAATCTCCACCTGCCGATGCGTGGGGTCGGCGCCAATGTAGACGTAGCCGTTTTTGTAATCGACGTAGAAGGAATGCGGGTCGAGCTCTCCCTCCCAGCCTTTGGAGCTGAGGAGCTCGCCATCGATGAAAACCATGTCGTTGTTGAATCGGTGCAGAGGCGTTTTGATGCCCTCGCGTCTGCGATTCCACCAGGGCAGAGGCTCCGCCGGGAAGAGATGGGACCATTTGGTCCGCCAGACGTTGTTGGGCAGCGCCTCCCATTCCGTTGCGATCAGCGTGCCCTTGAGTACGGGATGTTCCTCTTCGTACGGCTGTATTGTGATGCCCTGATTCAGCACCAGGCCGCCGGTTCTGTAAACGCCGCCGCGCAGAACGATGGCATCGCCAGTTACCACGCGCTCCATGGCCGCCTCGATGGTGGTGGGATGGGCAAGTTCGGTACCGGCCGCGCCGCTGCTGCCGTCCGGCGCAACGAAGTAAATCTTGGCGTTGGGCCCGGCCTTGGGAATCTCATAGCGCTGGTCGATGGGACCGTAAGGTCCTCCGGAAGGCTGTGCGTATACGAACCCGGCAGCGAAGAAGAACACGAGAAAACGGATAGAGCGAAGAGTTTGCATGGGATGTGGTTTAGGCGATCATTGGTGGCTGGCCTAACTCTCAATCTAACACCTAGACGATCCCAGGTCCCGGAAGCAGGACCTGGGGCAGCCTGCATTTGTGGTGTGATGAATTGGTATTCCCGGACCTGGGCGACCGGGCGAAGCCGGTCTATTGCACGTCGCAACCGGTGGCGCCGGGAATGGCGTGGACCGTGGTGGAGACGACGGCGTCGGGCGGGAACCAGAACTCAGCGCCTCCGCCGGGCTCGTCAAAGGCCGGAGCGACGACACCCATCCAGGCTCGGACGCCGGGCTTGACTGAATCTGCGTAGGCGACGCACGAGGGCGTGTCAGTGAGCGCGAGTTTGGCGCGAATCTGTTCGGCGGTCATGAGCTTTCCGTTGTCGGTAACCGTGGCGAGGGTAGTCCACCAGGAACCGCTGCGCGCGGAGATACTTTTGCCGGAGACCCTGACCAGGACGAACGAGCCGGTAAATGCCTTGCCGAACTGATCGGTGACTATGAAGCTGACGGCTTCGGTTCCGGGCAGGAAGGCGGGGTAGAGGACACCATCCATCTGGCCGTTGAGACGGCGCGCGGACTGGAGCGCGATGTCAGTCTGATTGCTGCCGAGGAGTTCGTCGTAGACGGTGCAGACGGGGGAGCTATAGTCGGTGGAGCCGGGAGTCTTGATTTCGGGGTCGGCGAGGCAACCTGGAATGGATGGCCAGGGCCAGCTTTTTTGAGCGGTTTGCGATTGCGCCGGTACGAGGCCGGCGAGCATGAATGAGGCGACAAGGATGACGCGTAGTTTGACCATGTTCCACTCCTGTGTGGGGTTGCGCAGATGGGTTTCGAAGTTCGCCTGGGGAAGTGCTGGTGGAAGCGGGGAGACGATCTTCGAACTTGTCCGCGCGAGGATTTCTGGGTGCGGTCGAATGTTAACACGAAAGCGGACCTTCCGGTCCGGTTTCGTTGCTTGACAATGGTAGATCAATCCGAGACGAATGGGGTCGCTATCTCCCAGGAATCAGAATCGGGACCTGGGCACTCGGCCGTGGAGCATTCTGCTTTCGATTGACTACGGTTGAAAAAGCCAGCCACGTTCCTTGGCAAAGGCTGCCAGTTTCTTGGATTTCCTTTCAGCATCGGGCTTGCTCACCCCGGAAAAATCGACGTAGCAATGTGCAGGAATCGGGACGCCGTCTTCAATCACTTTCAATTGCTGCCCGGCGCATTCAGCATGATTGAATGCCAACACGCCAGCAGACTCAAGGTTGAGAGTCTCGCTGTCGTAATGCCAGGATGCGGCAGCGGTGATCTTCTCCCCGTTGTAGACAGAGAGTTGGTTTTCATCCTTTGGGGTTGGACGAAATGCCTGCGAAGTAGGCCTTCCATTTTGGACAAATGTTGGATG
>Ga0302195_10002666_pt1 | contig 14083 bp, 10 predicted proteins | sample II_Bog_N1_2_FD_198778 | JGI IMG/M metagenome (GOLD analysis project Ga0302195, IMG submission 198778) | Peat permafrost microbial communities from Stordalen Mire near Abisko, Sweden - II_Bog_N1_2 | ecosystem: Environmental > Terrestrial > Soil > Wetlands > Peat | place: Sweden: Abisko...
GATGATGCGGCGGGCGAGACCCTCGACGATGGCCGTCTTGCCGACTCCCGGCTCGCCGATGAGGACGGGGTTATTTTTGGTGCGGCGCGCGAGGACCTGGATGACGCGGCGAATCTCCTCGTCGCGGCCGATGACGGGGTCGAGCTTGCCCTTGCGCGCCAGATCGGTGAGGTCTTTGCCGTACTTCTCCAGCGACTGGAACTTGCCCTCGGGATTCTGGTCGGTGACGCGCTGCGATCCGCGCACGGCGGAGAGCGCCTTGAGGACTGCGTCGTGGGTCGCGCCCATGGCGGCGAGTGCGTCGCGGGTGGGGTCGCCTTTGGCTTCGGTGAGCGCGAGGAGGAGGTGCTCGGTGGAGATGAAGTCGTCCTTGAAGGATTCGGCTTCCTTGCGGGCGAGGTCGAGAATCTTCTGCAGGGACGCGGCCATCGCAGGCTGCGCGTTGGAGCCGGAGACCTTGGGCAGCTTGGCGATGGCGGCGTTGGCTCCGGAGAGCAGTTGCTGCACGCGGACGCCCGCGCCCTCGAGGACGGGGAGGACGACGCCCTCGCGGTCTTCGAGGAGCGCGGCGAGCAGGTGCATGGGCAGGACTTCCGGATTGCCGTTTTCGGCGGCGAGGGACGCGGCAGCCTGAACGGCCTGCTGCGACTTGACGGTCAACTTCTCCCACTTGAATGGCATGATACTTCCTTTGATGCAGATTGGCGGAGAGCGGATTTGGGTCGCGCTCACACACCCTAACGAACGAAGTATAAGACAGCGGGCTTCGGTTGGGACGTAGCGGCAAGGCGATTATCGAGCAATGCAGGCGATTAGCGATGGCGGCGGGGATGGGAGCGTAAGATTCTCTGCGAGGCGATGCGGATGATCGGGAAGATTTGGATGGTGGGGCTGCTGGGTTGCGGGATGGCGATGGGGCAATCGGCGGCGCGACCGGCGGCGGCACAAAGTTCCGCGTCGGCCAAGGCTCAGACTGCGGCGGCTAAGGCTCCGGTGGTGGCAGGGGCAACCAAGCCGATGGAGTTTGAGGTGGTTTCGATTCGACCGAGCGCGCCGGGGAGTCCGTGGGGCGGGGTCCAGATAATGCCGGATGGCTATCGGGCATGGGGGATTGGGCTTTGGGCAACAGTCGCGCGGGCATATTTCCCGATGGAGATTTACTCCCCGGACCGGCTACAAGGGATGCAGCCATGGATGACGAGCGATAAGTACGACATCGTGGCGAAGGTGGCTCCGGCGGATGTGGCGGAGTGGCAGCGGCAGAGTAATTTCAAGCAGCAGAAGGCGATGCTACAGGCGATGTTGCAGACGATGCTGGCGGAGCGATGCAAGCTAGTGGTGCATCGCATTCCGGAGGAGATTTCAGGCTATGCGCTGGTGGTGGGTAAGCAAGGGCCGAAGTTGAAGGAGACACCGTCAGGTGAGACTTTACCTGGTGGCATACCACTTCCAGACGGAGGGGTAATGGTTGGCGCTGCGCGTGGCGGGAAGTTGGAAAATTCCTTTTACGGCGCTTCGATGGCAGAGCTGGCGAACCACCTGAATGGAGTGTCTCCGGGGCACCCTGTTGCGGACAGGACGGGGTTGACGGGGAAGTATGATTTTGTGCTGAAGCGGATCGACATGAGTGAGGAGCAGGATGGGAGGGTGTCCCTGAACGCGATACCTGCTCCGAATGACCTCTTTGATCTGGGGGCTCTTGGGCTGAAGCTGGAGTCGATCAAGATACCGAGCGAGACAGTGGTGATCGACCATATTGAGAGGCCGTCGGCGAACTGACCGCTGTGGAAACGGCCATCTGGCCCAGCTAGAGCATTTTCAGCGATGGTGTAATGTATCGTGCTGCGAGCAAAATGCGGGGATTCTTCGCTTCGCTCAGAATGACAATATCATCCTGCATTACACTAACCGTGAAAATGCTCTATTCGCGGGCCAGATGAGATGAGGTGCTAGTGGGGGCGGTCGGCCATGATGTCGTTGAAGGATTTGAAGAAGGTGGATTCGTTGCCCTTGGCGGTTGCGGTGCGCTGGGGGAGGACACGCTCGACGCAGAACTCTTCGGCGTTGGGGTTGGCGGTGAGCAGCTGCATGACCTCGGCGATGTAGGCCTCGAGCGGCATGGCGCGCGGGTCGGTGGGCTTGGCGCCCATCAGCGTGGTGGCGACCCAGGGTGGGACGAGTTCGGAGACGCGGACGGCGGTGTCCTTGAGCTGGTAGCGGAGCGAGAGCGTGTAGGAGTGGATGGCAGCCTTGGTGGCGCAGTAGGTCGGGGTGAAGGCCATCGGGATAAACGCGAGGCCCGAGGTGACGTTGAAGATGGTCGCCGAGGGCTGTTTGAGCAGGTGCGGCAGAAGCGCGGCGGTCATGCGGATGGGGCCGAGGAGGTTGGTGGTGACGGTCGCCTCGGCTGTAGCGATCGCGCCCTTCAGGATGTCTTCGGAGCGCATGATGCCGGCGTTGTTGAAGAGGACGTTGAGCCCGGGGAAGTCGCGGGTGAGCTGGGCGGCGACGGCGGTGATGCTGGCTGGCGACTCGACGTCGAGGACGATGGAGTGGATGCCAGGGTTGGCGGCGGTGACGGCGTCGAGCGCGGACTGGCGGCGGCTGGCGACGATGACCTGATTGCCGAGCTGATGAAACTGCTCGGCGAGGGCGCGGCCGATGCCGGTGGCGCCGCCGGTCATAAGAATAGTGTTTCCGGTGAGATTCATATAACTCCTGGTTCTCAGATGCATGTTGTCCGGTGCGAGGAAACTGCTGCTTTATGCAGTGTAAATGAGGTTACGGATGGGTTGGATGAACGGAGCATGAGAAGGATGCGAGGTGTGGTGGCGGCGGAGTATACTCCGGGACGCACGAAAATCAGCGATCCGGAGTCGATTCAATGAAGACTGCCCACAGGTATTACCTCGTCCCGCTGTTCCTCTTACCAATTTTATTCTTCACGATTCTGACTACGGCTGCGCAGGCTCAGGCGGCTGCACAGGTCCAGTCACCGCGTCCGTGGCAGGTGATTACGGTGCCGTCGACGGCGGAGGTTGCGGCGAACTTCATGTCTCCGCCGCGCGAGTATGGGGCGATGCAGCAGTTCCAGAGCTGGAACGGGGCGGACCAGGCTGATGTGCGGCGGAGGATCTCCTTCGACCTGGACCAGATGGAGGCGAACGGCATCTTCATGATCAACCTGTCGCCCGGCCGACGCGATATGGCCCACGGCGAGCCGGCGTATCTTTCGCCGGGACACATGGACCTGGTGAAGTACATCGTGGCCGAGCTGGCCAAGCGGAACATGCGGATGTGGATCCAGGACGAGAGCGACTACCCGAGCGGGTTTGCGGGGGGATATATCACGGAGCGGTATCCGCAGCTTGGGATGCAGGACATTGTGGCGGACATTACGGTGCATGTGGCGCCGGGACAGACGCTACAGATGCCGGTGCCACCGGACACACTGGCGATCTGGGCGACGGAGACGGACGCGACGGGGACGATCAAGCAGGTGATCCCGATCCCGGTGCCTGCGGACATGCAGTTGAAGTACCTGACGCCGGCCGAGGGCACGACTCCGAACGAACCGCGCTACACCTGGCAGGTGCAGTTTCTGCGGCATGTGTACCTGAGCTCGCCGACGCGGAACTTCAACCGCGCGGACGGGACGCGGGCCAAGGACGCGACGTACACGATCATTGATTATCTGGACCCGAAGGCGACGGACGCCTTCCTGCATACCGTGCATGAGACCTACTACAACGCTGTGGGCGACCAGTTCGGCAAGATTGTGATGGGCACATTCGGCGATGAGCCGGACTATAGCAGCGGGATTCCGTGGACGCCGAAGCTGCTGGAGGAGTTCAAGGCGCAGAAGGGCTACGACCTGGCGCCATATCTTCCTTCGTGGTTCGATCGCGCTCCGATCAAGGGGTCGGACCTGGCGCGGGCAGACTACTACGACGTGTGGAGCGGCATCTTCAAAGACTCCTTCTTTGGCGAGCAGGCGAACTGGGCGAAGGCGCACAACGTGGAGTACCTGGTGCATCTGAACCACGAAGAGACGATGCAATCGCTGGAGCGCAGCGAGGGCGACTTCTTCCGCGACGAGCGGTATGTGGAGACTCCGGGCATCGACAACCTGAGCCAACTGATTCCGAGCGCGGTGCATACTCCGGACGGGACGTGGAACATCAACAACAACTTCCCCAAGCTGGCGAGTTCGACGGCGCACCTGTTCGGCAAGCCGAAGGTTTGGGCGGAAGAGGGCGGCGGAACGGGCATCGACGGCAAGTACCAGATGGACTTCCAACTGGTGCGCGGAGTAACCACTCTGGCGCTTCGCGTGCCGTGGACGCACGCCACCGCCGGAGAGCCTCTGCCGGCAAACCCCGTGGTGCAGCCGCAGGCCAAGATCACTGCGATGTATGGCAACCGCGGCGGCTATCTGATGTCGATTGGACGGCCAGCGGCGCAGGTTGGGCTATACCATCCGGGCAACACAATATGGATGGGAGGCGATGCCGCGCAGGAGGCCGACCGCAGCACGACAAAGCTGGGTTGGCAGTTGTTCGAGCACCAGGTGGATTGGGACTACTTCGACGAGCAGTCGTTGAGTTCGGTGGCGACGCTGGCAAATGGCGGCTTCACCAACCTGAGCGGACAGACCTACAAGGCGATTGTGCTGCCGTCGATGACGGTGATCACACGCACCGGCCTCGCGCGCTTGCAGGAGTTTGCCAAGGCGGGCGGCAAGGTGATCTTTGTAGGCAAGACGCCAACGCTGATCCTGGACAAGACGTTCATGGATGCGAAGGAGAAGCCGGACCTGAGCTTCGCCACGCTGATTGAGGCGTCGGGCGACATAACGCCGGCGGTGCTGGCTGCGCTGCCCAAGCCGGATGTGAAGCTGGACGCGGAGTTCCCGCGGCTGACGTACACGCACCGCGCATGGACCGACGGGGACATGTACTTCTTCTTCAACGAGAGCAACAAGACGGAGTCTCGCGTGGCGACGATTGCGGGACACGGCAAGGCTCAGACGTGGGACCTGGCTACGGGTGAGATCCATCCGTTGTCGGCGGCGACGATGACTGCGGATGGAGTAAAGGTTCCGCTGGTGCTGGGGCCTTACGAGGCAAAGGTGATTGTGGTGGGACCGCTGTCCAAGAAGGGGGTTGCCGCGGCGGAGCCTTCGTTTGCTAAGGGCGAGACGTTTGCGGCGCTGGACGGCGACTGGAATCTGGACCTGAAGGGGAAGCAGCTGACCACGTCTCTGAAGCCGTGGGAGGAACTGGGGACGACCGGGTTCGCAGGGCCGGCGACGTATAGCAGGCAGTTCATCGCAGCCAAGGCGCCCAAAGGGAAGCATGTGTATCTGGAGATCGCCGATGTGCATGACTATGCGAAGGTGACCCTCAACGGGAAGGAACTGGGCGCGTGTTCGTGGCAGCCGTATCGCTGGGACGCGACGGACGCCTTGAAGAAGGGGACGAACGATCTGAAGATCGAAGTGGACGCGACGGTTGCGGGACGAGGCGGGCCAGGCGGGCCGCCTCCGGCTGCGGCTACTGCGGCGGCTGCGGCTGGTGCTGCGGCTGGCGGGACTGCGGCTGGTGCTGCTGGGGCAGGCGCTCGGCGTAGACCGGCTGGAGCCGCTGGCGCTGGGGCTGCTGGAACTGCGGGAGCTGCTGGTGCGCCCGCTGCTGGAGCTCCGCCTGCCGGATATGGTGCCGCAGGAGGAGGACGTGGCGCTGCTGCTGCGCCGCCGACATCGGGCCTGTTTGGTTCCGTCAAGCTGGTGGCGTACTAAACGCAAACGGGCGGCAGACGATTCCACTTCACTCGATTCGAGTGAGGGGAGAAATCGTGTGTCGTCCGCCATCGAAATTCTGAACGAACGCCATCAACAGCAAAAGCAACTAGGATAGGAGTGGCTGCCGCGCATGGAGATGCGGCGGGCCGGGAGGGTGTGGCTTATGCGGAGTGAGGTTTTGGCGATCCAGGTGGAGGCGGCTGCGCGGGCGGCGGGGCTGGCCGTGGTTTCGAGCGAGACGGGCAATGAGGACGACGATAGCGGGACGACGAAGTTCCTGCTGGCGCTGGCTGGCGATGCGGCGCCGAAGGATGAGAAGACACAGTTGCTGGAGCTGAGCGAGCGGTTCGAGTTTGGGCGGCCCGATCTGAAGGACGGGGTTCGCGTGTATCTGGCGGAGGCGGCGAAGAGGCTGCGGAACCCGAGGCCGGAGTGCGCGCTAACGCTGCATGGGATTCCACTGAGCTTTGGGCGGTTTGGCTGGCCGTTCCACGAGTCGACCTCGGGAGCGGATACGTCGCTGGTGCATGGCGAGGTGAGGCTGGAGGATGGTGGCGAGAGCGTGTTGCATGCGAAGATTGCCGCGTCGATGACGGTGACGTTCCGCGATGTGGTTGCCGCGCCGGAGCAGCCGTTTGCCGAGGGATTTGTGTACAACGCGGTGCGCAAGACGATGGACCAGGGACAGTTGGAGATGGTGAAGAGCGGGAATCGGCAGCCGGTGCCGTTGACGACGCGGTTCTATAGCCCGAAGTACAAGACGTTCAGCTTCAACGATACGAGCGCGGCACAGAGAGAGGCGTTTCTGGCGGGGAAGGCTTTTTGGCTCTCAGGCGTGCTGGGGGGGGGAGAGCCGGTGTGGCTGCTGGACCCGCGGGACGCGCAGTATCTGAATACAACGGTGGAGGAGCTGCGGAGGGCGGTTGGTGCGCTGGCGGTGGAGGGGTTGGTGCAGGCGGCGGAGGATGCGGAGTATGGCTCGGCGACGGCGAAGCTGATGGAGCGGCGCGAGACGTATGAGACGGAGTTGGCGCGGACGCTGGCGGCAATTCGACCGGCGTTCAACGAGGAGATGCGGCACGGGTTGACGAATATGTGAGCGGCGATCTGTTTCTTCGGAATTAATATACAAACGATCAATATATAAACGGAATCAGCCGCCAGGTACGCCGCATGTAGTCGCTGTAGTCCGGGCCGAGGCCGCGCACGAGGGCTTGCTCCTCGATAGGGATTCGATACGCGTAGGCAGCCGCGAGGCAACAGACGGGCAAGAGCATCGCCAGCCAGTTGGTCATGGTCATTCCAAAGCCGACCTGGGCCAGCAACCCACCGAGATAGGAGGGGTGGCGAAGCCAGCGATAGGGCCCCTGTTCAACAATGCGATGGTCCCTGGCGATGGCTACGTCGGGGGTGAAGAATCGGCCAAGGATGCGAATCGAATACATGCGAAATACTATGCCGCCGAGCCAGACGGCAATTCCGAGGGCAAACACCGTCTTCCAGTGTGCTCCCACGAAGAGGCTGGGGACAGTGTCCGCAGCAATAAATCCGAGATAAATGCCAAAAAATACCGACCCGACCACAACGAACTTTGATCCCCGATCGGATTTCTGCGCGTCATTTTCGGGACGCCGTCTCGAAACAACGATCTCGGGAATGATCCAGAGCGCCCAGGTCGCGACCCAAACGCATGTCATGATCGGATGATGATGAAACACTTGTGGCGAACCCATATGGTTCCTTTCACCTGGAGTGCCGGCTGTTGAGGATGAATCGCATCATTTTACCGGATGCAAGTACGAGGAGGCGGCTGAAAAAGTTCGGCTCCCGGAAACAATTGACGATCAGATCGAACTGACCCACCACCGGCGTTTTGCACCGGCGCCTGAGTTGACGGTTTCAGCTATTGTGGAAGTTGCCGGTGTTGCGGCTTCGGAGGGACGTGGATGTTGCGACGGGTTTTGATCGCGGCGGTTGGGGTGGCATTCGCGTTGGGGGTGGGGCGGGTCTCGGCGCAGGATGTGGGCGCGGATTTGGAGGGGGCTACGAAGGCGGCGCGCGCGGCGGAGGGGCCGGTGGACGGGCTGGTGCGGCAGGACGCGGATACGGTGGCGCTGACGCTGGTGGGGAAGGCCGGGGCGAGCGGTGCGGAGCTATTGGTGCACGACTTTGACTTCAATGGCGAGCCGGTGGGGACGGACAAGGTGCATCTGCGGCAGATTGCGCCGGGAGTGGTGGAGATTACCAGCGTTGCGTGGGAGGTGGGCTACTGGCGCTTCGAGGTGCGGGACGCGGCGAGCTACTTCGGGCTGGGCGAGAGGTTCGATGCGCTGGACCACGCGCATACGGTGGTGAAAAACCTGTCGATGGACAACGCGGGTGTGAAGGGAAGTTCGAGCTATAAGCCGATTCCATTTTTCATGAGCACTACGGGGTATGGGCTTTGGGTGGATACGACCGGCGAGGCGACGTTCGATATGAACACGAGCGAGCGGGACGAGGTGGTCGTCGATGTTACGGCGGAGAAGTTGCGGATTGTGCTGTTTACGGGGCCGGAGTTTCCCGGGATTCTGGAGCGGTTTACTGCGCAGGCGGGGCGGGCGGTGGTGCCTCCAACCTGGGCGTTTGCGCCGTGGAAGGCGCGGGATTATCACCAGAACGCGGCGCAGGTGGCTGAGGATGTCGACCGCACGCGCGAACTGGGGCTGCCGGCGAGTGTGATTCTGATCGACTCGCCGTGGGCGACGACTTATAACGACTACAAATTTAATCCCAAGCAGTTCGACGACCCGGTTGCGATGGTGAAGCATATTCACGATGAGGGATTCAAGATGGTGCTGTGGCACACACCGTGGATCAATTCAAAGAGCGATCCGCCGAAGGAGGCAGGGTTCGAGGGGAAGATTGCGCCAATGGCAGAGAACTATGCGGAGGCGGCGGAGCAGGGCTTGTTTGTGAAGAACCGCGACGGCAGCCCTTATGTGGGGCGTTGGTGGAAGGGTGAGGGATCGCTCGTCGACTTCACGAATCCGAAGGCGAAGCAGTGGTGGCAAGATCAAGTCCGGCAGGCGATTGCGGCGGGAGCGGATGGCTTCAAGGATGATGATGCGGAGGGGAGCTTCCTGGGCGATGTGAAGTTTGCCGATGGGACGGACGCGCGGTTGATGCGGAACCGCTATGCCGTGCTTTATAACAACGCGATGGAGGAGCTGATCCAGAAAGATTTGAAGGGAAATGGAGTGCTGTTCGCGAGGAGTGCTACGGTGGGGGCGAATGGAATTGGATTCCTGTGGGGTGGAGACAATGAGGCGAGCTTTTCGCCGGGGAACGGACTGCCAACGGTGGTGACGGCGGGGCTGGGCGCGGGGATGAGCGGGATGCCGCTGTGGACGGCGGACCTGGGCGGGTATGAGGCGACGGCGACGACTCCCGATGCGCAGCTGCTGGAGCGATGGACGGAGTACGCGGCGTTCTCGCCGGTGATGGAAGTGATGTCGAGCGCGAACATCGGGCCATGGGACTTCGACAAGAACGGGCCTGCGGGCGGACACGAGGCGCTGGATGTTTATCGCAAGTACGCGGTGCTGAATATGAGTTTGTTTCCGTATCGCTATGCGGCGGCGCAGGAGGCGGCGAAGACGGGGATGCCGATGATGCGCGCGCTGGCGTTGCTGTATCAGGACGACGCGCGGGCGCGGGCGGCGAAGGATGAATATCTATTTGGGCCGGACTTTTTGGTTGCGCCTGTGATTGACGAAGGGACGCAGCGGGCGGTTTATCTGCCTGCGGGCGAGTGGGTGGACTACTGGACGGGTGCGGAGATTGCGGGAGGGAAGGTTGTGGTGGTGGAGGCGCCGTTGGATAGGATTCCGGTGTGGGCGAGGGCAGGCGCGGTGATCGCGAAGATTCCCGAGGACGTGATGACGCTGGTGCCGCAGAAGGAGAGCGGAAATGCGAAGGTGAAGTCGCTGGATGAGCGGCGAGTGTATGAGGTGATTGGGGGCGGGGCTGGTGAGACGAAGATTACGGACTTCGAGGGGCGGGTGATGGTGCGTGCGGCGAGGTCGCTGAAGATCAGCGGCGGTCCGGTGGCGCGTGTGATTGTGCGCTGGCGGTTTGGGACTGTGACGAACGCGAAGGTGAATGGGGTTGCGGTGCAGGTGCAGGCGGGAGCGGATGGGCCATCGGTGGAGTTCGACTACGCGGCGGAGAGTTTGGTGGAGTGGGAGTAGGGCTGTCAATTCGTGCAACACTTCCCGCTATTTATATTGAAATATCGCGTGGTCGAGCGTTTGATTGATTTTGACCCATGAATATCTAATTGTGTGGAGTTTGAGATGAGAGCGGGCCCATTGCGAGCGATTCTGGTTGTGCTTTGCGCGGTAGTCTTCGGTGTTGGCATTCAGGGTTATTCGCAGAGCGCTACGCCGTCTCTGCCCGCTACGCCGCCCCAGCCCGCGGGGGCGACCAACGTGCCTGTGGCGAAGACGCCGGCTCCTTATGAGTCCGATCCGAAGTTTGTCGCAGCGATGACGGAGGGGAAGAAGTTGAGTGCGAAGGGGGACATGATCTTCGCGATCGACGCGTACAAGAAAGCAAACAAAATTTCCGGAGGAAAGTGCGCGGAGTGTCTGCGGCAGATGAACACTCATCCAGATGAAGATGGGCAGCTACAAGGATGCAGCAGGGACTGCGGCTGAGCTTACGGCGATTGCAGCGACTCCGGTGGAGAGGTCGAATGCGGAGGCGTTGCGCGGGCAGGCGCTTTATGCGCAGGGCGGCGACAAGCCCAAGCCCGCGCAACTGGAGGAGACGGACGAGGTACTGAAGGCGGCGATTGCGGACGATCCGAAGAACATTGTGGCGCGGTACGTCGAAGGGATGGTGCTGGCTCGTCTGGGGCAGATAGATGCTGCGCGGCAGCAGTTTGAAGCTTGCCTGGCTGGGGTGTCGCCGAATGATCCGTCTTACATTCGCGCCAAGCGCTTTGCGGAGAATCCGGCGATTTCGTATGCGAAGCGGGCACCGCCGTTCACGGTGACGGCCCTGGATGGATCGAAGTTCACGTTGGATGCGATGGGTGGCCGAGTGGTGCTGATCGACTTCTGGGCGACGTGGTGCGGGCCATGCAACGAAGAGCTACCGCATATGAAGCGAATTGCGAAGGAGTTTGCCGGGCAGCCGCTGGTAATCATCAGCGTGAGTTGGGACGATGATGCGGCGAAGTGGAAGGACTTCCTTGCGAAGAATGGGATGACCTGGGTGCAGTATCGGGATGCGAACCATGAGTTGAGCAGGCGGTTTGAAGTGGATGCGATTCCGCACTACTTCACAATCGACAGCGACGGCGTACTGACGTCGGAGATGATGGGGTCGGGATCGGATGTGGAGGGCAAGTTGCGGAAGTTGGTGGCGAAGGCGAAGGCTGCGCAGACTGCTGCGGCATCGGTCTCGACGACGGCTTCAACGAGTGGCGTGACTGCGAACTAGGGGTTGTCTGTGCGATCTGTGGATGTGGATTGAATAGCGGACGGCTTGGCTTGCGAAGTTTACGAAGAGTGGCTATCGCTTTCATAACGAAGGGCGGCTTGCAATGCGGGGCGGTCGCGGGTAGGATGCAAGCTAGAAACCGGCCTGCAAAGCAGGTGCGGGGGACAACGCTGGTTGAACCAACATTGAAATAACAGGGGTCCTGCTCGTATATATGGCTCGGTGTGCTGTCCGCCAGTTCGGAACGCCTAAAGAGCCACGGCAGGGTTCCGCCGTCTTAGGACGGGTTCACCAGCACTTCTCCCCACGGCCCCGCGGGTCGGTTTTCTATTGCTTTGTGCCGTTGGCGTGGGACAAAGCACCGATAGCAGATTGCTCCTTGCAGATAGAGCGGGCCTTCAGCCCTCGAAGATTGGCTGGCCTCGTTCCTGGGGCTACGCCCCAGGCTGGTATAGAGCGCGCCTTTGGCGCTTCGCTTCAGGCTAGAGCATGACTTTGGCAGACTGATATCGAATGCGCCTTTGGCGCTTTTTTGTTGAGAGGGAAGGTTATTGGGCGATGCCGTCTAAGAACATGTTGCGCAAGGGAGGTCGGCGGCAATCGGTGCGGGCCGAGTACAGGGCCACGCGCGGCGTGGAGGCGGAGCCGGAGGTTGTGGTGCCGGTACTCGATCTCGATGAGGACACTGAGATCGAGGATGGGGTGCGGAGCTTTGTGGCTTCGACGGCGGCTGCGGGGATGCGGCTGGACGCTTACCTGGCGCAGGCGATACCGGAGATCAGCAGGGCCCGGGTACAGATGCTGATCGAGGCGGGACAGGTGCGGGTGGACGGCGCGGCGGCGAAGAGCAAGCAGAAGATGAGCGGCGGCGAGGCGATCGAGATCGAGGGCGAACCGCATCCGGCGCCGTTGCACGCTACTCCGGAAGACATTCCTCTGGACATTCTGTACGAGGACAAGTACCTGGCGGTGGTGAATAAGCCGGCGGGAATGATGGTTCATGCGGGGGCGGGAAGTACAGATGATGTGCGGAATCGCGGGACGCTGGTGAATGCGCTGCTGTTTCATATGGCGAAGCTGTCGGAAGCGGGCGGCGAGCTGCGGCCTGGGATCGTGCATCGGCTGGACAAGCAGACCAGCGGGGCGATTGTGGTGGCGAAGGACGACGTGACGCATCGCAAGCTGGGCGAGATGTTCTCTACGCGGCGCGTGGCGAAGACCTACATCGCGCTGTTGCATGGATCGCTCAAGCAGGACATGGTGACGGTGAACCTGCCCATTGCGCGGGACGTGGTGCGGCGGACGCGGATGACAACGCGGCGAGGGGACGGGCGCACTGCGGTGTCGCACTTCACAGTGGTGGAGCGGATGGCGACGCGCTACGGCGCATTCACGCTGGTGGAGGTGCGGATCGAGACGGGACGGACGCACCAGATCCGGGTTCATGCGCAGTCGCTGGGGCATCCTGTGGTGGGTGATACGCTGTACGGCGCTCCGCGCGTGATTCAGCCAGCAGTGCGGAAGGATGGAGTGCAGCGTCCAACAGAGGCGAGCGTTGGGCTGGAGCGGAACTTTCTTCATGCGGCGCATCTGGAGTTCGCTCATCCTCAGACGGGCAAGACGGTGGCGGTGGATGCACCGCTGCCTGCGGAGTTGGTGGAGTTTTTGGCGCTGCTGAGGACGGAGCGGGCTTGAGTTGGGTAGAATCATGCAAGTGAATCCATTGAAGAGAACAAACGAAATCGGCTGCTGTGTTGCGGGTTACAGGAAGCTTTTTCTGGTTGTGTGCGCGGGGATGGCCCTGATGGTTGCGGCCCCGCCGGCGCGGGGACAATCGGCGACGACGGCACCAGCGCCGTCGTCGGCTGCTCAGGATGCGGCGACTCCGACGCTCAAGGTGCAGGCCAACGAGGTGGACCTGGTCTTTACCGTGACGGACAAGAACGGGAGGTTCATCAACGGGCTGAACCAGTCGAGCTTTGGGCTGCTGGATGACGGACGGCCTCCGGAGGCGGTGCTGCACTTCTACTCGCAGACGAACCTGCCTTTGCGGGTTGGGATCCTGCTGGACACGAGCAGCTCGATCCGGCAGCGGTTCCAGTTCGAGCAGGACTCGGCGATCACGTTTCTGCTGCAGGTGCTGCACCGGAACGACCGCGCGTTCGTGGAGGGGTTCGACGTTCAGACGGACATGGAGCAGGGATTTTCCAACAACATCGACCTGCTGAGCCAGGGAATCCACAAGCTGCGGCCGGGCGGCGGGACGGCGATGTACGATGCGCTCTACTCGGCGTGCAAGGACCAGATGCTGACGCTGCGCGAGTCGAGCGTGGTGCGCAAGGCGATCGTTCTGGTGTCTGACGGCGACGACAACTACAGCCACGCGCTGGAGACGGACGCGATCAAGGAGTGCCAGCGGGCGGACACGATTGTGTACGCGATCAGCACCGATGTGAGCCCGAGCCGGGGCAAGGGCGACGACGTGCTGCGCCGGATCGCGGAGATGACCGGCGGGCAGGCCTTCTATCCGATCAAGAGCGAGGACGTGGCGCTGGGCTTCATCAGCATCCAGGAGGAGCTGCGCAGCCAGTACCTGCTGGAGTACCGGCCGGCGAACTTCAAGCAGGATGGATCGTTCCGCACGATCTATCTGCACGCGCTCGACTCGAAGTACCACGTGCGGGCGCATACGGGCTACTTCGCGCCCAAAGCGGCGGAGTAGGTTGCAGGCTATTAACTATCTGGTTATCCCCCCTCCCCCCCTCCCCCCAGGGGTATATTTGGACGTAA
>Ga0302195_10002668_pt1 | contig 14079 bp, 10 predicted proteins | sample II_Bog_N1_2_FD_198778 | JGI IMG/M metagenome (GOLD analysis project Ga0302195, IMG submission 198778) | Peat permafrost microbial communities from Stordalen Mire near Abisko, Sweden - II_Bog_N1_2 | ecosystem: Environmental > Terrestrial > Soil > Wetlands > Peat | place: Sweden: Abisko...
TCCCAGAGCGAGCTGCCGCTTGGGGCGCGGGGGCCGCCGCTGCAGCCCAGCCTGCTGTGAACGGGAGGATAAGTCCCGATTTCATTGACCGGTGAGCGAGCCGGTAGGGGCCCGCTTGTCCTAAGCTCCAGCGAAGGCCGGAGTGGGCGCCATGCGGGCGGCGCGGCTCGCTGGCTTGGTGGCCCGGCAACGGCCGAGGGCTCTGCGCAGAAGCCTACTGGCGGCCCAAATAGCCCAAGCAAGCCACGCGGCCCCTAAGCTTGGACGCAACATAAGGCTGGTTACGCGCAACAGGTGGTGGGCAGCCTTGAACCGGACGGGCGTTTGAAATTCCTATCCGCCCCGCCCAGTCCCCTGAAGTCCCCCTAGCGAAGTGCTTCGAAACCCGGATGTGCCGCCGCCTGTCTATCAAACGTTACAGTCTTGGAACATCCCGCATCGTACCCCAGTTCGACAATCACGGCGTCACTAAAATCGGCTTTCGATTCGCGGTACGCCTTAAGCGCTCGCCACACAACGTCAGCGCGTTCCATCATCAGCTGAGGCGCCGTCAGCAGCCCCTCGACAATGTCGGCGACGGACGTTCGGCTCGCACCGTAGATTGAGGACATCACCCAAACCACTTCGGCGAGCGTCACAGTCGAGATGAAACCGCGCTCCTCGGCCGACAGAGATCCTTCAATCAACCGAGTCGCAATCGCGGCTTGACGCGCATCGTCTTGGGCGAGGTAGCGGACGATGACATTCGTATCAAGGCCGATCAACGCATGCGGCCCATTCGGGAAATACTGCGATTCATGTCCTCAATGCTAACGGCGCGTCGTGGCTTCGGTAAAATCCCCTTGAGGGATCGAATGTCCCGGGTCGCAGGCTTAACGAGAAAGCCCGCCTTCGTTTCGATAAACTCCACTCGGTGCCCGGCCTCGAGCTTCAGCTTTGTTCGAACCGATTTCGGAATCGTGATTTGTCCCTTACTGGTAATCGTTGCGGTAGCCATGCTGCCTCCACTGGAACAGTACTGCAGGAACGGTATCTTACCTCCAGTAAGGAATTATCGCACGAGAATCGACCGGAGATCAGTGTGAGAAATGCATGGTAGATTATTGATTTATAGAAAGATTCGATCATTGGCGATACCCCGGATCGCAGCGTCTTGAGCCATCCACCGCTATGACCGGATTTGCGTGAATCTTCCCCACTGGCCTTGGAGCCTGATCCGATTCATTAGTTAGACCGTGACAGGAACACGGCCCTCCGGAAACGGCGCTTAGGAAATGATCCTGCAGCATCCGAGATTCGAGGGGTAAGGAAAGTCACGTCGAGGAACCAACTCGTAAGGCATCTTGGCAAGAGATTTTTAGCTTCCACGAGTCGAGATTTACGACTCCCCTAGTAAGGTGACCTGCTGGCTACCGGATGCCGATCGCAGGAGCGGGTCGGTTCCTGAGCCGGTCACGCTGGGTGCCTGATCGAATCTTCCGTTTGCCAATCGAAAGTGTAGACTGTCGCCGACGATGGGTCGCAGGAGACCGGATCTCTCGGTAAATGCACGATGGCCGACGAGCGTCATGAATGGTTCCTGAATCAGATTTTCCGCCATCGCGCGGGCCTCCACCGTTACCTTCGGAAATTCACATCCGGCGCGGAAGACATCGAGGACCTGGTCCAGGAGACCTACCTGCGGGTCTACGCCCTGCCGGACTACCACGCGGTCGAGTCGCCCAAGGCGTTGTTGTTTAGGATTGCACATAACCTGGCAGTGGAGCGTGCAAGGCGCGAGAAAGCTCGGGCCACCGACAGCGTAGCGGATATTGATCTGCTAGACGTCTCTACTACAGAGGCTCCTGCAGACCAGCAGATCGACGCCCGCCGTCGCTTTGAATCATTTTGCGCAGCCGTTGATCTGCTGCCACCGGTCTGCCGGCGCGTATTCGTGCTCCGCAAGGTCTACCGGCTCAGTCATACGGAGATTGCCGCCGTTTTGGGTGTGGCTGAAAGTACGATCGAGAAACATGTGGCCAAAGGTTTGTTACGGTGCCGGGACTATTTGCGAGAGACGGGCGTGCTGAATGTCGTGGAGCCAACGGAGGCGCCCCGGCGATCGGGATCGGCAGGCCGCGTCAGTGGCGGAGACGGTGAATGAGTGAGATCGTGAAATTGAGAACCCGCGCCGAGATCGACGAGGAGGCGGCGATATGGGTCTGGCGCATGGAATCGGCGGAAAAGACGGCGAGCGACCAGCAGGCCTTCGATGCGTGGCTGCGCCAAGATTCGCGCCACCGTCGTGCATTAGAAGAACTATCCCAGGTTTGGGAGTCACTCGACGGGCTGGCGGAGGCCAAGCGCGACGAGAGAATCGCGACATTTACCAACGCCGCAAATGCTCCGGTGCCGCGCGCTCGTCACCCGTGGTGGTACGCGGCTGCCGCGATGCTCGCATTGGCGGTGATCGGTGCCGTCTGGTTGCACAACGATAGCGAAATCCAGACATTGGCAACTGCGGTCGGTCAGCAACGTAATGTTACGTTGGCGGATGGCTCCCTCATCGCGCTCAACACGAATACGATCGTGGAGACGAATCTGAGCCGCAGCGAGCGGAATATCTATCTGCGCAAGGGCGAGGCCCATTTCCAAGTCGCTCACGATCGCTCGAGGCCCTTTTTGGTGCGGGCGGGCGATGCAATCGTTCGGGCGGTCGGCACCCAATTCGAAGTTCGCGTGCGCGCTGATCAACACGTGGATGTCGTCGTCAATGAAGGCCGAGTCGAAGTTCAAGCGAATACGCCATCACCAGCTGCGTTGGTGAAGTCCGCCACCCGAGTCCGTACCACGGCCGCAACGATGGTCCGCGGCGTCAACGCCGGGCAACAATTGTCGACCTCCAACGCCAATTTCCTGGTCGTACCCGTCAGCCCCGAGCAATTGTCGAGCGAGTTGGCATGGCGGGAAGGGGCGATCGTATTTGACGGCGAACCGCTGTCTGAGGCGATCAGCGAAATCGAGCGCTATACAGATGCGCGGATCGTCATCAGCGACCCAGCGATTGCCGCGCTGCGAGTCGGAGGGCGCTTTCGAACCGACGATGTACAAGGGATCCTCCAGGGTTTGGCAGCGGCACTGCCGGTTACGATCCGCCGTGCATCGGACGGGTTGGTGTACGTGGATCGTCGCTGATCCGCTCGCGCGACCGCGACCCAACTGACGCCGTACTTCCCCGCCCTGCCTCCGACTCATTTTGTTTGAACAGGTGGTGGTGGTTTTTCCGCCGCCAACCGTCTCCTCATGAGAATGCCCTTACCGCTTTGACGATTTATAACGGCGGACGGGTGCAAATGGGGGAGCGATGCGCAATGTCCGATTCAGGCAACAAGCCGCCGTCATGATATGGACGGCGCTCCGCGCATGCGCGCAGTGCCATCGTTGTGCACGTCTGTGGCCACGCATTTTCCTGCTGGTTCGTTGCCTGGCGCTGGCCATGGTGGCCGCGCCGACCTACGCCGACGGGACCGCGCTGCGGCATTTCGACATCCAGACCCAAACCGCGGCGCGTGCCCTGACCGAGTTTGCGCGCCAAGCGGACGTCACGCTGGTGTTCTCCTCGGCGCTGGTCGCCAATCATCGAACTTTGGCGATCCGTGGCGACTTCACCGTTCTCGATGCGCTCAAGCAACTGCTGGGGGGCAGCGGCTTGTCCTTCAAACAAGTGAGCGATAAGACGATTGCGATTGATGCGGCGAATAAGGCCGGAGCCGCAAGTGATCCGCCAACGGACGGATCCGGCGCGGCCGCGGATTCGGCGAGTACTGAAAGTCAGAACAAGGGGGATAACGAAATGACTCATAAAGGAATCTTGACGCGCCTAGCGGCGCTGTTTGCGGTCGGTGGGGCGGTCCTCAGCGGCGGCCATGCGAATGGCCAGGCGACACCCGGATCAGCGGCTGCCGACCAGCCGGCAACGGTGGATGCCAGCGCCGCCAATACCAGTACGCTCGATGAGATCGTGGTCACGGGCGCAGCGCAGTCGAAGGGCCTGAAGAAGCTCGACGCCAGCTTCTCGATCACGACCGCGAGTCTCGAGGAGATTCGCGACGTCAATCCGTCGAGCGCGGCGGATCTCCTTAAGATCGTGCCCGGTATCTGGGCCGAGTCGAGCGGCGGTGAAGCCGGCTCGAATATCGAGTTGTCCGGCTTTCCGGGCGGCGGCGATGCCCCTTACATCACCTACCAGTTGAACGGCTCGCCGATCTACCCGGTGCCGACCCTGTCCTTCATGGACAACTCGTCGCAGTTTCGTCTGGACGAGAGCGTCGAGCGCACCGAGGTGTTGCAAGGCGGCCCGGGCGTCGTGTTGTCGAACGGCCAAATGGGCGCCACTGCCAACTTCATCCTGCGCCAAGGTACGGCGACGCCGCACGGTGACATCGGCATCACCTGGGGCGATGAAGGCATGTACCGCTTGGATGCCTTTTACGGCGGACCACTGGCGCAGGATTGGTACATGAGCATCGGTGGTTTCTATCGCTACTCCAGCGGCATTCGGGACTCCCAGTTTCCCGCCGATGACGGTGGCCAGCTCACCGCCACCCTGACGCACACCCTGGACAACGGCACGATCATGTTCTTCGCCCGCGAGCTCAACGACAAGAATCTGTTCATCACGGACATTCCGGTCACCGTCACGGGCACCGGCAACAGCCAAAGCATCTCGGCATTTCCCGGATTCAATCCCAATACCGGCACGTTCGCTGGCAGTGGCGTGCGCGGCATTTCGGTACAGGAAACCCCCACCGGAGCGCCTGTGACCGCGGACCTTGCCAATGGTCGCGGCGCCGATCTGCATGTGTTCGGCAACGACCTCGATGTGCAGATCAACGACGGGATCTCCTTGAGCAACAAGCTTATGTATTCGGCTGGAGAGATGGATTGTTACTGTCTGTTCAACAACACCAATCCGCAGACTCTGAGCTCGTACATCGCCGGCGCCATCACGTCGGCCAATAGCAACACCGCCATCACCGGGCCCTACGGAATGGCGAGCACCGGCGCTGCGACCCTGGTAAGCACGGGCACTGCCGTCAATCCGAATGCGTACGTGGCGACGATGGGATTCTGGATCGTGCAGAAGCAGATTCAGTCCTTCACCGACGACCTGCGCTTCACCTTCGATGTGGTGCCCGGCAACAAGCTCACCGTCGGGGGCTATCTCGCCGCCTATAAGTCGGATGACCATTGGTGGCTCGGCAATAACGAGCTTATCACCGCAACGCCGAATGCGCAGCTGGTCGACCTCACGCTCAACAACGGCGTCAACGTCACCAATCCCGCCGGCCAGATCGGCGCGTCCTTCTTCACGCTCATCGAGAATTGGACCGGGTTAAATACGGCGCTGTTCCTCTCCGATCAGTGGCGAATCAATCAGTGGCTGTTCGATGCGGGCTATCGCATCGAGGAGCAGCGCGACCACGGCACCATCGAGAACGATTCGTCCGTGAATCTCGACAACGATCCGCGAAATCTCTACAACAAGCGGGTGAGCGTCCCCAACGGCACCTTCAATCAGGGCGTGAGCTGCGATACCTCCGGTACCAACGAGTGCACCGAATTCCGGCACACCCGGGGCTCCTGGAGCGTCGGCGCAAATTACGAGATCACGCCGCACATGGCGGCGTACGCGCGCATCAACCAGGGCGTTCACTTTCCCGGCTTCGATGATCTGCGCAGCGGTCAGCCGCAAATCCAGAGCATTAAGAATTTCGAACTCGGCTACCGGGTACAGACCGAAACGTTCTACGGCGTCATCGACGGTTCGCGCAAGATTTTCAGCGGCGTCCCATTCCAGCAGTTCACCAGCGGAGGCCAATCAATCACCGCCGTGTACGGTGCCGAGTCCTGGGTGGCGAATGTCGAGGCGCGATGGGAACCCATACGGCACTTGAGCTTCGACCTGAGCGGCGACTGGCAGCGTGCCCTCTATGACCACAACCCGGCATTCGATGGCCTGATCCTGCAGCGTCAGCCGCGGCTGCAGTTCCGTTTCACGCCGGGCTACGAGGTGCCGATGGAGTGGGGCTCACTGCGCTTCTTCACTACGTACACCCATGTGGGCCTGCGCTACTCGGATCCGACCAACCAGCAGGTCCTGCCGTCCTACTACACGTTGGATGCAGGGATCGTCTCCAATCTCGGGGACCACTTTGAGGTGCGTCTGCAGGGCAGCAATCTTACCAATCAGATTGGTTTGACCGAGGGCAATGCCCGTGTGGCGATCGGCTCGGGGAGCGGTATAACCAACAACTTCGAGATGGCGCGGCCCATCTTCGGCCGGGAGCTCAACGTGCAGCTGCGCTATAAATTCTGAGGCCGCTGCGGGCGGTGGGTGACCGGACGTTCCGGTCATCCGCCGCCGGCAAGACCCACACGGCTTTGGATCCGAGCGCTCCGCCCTTGCGGCCCCTGATGTCCAGCAGCCTTTTGTTGGCGTTATCGGCGTTCATTTTTAGCAGCGTGACCCCTAGGGTGGTGGCGCATGGCGCGGACGAGAGCTTCATCTTGACCGCGACCGACAGCAGCTTCTCCCGCTACGTTCCGACCTACCTGGCCAACGGATTCTGGTCGGCCGATAGCTCGCTCCTCGGCACGAGCGCCACGGCGTCGCACATGACGGGGCTGATGGATTACCACAGCGAGGATGTTTCGCGGCCGGCAGCCCTTCCCAGTTGGAATGAAATTGATTATTTCGACGGCGCGGCGTGGCTCAACGCCAGTACCGTCGCCGCTTCAACCCACACGTATTACCGGCAAACGCTCGATATGCACGATGGAGTGCTCAACACTCGTTACCGATGGCACAGTCCCGCCCGTGCAACGGACGTGTCGGTCACTAGTTTTGTGAGCCAGAGCGCACCTCATCTAGCGGTGGTCAGCCTGATGCTGCAGCCAAAGTTTAGCGGTCGCGTGCGTGTGCGGTTCACGCTGCACCCGCCGCCGGTGCCGCAGCGCTTGCCGCTCGCACAGATGAGCGCCGAGCAATTCAGCGCAGTGGCCGCACAGGCCAACCTACCCGACCTTGTTGCGGGCGGCAACCGCACGCCAATCTGGTATCCCGGCTCGGTTCAAATCATCGGTTTTGGCAGCGATGCCACGTCCGACACCATGTGGATCGAAGGCAACGCGGAGGGTGGTCGGCGAGTGGCCTTGGCTGCGGCCATTGAAACACCGCCGAATCTAGCCGTGATCGATCATACGACGGAGGCGGCCGCCAGCGGGGTCAGCCTCGATCTTGAACTCAGTCTACAGCGCAATCATCGGTATCGATTCACCAAGTTCGTCGCTGCATCCGCCGACGGTTGGGGCGGCCGCGCGACTGATGACGTGGCGGCGGCGATCGTGGCCCGCGGCACTGGACTCACGTCGTTGCGCAATGCCCATAGCAGTGCATGGCATCAACTCTGGCGCAGTGATATTCAGGTGGGTGGCGACCTGCCATTGCAGCGAACCATCCATTCGGATTTGTTCTATCTTCTCGAGAACTCCACGCTCGATACCAGCTGGCCCGCGACGGCCTGCGGCTTCAGCGCCAATTATTTCGGTCATGTGTTCTGGGACAACGATTTCTGGGTCTTTCCAACGCTATTAATGATGCATCCGGCGCGCGCCAAGTCGCTTGTCGCGTTTCGGCAGCGTACCCTGCCGCAGGCGCAGGCGCAAGCGCGGGCGACGGCGCACGCGTACACCGGTGCCATGTATCCCTGGGAGGCGGATCCGTGGAGCGGGGAGGATGTGACCCCGTCATTTGCCATCGGCAATGCCGATCGCGAAATTCACGTGAATGGCGCCGTGGCCTTGGCCCAGTGGCGCTACTATCTTGCGACCCAGGATCTGCGGTGGCTACGAGAGAAGGGGTTTCCTGTGCTGCAGGCGGTCGCCGAGTTTTGGAGCAGTCGAGTCTCGTTCAATGCCGCCAAGCAGCGATTCGAGCTATTGCACGTGACCTCTCCGGAAGAGGACTACGGCGATGTGGACAACGAGATCTATACCAATGTGGTCGCGCATCAGAGTCTGACGGCGGCAATCGACGCGGCGCGCGTCCTCGGGATTCCACCCAATGATCGGTGGGCGTTGGTAGCCGGTGGGCTCTACCTGCCAACGGTCGGTGACCAGGGCGCGTATTATGATTTTGATCCGACCACGGCGCATGACAAGACGGGGTCCTGGATGGCGACCTCCGTACCGCTGCTCAGCATTCCGTCGCTGAATTTCACCGCCGATGCGCCGACGCTGCAAGGACTGTACGCGCATTCGGTGACGGCAATTGACCGAGTTCGCAAACACGCCAACCAGATGATTCTGATCATGCTGGCGATTCAAGCCGCCGACATCGGCAAGAGCGCCGCATTCAGCGACTTCATCGGCGCCGCGGTCAGCGGTCAGGATCCCTTTCTCAAGCCGCCCTTCAACGTGCGCAGCGAGACGCCGCAGAATAATTCCAACTACTTACTGGCAACCTCGGGCGGATTTATTCAAGCCTTTCTTTTTGGGCTGACGGGCCTGCGCATCGAAGAGCGGGGCTTGGTGCAGGCATTCCCCCCCACGCTGCCGACGAACCTGAAGTATCTTAGATTGGTGAATATTGCATTTCGCGGCCAGATGATTGACGTGTCGATTACGCGGTTGCCATCGGGACGGGTCGTCCGGCAAATGACCGTTAAGACTCGCTACCATTCCTAAGGGGATCGACAATATGTCACTGAACATCGCTGCGGCCTCATCGACGGATCCCGTGCCGACTGAAGCGGCCGGCGGGTCTCCGACGGATGCCCCGGATTTACGGCTGTTTGTATTCGTGCTGTTCTTTATTTTTGGCGGCATCACCAGTCTGAACGATGTGGTCATCCCGAAACTCAAGGGTTTGTTCACCCTGTCGTATGGCGAAGTGATGTTGGTGCAATCGGCTTTTTTTGCCGCTTATTTTGTGCTGTCCATGCCGGCGGCGGCGATTGTGCGACGTGTTGGGTATATGCGTACGGCGGTCATTGGTCTGTTGATGATGACCGCCGGTTGTCTGCTCTTCGTTCCGGCATCCTTGTCCGGGAGGTTTATCACCTTTCTGGCGGCCCTGTTCGTGCTCGCTGCCGGTATTACCGTCGTTCAGGTGGTAGCGAATCCATTGATTTCGATGCTCGGCCCGGCGGCAACTGCGCACAGCCGGCTGACGTTTGCGCAAGCCTTCAACTCGCTGGGCACGACGATTTTTCCCTACGTGGGGTCGATTCTAATTCTCGGGTCCTTGGCCAAAGTGGACCCGACTCAGCTAGTAGGCCCGGCCCTCGATGCGTTTCGGACCCAGGAGACGCACGTCGTGGTTCGCACTTATATGGGGCTGGCGAGCGTGCTGGTGTTGGTGGCGGTGCTCGTCTGGCTGCGCCGCAATCGGTTGGTGGAAGCAATCGTGGAGGATATCTCGATCCGTCATCCGCTCGACCTCTTGCGACAGCGCCGTTTCGGCTTTGGAGCGCTGTGCATTTTCCTCTACGTTGGGGCCGAGGTGGCCATTGGGTCGCTCATGGTCAATTATCTAATGCAAGCCAACGCGTTGGGACTCGCGCAGCAGGCCGCGGGTAAACATGTACCGTTCTATTGGGGTGGTGCCATGGTGGGGCGCTTTATAGGCGCGTACTTGTTGCGCGTGTTCTCGCCCGGTAAGGTGCTCGCGTGCGCCGCCGGCGCGGTGATTGCGCTGCTGTCGATTTCGGCCACCACCGTGGGCGCCGTTTCGGGCTGGTCGTTGCTGGCGATCGGGCTGTTCAATTCCATCATGTTCCCGACGATTTTTTCCCTCGCGTGCGAGGGGTTGGGCCCCAGAGCCGCCGAGGGCTCAGGGATCGTCTGTGTGGCAATTGTAGGCGGCGCGGTCGTCCCGCTGTTGACGGGCCACGCGGCGGATTGGGCGGGGTTGAAAGCGGCACTCCTGGTTCCGGCAATCTGCTACGCCGGTATCTTGAGCTTTGGACTGTACGCGCGACGTCCCATATGGCAAACCGCGACCGATCGGACAGCATGAGAACCGGGCCCATGCGAATCATCCATCAGGCCACGCGATGCCGCCCGCCGCTCGACGCGATGCGGATGCGTCGCGACGGATTGGGCCTGGCGCTGTGGCTGGTCTTGCTTCCGGTCACCGTACCGCATGCGCGAGCACCGGAAGCAGCGTCCCAAGAGTCGCCGCAGCAACTATTCAAGGATCTATTTATTGCGGTCCAAACCACGCCGATCTTCGCCGATGGAAAAGCGTTCCCGGTCGCGGTACCGAAGGAGCCTCCGGAAGACATCCTGGCGCAGTACCACGCGTCACGCCCGGACTCGCCGCAATCTCTCGCGGGTTTCGTCGAGGCGCATTTTGCGCTGCCCGTTCAGGCCACCGCAGTTGCCTCGCCCCCAAATCAAGTGTCCATCGTGGCGCACATTGACGGTTTGTGGGATCAATTGACCCGCACGACGACCCGCGCAGCCCCGTTTGCCTCACTGCTGCCGATGCCACAGCCCTACGTGGTTCCGGGCGGGCGATTCCGGGAGATCTACTATTGGGACTCCTACTTCACGATGCTGGGGTTGGATGAGAGCGGGCGCCACGACTTGGTCGCGGATATGGTCCGCGACTTCGCCTATCTCATCGACACCTACGGCCATGTGCCGAATGGGGCGCGCACCTATTACCTTAGTCGGTCGCAACCGCCGTTTTTCTTCGCGATGGTCGAGCTGCTGTCGCGCGACGATCCAGGCGCGGCCTTTGCGCGATACTTGCCGGAACTCAAACGGGAATACGAGTTTTGGATGCAGGGCGCGCGCGGCCTGCGTCGCGGCGGCGCGCATCGGCGCGTGATCGCGATGGCAGATGGATCGGTCCTGAATCGCTATTGGGATGATCGCGATACGCCGCGGGACGAGTCCTACCGTGAAGACACCGAGCTGGCGCGCACGAGCGGACGCGAGGCGCCGCAGCTGTTCCGCGACATCCGGGCGGCGGCGGAAAGCGGCTGGGACTTCAGTTCGCGCTGGTTCGCCGACGGACACACGCGCGCGACGATCGATACCACCGACATTGTGCCAATCGATTTGAACAGTCTCCTCTTTGGCTTGGAGAACGCGATCCACCTTGGCTGCCAACATCGCGCGGAGGCGGCGTGCGCACGGGAATTTGCTGCACGGGCGGCGGCGCGCCACGCGGCCATCGATCGGTATTTATGGGACGCGTCGAGCGGCGCCTATTTTGACTATCGCTGGACCCAGCCGGCGCGGGGGACCGAACTCTCGGCAGCGACGCTGTATCCTCTGTTCGTTGCATTGGCCTCGAAGTCGCAGGCCAACTCCGTAGCGCACGCGGTCGCCCGCGATTTACTCAAACCGGGCGGCATCGTCACAACCCCACTCGAGACCGGCCAGCAGTGGGATGCGCCCAACGGTTGGGCGCCCTTGCAATGGATCGCCATCGCCGGATTGCGTCGCTACGATAATGTCGCCCTCGCAGCAACGATCGCCTGTCGCTGGATGGCCAACGTCAATGAGGTCTACCGCCAGAGCGGCAAGCTCGTCGAGAAGTACGATGTGATCCGCGCCGGCCGCAATGGTGGCGGCGGCGAATACCCCACCCAGGATGGTTTTGGCTGGACCAACGGCGTGATGCGCAAGCTCATCGCGCTGTACCCGGGAGATGCTGCTTATTCCTCGCCCGATCAGTGTTCAAAGGGAGAGTAACCACTTCCTGGAGGTGCGCACCGCACAATGACGATATTCTCCGATGGAAAGATCGAACTCCGATGTTTTGTTGTGGCTCGGCGATGCGCGTCTACGCCAAGCGCCGAGGCTGGAAGGTAGTCCTCGAAGAGAGGGAAGTCGGTTTCGGAATTTCGTCCAGGGCGCAACCGAGCAGCAAGACGCTGGTTCTATTATTCGTTGTCTTGGTCTTGCTCATCAGCTGGAGTTACGAAGCTTTCATCATCTTTGGCGGCGGGGTAGCCCGCTTCGGGCTTGCTGGCCTTGTCATTCTCATGTGGATACCGGGATCACTCTCGATTCTTCTGCGTCTTGCCCTTGGTCTGGGATTTGGGGATGTCCGATTCATCGTCGGAAAGCCGAGATACTACGGCTACGCCTTGTTGATGCCGCTAACGCTGGCGCTGATCACCGGCCTGCTGTGCACCATTCTTGATGTTCGCAAGTTCGCTCTGATTGAGCCCCATGCAATGCGTGAAATGCTGCCGGTCGCCCTGTCGGTACTCGCGTTCGGTTTATTCGGAGCGCTCGGCGAGGAGTTGGGCTGGCGCGGATTCTTATTGCCAAAAATGATCGCTGGCGGTGTCCCGCATCCGTACCTTGCCAGCGGCATCGTTTGGGCGGTGTGGCATCTTCCAGTGATTGCGTTTGGTGGCTTCTATCAAACCAGCGACACGTTCCTGATGACGCTGGCCTTTGCCATGAGCATAATTGCCATGAATTTCGTTATCAGTGAGCTAAGGGTACGCTCCGGCTCTGTGTGGGTGGCCGCAGTGCTGCATGCCTCCCACAATTTCTTTTTCCAGCTCGCGGTCCCGGCATTCGTTCTTGCTCGACCGGGACCACGATCGAAGCTATGGGAGGTCTTGGGCGGGGATAGCGGCATTATTGTCGCGGTGCTCTATGCGATCACATTTCTTTTTCTATTCGGTCCATCGTTAACGACATCTAAAGGCTCTAACGGAGGGCGGTAGCCGCATTTAACCCCCATAGGCCTTTGGAAGGGAGACAGCTTCGCGCTTGATCTGTATCAGGCGTTGGGTTTGCTGCCCCGACGCCACATTTTTGGGCATCCGTTTGAATGTCGCGAATGGCTTGCACGGGTCGTCAGGCGCCCGATTCGCCTGGAACCACCGCGGTTAAGCGTTCGTAAATTTCCGAATCGTGAGCGGACCCCAGAAGGGCCGCGCATCGGCGGGCGCCCGCTATAGCCTCGACGATAATGGCCTGCCGGGTGTGGCGTCTGTTGGCTGCTTGAATATCGATTGGTCTTGCGCGCTACGCCTTGCACAGGCCGAGGGCGGCATGCGCGAGACTGTGATCGACGATCGCGTGCAAGGCGATGCCGTAGCCATTGACATCCTGAGCAGCGCCGCTGGTCGTGAACAGCAGGCTGGGTTGCAGCCCATGCAGCGGCATGATCCGGCCGTCGGTCAAGCCACGATGAAAGTCGCTCACGAAGTCCAGCACACTGGGCGCCACGCCCGCAACGATCGCGCCAGGACCCGCTGCGAGGCTCACATCCGAGCCCTTGCCGCCGTCGACGGCGAGGGTGAAATGATCGAGGTGTATCGGACGATCTCGCGCCACCTGATCGGCAAGGCCGGCCTCAGTCGTGCCACCGGCGCGACCGGCGCAGTCACACTGGTGCAGCGTTTCGGCTCGGCGCTGAATTTGGAATGTGCACTTCCATATGGTATTCCTGGACGGCGCGTATCAGACCGTCGGCGCCGCGGCGCCCGTGTTTCGTCCCGTGGCGGCTCCCGAGTCGAGCGATTTGCAGAAGTTGGTAGAGCAGATCGCCGGACGCATTGGACGCGCGCTGGAACGTCGCGGCCTGGTCGAGCGCGACCTCGAGAATGCCTGGCTCGCCGCAGATACGGAGGCCGGTCCGCTGGATGATCTGCTCGGCCACTCGATCACCTACCGTATCGCGGTGGGGCCAAGGGCAGGGCAGAAGCTCTTTACGCTGCAGACGGTTGCGCCTCGACTGCAGGGACCGGAAGGCGAGCCGAACGGTGCCGCCCGCGCGGGCGGGTTCTCCTTGCATGCCGGTGTGGACATTGCGCCGAATGAGCGTGAGAAGCTCGAACGACTGTGCCGCTATGTGAGCCGGCCGCCGGTGGCCAGCGAGCGCCTGGCGCTGACGGCATCGGGCCAGGTGCGCTACACGCTCAAGACGCCGTATCGGGATGGCACGACTCACATCGTGCTCGAGCCGCTGGATCTGATGGCGCGCCTCGCTGCGCTGGTGCCTAAGCCGCGGATGCACTTGACGAGGTATCACGGTGTATTCGCCCCGCACAGTCA
>Ga0302195_10002691_pt1 | contig 14003 bp, 10 predicted proteins | sample II_Bog_N1_2_FD_198778 | JGI IMG/M metagenome (GOLD analysis project Ga0302195, IMG submission 198778) | Peat permafrost microbial communities from Stordalen Mire near Abisko, Sweden - II_Bog_N1_2 | ecosystem: Environmental > Terrestrial > Soil > Wetlands > Peat | place: Sweden: Abisko...
CAGTCCTTTGGACTTTCTTTTTTTAAACAGAGCCGGGTTCAACGGGATGATCCGGTTCAATCGAAAAGGCGAATTCAACATTCCGTTTTGCAGAAAGCCGCAGCGTTTCGCCCAGGCCTACATCACAAAGATCGTCAATCAAGTCAGTTGCGTTGAAAAACTGTTAGACACCAGGAGTTTTGTATTTAAGTGCCAGGACTTCTCGCAAACAATCAAGGAAGCATCCTCTGCGGATTTAGTTTACTGCGATCCGCCCTATATTGATCGCCACGTCGATTACTACAACGGTTGGGATGAATCCCATGAGACCAGGCTATGCAAAGCTCTGTCAGATTTTGAAGGAAAGTTCATCCTGTCCACCTGGCACCACAACGATTACCGGAAGAACGGCTACATTGAAACGCTGTGGAGCAAATTCGATGTTCTGACCAGGGAGCATTTCTACCACGTCGGTGGCAAAGAGGAAAACAGGAATCCCGTGGTGGAAGCGGTGGTTGTGAATTTCCAGGTCCATCCTGCCGAAATGGCAGCGCCGAAATCCGAGCAATTGATGCTACTTGCGTCTTGAGTTGGGTTCCCGTTTTTTTGATGCCCTTCCCGCACCTGCCTGGCAAGATCAACCCCATCGAGCGGCTGGCACCGCTCGATGTTACGAGGCCCTGCTGCCCTCTTGTCCACGCGATCCACAGCCTCTTGACGTTTTCGTTAACAGGGCTGTTGAGGCGATTCAAAGGCGATCCGCGCGTCGCGCCCTTCCCCAAACGGGGTAACCTTGCATCAGGTAACGTAGCGTTCACTGAGGAGAATCGACGCATGTCCACGGAAACCCCAGGCCGCGCCCCGGCGCGGGTCTTGCTCGCAATGCTGCTGGCAACCGCGCTGGTCTTTGCCCAGCAAACCTGTGCCCAGCAGGCGGCGGCCGCCTCGCCCGCGCCTGCTGCAACAGCCCCATGGCAGCCGCGTTTTCATTTTTCTTCTCCGCCCAATTGGATCAACGACCCCAACGGCCCCATCCTGCTCAACGGCCAATACCACATCTTCTTCCAGTTCAACCCCCTCGGAGACCAGTGGGGCCACATGAGCTGGGGCCACGCCGTCTCGTCTGACCTGACCCACTGGAAGCAACTCCCCGTCGCGCTGGGCGAAGAGAATGGCACAGCGATCTTCAGCGGCTCCGTTGTTGAGGACCGCGACAACACAGCCGGCCTATGCGGCGCCGCCGGCAAGCCCACTCCCGGCTGCCTCGTCGCCATTTATACCGGAGCCTCGCAGGACAAGCAGAGCCAGAACATCGCCTTCAGCCTCGACAGCGGCGCGACCTGGACGAAATTCGCCTCAAATCCGGTTCTTGACCTGGGCCTCAAGGAGTTTCGCGACCCCAAAGTCTTCTGGCACGCAGCCTCTCAGGGCTGGGTCATGGTGATATCGCTCCCCGACCAGCACAAACTCCGCATCTACCGCTCAAAGAACCTGCGCCAGTGGGAGCTGGCCAGTGAATTCGGCCCTGCCGGCGCTGTCGGCGGCGTTTGGGAGTGCCCCGATCTCTTTGAACTTCCCGTCCTCGACGTCAAAGGACGCCGTGTGGAAAGCCGCTGGCTGCTCAGCGTAAACATTAACCCCGGCGGCCCAGCCAAAGGTTCGGCGGACCAATACTTCGTGGGCCAGTTCGACGGCTTTCGATTCGTCGATGACCATCCCGGTTCCGCTCCCCGCTGGGCCGACTGGGGCACGGACTTCTATGCCTCCACTTCCTTCGCCAACATTCCGCCGGATCAGGACCGCCTGTGGATTGCGTGGATGAGCAACTGGCAGTACGCAGCCAAGCTGCCTTCCCTGCCCGGGCGAGGCGAAATGACCGTCGCCCGCCGCCTTTACCTCCGTCAGCCGCCTCCGAATTCTGCGTCTACACCCTCGCAGGGCGCGCTCTTGCTGGTGCAGGAACCGATCCTGCCTGTTCCGGACCTCAAACCCTATACCGCCATGTTTGGCGCGCCTGCCTACCAGTCAATTGCCCAGGCCAATGCCCGCATCGCGTCTCAGAAGCAGTCTGGACGCGTCTACCGCCTGAGCTTCATCCTCGACCCCGGCGATGCCGAGGAAACCGGCGTCCGCTTGCGCCGCAGCAGCGCCAATCCCAACGACCCAGCCGCCGAAGAAACGGTGGTGGGCATCAATATCTTCGAGGGCCGCATTTTTGTCGATCGCACCCGCTCTGGAAAAACCGATTGGTCTCCCGATTTTCCGGCCCGCGTGTCAGCGCCACTCAAGCACCGGCAAGCCAATTCAATCCCCATGGAGATCGTGGTGGACGAGAATTCCATCGAGGTCTTCGCGGAAGACGGTGAAACCGTGCTGACCGATCTTATCTACCCCTCCCCAACCAGCAAGGGCCTCAGCTTTTACTCCACGGCGACTCCACCCGGGGCCGGTCCGGCCCTGGTTCGCAATATGGAGTTGGTCCCCCTCGATCAGCCTTCCGCTTCAAAATAGACCGTATGGGGAAGGAATTGACCGCTGTTGAAGCGTTTTCCGGGCGGGATGAGGATCTAGTTCTGATCCTGGTGTTTACGGTCTAAATGAACCGTTGTGCTATCCCACCCAGAGTTTTGTTAACACTTGAGTTAGGGCCTGTTCACACCACTGGCGCGGTGGCGCCGGGAGCCAATTTTTTCGAGTTCCAGAAGCGAGGAGTGACGCATACCGGGTGTCTGCTAACGACGATCGACGCAGAAATCGGGAAAATTGGCCCCGGCCCTTCGGGTTGCGGCGAAAAAGCAGCCATACTTCATTCCCGCCCTCGACTGTGGACCCGCCACAATCTTCGGGTTCGGCTTCGTCTGGCCGCTTTTTCGCTCGCAACGCCATCCACGCCAGTAGTGTGAACAGGCCCTAATCAGAATCAGCCGGCCGCCTGTTCCATTTGCTCGGTGTCCATGTCGAAGTTCGAGTAAACGTTCTGCGTGTCGTCCAGATCTTCCAGAACTTCAAGCAAACGCACCATCTGATTGGCTGTTCCGCCTTCAAGCTTAGTGTAAGTGGAGGCGACCATGGTGACCTCGTTCATCACCGTGGGAACGCCGGCGGCCTTCACGGCTGCAAGCACTGCGTCGTAGGACGCGGGGTCGGTCAGAATTTCCCAGGTGTCACCCTCGTCGTTGAGGTCTTCGCCGCCGTGTTCCAGAACTATGTCCATCAGTTGCTCTTCCGCGGCCGCGGATTTCTCGACGGCGATGATGCCCTTCTTCGAGAACATGAATCGTACCGAGCCGGACTCGCCCAGGTTGCCGCCGTTCTTCGAGAAGGCATGGCGGATTTCGCTGACGGCGCGGTTGCGGTTGTCGGTCATTACATCGACGATGACGGCGACACCGCCGGGACCGTAGCCCTCGAAGGTGATTTCTTCGTAGTTGACGCCTTCCAGCTCGCCGGTGCCGCGCAGGATGGCTCGCTTGATGTTCTCCTGAGGCATGTTCTCCGCTTTGGCAGCCAGGACGGCTGTGCGCAGCCGGGCATTGCTATCAGGGTTACCGCCGCCCTTGGCGGCGACAGCGATCTCTTTAAGCAGGCGGGTGAATATCTTGCCGCGCTTGGCATCGAGCGCGCCCTTCTTGTGCTTGATTGTGGCCCATTTTGAATGGCCGGACATGGGAACCTCAGCGATGAAAAGAAGATGCCGGCGCGGACCCGCGCCTGACCTAGTGAGTATATCACCGGCGGCGCTGCTACAGCCGCAGTCCATTGCAGGCGCCAAGGGCCATGGCATGAGCCAGGAAGGAGAGCATGGCTTGGATTTGTCCCGCCCCTAAAGCACCGGTGCTGCCGGCGATCCCCATTCTGCCTCGATAGCGCCCACGCCCAAGGGATTGAGCCTGCCTGAGCGCCAAGGATGCTCAGGTCGGAGAATGCCGGAATGAAAGGCCGTTTCAACCGGTACATGCATCGGTTAGAGTGGATCAAGGGACGATCGAGCATGAAGATCAGCGTAATCATTCCTGCCTGGAATGCGGAGCGGTACATTGCCAAGGCGATCGAGAGCTGCCTGCGCCAGACCTTTCCTCCCCACGAGATCGTCGTGGTCGACGATGCCTCAACCGACAGCACTGCCGAGGTAGCCGAATCGTTCCCGTCTCCCGTGCAGGTGATCCGCCTGGCAGAGAATATGGGAGTGTCGGTGGCGCGCAATCGAGGCGTTCAGGCTTCCACCGGCGATTGGCTGGCATTTCTCGACGCAGACGACTGGTTTCTCCCAGAGAAGCTGGATGCGCAGCGGCGCTGCGCTTTGGAGCACGAGCACGCAGTGCTGATCTACACGGGTTTTTTATCTTCCCTCGATGGCGTGGAATCTCCCGCCCGGTTTAACCCGCCCACAGTTTTGGAGCCGATGCTTCGCTACAATTGCGCCTTTCATGTCGGTACGGTAGCGCTTCGCCGCGATGCATTCGACGCAGTGGGAGGATTCGATTCTTCTCATAAAGGGACTGAGGATTGGGACCTATGGCTGCGGCTTGCCGCCCGCTATTCTGTGCAAGCGATCGCGGCCGTACCGGAACCACTCGCGGTATATCGGACGACCCCCGGCAGCCTGTCCTCCAACACGATGCGAATGTTCAAGGCGAAAGCGGGGATGATTGACGGGAGATGCCTTTACGGAACCACCTGTGTATCCAGGCGCCTTTGGCGCCGGCGAGTATCCGCGTTTCAGCATTACGATGTATCCATCGCGCTCCGCGCGGAGCGGTCGCCTCTTGACCTTCCGTTTATCCTCAAGAGTGTCGTCCTTTGGCCGTTTCCTTGGAGTGATATGCCCAAGAGGTACAAGATTGCGGCGTTTATGATTAAGCAGCATCTTCTTAAGTACTTGCCCATGTTGAGCCCTCAGACCTAAATGGCGCCGAATAGAGAAGGATTTGATTCTGTGGCAATGGAGAACCCTGGCATCAAGATCGGCGTGGTCATTCCGGCCTATAACGCTGCGCGCTTTTTGCCGCGCTGCCTTGAGTCGGTCTTCGCCCAAACGTTGAAGCCGGCAGAGGTCATCGTTGTCGATGATGGCTCAACCGACAACACGGCGGCGCTGGCAAGGGAACTCGGAGCGCGAGTCGTCAGCGAGGCGAATGCCGGGATATCCTGTGCCAGAAACAATGGTATCCGGAATGCTTTGAGCGAATGGATCGCGCTGCTCGATGCCGACGATATATGGGCGCCGTCGAAACTGGAGCGCCAGGCTGCCCGCATTCGGTCCGACACCGTGCTCGTGTATACCGGGGTCAGGCTCTTCGACGATAACGGAATTCGGAGCGAAGCGCGCGCAATCGACCCAGTGTCGGCGAGGAAGATGCTGCGTTTTTGCAATCCAATTGCGCAGTCGACTGTGCTCGTGAAACGAGAGGCGGTCCTCAGGGCTGGAGGTTTCAGGGAAGGTCTTAGGACCTGCGAGGATTGGGGGCTTTGGGTGCGCCTGATGCCCCTGGGACAATTTGAAGCGGTGCCTGATCCGCTCATGGATTACTATGTGCATTCGGCCAGCGTCAGCGCGAATCCGGAAGCGATGATGCTGGGGACCCGCCAGATTCTCGATAAGACGCTCGTCGCCGATCTACAGGGCTTCGATCGCTGGGCGTGGAGGCACCGGATTCTTGCAACTCAACTGGCGAGCGCCGGGCTGATTGCGCGGGACAACGGACTCAAGAGCGAGCTGGGCTATATGTTTCAGTCGCTGTGCATGTGGCCTTCTCCTTTTTGGGAGCCAAAGCGCTTTGCCATGTTTGGCGCGAGTGTTAGAAACAGGCTTCGCTGACCTGAGGAGAGAGGCTTGATCTTGTCGCTGATCAAAGGTGCATACAGGAAATGCCCGATGCCCCTTCGCCGTCGGATTTCAGGTTTTCAGAAGGGATGCGCGAGATTGATGGCGAGGCTGGTGGCAAGCGCGGGGTTCAAGCCTATTCGCGTTGGAAACATTCCGCCTGACTTGTCTTGCAAGCAGCCGGCGCCACAGCCCCAACCCAGCGCTGCGGCGATGGAATTCGCCGAAGCTTCTACTCACATTGGCGATTTTCCTGTGGACTGGTTCGAGCCTCGCGACCTGCTGACGCCCTGGCGCTTCGACTTCGCCGCCAAACACATCTACGCACGCCTCAGGGAAAATGGTGTCGATAGCGACTGGGGCCGGTTCGTCTACGCCTTCCACCTTTCGATTTGGAACGGATTCTTTGAAGATGCTCCGCGCAAGGTTTCCGAAGCCGACTTCTTGGAAGCGTTTCACCGGATCATCGACGCTACGCGTCAGGCGACCGGCAGGGGACTGCGCAGCCCTGTTCCGCTCGTCAGGAACGGCGCGCCGCTGGACGGTGCGCACCGCATTGTCGCGGCGCTTCTGTTGGATAAATCGGTAGCCTGCATAAAGACCGATGTGAATTCGGACCTGGTTGACTACGACCACCGATTCTTCGAGTCACGCGCAGCATTGGCGGGGTTCGCACAGGCGTCAGACATCTTCGATGCGATGGCGCTGGAGTTCTGTCGTCTTTTGCCGAATATCGCCATCGCGGTAAAATTTCCCGCGGCAAAAGGCCGCGATGACGAGGTAGACCGAATTCTCTCCGAGCATGCCGCCATTTTCTACAGAAAAGCAGTGACTTTCGAGAACGATGGCCCGGTTCATCTCATGCGGGTGCTTTACGAAGACGAACCGTGGCTCGGAACATACGAGACAGATTTCGATGGCGCGCGCAGGAAAGCGGGCTCGTGTTTTCATCGACGCCGTCCCGTCCAATTCTTTCTTCTGGCTTATGCCGATCAGGGCGAGTTGGTGCAAGCCAAGGCACGCGTCGAGGGTCTCTTCGGCAGATCGAACCAGTCCATGCACATCACCAATACGCGCGGCGAGGCTTTGCGCGTTGCGAAGCTGGCGTTCAGCAACTCCAGCATTCGTTTTGTCAACGCTCGTTCGCTGCAAGAGATGCCTGCTTTCTATCAGCTTCTCTCGGCATATAGGAATGCGTTGGCGTGCGTAGAAGATACAGACGATTTTTGCATCGACGGCAGCGCGGTAATGGCCGCCTACGGGATTCGCGATTGTGCCGAAATTGAATATATCTCCCACGGCGACCGGCAGCTGAATGCAGGCTCGGATGCGTTGATCGGTTATCACAAAGAATACGGAGAGCATTACCCTGGGAAGACACTCGATGACATTGTTTTCCACCATTGCAATCACTTTTATTTGAATGGCATGAAGTTCGTATCGCTCGGCAATGTGCGCGAGTGGAAGCGCGCGCGCGACGAACCTGAAGATCAGGTCGACGTAGCGTTTATCGATGCGTGGGCTGCCCGTCACCCGGAATCGGTGATCGACGCAAGCGCGCGCCTGACGACCCGGCACATCGGGAGTTCTTTGAGTTCAGCGCGCAAGAGGATGATCAGATCGATGAAGACGAGCACCTTGAATTCAGTGCGCAGGAAGATCATCAAATGGATAAAGGGAGCGCCCCCGACCCGGCGCTAAACGACGGGTCTCCCCTTTTGGATGGATTGCGTAAAGGCAGGATGCATGATGAACCGAGTAACAGACCGGGGAATCTGGATTGAGTCGGATGTTCCGTTGGCCGATACGGCTCAATGGTCGATTCCATTGCGGCTTGTGAAGGCCGTCGCCGCGGGAGAGGCTGCGGAATTGGGGGTCGTTTCGCCGCTTTTGGCGAGCAACCTGGAAACGATCCGCGATATCTATGCTGCATGGATCAACGGTCACAAAGTACCTCTAAGTTTTGAGCTGCTCTCCGGCGGTGCCGCTCCGTACAGCGGTGTGTCGCTGTTTTTTTCCGGCGGCGTTGATAGTTTCTATTCCCTCATCAAGCACCGGGACGAAGTCGATAATCTGGTGCTGGTTCACGGGTTTGACGTGCCACTGGCGGACACGAAAGCATTTGAACTGGCTGAAGCGCAGGCCCGCGAAGTTGCCACGCTTTTTGGCAAGCGCCTGATCTTGGTGCGTACCAATTTGCACTTTGAACAGCCTTCGATGCCATGCAATTGGGAAATGTACCATGGTGCGGCCCTTGCGGCCGTTGCCTATGCGCTCACGCCCAACCACCGCAAGGTGTACATCGCATCTTCCCACTCCTACACAGATTTGCCTTCGCTGGGCTCGCACCCGCTGCTCGACCCGCTCTGGTCCACGGAGGCGGTCAAGATCGTCCACGATGGCGTAGAGCTTCGCATCGATAAGTTGCGCGTGGTTGTTCAGTACCCCGAGGCATTGGCGCGGCTGCGAGTCTGTTGGGAGAACCCGGAGACCTACAATTGTGGCAAGTGCGAAAAGTGCATCAGGACCATGTTGGCCTTGCTCGCCTTGGGCATCGAGCACTGCCCCGCGTTCCCAGATACCCTCACGCCAGAGTTGGTGCGCCGGCTAGATCTCCATGAAACCTCCATGGGGACCTGGCGGAGATTTCTTCGCTCCGGTCTTCCGCCAGCCTTTCACGCAGCTGTTCAATCAGCGATCCACAGTTACGATGCCGGCTTGCCGCCGCGCATTGGCGAATGGAAACGCGAGGTCAAGCGGTGGCTCTATGCCGCGCGCAATGCGGGCAGGGCATTGATGTCGCCGATTGAGCGTTCCTGATGCGATCGGCGCATTGATTGCTGTCCGGTGGATGAGGAGCACACAAGTGTTTCGTTGGAAGGAAGTGATTCATGAACCGCGTAACTGACCGGGGAATCTGGATTGAGTCGGATGTTCCCTTGGCCGACACGCCCCAGTGGTCGATACCGTTGAGGTTGGTAAAGGCTGTGGCCGATGGAGAAACCGCAAATCTAGGTAGCGTCTCGCCGCTCCTGGCAAGTAATCTGCCGACAATCCGGGACATTTTCGCCGCTTGGATTGGTGGCCACCAGGTACCGCTGAACTTCGAACTGTCCTCCGATGTCACCACAGCAGCCAGTGGCGTGTCGCTGTTCTTTTCCGGCGGTGTTGATAGTTTCTATTCCCTTATCAAAAATCGGGACGAAGTTGACAATCTAGTCCTGATTCACGGCTTTGACGTGCCCCTGGCCGACACCAGGACCTTTGAATTGGCGGAAGCGCAGGCCCGTGAAGTTGCCAGGATCTTTGGCAAGCGGCTGATCGTGGTCAGGACCAATCTGCATTGGGAGCAGCCCAGCGTTCCGGGCGGTTGGGGAATGTATGGCGGTGCGGCCCTCGCGGCCGTCGCTTATGCGCTCACGCCCAACCACTGCAAGGTGTACATCGCATCTTCCCACTCCTACACCGATCTGCCTCCGTTGGGCTCGCACCCGCTGCTCGACCCGCTCTGGTCCACGCATCAGGTCGAGATCGTGAACACTGGTATAGAGACCCGCATCGATAAGTTGCGCGTGGTTGTTCAGTACCCCGAGGCATTGGCGCGGTTGCGGGTGTGCTGGGAAAACCTGGGGAACTACAACTGCGGCCTGTGCGAAAAGTGCATCAGGACCATGTTGGCCTTGCTCGCCCTAGGCATCGAGCACTGCCCCGCGTTCCCAGATACCCTCACGCCAGAGTTGGTGCGCCGGCAAGAGCTCCATGAAACCTCCATGGGGAGCTGGCGGAGCTTTCTTCGCTCCGATCTTCCGCCTGCCTTTCACGCCGCTGTGCAATCGGCCATCCATAGCTACGATGCCGAATTGCCGCCGCGCACCGGCAAATTGAAGCGGGGAATCAAACGATGGCTATACGCCGCTCGCAACGCCGGGACAAAGTTGATGTCGCCAGTCGATCGCTGATGGGTACACTTTGTGGCCCAGTTCCCCGAAATGTAGACTCTGATTACGCCGGCAACTCGCCGGATGGAGGTATTTCTTGAACCGCGTGACAGACCAGGGAATCTGGATTGAAGCCGATGTTCCATTGACTGGTACAACAGATTGGCCAGTGCCGCTGCGGCTGCTGCGTGCCGTCTCCGAAGGAGAGTTCGCAAGCCTGGGCCGCGTCTCGCCGCGCCTGGCAAGCAGCCTTGAGACGATCCGCGACATATATGTCGCTTGGACCGGCCTCAGCCAGATTCCGCTTTCTTTTGAAGTGTCTTCCGATGCCGTTGCCTCGAGCGGTGGCGTGTCGCTGTTCTTTTCGGGCGGGGTAGACAGTTACTACTCCCTCATCAAACATCGGGACGAGGTTGAGAATCTTATCTTGGTTCACGGTTTTGACGTACCCTCGGCAGATGCCAAGACATTTGCTCAGGCCGAAGCGCAAGCCAGCGAAGGGGCTCGTCTCTTTGGCAAGCGCTTGATTGTGGTAAGAACCAATATGCGTTGGGAGCGACCGAGTGACCCGCCATTGACGAATCTAAGCTGGGAGTGCCCCCATGTTCCCTGCGGCTGGATGATGATGCATGGCGCGGCGATGGCGGCCGTCGCACATGCGCTCTCACCCAACCACGGCAAGGTGTACATTGCATCTTCCCACTCGTACGCCGATCTGCATTCGTGGGGGTCGCACCCGCTGCTCGATCCGCTTTGGTCGAGTGACACGGTCCAGATTGTTCACGATAGCGGAGAAACCCGCATAGATAAACTGCGCGCGGTGAGTCAGTACTCCGATGCATTGGCGCGGGTACGTGTGTGCATTGAGAGCTTCGGCGACAAAAACTGTGGCGTGTGCGAAAAGTGCATCCGAACCATGCTCGGTTTGCGCGCCCTCGGCGTGGACCGCTGCTCCGCGTTTCCAGATACCTTAACGCCGCAACTCGCGCGGCAGCAAACACTCAACAGCGATAACGTCCTGCATTGGCGTGAGTTGCTTTCTGCCGGCCTTCCGCCTGCCTTTCACGCCGCTGTGCAATCGGCCATCCATAGCTACGATGCCGAATTACCGCCGCGCACCGGCAAATGGAAGCGCGAGGTAAAGCGGTGGCTATATGCCGCGCGCTATGCGGGCAAGGCATTGATGTCGCCGATCGATCATTATTGAGACCGCATTGCCCGGTCATTCGCGAGCAGGCAGAATCCGGGCGCTTTATCGTTCGCCTACAATAGGAAAGAAAGTAGACATGAGTATTGGGAATATGGACGTCGCCTGGCCACTTGAAGACCCTGCCGTGACGGAAACCGGAGTCTAGCTGTGACCAAGTGCATTGTCGTCGAGCCGGGAAGCTACGGTTGCCACAACATGGGCGACGTTGCCATGATGCAGGTCGCCGTCAGCCGCCTGAACGAGCTTTGGCCCGACGCGGAGATCGCGGTTGTGACTGGCTGCCCCGACCGGCTTTTGCGTTTCTGTCCTTCTGTAGCTCCACTCTCAAGCGAGGCACACAACGCCTGGTTGTCGGGCCGCTCGCTCCTCAGTGCGATTCACAATGGGCTTCCACCCGGTGTCTCGGACGTATTGCGGAGGCTGGAAAGGCTGCTTTGGTTGCGGTGTCCATCCGTGACGGATCTAGGGGTTTGCCTCAAGGCGAGAATGTTGCGCAGGCCGGTCCCTTCGCCCTCCAGCTTTCGCAAACGGCTGCTTGGAGCCAACCTGTTGGTCGTCAGTGGCGCCGGCATGATCAACGATGCATTTGCAGACTCAGCGATTCCGCTTCTCGATGAGTTGGATGCAGCCATGCGGGCAGGTATTCCCGTTGTTGCATTCGGACAGGGCATTGGCCCCATCGCGGATCCCGCACTGCTGGCACAGGCTCGGGCTGTGCTGCCCCGGCTTGAACTGATTGCCCTGCGGGAGCGCTACGCCGGCTTGCCGCTTCTGGAGTCTCTCGGCGTGCCCAGAGACCGAATTGTTTTCACCGGTGACGATGCCCTCGAATTGGCGTATGACCGCCGTCCTCCGTCGATTGGATCCCGGATCGGCGTCAACCTGCGCCTCGCCGGCTACGCCGGGACGAGCGACGGGATTTTCGGCATGCTTCGGGAGCCGCTGCGGAGCGCTGCCAAGGCGCTGAAATCAAGCCTGGTTTCTTTGCCCATATCGCTGCACGAAAGCGATTCCGATGTTGTGTCCATCGGCAAGTTGCTGGATATTGAGATGCCCGCCGCTCGCGCAAAGATCGAGAGCCCTGAGGACGTCGTTCGCCTGACCGGAGAATGCCGCGTTGTGGTAACGGGAAGTTATCATGCCGGAGTGTTCGCCTTGGCTCAGGGCATACCCATTGTGGCCCTGGTGCAGTCCGATTACTATGAGCAGAAGTTCACCGGTCTCCTGAACCAATTCCCCGAAGGTTGCCGCATACTCGACTTCAGGCGGCCCGTCCCTTCCAGCGAGATTCAGGAGGCAATCTGTGCCGCATGGGAATCCGCCGAACTGGTCAGAGACTCTCTGATTGAGGCCGCGGCCAGTCAAATCGAACTTGGCCGTCGCGCTTATCGCGCGGCGCACGGCCTGTGTCCACTTGTTGCTTGCGATATCGCATCGGCTGCCGAGGTTTCTTTGACAGGCCAATGAAGGGTACTCGATACTCTAGGCTGGCAGCTCAGATCGTAGCCATGGGGCGCGGGCGGCCAAAAAGCATTAAGGGCAAATCACTCTCAATGGAACTTCCTCGACACGCGGATATCTGGCTGTTGCCATGGCTGCAAGACCGAATGCGGAAAGCCGTGCGGCGCTCAAAACCGAAGCGCGTCTGGGTTGCCATTACCGATCATTTTGAACCCTTGGGCAAGGACGGCTCACTTGAAACCGCGCTGGGCCGGGTGGCGCAGTGGCGCGACAAGTGGCCCCGCATTGCCGATATCGCCCCCAGAGACGCATCAGGACAGCGCCCGCAGTACAGCTTCTTCTACCCGCAGGAGGAGTACCGGCGCGAACTGCTCGACGGTATTGCGGAGATTGTTCGGCTCGGCGTCGGCGATGTGGAAGTGCATCTCCATCACGACAACGAGCAGCGCGAGTCCTTCATTCAAAAAATCACAGAGTTTTGCCGGCGCCTGACGGACGACCACGGTTTGCTTCGCCAGCAGGACGGACGCACCGTCTTCGGTTTCATCCATGGCAACTGGGCGCTCGACAACTCGCGCCCGGACGGCAAGTGGTGCGGCCTCAACGGCGAAATCGCCTTGCTGCGCGATCTAGGCTGCTACGCCGACTTCACCATGCCGTCTCTGCCCTCGGCGACTCAGGGGCGCGTAGTGAACCAGATCTACTGGTGTACGAATAATGCCGACAATCGCCCGAAGTCCTTCGATCGGGGAATCGAAGCCACGGTTGGCGGGGGCAGACAGGGCGACCTGCTCATGATCACGGGACCGTTGGGCTTGCGCTTCGGCGGACGGCTGCTTCCGCGCCTGGAAACCGGAGAGATCGCCGGATACGACCTTCCGACGCCTTCGAGGGTTCGCCAATGGTTCGACCTTGCGCCCACCATTGGCGACGACCTTTTTCTGAAGCTCTATACCCATGGTGCGCCGGAGAGGAATCTTGAACCGCTGCTCGATATCGGGCTCAGCCAACTCTTTCGGTGGCTGGCGGAAGAAGCGGACCGCAGAGGCATCGAGATCCACTGGGTCACGGCCTGGCAACTGTACAAGGCTGCCGATGCGCTGATTCTTGACCGCAAGCCTGTTTCCATCGTTCGTTTGACCGATCCTCAAGCGAACGTGGATTCCATTTAATGCGACTCGACACGGTGAGTCTTTTAGTTTTCCCAAGAAGAACCAAGATTTGAATTGGGCGTTGACGCCACCCCTTCAAAGCGCCTCACTTAGACTATCTTGTGCTTCTAGCGTAGTCTGTAAGAACAAGTTCCGGTACCAACGCATTGGATCAGCCGGAAAGCGGCTGGGGTACTGCTTCGAGATCGGGTTCAATTGCTCAAGCTTGGGCAGCAGATTGATCCTTGAAACTCCTGAGGTTAAATGGATAAGATGACAATTTCCGATACCAGCAGCCGGAAAGCTGCGCTTGAAGCTCGAATCGAAGCTCGCGAGGCCTGCATTGGCATCGTCGGGATGGGATACGTTGGGCTGCCGCTGGCGCTGCTCTTTAGCGCCGAGAGGTTCCGGGTGACCGGGTTCGACATTGCGCCCGATAA
>Ga0302195_10002693_pt1 | contig 14001 bp, 9 predicted proteins | sample II_Bog_N1_2_FD_198778 | JGI IMG/M metagenome (GOLD analysis project Ga0302195, IMG submission 198778) | Peat permafrost microbial communities from Stordalen Mire near Abisko, Sweden - II_Bog_N1_2 | ecosystem: Environmental > Terrestrial > Soil > Wetlands > Peat | place: Sweden: Abisko, Stordalen...
TGCAACTCCTGCAAGCAATAGAAATGGACCGATATAGCGTTTGCGGCTGAGCGTCCGATCGGAGAAGTGCGCGACCCCAAGCATGAGGATGACTGCCAGCAGAAAAGGGACGGCATTGAGCAGGCCAACCATCTCGATTCCTCGCTCCGATCCCGCCCGGATCATGGTGGGAAGCCACAGCACAAAGCCGTAAACCCCGGCGCTCCAGCAGAAATATTGCAGGCACAGCAGGAGTACGCCGGGTACGCGCAGAGCCGCCCGGATGTTAGCCATTTTCGGAAGGGTCGTCTGCTCCAGCGCAAGCTCGCTCGTAAGCTCGTCGCAGCAGTCCTTGCTCATCCAGTGCGCCTCGTTTGGATGGTCGCGCACAACCATAATCCACGCAAACGCCCACAGAATCGACGGGATTCCTTCGAGAACGAAGGTCATCTGCCAGCCGACCGCCTTGATCAGGAATCCGGTCACCGCGGACATCCAGAGAACTGTAACTGGATTTCCAAGCATGAGAGCCGCATTCGCCCGCGACCGCTCTGCGCGCGTAAACCAGTGGGTCAGCAAAATCAGAATTGCCGGAAAGATTGCGCTCTCTGACACACCCAGCAAAAAACGGTCCAGGGCCAGCAACCAGAACTCGCGGATCACGCCCGTCAAAGCGGCCAGTGCGCCCCAAAACAGCAGCGCAAAAAACACCAGCCGCGTCGCGCTCTTGCGCCGTGCGTACGCTGCGCCCGGTATCTGAAAGAGGAAGTAGCCGAAAAAGAAGAGCGACCCTAGGAATGCCGACTGCGACTTGTCGATATGGAGAGTCTCTGCCAGCCCGGCTGCTGCGCCGAAGCCGTAATTTGCCCGGTCGAGATAGGCCAGGCTATAGGTCACGAAGATCGCTGGCATAAGGTAGAACCAGCGGCGCCGCAAACCCGGCTGACGGGGTGCCGAGTTTGGCGCTTGCTTCTCAATCACACAAGCTTTATACCACCTCCCGGCCGTTGTAGCATCTTGTGAGCGGCTACCCCAATCGGCGCGCGGTCTCTATACTTGAGAGCGAAAGGAAACTCCCATCGCCACCATCTCACTCTCGTCGGTGCTGGAGACGGCGGACGAAAGCCTTCTCAGCGTAGCCACGCATGCGCGTGGTCCCGCCGGGCTGCTGCCGCTCTCTGCGGAGATGTTACTCACGCAGCCCTCCGGAAATCTCTTCGGTCTGACTCAAAACGCCGGCATGGGCTGGGATCCGGATCGCCTCCTTGATCCGGAGTTCTTGATCCTGAGCACGCACGGCGGCCTGCGCGCCGAGAATGGCGATCCCATTGCTCTCGGCTTCCATACAGGACACTGGGAGGTCGGTCTGCTGGTGGCAGAGGCAGCGCGCGAGTTGAAGGCATTGCGCGCCGTTCCCTTTGCCGGCGCATGCACCGATCCTTGCGACGGCCGCACACAGGGCACAGCCGGCATGTTGGACTCGCTCCCCTTTCGCAACGATGCCGCGATTGTGCTGCGCCGACTCATGAGGTCGCTGCCGACGGGCAAGGGAGTGATCGGAATCGCGACATGCGACAAGGGGCTGCCCGCGATGATGATGGCGCTGGCATCGGCGGGAAAGCAACCGGTTGTTCTCGTTCCCGGAGGAGTCACGCTATTGCCTGAGTCCGGAGAGGATGCCGGAAAAGTTCAGACCATCGGCGCTCGTTTCGCTCAGAATCAAATCACGCTGGAGTATGCCGCCGAGGTGGGCTGCCGGGCCTGTGCATCTCCTGGCGGCGGATGCCAGTTCCTGGGCACTGCCGCAACATCACAGGTCGTTGCCGAAGCGCTGGGACTTGCCCTGCCTCACACCGCGCTCGCTCCCTCAGGTCAGCCGATCTGGCTCGATGCGGCCCGGCGCTCGGGCCGCGCCATCATGCGCCTGCACCAGTTGGGAATCGGAGCCGAGGATGTCTTGACGCAAGCGGCAATCCGCAACGCCATGGTGCTTCATGCTGCCTTTGGCGGTTCCACGAATCTCTTGTTGCACATTCCCGCTATCGCGCATGCAGCAAAGTTGCAGCGACCCACAGCCACGGACTGGGCCGAGGTCAACGCTCAAGTACCGCGGCTGGTTGATGCGCTTCCCAACGGGCCACAAAATTTTGCAACGGTGCAGGTCTTTCTCGCCGGCGGCGTGCCGGAGGTGATGCTGCACCTGCGAGATGCTGGGCTTCTGGACACAAGCGCGAAGACCGTCTCTGGAGCAGCGCTCGGCACATCTCTCGATTGGTGGCGCGAAAGTCCTCGCCGTCATGAGCTGCGCCGCATGCTCCAAAAGCAAGACGGCATCGATCCCGACGACGTGATCATGTCTCCTGATCGCGCCCGGTCGCGAGGACTGACTTCGACTATTTGTTTCCCCGTGGGCAATCTCGCGCCGGAGGGCTCGGTCATCAAGAGCACGGCAATCGATCCTTCGCTTGTCGACGACAGCAATGCATACAAGCATCTTGGTCCGGCCAGAGTCTTCGTGACGGAAGAGTCAGCCATCCAGGCTATCAAGGCCGGTCAGGTGGCGCATGGCGATGTTGTTGTTCTCATCTGCGGCGGGCCCGCGGGCGCCGGCATGCAGGAGATCTATCAGATTACCGCCGCGCTCAAGCAGCTTCCGCACTGCAAACATGTAGCGGTCCTGACCGATGCGCGCTTCAGCGGTGTCTCCACCGGAGCCTGCATCGGCCACATATCTCCCGAAGCTCTCGCTGGCGGACCCATCGGCAAGGTCCGGGAGAGCGACCAGATTGAAATAGTGATCGATCGCGAAGCGCTTACGGGCTCTCTTCATCTCGTTGGAGATACGAATGAGATCTTTGGCGCGGAAGAAGGTTCGCGCCGCCTTGCACAACGGAAGCTGCGTTCGGACTTGCATCCGCATCCCCAACTGCCCGACGACACCCGCCTCTGGGCTGCACTGGTGCATGCCAGCGGAGGTGTCTGGGGAGGTTGTGTCTATGATGTCGACATGATCGTCTCGCAACTTAAGGAGCCTGTGTGAAGCTTTATCGCACCAGCAACGGACCTTATTTGGAAGAGGCCGGCAGTTACTACCGTGTTCCCCTGCCTTCGTGGGATGCGCTCGTAACGCACGACGATTTGCATGGGTATCTTCTCTCCATCGTCAACAGCGGCGAGCCCGCGGAAGATTTTACGTCTGCGAAGATCGAAGCGCCTATCGGCTGTCAGGAAGTCTGGGCCGCCGGTGTCACCTATTACCGCAGCCGCAGCGCGCGAATGGAAGAGTCGAAGACTGCGGGCGGAGGCGATTTCTACGATCGCGTCTACTCCGCGGAGCGTCCGGAGCTATTCTTCAAATCGACGCCACACCGGGTGGCCGGCCCCGGGGAAGACGTCCGCATTCGCCGCGACTCCTCGTGGTCGGTGCCCGAGCCGGAACTGACCCTGCTCATCAACCATCGCGGCCAGATCATCGGTTATACCGCCGGAAACGACATGAGCTCGCGCGATATCGAGGGCGAGAATCCGCTCTATCTTCCCCAGGCGAAGGTCTATGACCGCAGTTGCGCATTGGGTCCATGCGTCCTCATCGGCAGTGAGCCGCTACCAGCCTCTACACCCATTCGCATTGAGATCGTCCGCGATGGCCACACTGAGTTTGCCGGCGCCACAACACTTGCCGAACTCAAGCGAGCGCCGGTCACTCTCGTTGAATACCTCTTTCGCGACAACAGCTTTCCCTTTGGCGCCTTCCTGATGACGGGAACTGGAGTCGTTCCGCCGGATTCCTTCACGCTGGCCAGCGGAGACCGGATTCGAATCACCATCGACCCTATAGGCACTCTCGAAAACAAAGTGGCATAACGGATTCCGCGAGCCAAACGATACATCATTCCACATCGAGATGTGATTAAATCTGAAGAGACCAAGGACCTCCGCGGTGAGATGCTCGTTCTTCCCCTCGTAGGATTCCTCCCCTGCGATAGCCCCTTCCCTGCACGCTGGCTTGTCGCGCCGATTGTCCGATTAAGACATTCGCTTCCATGAGGTCGCCGATTGCAGAATAGAGAGTTAGCTTCACAGCAAGCAGCTCGTTTGCCTGCTCCGAAGGCAGTCCGTGTCACGGGCTTCCGTCCGTCAATGTGTGCGTTCTCCACGATCGCATCCGCGGCCTGCCTGTTTCTCTGTCTTGCTTTGGTTTCCTGCATTGGCGGCTTTCATTCCCTTCCCAACCTGCCTCCAAATTTTTCGTTCACGGCGATGCCATCGAGTGTCACGCTTGTCGCCGGCGGCATGGGACAACCGGTAGCTATCGATGCTTTTCAAGTCATCAACTTTACGGGAACGGTTGAAGTCACCATAAGCGGACTTCCTTCCGGCGTGACCGCCAATCCATCCACGCTTTCGTTGACTCCCGGCATCGCGCAGAATGTGGTGCTCACTGCCTCATTGACTGCCACGCCTGGCAATGCGACCGTCACCGTTAAAGGAACGGCGGGAAGTACCAGCCATACGGTCAACATTGCGGTAACCATTTCCGCGCCGCCGCCACCGGAAGTTTCTCTGACCGTATCGCCCACATCTCTGACCCTCGTGGCCGGGACATCGGGTTCAAAGGTCAGCGTCCTGGCGACTGCGGTGAACTCCTTCAGCGGCACTGTCGCCATCGCGATCACTGGACTTCCCTCCGGAGTGACAGCGAGCCCCGCGACGCTTTCATTGACTCCAGGCACGGCTCAAAATGTGACGCTCACCGCAGCTTCGGCTGCGGCAGTTGGCAGTGCAACTGTGACTCTCACTGGAACTTCGGGAACTCTCAGCCACTCGGCTACTGTTGCGCTAACCATCTCCGCTGCGCCTCCCCCGCCGGAGTTTTCTCTGACCGTATCGCCAACATCTCTGACCCTCGTGGCCGGGACATCGGGTTCACAGGTCAGCGTCCTGGCGACTGCGGTGAACTCCTTCAGCGGCACAGTCGCGGTCGCGATCACCGGACTTCCCTCCGGAGTGACAGCGAGCCCTGCGACGCTTTCGTTGACTCCAGGTACCGCACAGAATGTGACGCTCACCGCTGCTTCGGCAGCCGCGCCTGGCAGTCCAACGGTGACCTTCACTGGAACATCGGGAACTCTCAGCCACTCGGCTACTGTTGCGCTAACCATCTCGGCTGCGTCGCCCCCGCCGGAGTTTTCTCTGACCGTATCGCCCACATCTCTGACCCTCGTGGCCGGGACATCGGGTTCAAAGGTCAGCGTCCTGGCGACTGCGGTGAACTCCTTCAGCGGCACTGTCGCCATCGCGATCACCGGACTTCCCTCCGGAGTGACCGCGAGCCCTGCGACGCTCACCCTAACTCCCGGCACTGCGCAAAGCACAACGCTGACAGCAGCGTCCAGCGCAGCGGCGTCAACCTCGACCGTCACATTCACGGGCGTCTCCGGCAACCTCTCTCACTCTGCGCCGCTGGCTCTGACGGTGCAGGCGACAGTCTCAACGACCAATGCGCCTGACGTGACGACTTACCACTACGACCTTGCGCGCGACGGCCTCAATGCGCAGGAAACCGTTCTGACGCTAAGCAATGTGAATTCCACCCAGTTCGGCAAGATTGGCTTCGATACCGTGGACGGTCTCGTCGATGCCCAGCCGCTCTATCTGGCCAACGTGACGGCCGGGGGCAAGCTGCGCAATGTACTCTATGTGGCCACCGAACACGATAGTGTCTACGCCTTTGACGCCGATAGCGGCGTTCAGATCTGGAAGACTTCGGTTCTTGGCAGCGGTGAAACCACTAGCGACAATCGCGGCTGCACTCAGGTTACGCCTGAGATAGGAATCACCTCAACGCCGGTCATCGATCGAAAGCTGGGGGCCGACGGAGCGCTCTTCACCGTTGGGATGAGCAAGGACGCAAGCGGGATTTACCATCAGCGACTCCATGCGCTCGACATCGTCACAGGCGCGGAGATTGGTGGCAGTCCGGTGGAGATCTCCGCCAGCTATCCGGGCACGGGAGACAGTACTACCAACGGTAATGTCATCTTTGAGCCGGGCCAGTATAAGGAGCGCGCGGCGCTTCTTCTGTTGAATGGCAATGTCTATCTCGGCTGGTCCTCGCATTGCGACTTCAGGCCGTATACCGGCTGGGTGATGGCCTACGACGAGTCCAGCCTGCAACAGGCACAGGTACTGAATCTGACTCCGAATGGCAGCGAAGGCTCCGTCTGGATGAGCGGCGATGGCATGGCCGCCGACAGCAGCGGAAACCTTTACTTCCTGGATGCAAACGGCACCTTCGACACCACCCTCGACACCAACGGGTTTCCCGCGCATAACGACTTTGGCAATGCCATGATCAAACTCTCAACCAGTGGAGCACTGGCGGTCGCCGACTATTTCGAGACGTATAACACCGTCACAGAATCGGACGCAGACGAGGACTTAGGATCGGGTGGCGAAGTACTGCTGCCCGATCAAATGGACGCGGGTGGAGTGGTCCACCACCTGGTCGTGGGCGCGGGCAAAGACAGTAACGTCTATCTCGCGGACCGGGATAACATGGGAGGATTCAGTGCCACCGGGCCCATTGACAGCAATATTTACCAGGAAGTTATTGGCGCACTCTCCGGCGAGGTCTTTTCCACTCCTGCCTTCTTCAACGGCGTGCTGTACTACGGAGCGGTCGGGGATGCGCTGAAGGCCTTGCCGCTGACGAATGCGATGCTCGCGACGACGCCGTCGAGCCAGTCGGCAGCCACGTTTGCTTATCCGGGGACGACGCCGAGTGTCTCCGCCAACGGAACGCAGAACGGGATTGTATGGGCATTGGAGTCCAGTATGTCCGCTTCCGGCGTGCTGCACGCTTACGATGCCGCAAGCCTGACGCATGAGTTGTATAACAGTGGTCAGGCTGCCAACGCAAGGGATAGCTTCGGAAATGGAAACAAATACATCACCCCCATGGTTGTGAATGGCAAAGTATATGTGGGAACTCAGACCGGTGTGGCCGTGTTTGGACTTCTGTCTCAGTAAGTTTGTTGGTGAGCACGGGTCGCGTTTTCATCGGAGCTAAACAGCGACGAACAGGTTTTCGGTGAACCCCCATTCATCGTCCATCCATTGCGCAATACACTCGAATCCGGTGTGTCGGGCCATCTCCGCGGGTTCGTTCCTTCCATACTTATGACAGCTCTCGGTCCAGATGGTCTCATCGCTCTGGAACGTGAAACGCATCTCTTCCATAGTGACGGTTTGGGCTTCAACGGAGCGGAGATGCATCTCGATCCGGCGTTCCCGCGCGTTGTAGAGAGCGACGTGTTCAAATCGGGATAAGTCGAAGTCCCCTCCGAGTTCCCGATTGATGCGGGCCAGCAGGTTGCGATTGAAGGCCTCGGTCACTCCGAGAGAGTCATCGTAGGCCGGAATCAGTTGAGTCATAGGCTTTTCAAGATCCGTGCCGAGCAATAGGGAATCGCCAGGCTCGAGTGCCTGGCGAATCCCGCGCAGGAACTCTTCGGCGGGCCGGCGATCGAAGTTGCCGATCGAACTGCCCAGGAATAACACAACAACCGCATCACCGGGTTGGCGTCGAGCTACCGCCCTGCTCAAGCCGTCAAGGTACTCGGTCTCGAAGCCCAGAATGCTGACATGTGCCAAATCATCGAGTTCACGCTCGCAACTGACCAGCGCCGCAGAGGATATCTCGATCGGGCAGTAAGTCATTGACTTATGGTGGGCAAGGGCCTCCAATATCTGGCGCGTCTTTTTGCCGCTGCCGCTGCCGAGTTCAACGACCATGCCATGCGTCTTGAGGTGATCGGCAATGTCTCCCGAATGCCGCCGCAGAATACGCTCTTCAGCTCGTGTCAGCCCATACTCAGGAAGCTTGGTGATCGCCTCAAACAAGGCCGAGCCGATTTCGTCGTAAAGATACTTCGACGGTAACTCCTTTTGTCCAGCTCGTCCCAACCCACTCCGCACGTCTTCGGCGAATGAGTCAACAGTCTGTGTTGCGCCGTCACGGATCAGCATAACTGCTCCCTTCAATTCTCTGCACAACGGAAAGATGCATAAACGTACGGATAGTGCGGCTGGAACCAGTTACGGAATGAGCGACGTAACATACAGGCCGCCGTTCGCGCCGAACCGCCTTTCATCACAAAATGTTTACCGTCAAAGAAATTCTCAGAGTAGCCGCGGTAAAAGGGAAACGGCTCAAATCCTGGCAGGGGCGCAAAAGGAGTAGCTGTCCACTCCCAGCCGTTGCCGAGAGCATCCTCCAAACCGAATGCGCTCCGTCCGCCAGAATAACTCCCCACCTCGACCGGATCCCAGCGCTGGAAGTCAAAGTTGCCGCGATCGGCGTCGGGAGCGGCGTCACCCCACGGATACGGTCGCTCCGAACCCTCCGGCGTTCCGTAGGCAGCGCGATGAAATTGCGCTTCAGTGGGAAGGGAACGGCCGCTGAAACGCGCATAGGCCGCAGCCTCAGCGTGACTGACATAGACCGGCCAGTCAAGCTGCAACTCAACCTCCTCAAACATGGTCCGATAAAACCAATGACCCTGTTGCATAAACCACAAGTGTGGATGGCCGATTTGCTGCTCCTTGATCCAGGCCCAGTCCGCATCGCTCCAAAACTGTCGATCGTCGTAACCTCCCTCGCTTACAAATCTAAGGAACTCCCCGTTCGTGACCTTGTGGGAGCCAATCGCAAAGGCCGGCACGTGCACGTAATTCTCTTCAAACTCGTTGTCCCATCCAAATGATCCCTCACCTCGCGCCATTCCCAGCGTCGCGGTTCCCGCCGGAATATCGATCATCCGCGATGCAATCGGCGCCCCGGGTCGAACGGAGCCAATAGGGCGATAACCGCGCGGCAGAATCTTCCGCCCAGGACTTAATTGGTGCAGCAAATAAGCCAATGTCTCCGCGTGCATCAATCGGTGTTCGATCGCAACGTTGAGTATCAGTTCTTGGGAATACTTCCAATCACTCGCCGAAGATCGCGAACGGCTTTCGAGGATGTTATCAATCTTTTCGCGCACGCGGAGGCAATACGCGTTGATCTCCGCAAGCTGAGGCCAGTCGGAAGGCCCATCGTCGGGCAGACCGCCCCCCACCGGATCGATGCCGAAAGCGAATAGGCGATCGAAGTCTTCGTGCACTGGTCCGAGACCCAGCGCCTGGCCTGCGATCAAATTCCAGTCGAATGCCTCGATATGGCCGATGTAAAAGACAATTCGGTGTCTCTCAGGAATGGGTCGATCGTACAGCGCCTCCGTGCGCACAATCTGAAACAAGTCATCGGTCACCGACCGCGATTCAGCCAGGCGCACCAATAGCTGTTCCTGCTTATCCGTCTGGATTGCCGAGGCATTCATAGGGTGGCTTCCTCTCTTCAGACTCCCAAGCTGGCCTTCAGGAAAATGGTTCAATCATGAATTCATCGAGGTAACACCATCCCCAGTCTTCGCCCGGTTCCAGGGATCGCATGATGGGGTGCTTGGTCTTTCTGAAGTGCTTTGTGGCGTGCCGGTTCTTGGAGGAATCGCAACAGCCGACGTGGCCACAGATCTCGCAGAGGCGCAGATGGACCCACGAATCCCCCATCTGCAGACACTCCTCGCACCCATCGGTGTTAGGGGATGGGTTTTGTATCTGGTCCAGGTGCGAACAAGTTTCCTGCATCGTCTCCCTCCTTTGAAGTGCCGATCGCTCCGCTTTTCGGCTGAGTCAACGGCAAAAAAACCTGGAAGCGCGTGTCGCCCGGGTGCGAGGTAACTCGTATCTCGCCATGATGACTCCGGATGATGCGGCCAACCGTATCCAGTCCCAGGCCCGTTCCTTCGCCAACTCCTTTGGTGGTGAAAAATGGCTCGAAGATGTGGGAAATTACTTCTTTCGGGATTCCGGGTCCGTTGTCTCCAATCTCCACAAGCACGCGATCGAGTTCTCGTGCTGTCCGCACCCGCAATTCACCCTTTCCGTGCATGGCCTCGATGGCATTGACCATCAGGTTTGTCCAAATCTGATTGAGTTCTCCGCCAAAGGCGCAGATTCGCGGCAGGCGCTCATCATATTCGCGAACTACCGCGATTCCACCCTTGAGTTTGTGGTTCAGAATCGTGAGCGTGTTCTCAATGCCCTGATGAAGGTCGACTTCCTTCATCGCCGCCTGATCCATATACGAGTACTCTTTGACTGCCTGGACCAGGTAGGTGATCCGTTTGGTGCTGATTTCAATCTCGTCAATCAACTTGGCGATGGTGAGCAGCGACGTGATGCGGGTGAGGGCATCGCACAACACCTCGTCGCCAACCTCGCGCGCGAGGCTCTCCAGTTTGGGGATTTCCACGCCGGCGTCAGCGATGGCCGGCGCAATCTTCCATGCGTCCGGCAGATGACGCTCTTCAAGCCATCTGATGATGCGCTCTTCGTAATCGCTCTGTGCCAGGGGATCGGCGGAAGCGCTGGAGGTGTCTTTGGCCTCCCGTTCGAAGCGGGTAATCATCTCCCGCTGCTCAGTGGAAAGGGCGTGCCGCGCCAGCCGGATACTTGCCTCGCGCACCGTCTCAAGCGCCTCACGAAGGCTTGCCGTGGCGCGTTGGGCGGCGGCGGCGGGGTTGTTCAATTCATGCGCCAAACCGGCGGAGAGCTTGCCAAGCGCCACCAGTTTGTCGCGCTGTGTCTCGATCCGAGTCGTCTCCCGGATGCGGTCGGCCATCATTGAAACCAGCCGCTGGCCAAGCAGCGGCATGCGCTGAAGCATCTCAGGGAAGAAGCTTCTGTGGAGGTTGACGATTCGAGTGGGAAGCACTGCTCGGGTGGTGCCGGCGTAGTGCGTAAGCCGCGAGTAGGGGAGCAAGCCGGTAACCTGCCCCGCAAACCCTCGGAAGATCATCTCATCTGCTCCGGTTCCCCGCTGAAAGTGAATCTCGCCCTCGATGATTATGGTGAGATTGTCAAGTGGTTCACCCTCCCGGCCCATGATCTCTCCCTGCTGGAAGTGCATCTCCTGAAGATGCTCCGCCAGCCAGTCGAGTTGCTCCTGGGGCAGATCAGCAAAGACCTCAATCTTGTGCAGGTCGTCGATTGAAATTCTTCCCGTATTACTCGTAATCTTTTCCGTTGCACTCGCCAGGTTCTGCGCCAAGTTACACCTCGCTGAGATATTGATGAGTGAATTGCACGGCAATCGAGCCTTCCCCCACGCCCGACGCAACCCTTTTCACTGATCCGTGGCGGACGTCGCCGGCGGCAAAGACGCCGGGAACGCTGGATTCCACCCAGTAAGGATTGCGCTCCAGTTGCCATCCTTTTGGCATCTTTCCGTCGCGCATAAGGTCGGCCCCCGTAAGAATGAATCCGCGCTCGTCCCGCTCCACCACTCCAGAGAGCCAATCCGTGTTAGGCTCCGCGCCAATAAAAACCGACAGCAGGTTTGTAGGAACTATGGAAGTGTCACCGGTCTCAGCACAATGAATGGAGACCGCTTCGAGGTGTGTATCCCCGTGAACTTCCGTGACCTGGCAGTGGGTCTCGACCTTGATATTCGGCGTTTTCTTGATCTGGTCGATCAGGTATTGCGACATGGTCGCGGAGAGGGATGCTCCGCGCACCAGCATGACCACTTGCCGGGCGTATTTTGAAAAGTACATTGCGGCCTGTCCAGCCGAGTTCGCGCCCCCGACGATATAAACATCCTCGCCTTTACACTCTTGTGCCTCAGTTGTGGCCGAGCCATAATAGACGCCGCACCCTTGCAGCCGCTCAGCACCGGGCACATTGAGCTTGCGATAGGCAACGCCCGTGGCGACCAGCAGCACCTTGCAGCCAATGTCCGATCCCGCCGCCAGCTTGACGATCTTCGAAGGGCCTTCCACGCTGACACCGGTCACCTGCTGCGGACTCAGAATCTCCACTCCAAAGCGCCGGGCCTGGGCTACGGCGCGCCTGGTCAGATCGCCTCCGCTTAATCCGGACGGAAAGCCGAGGTAGTTTTCGATGCGCGAACTCATCCCCGCCTGACCGCCCGGCGCCTCCATCTCGATCAGCACCGTGCTGAGGCCCTCCGACGCGCCATAGACGGCCGCTGCCAAGCCCGCGGGTCCGCCGCCGGCGATCACCAGGTCGTAAAACGCGACTTCGGGCCGAATGCGCAGCCCGAGCCTCTCGGCCAATTCACTCACGCTTGGGTCCGACAACGATGTGCCATCCGGGAAGAGCACCTTGGGCAGGCTGGAGATTTCCGCTCCGGCCGCTTCCACCAGGCGGCGCACCTCGGCCACCTGTCCCGCCGTCTCTACATCGATCCATTGGTAAGGTGTCTGGTTGCGCGTAAGGAAGTCTCGAATCGCATAGGAATGGGGAGACCAGCGTGTCCCCAAAACGCGGACCCCCTCCATGGGAGGCCGATACGATCCCATCCAATCATCCAGCAGGTCATCGAGCACCGGGTAGAGGTTCTCCTCCGGAGGGTCCCATGGCTTCAGCAGATAGTGATGGATCTGGGCATCATTGATGGCGCGAATCGCCGCATCGGTGTCGGCGTAGGCGGTCAGCAAAACGCGTTTGGAGTCGGGGAAGATCTCCATCGCCTGCCCGAGGAACTCTACGCCGGTCATCTGCGGCATCCTTTGATCCACCAGAAGCAGCGCCACCGAATCGCCCCGCCGCTTGAGCCCGCGTAGCGCCTCCAGTGCCGTGGCGCCGGAGTCCGCGCGCAGCACGCGGTAGCGCTCGGCATAGCGCCGTCGCAGATCGCGCTCGACAGCGCGCAAGACTTCGGGGTCGTCATCGACCGTCAGCAGTACGGGCTTTGCCATGGATCTTCCCTTATAGCAAAATCAGGGTAGCAGTACCCAGGGCCATTGTACTCAACTGGGCTTTTCCTCAAGAAAAGGCCATCTTCCTGAGCGTTCAACAGGCTATATTAACCCGGATTTTGCTCTACAATCCCTTGCGCGGGGTTACAAAGGAGCAATACGAGCGACCCCTCTTGCTTTGACAGACCGTTAGATGAATCTCCGCCCTCGCCGGTTTCAGTCTTATTCTCCGATCCGATCTTCTCCCGTCGCTGGAACGGCGACAGCGTTCTGCCGTCCAATTCGGCGATGCTTTCACGAGATGCTTCCGGCCCTCCCGCTTCCCATTCATTATCGGGGGCTCCATCTTCTAATCGGGATTCGGCGGCCAACCGCTGTCAATAGGTTGGTTTTGCATTTCGATCGTAGGGCTGGCCGAATTTGTTCAGGTGGTCCGTCGGCCGCTGCGTAATCGCAGGGATGGTCAACTCGCCGAGATCGCCGGAAGCGGAAACGAGGTGAATGCGGCGAGTGAGGTGATCGAGCGCCGGTTCCGGCGCACCCTCTACCCACACGTGCAATTCGTAGTCCCCTGCTGGAACGTCGCGCAGGTGGAATGTTCCATGTGCATCCGCAATGGCATGGAACGGCGTGGAGAGAGCCAGCACGACCGCGCTCATCTCGGGATGGATGTTGCAGAAGATGTACGAGACACCTTCGCGGGAGAACGTGACCTCTTTGGTGGAACCGGCTTCGTAGAGGCCGAGATCGAACCGCTTGCCGTCAAAAAGAGAAAAGACGTTGTGAAAAAACGGATCGGCATTGGGGAAGAGCACCACACTCCCGACCGGAACGACTAACAGGTGCGGCCGGAACATCCGGTTCTCCTGCACGAGCGTGTACCGCTCGTGCGGTGGACTCGAAGGGGAGGGAATCTGCTGAAGCGGTTTCAGCCAAAGTACGGCGGGAGGCACTGCCTGCTTCGCCTGGCCAGCGAATGCCAGATGCACTTTTACCTCAACCATCGCCGGGCTCTGCGCATGCGCCAGCATCGAAGCCACGATGACGTGCCCAAGCAGCCAATTCGCTCTTCGCAATCGCGCCATTAGAACTTGTACCCCGCTGCGATACCGATCGTATTGCCGGACGCCGTTTGGCCAACCACAGGCGAACTCGCGAGGTGGCGATACTCCAATGAAAAGATCAGGTAAGCGCT
>Ga0302195_10002712_pt1 | contig 13958 bp, 9 predicted proteins | sample II_Bog_N1_2_FD_198778 | JGI IMG/M metagenome (GOLD analysis project Ga0302195, IMG submission 198778) | Peat permafrost microbial communities from Stordalen Mire near Abisko, Sweden - II_Bog_N1_2 | ecosystem: Environmental > Terrestrial > Soil > Wetlands > Peat | place: Sweden: Abisko, Stordalen...
TCCGAAAAATGAAGAGACTTGTTTCGGCGCTGATCTTACTGATGGCGGTCGCGGGGCTTCCCGTGGCCGCCCGAGCCAGCGTGGACGCGGCCGACGAATACGAAATCAAGGCGGCGATGTATATCAACATGCTGCGGCTTGTCGAATGGCCGCCGGGCAATCACGGCGATGCCACGGCGCCGCTGGTGATCGGAGTATCCGGCTCCGAGGATATGGCCCGCGCGCTCGAAACGGTTGCAAAATCCAGAAGCGCAGCAGCAGGCAGGCAGATTACCGTCAGAAGAATTTCCGGAACATCGGGCGCGGAGGAATGCCATTCGGTGTTCATTGGCGGTGCCGATCGAAAGAAGATTGAAGGCATGCTGGCGGCTACCGCAAAGGATTCCGTGCTCACGGTCGGAGAAAGCGACAAGTTCGTCTCTCTCGGCGGCATGATCGCGCTCCAGCTCACCGACGAGCGTATTCAGATCGAAGTGAATCTCGCCGTCGCCCGCGGCGTCGGCCTCAACATCGGCTCGCAGTTGCTCAGAATCGCGACCGTGAAGACGGGCGCCGGCAAATGAGACTCCCGGGCTTTGCGGATCTGGCGCTCGGCCGGAAACTGACGCTTCTGTTTACCGCGGCGTCCGGCATGGCGCTGCTCGTCTTCGCCGTCGCGCTCTGGGAGTATGAGTCCGATGCCTACCGCCGCGCGTTGCTGCGCGAGATGTCGACCCTTTCGCAAACCCTGGCCGACAGCAGCGCCGCGGCGCTGGCATTTCGCGACGACCGATCGGCGGCGGAGACCCTGTCGGTGCTCCGCGCGGAAACACGCGTCTCCTCGGCCTGTCTCTACCGCGACCCCGCGACGCTGGCAGCGGCTTACACCACGCTGGCAGCGGCTTACACCACCAACGCAGGCGGATCGAACTGCCCCGCGCAGCCGGGTCCGGACAGGTCCCGGTTCAGCGCCACCACGCTGACGGTGGTACGGACGGCGCGCCTCAAGGGCGAAGTAGCCGGGCAATTATTCCTTCTGGTCGATCTGGGGGACCTTTATCTCCAGCTCAGGCAGCTGGCCTTCATCTGCGCGGGAGTTCTGGGCGTGTCGCTGCTGCTGGCCGCCATAGTTGCATCCCGGCTGCAGCGTCTGATCTCCGGCCCGATTCTTGGCCTCGCCGCGGTGGCTGGCCGCGTTTCGGCGCAACGCGATTATTCCATCCGGGCCGGCGGCGAGTCGAAGGACGAACTGGGTGTTCTGGTGGGAAGATTCAACGAGATGATGGGGCAGGTCCATGAGCGCGACCGGGCGCTCGAATGCGCGCAGGCGGAACTGGAAGACAGAGTGCGCGACCGAACCGCGGAATTGCGCAATGAAATCGCCGCCCGCTCGGTGGTGGAGCGTGATCTGTTCGCCGCCAAGGAAGCCGCCGAGGCCGCGAATCGCGCGAAGAGTCATTTCCTCGCGAATATGAGCCACGAACTGCGCACGCCCCTGAACGCGATTCTTCTCTATGGCGAAATGCTCCAGGAAGATGCAGAGGCGGCGGATAACCAGGAAACCCTGGCGGACCTGGGCAATATCGTTTTCGCCGCCAAACGCCTGCGATCTCTGATTAACGATGTCCTCGACCTGTCGAGGATCGAGGCCGGCAAGACAGAGTTGCATTCCGAAGAATTGCTGGTCAGCGACATCCTGAACGAGCTCGTCGGGATTGCGGAGCCTCTGGCGCGCCAAAATAACAACAAGCTGGTCTGGCGCTGCGACGACCGCTGCGTCGAGATGCTGGCCGATCGCATGAAGCTGCAGCAGATCCTGATCAATCTGATCGGTAACGCCTGTAAGTTTACCGAAAACGGCGTCGTCACGGTGGAAACGGCCTTATCCGCTGAGCAGGGCAGCCACTGGATTCAGTGGCGGGTTCAGGACACGGGAATCGGCATTTCCGTCGAGTCCCGCGAGAAACTATTCCGCCCCTTCACGCAGATCGACGACGCGAACACGCGCAAATACGGAGGCACCGGCCTGGGTTTGGCCATCAGCCAGCAGTTGTGCCAGTTGATGGGAGGGCGTATCGACCTCGCGAGCCGGCCCGGAGCGGGTTCCACCTTCACCGTTCACCTGCCCCTGGGCATGGAGTTTCCCAAAGACGAGTGTCCCAAAGAATTATCCGCACCATAAGACGAGCTTTCCCGCCATCTGCCGATAAGACGTAAGAAGGCAATTTGATAACAGCGGCCTTCCCGGCATCCAGCCCGGCACGTATATCGCAAATGCCACTGAAAGAAACTCTGCTCGTCGTCGACGACGAGGAACTGAATCGCAACGCTCTTTCCCGCCGCCTGCAGCGCAGCGGGTTTGACGTAGAGGTCGCAAGCGGCGGCGCCGAGGCCCTGCGCAAAATGAGCGAGCGGCCCTATGACCTCATTCTGCTCGATCAGATGATGCCCGGAAAGTCGGGCTCTGACGTGCTCCGCGAACTCCGAACGCAGTATTCCCAGGCCGCGCTTCCCGTGATCATGGTCACTGCGGTGACCGAAAGCAGCCGGGTGGCGGATTCTCTCGAACTCGGCGCCAACGACTACGTCACCAAGCCCGTCGATTTCACCGTCGCTCTGGCGCGAATCAAAGCCCAGCTGTCGCGTAAACACGCCGAAACCGCCCGCCGCGCCAGCGACGAACGCTACGAACTGGCCACCCGAGCCGCCAACGACGGGCTGTGGGACTGGGATCTCATCTCCAACCGGATCTACTATTCTGCCCGCTGGAAAGACATGTTGGGGTTAGCCGATGAAGAGATCGCGGACTCACCGGAAGAATGGTTCGCCAGAGTTCACATGGACGACATCGTATCCCTTCGCGCCGGCATCCAGCGTCTTATCGATTGTCAATCGGAGGTTTTCGAGGCCGACTACCGCGTTCGCCTGAAGGACGGCCAGTATCGATGGATGACCGTGCACGGAGCGGCACTGCGGGATTCCACCGGGAAGGCCGTGCGGGTGGCCGGATCGCAGAGCGATGTCACCCGGAAGAAGACCACGGACCCGCTCACCGGCCTGCCGAATCGCATTCTGATTCGCGAACGACTCACCACGGCTCTCGATCAGTCCCGGCGCGATGCCTCGGGCGCCTTCGCCGTGTATTTCGTCGATCTGGATCGTTTCAAGTTAGTCAACGACACCTTGGGTCACGTCGCCGGCGATCACATGCTCATGGAGTTTGCCAGACGCCTGCAAGCCGCCGTCGTCGGCACCAATTCGCTCGTCGCACGGCTGGGCGGTGATGAGTTCGCCCTGCTGATGGAGGGTCTCGGCGACCCAGCCTCGGCCATTGCCATGGGCAGGAGACTCATCGATGTCATGCGGCCCCCGTTTCTTCTCGCGGAAGGCGAATTCTTCATCTCTGCCAGCGTGGGAATCGTCCTTTCCCGTCCCGAACATTCATCGGCGGACGACCTGATCCGCGATGCCGATATCGCCATGTATGCCGCCAAGGCCCGCGGCCGGGGCCGCTGGGCCGTCTTCGACGAATCCATGCGCCTGCTCGTGGTCAACCGCTTACAGATTGAGACGGATCTCCGCATGGCCCTGGCGAAAGGACAATTCGAGGTGTATTACCAGCCTCGCGTTGACCTCAATTCGGACCGGATCTGCGGCTTCGAAGCGTTGGTGCGCTGGAAACATCCACAGCGGGGTCAGATCCAGCCCGACGAGTTCATCGGGGTTGCCGAGGACACGGGCATGATCCGCGAAATCGGGCTCTGGGTGCTCGGCGAGGCATGCGAGCAGATGTGCCGGTGGCGTAAGGAATTCCAGGGCATGCCGTGGCTCGATGTCGCCGTCAACGTTTCACCCGTGCAGTTGCGCGACCCGGATCTGGTCCGCAAAGTCGCGCAGATTCTGGCTGAAACGGGCCTTGAACCCTCCGGCCTGCAAATCGAAATCACCGAGAGCACTCTCCTCGACAACCTGGATGAAGCCCGGGAGATCCTGCTCGCGCTGAAGAGCCTGGGCGTCGGTCTCAAGCTGGACGATTTTGCCACGGGATACTCCTCCCTTCGTTTCCTCCAGGGCCTCCCTTTCGACACCATCAAAATCGACCGGTCGTTCACCCATGACCTCGATGTCGCCCACTCGGAATCGAGAGAACTGATTCGCACCATATTATCCATGGCGCAAAACCTGAGTCTCGGAGTGATCGCGGAAGGTGTGGAGAGCCAGGCCTCGGCCGATTTCCTCAGAGATTCCGGATGTAAGTTTGGCCAGGGCTACTTCTTCTCTCCTCCGGTGAACGCGGAGAATGCTGCGGAATTGCTGCAGGAGAGAGTGCGCTAGGCACCGGTTTCAAAGCTGGCGACCTATGCCCCCAAGGGGCCCGGGTCGTTTAGCATCGCGGTTTTGCCCGCGCAACGCAGTTCACCAAAGCGCGGCGCTCTCCGGCGGGAGTCCGGCTTGGCGATGTCGTGGAACGGGGCTTCCGGAGAGCATGGCAGAGGAGCGGCGCCCATTCTCCGAGCGACGATTCACCCGGAGCGGTCACATTCCGGTAACCGGCCTTCAGGCGCCGACGGAAATCTGCACAACCTCCGGCTCCCGTTAAGGGTCCGGTCGACACTGTGTTGACTGGTCAGGCGGCGCTGAACGTGCGAGCGCCGCGGATAGTGATAGATAGAACCGCAGCTCGTCGAAGCGAACTGGTCTTGCACAATCTCGAGCTTTCCCGATTTCACCTTGTCTGCAATAGATCGAGCAATTTAACGGATTCGCGTCATCTCAATGAGATATTCTTCGATACCCTTTAGGTGTTTCGATTTTGCGTTCATGATTCTCTCAAGCCATACGCCATCTCCCGCAAGTCTTACAACATGAAGCTCGACCCTCGAATCGGTTTGCGAATGCCTCTTCAGGCGTTCGCGCAGCCAAATATCCCAGGCCCGTCCGACCTGATCTTTAGAGGCCATCAGACTCAAAAGCGCGCCCCAAACTTTACGTTCAGCCGCACCTTCGGAGAACGCGGCCCTAATGTATGCACGAGTAAAGCATCCGTCGGAATTCTCTCCCTGCGCCATCAGTCGATCAAGCTGCTTGTCCAATCGGGTCAACAGCATCTGCATCAACTCCGCCACCAACATCTCTTTGCTGTCGAAGTGATGAAAGAAAGCCCCCTTGGTGACGGCCGCCAACTCGCTCACCTTGTTGACGGTGACATCAGCCATGCCCTTAGTCGCAGCGAGTTCGAAGGCGGCATTCAAGAGGGATTCCCTGACGAAGAGAGGGTCCTTCTTTTTCATGTACGCGTTTCTTACTTTAGTCGTCTTCATTTCGAAAGTCTCCTCAACGATCCGTGCGCCCGGTAAAGCTGTCCGGGTTCATCGTCAGTTCGCGCACAGCCGTTTCCTCGATACGCCCGGTAAAGCGCTCGCGGTGAAATAGTCTCGCGCCTTCGCGTGGCGTTCGAGCAGCGTCACCAGCACGTGTGGCAGGAACGGCGAACAGATCGCTGAATTGCGTGGCTGGTATAAATCGTTATACCGTTCCCGTCGGGGTCCTTTATGCAAAAAAAATGATGCCCAAAAAACGTTTCATCAGGGATCTCTCCCGCTGCGATTCCCCGGCTGATGAGCTCCAGCCGATAGTGTTCCAATTCACTCAGGCCTTTGCCTTTAATCATGAGGTCAAATTGCTCGGAAAACCGTTGATGGAATTGTCCTGTCACACTTTCCGCCAGGCCTTCTCCAGCCAGCTGATCAACTTCTAACAATAGAAGATGAGTGCCTCCACGCAGTTCGATAAGTGCGATCTTTCCGTCAATGGCAAATGGAGGAATGCCGAGATTCGAGTAGAAATGGCAACTCCTCTTAAGGTCAGCCACCTTAAAAACAAGGTGGGCCACTGCTAATTCTGAGTCAACGGCAGTCTTCATCTCGCTCGATCCTAAACCGGTCACGATTCACCTCACAAGTTGTTCTTCGAAATTGCCCTGCCAAATACGATCGGCACCGTTCATAGTCGACGATTGCGGTTCGTTTTGAATAGCGCTCCGCTTAAAGATACCATTCGGTATCTTCAAAAGCAAGCAGCTTTTTTGTGCCACTGGCTCAGCGGATTGGTACAGGCACCGAACAAGTAAAATACGCGTCGCAGAGGCATAGCGGGGATTTAGATCATGCCTGACACAGTCGTAGTCTCGCGGAATTGCGGCTGCCGTTGATTTGGCTCCGACCGGATCACGCGCCACTCGGAAAATGCTCTGCGCTGCGAATGATCACTCTCAGAAAACGGCGTTCCGGGAGATGTCGGTATGCTTTCCTCACGGCTGCGGAATACAAGTGTGCGAACTTCTGAAACCGAGTACTAAGGCTGCGCCCGAAACGGCCGCTGCGCTTCGTACGACGCGATCCGTCCGGCGATATCGGCCGCCAGCGCGTCCTGCTTATCTTCCCGGGCCTGCGCAAGCGCCTTGCCCGCCGTCTCCAGCGCTTTATCGAACTGGCCGGTCTCGGCATAGGCCGCCGCCAGCGTGTCCGGCATTTGTGCGCCCTTGCCACCGGAAATCTCCACCGCCCGCTGCGCCAGCACCGTCGCCTCGCGGCCATTGCGCACTGCCGCAACGGGCGAAGTCGCCAGCATCCACGCCATCCGCCGCAACCCCTCGGCATTCTTTGTATCCGTATAAGCCTGCCCAAGGTTCGCGCGCACATTGCTATTGCCCGGTTCCAGCGCCAGCGCCTTCTCGAAATGCGCAATCGCCTGGTCCGGCCGGCCCTTGTCCACCAGCGCCATCCCCAGCACATTATGCAGGTCGGCCGTTTCCGGTCCCGTCGCCAGAGCCTTCTCCAGATGAGGGACAGCCTCGTCCACCCTGTACTGTGCCAGCAGCGCGCGTCCCAGATTTGCCTGCTCGCTCGTCCCGTCCGGTTTGAGTTCCACTGCCTTCAGGAAATACGTGGTTGCCTCGTCGAGCTTGCCCTGACGGGCCAGCGCCGCGCCCAGATTGTTATCGGCGTCCGCATACCCTGGGTCCAATTCAAGCGCCTTGCGAAAGTGCGCCATCGCATCGTCCAGACGGTTCTCCGCCGCCAGTGCGTTGCCCAGATTATTCTCCGCCTCCGCATACTCCGGGCGAATCGCCAGCGCCGCCTCGAATTGCGGGATCGCCTCCGCCAGGTGCCCCTGCGCGGTGAGCGCCGTGCCCAGATTATTATGCGCGTCGGACGACTTCGGATCGGTTTCAAGCGCCTGCCGGTATTCGACGATCGCTTCATCCAGCCGTCCCGCGCTCGCCAGCGCATTTCCGAGATTGTCACGCGCCTCCGGATAATTCGGCCGCAGCGCCAGCGCGTCCCGATACTGCTGAATCGCGTCCTGCATCCGGCCCACGCCCGCCAGGCTGACGCCGAAATCGTTGTGGGCGCGCGCATCGTCTGTACTCAGAGCCATCGCCTTGTTCCATTCGACAATGGCCGCGGCGTGATCGCCTTTCTTCGTCAGTTTCGAAGCAACATCGAACTGCCGGTAAAAATCCGTCGCCGGAACATCGATGTGATCGATGCCATCGGGCGCGATATTGACGAACTCGGGGATATTGACGGCGCGATTGGCCGCAGTGGAATTCTCGATCAGGATCGCCGGCGTGTCGCGCCCCTCCGCGTCGATATGCGTCAGGAACATCTGCGTATAAGGCGATCGGCTCTTCGACGAAAACACCAGCCACCGTCCGTTGGGCGAGAAGCTGTGCCAGGAATTCATCAGCTTCGTATTCGCCGTCAGGCGTCGCGCCTGGCCGCCGGCCGCCGGAACGATATAGAGCTGGCTGTCGGGCCGCATCAGCAGTCCGTTCTTCGCCTGCACGAACACAATCCAGCGGCCGTCCGGTGAGATCTTCGCAAAGCTGTTGCTCATCCCGTTCTGCGATGCGCCTTCGATGCGCTCGGCCTTACCGCCTTTGCCATCATTGAACGGAATGCGATACAGATCGTACTGGATAGGCGTTTCCAGCGGATCGTTCGCATAGGCCGCCATCCTGACCCCGGGCTGCTGAGGATCTTTCGCCGCCGCGCGCGCGAAAATCAGGTACTTGCCATCCGGACTCCACGTCGCATTGGCCTGCACGAAGTTCGGATCGTCCGCGCCCGGCAAAGGCTGTAGCTTTTTCGCCGCGCGGTCGTACCAGACCAGAATGCCGCGCGTCGGATAGAAGACCTGCAGGAAGCGGTAATCTTCGAAATTGGCGACGTAATAAAACTGGCCGCTCGTACTTCCCGGCGGCCGGATCGTAGTCACCACATAGCGCCCGTCGGGCGATACCTGCGACATGAATCCTTCGCGAAGCTGGCCGCCCAGTTCGCCTTTGAACGACGTCCAGGAAACCTCGTCCGCCGTGCCAATGCTCATCGTCTTCTTCACCGGCGCGATCGCGTAAAGACCTTTGTCGTTATCCGGCCCGTCCAGATCCATCCCGAGTGTCGAGCCGTCGCGCGAAAACGAATGGCAGTTCGCACAGGTCGGCATATCCTGCAGAAGCACGCGGCTCTGCGGCTGAGCGACATCGCGAAGACGCCACGCGATCAGCGGTATGGCCCTCTGCGCCAGCGGCCGGATCACGCCATCGTCCGATTTCGAAGGCATCAGCGGCACGTCGCGATAGAAGATCGGCGCACCTACAGGGTCGGCGGAAGTAGAAAGCTGCATGCTTCCACGCGACGCCGGCCCGCTGATCGTCACAGTGGCGGCGCCGTTCACCGAGTGCGCTTTGATAGCCGCCCAGGTCGCATCGTCGGGTTTCCACGTATGCGCCGCAGCCTGTTCCGGCGTCAATTCCGGAAGTTTATTCGTGGCTGAAATGCCGCGCGGATCGATCTCCCCGATCTTCATCCGCTCCCCCTTCGAAGCCACGTGAATAGCATCGGAGCCGTCCGCAAACACTACATCGATCTTCCACGCAACGGCTTTCCCCGAAGCGTCGCGACCCGCAGAAGTATCCCGCCAAAGAAACGTAGGAGCCGCCATATCGGGCGGAAAAACAGAGTGATTCGCCGGGTAGTCGACGACGATGGGCGCAGTCCCGCTCTGCGGCCAGACACACGCGCTCCCCAGCCCCAGCATCATCAGGGCCCTTGCCAAATTACTCATTCATGAGCCGTAAGCAACTGAGAGACCACGCGCAAATGTCGCTTTTTCCGCTTTCTGGCCGCAGCACTACGCGCTAACGCGCAACCACAAGGTCTAATCACGCAGCTAGCGCTCTCTTATCCGAGCCGCACCAAAGCCAGCGCCACCGGCTGGTGAGCGGTATCCCAAATCGCAGCCACAATTTCTTCGAGCGGCGACCGCGGCCCCAGCAACGCGCACGCGCACCCATCCCGGTATTCCCACAAATGCAAATCGAACAGCCTCCGCTCTTGCCCTGCGGCGAGTCGTTCATGAAGAGCATTCACGGATTCGACGTCCGTAGGAGGGAACATCCACGCAACGCGGAGCGCGCTGCGGCTCCGCAGGCTCTTTCCTTTAAGTCGGGCCACTCCTGTATAGTGCGTCAGCGCACGCTTGTTCTCAGTATTTTTCGCGCGTTACGCCAGCATATTCATCAGGCGAACCCGCACCGTCTCCGCAACCGCAGCGTCGGGACAAATCACCAGCACCGTATCGTCTCCCGCCAGCGTACCCACCACTTCGCTCCAGTTCGCACTGTCGAGCGCCACCGCGACCGCGCTCGCATGCCCCGGCGCCGTACGCAGCACAATCTGATTCTGCGCTACCCGCACGTCGCGCAGGAATTCGGCCGACACGGCAGTCAGATCTTCCGGGCGCTGCTGCGGCGGCAAGGCCCGATACCCGTGCGCCGTCTTCACCAGCCCTATTTCACGGATATCGCGCGAGAGCGTGACTTGCGTCGCGTCCACGCCCACCTGTTTGAGCGCGGCCGCCAGATCTTCCTGGGTCGAAATATTCCGCGCTCGGATCAGCTTGACGATCTGGCCCTGCCTGTAGCTCTTGGTCATCGGTCAGGCCAGCTCGGCTAAGCGCCGGCGCGCGGTTTCAAGCGCGCCGGCCACAACGCCGGGGCCGGTACCGCCCGCGATTTCGCGCGTCTTCATGCCTTCGCGCGGATCGAGCAGACGTGCCACATCCGGCGTGAACTCCGGAGCAAACAGAGCCAGCGATTCGGCATTCCAGTCGCCCGGCTTTTTCCCTCTGCGCACGCTTTCAAGCACCAGACGGCCCACAATCTGGTGCGCCTGATGGAACGCCGTGCCATTGCGCGCCAGCGCCTCCGCCAGATCCGTCGCAATCACCCAGCTTTCTTCGGCGGCGGCGAAAGGAATCGCAGGCCGCAGCGCCACCGATTCCGCCACCACGCGCGCCATTTCGAGGCAGCCATTCACCTGATCCGCCGCATCAAACAGAGGCTCTTTGTCTTCCTGCATGTCGCGGTTATACGTCATCGGCAGGCCCTTCATCGTGAACAGCAGTGAGTTCAGCGCGCCGATCACGCGTCCCGATTTTCCCCGAATCAGTTCCAGCGAATCGGGGTTCTTCTTCTGCGGCATCAGGCTGGAGCCGCTAGTCACGCCATCTCCCAACTCCATCCACGCGAACTCTTCCGATGAGTACAGAATCCAGTCTTCCGCCAGCCGGCTCAGGTGGATCATCGCCACCGAAGCGGCATAAAGATAGTCGAGCGCGAAATCGCGGTCGGCCGAGACGTCCATGCTGTTAGCCGTGATCGATGCGAAGCCCAGATCGCGCGCAATCGCCTCGCGGTCGTGCGGAAAGCCGGAACCGGCCAGCGCTCCCGAGCCGAGCGGCATCACGTTGACCCTTCGCCGCGCGTCGCCCAGACGCTCGCAATCCCGCGCCAGCATTTCAAAATACGCCAGCAGATAGTGCGGCCACAGCACCGGCTGCGCGCGCCGCAGATGAGTGTAGCCGGGAATGACCGCATGCGGATACTTCGCCGCCAGATCCAGCAGCGCCGACATCAGCAGCCGCACCAGTTCCCGCGTCCGATCGCATTCGTCCCGCAGCCACAGCCGCGTATCGAGCGAAACCTGTTCGTTTCGGCTGCGGCCCGTGTGGATCTTATCCGCCAGCGCGCCCACCCGTTCCTTCAGCTTGTGGATCACGAACGAATGGATATCTTCGTCGTCGGCGCCGGCGAAAAATGTCGCGGCATTGTCGCCTTCGGCATCGGCCTGAATGGCATCGAAGGCCGTGCACAACGTTGCGCATTCGGCGTCGGTGAGCACACTGGCGCGCGTGAGCGATCGCGCGAACGCCTGCGAACCGCGCACGTCCGCCGCCAGCAGCCGCCGGTCGAAATGGAGTGAATTGGAGAACCGTTCGAAGACTTCCGAAGGTCCGGTTTCGAAGCGCCCGCCCCAGAGTTTCATCGGGTGTTCGAGTCCCGGCCGAGCAGCATCAGCAGCAGCGCCTTCTGTGCGTGCAGCCGGTTTTCCGCCTCGTCGAAGACCACCGAGCGCGCCGATTCCATCACGCTGTCGGTCACCTCTTCGCCGCGATGCGCGGGCAGGCAGTGCATGAAGATGGCTTCGGGCGCGGCATGCGAGAACAATGCGTCGTTCACCTGATAACCCGCGAAGGCAGCCAGCCGGGCGGGGGCTTCGTGCTCTTCGCCCATGCTGGTCCAGACGTCCGTATAAACGATCTGCGCACCGCGCACCGCCTCCGCCGGATCGTTGGTAATCTCAATATTCCCCTGCGCCAGAGCGATCACGTCCTGCGCCAGAGCGTATCCCGTCGGCGTCGCAATCGCGAAACTCATGCCCAGCCGCGTGGCATTCACAAGCAGCGAAGCGGCCACGTTATTGCCATCGCCCACAAACGCCAGCTTCAGCCCGCGCGTCTCGCCAAAATGTTCGCGGATGGTCTGCATATCGGCCAGCACCTGGCAGGGATGCCACATATCGCTCAGCGCGTTGATCACGGGCACCGAAGACCACAGAGCCAGATCGTCCACAGTTTGCTGATGGTACGTGCGGGCCACAATGCCGGAAACCCAGCGATCCAGATTGCGCGCGACGTCTTTCAGCGGCTCCCGCACGCCAATGCGCCCTTCGTTCAGAATGGCGAACCCGCCCAATTGCTGTATGGCCAGTTCGAACGTTACCCGCGTGCGCAGCGAGGGCTTCTCAAACAATAACGCCAGCGACTGGCCGCTCAATGCGGTCCTGTAGTGTTCGGGAGAGCGCTTCACGTCCGCCGCGAGATCCAGCAGCAGGCGTAGCTCTTCGCTCGACGCGTCCAGATCGCGCGTGAAATCGGGATGGGTAAGACGGTGTACCCTTGGCAACATGGCAGTCATGAATTTTTATTCAATACACTGAATATTTAACCACCTCGGCCGGTTCGGCGTCAACCGAAAACTCTAAGTGCTCCCGGAACTTGGTTTTAGCCCTGTTCGATGGGTTATTTACGGTGTTGGCCTTGCAATCGATCGGGGGTTCCCTGATAATGAATATAGTACGTTTGCTCAGCGTACTTTTGGAGCTCATTTTGGCCGTTGCAGCCTCTCGCTCTTCCCTTACGGGTGCTCTGATTCGCACCGCCAACCCTTCAAACCTGCATTTGACTCTCGATTTTTTAACTGGCCTTTCCTGTGGTGAACTGGAATGTCTCGCTGAATTCCAGGGGGCTTGCCTGCTTGAAATGACCGATCAAGCGGTCAATCCTTATCGAATGCTCGCCGAATTCTTCGATCCGCGCGTTTCCGACCGCTGGCGAAACTCCGAAGATCGCGCTCACAAAACCTTCGTGGTTCTCTCCTGGCTGGAAGTTCAGAAAGTCCCTCAACCCCGCGCCGTCGTTGCTCACGTAGCCTGAGAACGCTCACGTAGCCTGAGAACGCTCACGTAGCCTGAGAACGCTCACGTAGCCTGAGAACGCTCACGTAGCCTGAGAACGCTCACGTAGCCTGAGAACGCTCACGTAGCCTGAGAATATTCCACTGCGCCCGCACTATAACAGGTGCGACTACGAGAGCCCCTCATTGTTCCCTGTCTGTGTCTGGCCGCAGGCATCGTTGCCGCGCACTTTGAGCCCATCCCGCTCCGTTCCGCTCTATTAGCCGGTTCCGCCTGCGCCGCGCTGGCAATCATAGCCCATTTCGCGGTCCGTCGCGCCGCTCCTGCCGCCCGATTTGGCGCCGCATCCGCCATGGTTTTCGCTGGCATGGCGCTATTGATCGCGCGCCCCGAGCCCCCCCCGCGCATTCTCTCCGTCCCCGATAATTCGCTGGCCATTTTTCAGGGCTGCGTCACCGATCCCGCCCTCGTCGGCGCCGATCGGGAACGCTTCGGCATCGAACTGGCTCCCGGAGCCCGCGCCCAGGTCTCGCTCTACGCGAAGCCGGACGAAACGTTCCCCACCCTGCCCTACGGGACCATCGTCGAACTGGAGGGCAAAGCCCGCACGCCGCACAACTACCAGAATCCGGGCTCGTTCGATTATGTCGACTACCTCGCGCGCCAGAATATCTACTGGAGCATCTCCGCCTCCGCCTCGCGCGTCAGCGTGCTCCCCGGCCGTTGCGGAAACCGCTTCGCAGGTGCAATTCTCGGCATCCGAACCGCAGCCCTCGCCCGACTCGACCGCCTCTATCCCAACGACATTTACACCAACGGCATGATGCAGGCCATCCTGCTCGGCGCCACCGCCAAGCTCGACAAGCTGTGGACCGAAGATTACCGCTCCACAGGAACCTACCACGCGCTCGTCATCTCCGGAACGCACGTTGCGATTCTCGCGGGAGTGTTTCTCTTCCTGCTCCGAGTCTGCGCCGTGCCGCGCGGGATAGCGCTCACAGCCACCATCCTGGCCGCCTGGCTTTACGCGGGAATCAGCGGCGCCGAAGCCCCGGTGCTACGCTCCGCCACCGGCATGACGCTCTACGGCGTCGGCCGCTTTTTCTACCGCGACGGCAGAATACTGAACATCCTTGCCGCGGTCGCAATCCTGTT
>Ga0302195_10002728_pt1 | contig 13918 bp, 11 predicted proteins | sample II_Bog_N1_2_FD_198778 | JGI IMG/M metagenome (GOLD analysis project Ga0302195, IMG submission 198778) | Peat permafrost microbial communities from Stordalen Mire near Abisko, Sweden - II_Bog_N1_2 | ecosystem: Environmental > Terrestrial > Soil > Wetlands > Peat | place: Sweden: Abisko...
TCTCTCTCGCAGACCGGTTGCCTGTCAATGTTCTTCTTTCAAAAGCATTTCGCTCCAATAGGCCTGGCGCGGCAGGGTGCGGGTCAAATGACTCCGAACTCCGGCCAACTCCAGCCTGTTGCAAGCTTCTTCCGCATCTCCACGGGTTTGGTACAACCCGAAGAGCGACGAACCGGACCCTGACAGCGAAGCATGAAGGGCTGCCCCCGGAGTGTCCGAAGCCGCGAGTATGCGCTTGATTTCTGCAAGGGAGGGATGCTGGGGGAAAACGACGCGTTCAAAGTCGTTCTGGATCCAGCTACTGATCCCGGTGCGGACAAGCGCGGACTCAATCGGTCCGGCCAGGTTCTCGCCTTGTGGGAGAACACCGGAGGAGCCTGCTTCTTGCTGTCCTATCGGGATCGTCCCCGAAAAGGCACTGGCATAAGCGCGGCTCAACTGTTCTAGTCTATCGTCACTCGACTCTTCGGTCAAACCCTGGGCGGCGCAGAGCGCGTCCCAGTCGCGAAATGCCTGAGGCGTGGAGACGGCAATATCAGGAATTGCGACTACGCACCAGGTGGGCTCAAGGTCCGGGAGTGGAAAAACGCTCTGGCCGCGATCCCGCCCCAGGACTGCTCCGCCAACCAGAAATAGCGGGACATCGGAACCGACCTTTTCCGCTAACGCCAATTGCCAAACGGGCCAGTTTCCCGTGTTTTTGAGCAGTGGATCGGACTCCGGGACGCCGAGCTTTTCGGCCAATTTCCCTGGAGATAGAAGTCTCGCATTACATCCTCCGATATCGCATGGAATGAGGTTGGCGGCCAGCAACTCCCTCTCCAGCCCCACCAGCGCTGCAACCGCGTTGCCCGAACCCGCCCCAAGGCCACCCTGCACCGGCAGCCGTTTATCGATATGAATCTCGACTTCTGCCGAGATTCCGAGGGACTCAAGTGCGAGCGCAACCATCTTCCAGGCCGTGTTACTGCTGTCTGTCGGAACCCGGCTGTCATTGGATGTAAGCCTCAACGAAGTAGTCGCCGCAGGGCGGGCAATGACGGTGACTACGTCATAGAGCTCAAGCGTCTGGTAGACGGTGGCCAGCGAGTGAAAACCGTCCGGACGCGGCGCGCCGATATAGAGGCCGAGGTTGATTTTGGCGTGCGACCGGACGGCTGTGGGCATACGGGTTCATTGTAGAGCCATGCCACAAGGAGCTTCGCGGCAGGAGAGGAAAACAGGCTACTCGTTGCGCAGGGCCTTCATGGGGTCGATGGCGGCGGAGCGGCGGGCCGGCAGCCAGCAGGCAACCGCCGCGACCAAGAGAAGCAATGCGGCGACGGCAGCCAGACTTCCCAGATCTGCCGATTCCACTCCGTAGAGCGTGGTGCGCATCAGGCGGCCCAGCCCGTATGCGCCGGCGAGGCCGATGGCGATACCGATCAGCGCCAGCCGCATTCCGCCTCGAACCACGAGCAAAACCACCTCGCTGCGCGCCGCGCCCAACGCCATGCGCACGCCGATTTCGTGACTGCGCTGGGCTACCGCAAACGCCATCACCCCATAAATCCCAACAGCGGCCAGCAATAGCGCAACAGCGGCGAATCCGCTAAACAGCACCATTCCAAATCGGTCGCCGGTTCGCTTACTGTCGACCAGTTGCTGCATCATCTCAAGCTCCGCGATACTGGTACCTGGAGCGGAGGTTGTGATCGCGCTGCGCAATCCGCCATTGACGGCCACCGGGTCTACTGAGGTTCGAACCGCAAATCCAACATACGGCCACGCTGCCTGCCACAACGATATATACATTTCGGGTTGTGCTTTCCCGGTCAGATGTTCGTCGTCGAGAATGTCGTGAAAGACGCCAACAACCTGGTACGGAACCTGCTGTGAACGATTTATGTTGCCCGCTGTGATGCGCGGCATCAGCAGGCGCTGCGTGAGCGGATCGAGATTGCCCAGAAAGCGCCGGACGAACGTCTCGTTGACCATGATGGCCAGCGGCGTCCCAAGCGTGTCCTGTTCACCGAGGAAACGGCCCCGAACAAGGCGAACTTCAAGGGTGCTGAAGAAGCTTGGCGTGACCGCTTCAAAGTCCGCCTCCGGAGGATGGGTCTTGTCGTAGGAGTGACCGGCAACGGCGAATTGAGACATGCCGTAACCGTGCATTGGAACGCTGGTGGTAAAGCCCGCGTCTTCAACACCTGGCACGGCGCGCATGCGGTCGAGCAGTTGGTGCTGCTGGACGACAATCTGCTCGGGTGGGAGCTGAGTTGGCTTGCCGCCCTGAGGTGCGGTTACGCGCGACCGCAACTGCCCGGTAATCACCCGATCGACCGTGAAGCCGACATCAATGTGGCTCAGGTTCCAAAAGCTGTGCAGCGCCATCCCCGCACCGGCCAGCAGGATCAGGGCCAGCGCAACCTCTACCGTAACCAGAACAGACTGGGTGGTTGTGCGGCCGCGACCTCCTACCGCTCGCGATCCCATTTTGAGTGTTTCGCTCAGGTTGAGCCGCGAAGCCTGCCAGCCAGGAGCGCATCCGAACAGCACGCCGGCCAGCAGCGTAACTCCAATGGCGAAGAAAAGGACGGGGAGGTTCATTTCCACCACGGCCTCTGAAGTCTGCTTGGCCAGGTCCGGCAGTAAAGCCATGGCCACCTTCATGATGCCCCATCCCATGGCAATGCCGATGGCTCCGCCCACCAGCGCCAGGGTCAGGCTTTCGGTAAGGAGCTGGACAAAGATCTGCCCGCGCGTTGCGCCCAGGGCCGAGCGGACCGCTAGCTCCTGCCTACGTGACGTGCCGCGCGCCAATAGCAGGTTGGCAACATTCGAGCAAGCGATGAGCAGAACCAGGCCCACCGCGGCATGCAGCAGCCAGAGATTTCGCTCAAGCTTGTGGTCGAGCCAATCGTTCTTCAGCGGCTCCACGCTGATCGACCACAGGTTGGCATCCTTTCCACCGTTCCGCTGGGCCGCGAGCCTGCTATCGATAACCGAAAGCTCCGCCTGCGCCTGGGCGATGGAAACGCCCGGCTTGAGGCGGCCAACCACGTTGCCAAAGTGCTCAGAGTGGACGCCGGGCGGCAGCGCGAGGGGGACCTTGAACTCCACTCCTCCTCCCTGCTCGTTCGGCCCGGCCTTATCCACGCCGATAACCGTGTAGGGCTCATCCTGAATCAGAATGGACTTTCCCAGAATATTGGGATCGGAGTTGTATCGCGTCTGCCATAGCCAGTGCGAAAGCGTCACCAGATGGTCCTTGCCCGGAACGCCTTCATCGGGCAGAAAGTCGCGGCCCATGGCCATGGGTACGCCCATCGTCATGGTTTGAAAAGCGGGACTGACGGGCAGGCCGCCTGTCTCGTCTTGAGAGTGGTCGGCATTGGTGAGATGGAGGACATTCCACGACTCGAAATCCAGACGCTGAAAAGATTGGGCTTGAGCCGCATACTGGGCGTAGTCGTCGGCACGGGTGGCGTCGCGCTCACCCTTGTGGTGTGTCCACACAACCACGATCCGGTCGGCATTTGGATACGGCAGCGGCGCAAGGAACGTGGCCCAGATAATGCTGAAGATAGCCACATTGGGGCCGATGCCGAGAGCCAGTGCCAAAATTGCTGTGATGGCGAACCCCGGCGAGCGGCGCAACTGGCGCAGAGCGAACCGGACATTGCGCCAGAAGGTGCCGAATGCAAGGCTGGCGTCCGCTGCCGCCACGCGCTCTTTTGTCGAGGTAGGGTTGCCGAAGCGCACCAGAGCATCGCGCCGGGCTTCCTCCGGCGACATGCCTGCAGCATGGTTGTCATCGGTGCGCAGGGCTATGTGGGCCTGCAGCTCGGCGTCGATCTCGCGGTCCATGCGGGAGCGACGGAAGAGATTGGCGATACGCCGAAGGACGGCCATGGCACTCCTTTTTCACGCGCGGAGAAGCTTCATGCGAAGCGCATAACGGCCTGCACGCCGCGAACCAGCTGATCGAAGCTTTCCTCGGAGCGCTGCAACTGGCGGCATCCGGCGGCGGTTAGCTTGTAGTACTTTGCCTTGCGGTTGGTTTCAGTCAGCGCCCATTCCGAGGCAATCCAGCCGCTCTGCTCCATTCGGTGAAGCGCCGGGTAAAGCGAACCCTCTTCCACGCGCAGCAGTTCGTCGGAAGCGCGCTGGATGTGCAGCACGATTCCGTAGCCGTGCAGCGAGCCGACATGGGCGAGAGTCTTGAGCGCGAGCAGGTCGAGCGTGCCCTGGAGATCGTTTTTGGGGAGATTTTCTTTAGCCATGCAGCTCATCCCTAGTTGCCTTGGTATGGAGAACTCTACCCATAGGCGGCTAGGGCTGTCAAGAGCAGTCAAGGACCCACAGATGAACAGATTCGGTTTATGGCCAGAGTCGATTCCGCACATTCCTGCTTGCAGACCCTTCCCACGGTGCGGCCAAAATGGGACAATTGCGTGACCCATCATTTTGTCCTTTTCTTACTCGGAAGGAATTTCACTCATGGCAAGTCCCTTGATTGCAGAGGCGGTGCGCTCTTTGGCCTCAGGGCCCCAGGTGCATGGAAACATGGAAGTTGCGCAACTGGTTGAGAGCGCATTGCTGCGCGGCGAAGGCCGTTTGGCGGCCAATGGCGCATTTACTGCCACCACCGGGCAGCGCACAGGGCGCAGTCCCCGCGACAAATTTATTGTGGACGATGAGACGACCCACGAGCAGGTTGACTGGGGCCGCGTGAACCAGCCGTTCGCCCCGGACCGGTTCGAAGCGCTGCTCAAACGCGTGATCGAGCACATGCGTGAGCGCGACTTGTTTGTGCAGGATCTTTATAGCGGCGCGGACCCGGATTACCGCCTGTCAATCCGCGTAATTGCCGAGTATGCTTGGCACGCCCTGTTTGTCCGCCAGCTCTTTGTGCGTCCGCAAGCAGCTGAATTGAAAACACATGAGCTGGACTTTACCGTGATTGCCGCGCCCGAATTCGAGGCTGTCCCAGAGCGGGATGGAACCCGGACCGGGGCCTTTATCCTCACCGATTTCACACGCAGAATTGTGTTGATCGGCGGCACAAAATATGCCGGGGAAATGAAGAAATCGATCTTCGGGGTCATGAACTTCCTGCTGCCCCGCCGCGATGTGTTGCCCATGCACTGCTCGGCCAACGTGGGTGCCGATGGCATAACGGCGCTGTTTTTTGGGCTCTCGGGAACCGGCAAGACCACTCTCTCAACCGATCCGGCGCGGCGCCTGATCGGCGACGACGAACATGGCTGGAGCGCAGATGGAATCTTCAACTTTGAGGGCGGTTGCTACGCGAAGTGCGCGGACCTGACGGAAGAAAAGGAGCCGCTGATCTTTCGCGCGATTCGCTTCGGCTCGGTGCTGGAGAATGTGGTGCTCGATGCGGTGACGGGCCAGCCCGACTACACCAATATTCAGCTTACCGAGAATACCCGCGCCGCATATCCCGTTGATTTTATTGAGAATGCTGTCGTACCAGGGGTGGGCGGGCATCCGCGCAACGTGATGTTCCTGGCCGCCGATGCGTTTGGCGTTTTGCCTCCCATTGCCAGGCTTACGCCAGAGCAGGCCATGTATCACTTTCTCTCGGGCTATACGGCCAAACTGGCTGGAACCGAGGCCGGGCTGGGATCGGAGCCGGTGCCGGAGTTCTCAGCCTGCTTCGGCGCGCCGTTTTTGCCGTTGGCGCCGCATGTCTATGCCGAGATGCTCGGCAAGCGGCTCACCGAGCACCGGGCTGCATGCTGGCTGGTGAATACCGGTTGGAGCGGAGGCCGGTTCGGGGTTGGACGGCGCATGAGCATCCAGCACTCCAGAGCACTGGTGAGCGCGGCAGTGAATGGCCATTTGGAGGATGTGGAATTTGCGACCGAGCCGGCATTCGGGCTGCACATTCCCCTGAGTTGCCCCGGCGTGCCTGCGGAAGTGCTGAACCCGCGCAACGCCTGGGCCGATAAAGCAGCCTACGATCTGCAGGCCGCCGAACTTGCCGGGCGGTTCGAGGCCAACTTCCGCCAGTTCGACGCTCCGGAGGCAGTGCGCGCCGCCGGTCCGCCACGGGCCTAGAACGGTTGAATTCGGGATTTCGCTAAGGCAACATGGCTGGAGAATGCGTCCAGCAGAGCCAGAGGGGTTAGTGCCGCTGCCCCTGGTTGACAAAGAAAATGAACACGATGCCTGCTCCGATGGCGATGAGACCGCGATGGGGCCAGGGTATCTGAGACTCCCAGAGGGTTCCATTCAGGATAGAGTACTCTTCCAGAAGCCATATGACTCCGAGGAGAATCATGAGTGAGCCAATTGCATTGAAAATAGGACGCATCCGATTTCCTCCTCCACTTCTGGTTTGGATGTTGTCGTATTATGCCACTGCGTGGGTCGATTGACCAGAAAAACTATTCGTGCAAGCTTGCGAGAGTGACTGAAACCGCGGGTGCAGGATTCACCGCCGAAGCTATTGCTGCTGGTACGCACCGCGGTCGTAGCCGTTGGGACCCGGGCGAGGGTTTCCGCCGAAGTCGGTTGAGGGCGCGAGATAGGACGTGCCTGAACCTACGGCGGGGCTGGACGGCGATACAGTAAGCAGAACGCTCAGGGGGTTGGAGTCAGCGGGATCGACATAAAGCGGGTTGGCCGTAAGGTCGTTGGGGCCGTTTGGAACGTCGCCCGTGTTTGTGCCGCCGAAATATAGGTTGTAATTAAGAATGATGGAGGACGTTGTGCCGGGGACAACGATCACTGGATTCTGGCCCGTCGCACTGTAGAAGATGTTATTGATGACGTTCACGTCCGTAGTCTGATTAAGGTTCATCTCCCCGCGGCCAGTCAGGACGGGAGTTACAATGTCCTGATAGCTCGAGTTATTCACCACATCCACGTGATCGCTTTCGAATACTTCGATCGCTGAGCTGCCATTGGTATAGATCACATTATTCGCAATCAATGTACGACCGGTATACGGTGCGATCGGAATGCTGGACTGATATGCGGAGTTGCGGGTGGAATCGACAATGATTCCTTCGCCGTCAGTAATCTTGCCGGCTGCTTCCCAGGGAATGAACTCCTGGTTGCCAAAGATGCGATTCCCGGTGACGATCATCTTATAGGCTGTGGAACTGTCTGAATCCCAGTCTTCCCAGGTAGATATGGGGCTGGTTCCGTAGATGGAATACCACGAGGCGTTGTAGATTGTGTTTCCTGAAATCGTGACGTAGTCCGACATGGCCGTAGACACGCCGCCACCGCCGCATTCGCTGACGATGTTGTTGAGAATGCGGATGTGGTTGGGCCGGACAGTGGCAGTGCCGTTGCGCCCGTCGGAGGCAATGCAGTTGCCGTTGAAAGCGGGATCTGGATTGGTGGTGGACTGCGCTTGCGCTTGTGCCAGAGTTACATTGGCATTATTCCCGATAATGGTGAAGCCGTTGACTTCAACGTAAGCCGCGGTCGGCTCAAAGAAGATGCCTTCCCAGCCGTTGAATGAGATAGTCGGAGTTTGACCGGGATAGGCCCTGAAGGTAATCCAGTTACTGGGCGTGCCGGGTATCGTGATATCCAGCACAGCACAACTGGGACATGAGTTAGTGTAGGTGCCGTTCATTGCGTAAACGGTATCCCCAGGCTGGGTAACGCTCTCGGCATGCTGAAGAGTGAGGAAGGCGGTGGTGGGCGAAAGACCGTTGGCCGAGTCGCTGCCAGTGCCGCTGACATAGTAAGTGACCGCAGGCGGTGGCACGGCGTATGTTGCTGTGACTGTGGTGTTGGCGGTCAGGGTAACTGTACAGGTAACGGTGCTGACCGTGGTGCATCCTGTCCAGGCGGAGAAGGTATTGTTACCCGTGAATGTGGGAGCAGTTAGCGTAATTACTGCGCCTGGATTGTATGTTCGCGTGAAGCTGGTAGAGCCGTTGGCGGCGCCATTGTTGTCGCTGGGTGTAACGACTATGGCGACGGCGCTGGCTGGTGTGGCCGAATTGACGGTCAGGACGTAAGTGACGGGAGTGACCGGTGCAGTGGGAGTTGAAGTGGTTCCACCGCCTCCGCAGGAACTGATGGTAAGAGCAAGACAGGTTGCGATAGAAACCGCTGAACCGTGTGCGGCAATCATTGGCCAGGCGATCATGGTGTGCGCTCCGTGCGCGGAAAAGGCCGCTGCCCGCTTGGTCCGGCATTGAGGCAGATGGAGCGGTTGCGGCGATTGGTGTGCCGAGTCAATGGTACATCTGCCGAACGGGTTGGCGCTTCAGCCCCCGAGCGCGAGCGATGGGTCGGCGGAGAGTTCGGGTGGTGCAAAGTCCCCCGCTACGAATCGGGCCCAGGCGGCTGCGGCTATCATGGCAGCGTTGTCAGTTGACAGCGCCAGCGTGGGGAACGAGACGCGAAGGTTTCCCCGAGCTGCTTCGGCGGTGAAGCGGGAACGGAGTTCGCGGTTGGCTGCCACTCCACCCGTAACGAAGATTCGGCGGACACCAAGGGATTCGGCGGCGGCGAAGGTCTTCCTGAGCAGGTCGCCGACCACGGCGTGCTGAAAACTGGCAATCAGGTCGAGGGTCTGCGCGTCGCATTGGGCGAGCGCGTCATCAATGGTGGGACGAGCCGGCGCGTCGGGGCCGGTAAAAAGAGCTTCGCGGCGCGACTCGGCCTCGGGGCGAAGATTGTGCAGCTCGACATAGCGGAGGACGGCGGTCTTGATTCCGCTGAACGAAAAAAGGAAATGAGTGTCGAGGTTGGCGATGGGGGCCGTGCGGGCAGCCTTGGTGCGGGGCGCTTTGCCGGCCAGATGAAGCTTGGTCTTGATTTGCGAGAAGGCGAAGGGTACCGCGCGGGGATTGCCATGAAGGGCCAGGGCATCGATCCAGGGACCGCCGGGGTAGCCCAGGCCGAGCAGCTTGGCCACCTTGTCGAAGGCTTCGCCGGCGGCGTCGTCCAGGGTGCGGCCGACGAGGGAGTATGTCCACGAGCCGCTAGCCTGGCGGGCCAGGTAAAGGTGAGTGTGGCCGCCGGAGACGACCAGCGCTAGAGCCGGTTCCTCCTCATCGCTTCCGATTCCTTCGCCGCACCCAATTCTTCCGTCGCTCCCAATTTTTCCCCCGCTCCCAATTCCACTGTCATCCTGAGCGAGCGCAGCGAGTCGAAGGATCTGCGGTTGTCCCTCGCGTTCATTCAGGAGGACTGCGTGGATGTGGCCTTCCAGATGGTTGACGGCGATGAGGGGCAGGTTGTTGGCGAAGGCAAGAGCTTTGGCGTAGGTGATGCCCACCAGAAGCGCTCCCGCGAGACCGGGGCCGCTGGTGACGGCGATGGCGTCGAGATCCGCGAGGGTGACGTTGGCCTGGGCGAGTGCGGCGCGGACCACGGGAACAATAGCTCGGAGATGCTCGCGGGAAGCCAGCTCGGGAACGACGCCTCCATAGCGGGCGTGGGTGGCGATTTGGGAGGCAACGACGGAGCTGAGCGTGCGCGAGCCGCGCTCGACGACGGCGGCGGCGGTCTCGTCGCAGGAGGATTCGATGGCCAGGATGAGGCCGGAGCCGGGCATCTTTATAGTCTAAGCGTCAGGGTGCGGTTTCAATTTGGCGGGAGATCCAACGGCTCAGGCTCACGCCTTCGACTGCCGCGCGCAGAGCTGCCTTGCGGTGAAGTTCAGGCTCGGTGCGGACAAGAATCTTGCCATTGAATGGGCGATCGGGCGGCTGGCCGTTTTCAGCGCAGAGCTTCAGATAGCTGTCTATGCTCTCGCGGAAAGCGCGGGCCAGTTCCTTGGCGGTCGAACCCTCAAAATGAATCACGTCTCTAAGCCCGGCAACGGTTCCGGAAAAGGTGTTGTCTTCAGGATCGAAGTCGATTGGCCCAGCGGCGTAGCCCTTGTAATCCATCATGGCTTGACTCCTGCGTTGGTGAGGATCAGAAAGCGACCCTCGCCCTGCCGTTTTGCATGACTTCCTGAAGAATCGAATCGTATTCCTCACCGCAATATCCGAAGCGGGCACAAAGCCAATCCCCGAGCCAGCATTCCAGCACTTGGCCCTGATCGAGCTTGTGATTCAAGAATAGGTCAAATTTATCATCGTCCCTCTTCACAATCTCAAGAACAGTACCCTGGCTTGTCGTGTCCTTTCGAGTCCGGCTCATATGGCGCCTCAATGGGATTATCCACCAATTTACAACCCATTGAGAAATGCCTCGGCCAATAAACCGGGCGACAATAGAAGCAGTCATGTTCCAAGTTTCGCGCCAATTCGATGCGGCTTTCAACATTGTGGGAGAGCTGCGCGCGGCGGGTTATGAGGCGTATCTCGCCGGCGGGTGCGTGCGGGACCTGCTGCTGGGGCGGGAGCCTTCGGATTATGATGTGGCGACTTCTGCGACGCCGGAAGTGGTGTTGGGGCTTTTTCCGCGTACCTTTGCCGTTGGGGCACACTTTGGCGTGGTGCTGGTGGCCGATGGTAAGGGGGATGAGTACGACACTACGGAGGTAGCCACGTTCCGGTCGGATGGGGCGTATTCCGATGGACGGCATCCGGATGCGGTGCGGTATACAACCAGCGCTGAGGAGGATGTGAAGCGGAGAGATTTTACGATCAATGGGCTGCTGCTGGACCCGGCGCTCTTATTCCCTCAGGGGCTAAAGCCCACTTCTCAATTGAACTTTGACGTATGGGCTGAAGCCCGTACCCTTCAACCCGGCTTCGAGTTGAAGGAGGCAGCCATCGATTATGTAGGTGGCTTGGCGGACCTGGATACTGGAATCGTTCGGGCGATTGGGAATCCGGAGGAGCGATTCGAAGAGGACCACCTGAGGATGCTGCGCGGGGTGAGGTTTGCGGCACGGTTCGGGTTTGAGTTGGAAGCGGGAACGGCGGCGGCTATCAAGCGGCTGGCGGCCAAGACCGCGGCTGTGAGCCGGGAGCGGGTGCGGGATGAGCTGACGAAAATGCTCACCGAGGGACGCGCGCGCAGAGCGTTCGAACTCCTTGACGAAACGGGCCTGCTGAAGGAGGTGCTGCCGGAGGTGGCGCGGATGAAGGGCGTGGAGCAGCCGCCGCAGTTTCATCCCGAGGGTGATGTGTGGGTGCATACGCTTGGTCTGCTGGCGCAACTGGACGCAAGTTGCCCGGCGACGCTTGCGTGGGGTGCGCTGCTGCACGATGTGGGCAAGCCGGCAACGTTTCGCAGGGCGCCGGACCGGATACGCTTCGACGGGCACGTCGAAATGGGCGTGGCTGTAGGTGCTGAGATTCTTCGGCGCTTCCGATTCTCGAACGATGACACCCACCAGATTCTCGCGCTGATCGAGAACCATATGCGATTTGCGGATGCGGCGCGGATGAAGGCGTCGACGCTGAAGCGTTTTTTTCGACTGCGGGGATTTGAAGAGCATTTGGCGTTGCACCGGATGGATTGTCTGGCCGGCAGCGGGAATTTGGAGCACTGGGAGTTTGTACGCGGGCGGTGGAAATCGATGCCGGAAGAATCCATCAGGCCGAAGCCGCTGATTACGGGGCGGGAACTGATTGGGGCGGGATATGCGCCGGGGGCTGGCTTCAAGCAGATGCTTCGAGCAGTAGAGGATGCGCATCTGGAGGGTACGATTGCGACCGAGGATGAGGCGCTGCGGCTGGTCAAGGAACTGTTTCCGAAAGACAGATGACAGGTTACAGATGACAGCTAAATGCTCAAAAAGGCGCTGAAGCGCGCCTGTCCAGGTGTTCTTCTGAAGTACATTAGCCTTTGGCTTTGGGTACAACCTCGAATGGGCGCATCATCTCATTGGCTGCATGTTCCAGCAGGTGGCAATGCCACACATAGCGGCCAGTGTAACCCTCAAAGCGGACAATGATCCGGGTCACTGTCTCAGGATATGTTTGGACTGTATCTTTCCAGCCTCGGTCTACGGCAGGCGGCGCCGTACGGACGCCCACATAGTTGAGCTTGCCCGACAGCAGGTATTCATCCGCGTCAAAGCTCTGCCGGTCCAGCACCTGAAACCGCACCAGGTGCAAATGAATGGGATGAATATCGGTGGTGGTGTTGGCGAAGCTCCAAATCTCGACAGAGTCGAGTTCCGGGCGCTCTGTCACCGGCTCATGCCAACGGGTGCCGTTCAGCAGCATCAGCATCCGCTTTGGTTTTGGTTCCATATACTCGCGCAGGATCATCAGCCGCGTGTTTACGGATTCGGATTCCGGAATGCGGGGAATGGCGCGGAGGATGGACGGAACAGGGAGTAAGCGACCAGGGAGAGCGGGACCGGAGACTGAGGATTGCGAATCTGCCACGCGAAACTGCATCAGCTCCCACGACAGATTGTTGAACGTGATCCGCTGGCCACGGGCGGCGCTGAAGTCGATCACCACATCGGCTCGCTCGCCGGGAGATAGCTGTACCTGCGTCATCTCCACCGGCGCAGCCAGCAATCCCTGGTCCGAGCCAATCTGTTGAAAGCTCTGGCGATTGGAGAGCGAGAACACAAACGTCCGCGAGTTTGCGGCGTTCAGCATGCGAAAGCGATAGGCGCGCGGTTCCACTTCAAGGTAGGGGGTGACCTTGCCGTTCACCAGCATGGCGTCGCCATAGACCTCCGGAATCCAGGGTGCGGCCGGGTCGCCGGAGTCAGGATAATAAAGCAAGCCGTCCGCGGAGAAAAGCCGATCGGTGAAGGCCAGCGGAATCTCGTATTTTCCGCGCGGCAGCCCAAGTTTATCCTCCGCTTCATCGCGCACCAGAAAAAAGCCATAGAGTCCCGCGTACTGGTTCAGCCGCTCAATGCCCATGGCGTGGTCGTGATACCAGAGCGTGGCCGCATCCTGCTGCATTGGGTAGACTGCCTGGATTTGCTGGCCCGGCGTTTGCCAGTCTTCAGGAAAGCCGTCGTATTGCGCCGGCACCCTGGCCCCATGCACATGGACGGCGGTGCGCACCTCGGGCTGATCGGCGCCTGCGCCGTGCAGGGTGTGGTCAATGGGGAGGAAATGCTTGTTGGGGAGCGCGTTGACCCACTCGATGAGCAATGGCTGGCCGCTTCTGGCTTCAATGGTGGGGCCAGGCACGGTCTCGCCGAAACTCCACATCGCCGTCGGCGGAACATCGCGATGAATGCGCTGGTTGATCTGGCGCATGGTGAAGCGGTAGAACTCCACGGGCTGGGGCGCCTGCTTTGTTCCCGCGTTGTGCGGATAAGGACGCGTCCCAAGGCTCCTGGCCACGGGAAGGATGGGGAGCGGATCGACAAATTTCTCCAGTTGGTCAACACGGAGCGGTCGATGCACGGGGATGGTGGTGCGCGATGCGGTTGGCGCGGTCATCCCGCTCATCTTGTGCCCAGCCATTGCACTGGCCGGCTGGTTGCCGGAGCCAGCCTCGTGAGGCAGTTGGATTGCATTTAAAACGCCGCTTTGAGCCGCGGCTGCGGCAGCCGCCCATCGGCCGCCTTCAATCAAGAGCTTTCTGCGTGACTTATCCAAGAATTTGCGCCGCTTCCTATCCGTTCAAAAAGCGTATCAAAAGAGTGCTACCCGGAATGTGAATGGGTTCCTGACCACCGCCCAACGCGCAGTTTTGCGTCGCGGAACTGTGGACAGGAACCCTGTGAACTCCCTTGCCGGCTTATCGAGTACTTGCCAGCTCAGGTTCGGATCGCATACCCGTGTTGGGGTCAAGCACAAGCTTATTCTTCTCAGCCTGATCGTGAACTGCATTGGGTGTGGTGGCGGCGAAGGTGAACATGCCCTCGATGGATCCGGCAATGGTATCGAACGAACCGCCCGGCTGCACTCTCTCCCCACCCAGCCAATTGTCTTCGATAAAGCGAATCACCGAACTCTGATCGAGCAGGGTGTGGTCGATGTAATTCTTTTTGGCGTAAGGCGAAATCACCACAAATGGAATGCGCGTGCCATAACCGCACCGGCCAAGCGCG
>Ga0302195_10002729_pt1 | contig 13916 bp, 12 predicted proteins | sample II_Bog_N1_2_FD_198778 | JGI IMG/M metagenome (GOLD analysis project Ga0302195, IMG submission 198778) | Peat permafrost microbial communities from Stordalen Mire near Abisko, Sweden - II_Bog_N1_2 | ecosystem: Environmental > Terrestrial > Soil > Wetlands > Peat | place: Sweden: Abisko...
CTTCACCGAGAACGACAACGTCATCACGTACGACACCGTCCAGGGGACGCAAGGGGCTTACAACCTGCCGATTCATGGTGCCCTCTATGTATTTCCCGGCACCGTCGGCAACTCGGGAAGCCTCTATGCCGTGGACCAGGACACGCAAGTCCTTTACCAGTTCAAGCCGGATGGAACAACCGCAACTACGCCCATCACTCCATCGGTCAACCAGGACTACACCATCACCGTCGACAGCTCCGACAATGTCTTCATCGGCGGCTACACCATCGACAAGGTCACCTCTGCGGGCGTGGTCTCTAAGGTGAACACCGTAGGCGCCTCGGATGGTCTTGCCGTGGATGCGGCCGGCACGCTTTACGCCACCCGCTACACAGGGGGCGGCAGCGTTGCGGAACTGGCCGCTTCAGACTACTCCACTCCTATCGCGTTGATTGATCCGACCGTTGGTCCGCTGGGCGTTTCCGTCGGCTCCGACGGCACCGTGTTTGTTTCCAACTATGTCAACCTCGATGTCTACGACCGGCATGTCTCGCAGACATCCAGCAGCATCGATTTTGGCCAGGTCGCCGCGGGGCAAACCAGCACTTCAAACCTTGGACAGATTTACAACGGCGGCAACGAAGCGCTAACGATCAGCGCCCTTTCGCTGGCGGGGGATGCCTTTACGCTTCAGACGGGAGGAAGCAGCGGGTGTTCCGCAGGGGGGGAAATCGCGCCCGGCGCGCTCTGCCAAATGAGCATTGTCTTCGCTCCCACCCATGCCGGCAAGTACACCGGCACGGTGACCGTTAACACCAACTCGCTGAATAGCACTGGCGCCATCCAGAATCTGGTCGTGCAAGGTGAAACCTATGGAGCCTATGTCACTGTTTCGCCGTCACCCGCGGCATTCGGTTCACAGACTGTTGGCACCACCAGCACAACCCTGTCAGTAACCATTACAAACGCCGGATATGGCGTGCCGATCTCCGTCGGCACGCCGACCAGCACAAGCACAGCTTTCAGCGTTACGCCGGGCACCTGCACAGCCCAGCTTGCGGTAGGCGCCAGTTGCCAACTCTACCTCACTTTCTCGCCGACAGCCGCGCAATCGTATAACGGTACCATCAGTGTTCCTTACAACAGCGTTTACGGGGGTTCAGCCATCACTGCGACTCTCGCTGTGACCGGCACGGGAACAGGCACTCCCGCTGCTTCGATCTCTCCCGCCGGGCCATTGGCCTTCGGCAATCAGACGGTGAACACCACCAGCGCGACGCAAACGCTCACGCTGTCCAACCCTGGAGGCGCCGCGCTCAACATCTCCTCCATCGCGATTGCTGGAGCCAACCCGACCGACTTTGCGCAGACCAACAACTGCGGCGCTTCACTCGCTGCGGGCGCGAATTGCGCCATCCAGGTCTCCTTCACACCGGCCTCAGTGGCCAGCTTCGGCGCGACGGTTGCCGTTACCGACAACGCGACGGGCTCTCCGCAATCCGTTGCACTCACTGGCACGGGAACGGCCGTTCCCGTGCCAGTCGTGTCGCTGGCGCCCACCTCGCTCACCTTTACCGCGACCACGGGTACAACCAGCCCAGCGCAGACGGCGACGCTAACCAATAGCGGAAATGCCGCGCTCAACATATCGTCGATAGCGATAGGGGGGGCGAATCCCGCTGGTTTTTCGCAGACCAACAATTGCCCGGCATCGCTGGCCGCAGGGGCAAGCTGCAATATCTCCATTACGTTTGCTCCGGCATCTGTCGCGAGCTACAACGCAGCCCTCGTGGTAAGTGACAACGCGAGCGGCTCACCGCACACGGTAGCGCTGGGCGGCACGGGAACCGCCGCTCCAGCGCCCGTCGCGGTGCTAACTCCTGCATCGCTGAGCCTTGGCAGCATCGCAGTTGGCGGCTCCAGCCCAGTTCAGACGGCAACGCTGAAGAACACCGGCAACGCGACGCTGAACATCACTGGGATCACGCTCGCGGGAGCGAACCCCACTGATTTCGCCCTGACCAACACTTGCGGCACCTCGCTAGCCGCAGGCGCTAACTGCGCGATCTCCATCACCTTCACTCCTGCATCCGCTGCGACCTTCAGCGCCACACTGCAAGTTGCGGATAACTCAACGGGATCGCCTCAAACCGCAGCGCTCACTGGTACCGGGACGGTTCCACCCGCTCCGGTTGCAACGCTCGCACCCACCTCCGTTGCTTTTTCGAGCGAGACAACAGGAACGACGAGTGCTCCAACCACAGTCACGCTCACAAACAGCGGCAACGCCGCATTGTCGATCACCAGTATCGCGATTGGAGGAACCAACCCCACGGACTTCGCCCAGACCAACACTTGCGGCGCCTCGTTGGCTGCAGGAACTAGCTGCGCATTCTCCGTCACCTTCACACCTGCGTCCGCAGCAAGCTTCAGTGCAACACTACAGGTCGCAGACAGCGCGACGGGATCGCCGCAAACGGTAGCTCTCTCTGGAAGCGGTGTCGCCCCGGCGGACTTTGGTGTAAGCGGTGTCACGCCTGCATCCCAGACCGTGCAGCCAGGCGGGTCCGCTGCATTCAACGTGACAGTCACATCGAGCGGCGGAACGTTCAGCAACCCGGTCGTGTTGACCGTGAGTGGACTTCCTGCCGGAGGGACGGGGAGCTTCTCGCCCTCCAGCGTAACCCCTGGATCGGCGAGTTCTTCGTCCACGCTGACCGTGCAGACCAGTACGGCCAGAGCGCAGACCGAGCGTGGTTCAGCGTGGCCACTTGCGGCGCCAGTACTGGCAGTTGCCGGGTTGTTCTTCCTTCCGGGCAAGCGACACCGGAAGTGGATTACTCTCGGCTTGCTGTTGGTGGCCTCGCTGGGCACTCTGACGGCGCTGAGCGGGTGCGGCGGCGGGTTCCGTTTCGTCCAGCCCGCGCAGAACTACACGCTGACCATTACCGGCACCAGCGGCAACGATACGCATTCAACCACCGTGCAGCTCACGGTTGAGTAAGGGAGCCCCCAATGAAAATCCAGCTCAAGTCCGCAGTTGCCTTGTTGGTAGTCAGCGCTGCCTTGCTCACAGCGGCAGTGTCAGCTCAACCCAGCCCGGCTACCGAGCGTGGTACCGAACTCGCCGCCCAGCAACCGGAACTAGCCATGACCTACAGCCTGATTCACTCGAATGCCCCTCCGGGCGGTTGCGGCTGCTTCTTTTTCAATGGAGGCGGCGCCACTCTTGCATGGCCTATCAAGGGTAGCCACTTCGCCATCGCGGCCAATGTGACCGCCACACAAGCAAACAGTCCGCTCGGTTCGGGGACTGGCATCGATTTGAGCGCCTACACGGGAGGCGCTCGGTACACACAGCGCTGGAGCCGGTCTCCATGGCAGCCCTTCGGACAGGCGCTGCTTGGGGTGGCTCACGCCAGCGGCGCTCTGGTGCAAGGGCAATACTCGGTAACCAGCAATGCCAATGCCGCCTTTGCCGCGCAGTTGGGCGGCGGAACCGACCTCCGCCTCAGCCGCCACTTCGCCCTGCGCTTGGCTGAGGTGAACTACCTGCTTACCAGATTCAACAACTCCGCCAACAATCGCCAGAACAACCTTGATCTGAGCACTGGAATTGTCTTTCGATTCGGCCACAAATAGTGTGGCCGAGTCGTCTCTTGCAAGCAAACGACCGGAAGCTCCAACCACATCGGAGGGTACGCTGCAAGCGTTTGAAGTTCCCATCTTGACCGGGTGGCAGTATCTAAGGCGGAAGTTTCCACTTGTTTTAAGTGGACACTTGCTGAGTGTGTCTTAGCGGCTTGGGAACCTTATTCTTCCTCAAGTCCAAGCTCTGCGGCGGAATAGGCGTCCGATTCTCTCCGGCGCTGGAACTCTCGGGCAGCGGTAATGTTGACCTGCTCATAGATTTTGGTTGCCCGCGCCCTGGCTCCGGCCATGAGCGACTGGGGCACTTCGGGGAGAGCCGTGAGCGCGTACTTAATGAACGTGTCGGTCAAGGCAATGTGAAGCTGGCTGACCGTCTCCAAGCTCTGGAACCTCCGCGCCAGAGTGTCCGCTAGATTCCCAAACAGCGAGTAGACGAGCTGCTCCAGGTCGTCGCGCTGGTTGGTGCCAACAGTGACTAGATAATCGAAAACCTCATTGTCGCTCCTGGCTTGGAGTTGCGCCTTCAAGGCGGCAACGCGCTCTCCCTGAGCGCGATTGAGGCGAACGGTGTAGCGAACGGTATCGGGTGGCTTCGGTCTCGACATGGCAACACTATAACGCACTGTACATTGCAGTACGAGACGGAAAGCAGAAGGAGAAGATAACCTTGAACCAAGAACCATTTGTATCCGCAGATGAAGCTGCCAAGTTTCTTGGCATTAAGCGCCGGTTTTTGCTCTCCCTGGCCCGCAAGGGTATCGCCGGAGCGTACGCGCTCAGAACGGGCGGTATCCGCAGAATATGGGTATTTCGCTTTTCTGAACTTGCGGAGTCCATCAACTCGAAGCGGTATCATTTGATCCATGGCAGTCCCCGCTGAGAGGAGCTTTTATGGCTTATCAGCGTGGATCATTGAAGAAAGTGCAGCGCAAGGAAGGAGAGACCTGGGTGCTCCGGTACAGGATAGCTACGACAGACGGGAGGCGGGTTGAAAATACCCTGCCCATCGGCCTCGTCCGGGATTTCCCGAGCGAGAAAGCCGCATGGCATGAGGTAGACACTCTCGGCCTGCTCGTCCGCATCAACAGCGACGCCCCTGCCCCCGGTCGCATTCACTTTGCCGCCCTTGCCGAGCATTACCTGAAGGCGGATTTCGGTGCGGATGCGGTACGTCCGAAGTCGGCCAACACTATCCCTATCGTGACGCACTACGTCAGGGATTACCTCGCTGCCCGCTGGGGCAGTGAGATTGCGGAAGAAATCCGGCCTCTTGAAATACAACGCTGGATGAAGTCGCTGCACACCGATAACGGACTTGCGTGGACGACGATTGCGAAGATGCGGGGCATTATGCACCGAATCTACAAAGTCGGCATTTTGCACGAACTGGTCTCAAAGAACCCCGTTCTGCACGTCGAGACCCGTTCAATGTCCAACTACCGCGCCATCATCATCACCCCAGCCCAGACCTTCGCTATCCTCGGGCGTCTTATCCACCCGCTACATTACGCGTTGACTCTCACTTGCGCAGCAACGGCGCTCAGAGCTTCAGAAATTCTTGCCCTTCGTTGGGGCGATGTGCTCTGGGATGAGGGACGGATACGCGTTTCAAAGCGGTGGGCAAAAGGTGAGGACGGAGAGACGAAGACCGAGGCATCCGACGGCTACGTTCCCTTGCACTCTCTGCTCTCTGAGCAGCTCGGGGACTGGCACAGGCAGACGCCGTATGCGAAAAGAGGCGACTTTGTCTTTCCGTCGCTCTTGTCGTCCGGCAAGGTGCCGCTTTCAGCGTGTTCCTTTGTTAAGGACCACCTGCGCGGCGCAGCAAAGGCCGTGGGAGTCCAGATCGACGATGGGCAGCGCTTTGGGCTGCACAACCTGCGTCACAGCTTAAGCAACTGGTTGGTGAACAAAGGCAAGGTGGAACCCAAGACTGTGCAGGGGTTGCTGCGTCACTCAAAGATACAGACGACTCTCGATCTGTACACGCAGGAAGACTCGGACGAGACACGCGCCGCGCAGGGATCGTTTTTGAGCGCGATGGGGATGCGCTCAAGTGCGGTGCAATAATATGTGGGCTGGATTGTGGGTTGTCACTATTGATGCCATCATTCCTTAAGTGCTTTGGAATGATGGCGGGGACGACGGGGCTCGAACCCGCGACCTCTGCCGTGACAGTCTTGCCTTTTGAGGTTTTTCAACGACTTACAAACCCGTGGGGAACGCCTAAAACCACCCAAGTCGTATAAGACCTTGCTTTTTGTGGATCGGATTGTGGATCGGAAATGAAGCTTCATTTTCTTCTATGCCGAGATGCTCTTTTGACGCCTCAGAGGGTAAGGGTAGCTTAGTCGTATCGCAGTGCTTCGATCGGATCAAGGTACGCGGCCTTTCTTGCTGGATAATAACCAAAGCCGACACCTACCAACGCAGAAAAGAAGACGGCGAGCAGGACTGCTCCCGGGCCAACGGATGTTGCCCAACCTGCCATCTTTGAAATCAGGAACGATGCGCCAATGCCAATGAGTATTCCGATCAACCCGCCTGCGACGGATAGCGTGATCGCCTCTACCAGAAACTGTGTAAGAATGTCGCGCGTCTTTGCGCCCAGCGCCTGGCGCAGCCCAATCTCCCGCGTGCGCTCCTGAACTGAAATCAACATGATATTCATGATGCCGATGCCGCCGACCACCAAAGACACCGATGCCACCGCTGCCAGCATCACAGCCATGATGTGCGAAGACGCTTCTTGCGCCGCGAACAGCTCTTCCAGGTTGCGGATTGAAAAGTCATTGTCATCGTTCGCTTGTAGATGATGGCGCTGCCTCAACAAGGCTGTAGCCTCTTCCTGCGCGGCCGGAATCTGAGCGCCGGATTTGGCCTGCATCATGATCGTATCCACAGCGTCAGCGTTGGCCTGCTTGACACCGATGACTTTCCGCTTTGCGGTAGAAATTGGAAGCAGAATCACATCGTCCTGGTCTTGTCCAGACGAAGACTGCCCCTTGCGCGTCAGAACCCCAACTACACTAAACGGAACGTTCTTGATGCGAATGGTTTGTCCAATTGGATCAGCTCCATCGAAGAGGTTGTCTACCGGCGTCTGGCCAAGCACGGCGACTTTGTTGGCACTATCCACATCCTGCTGCGCAAACTCCGATCCTTCTGCGACCGTGAGTTCGCGAATGGTCAAATAGTCCGGTGTGATGCCAAGGATGCTCGTAGCCCAATTGTTGTTCCCGTTCACCACTTGTGCTCCGCCGCGCACCATTGGCGACGCAAGAGCAACATCCGGACATTGTGCCACCAACTCCCTGGCGTCCGCTTCTGACAGCGTCACCGCGTTGCCTGTACCGAGCCGCACTCCTGAACTGCTCATGCTTCCTGGGATGACGATAATGATATTGCTGCCGATGCTGGCAATCTGCTGCTGGATCCGTTGCGTTGCTCCTGACCCGATGGCCACTGTTGCAATCACGGAAGCAACGCCAATCACAATTCCCAGCATGGTCAGCGCCGAACGAAGCTTGTTCATTCTCAACGCTCGGAATGCAATTCGGATGGAAGAGAGAAGCTGCTTCATCCCACCACCTCCGTTGCAATAGGCGTCATTGCCACCGCCAGAGGTTCCTTGACTGGTTTCGCAACCTCCGCATCCGCCACAATCAGGCCATCGCGGAATCGGATGATGCGGGCCGCGTACGACGCGATCTCGTCCGAGTGGGTAACCATAACAATTGTGATTCCCTGGGTCTGGTTCAGCGCCTGGAAGATGTTCATGATCTCGGCGCCATTGTGCGAGTCAAGCGCTCCGGTCGGCTCGTCAGCGAGAAGAATCTCGGGCTTGTTGATCAGGGCGCGCGCAATCGCTACGCGCTGCTGCTGCCCTCCCGAAAGTTGAGCAGGAAGGTTGTGCTCTCGCCCTGCAAGCCCGACGTCTGTCAAGGCACGCAAACCGAGTTCATCTTCGTTTGGAGTATCGCTGCCCTTGTAGAGCAGGGGCAGCTCGACATTCTCCAGCGCATCCATGCGGGGCAGGAGATTGAAGTTCTGAAATACAAAGCCGATTTTTCGATTGCGGATTTCGGCGAGTTCGTCGCGGTTCATCCCTTCTACCGATGTGCCATCCAATAGGTAGCGTCCGGATGTGGGCCGGTCAAGGCAGCCCAGGAGATTCAATAGAGTCGACTTACCCGAACCTGACTCGCCCATGATGGCGACAAACGAGCCGCGTTCAATCGAGAGCGTCACACCCTGGAGCGCGTTCACCACAATCTCCCCCAGCAGGTATGTCTTGCGTAGATCGCGCACGTCGATGAGAGAGCTCACGATTTGGTCCTTTGCATTGTCTTACAGACGAGGTGTCCGTCCAGTGCTGCTGCCAGGCGATGACGATGAAGCGCTTGCGGCGGTTGCGGTAGAACCTGAGCTAAATCTCTGAACGATCTGGTCGCCGGCATTCAGGCCGGGAGAAGAGACCGCGGTATACTGCCCATCGGAGACCCCGAACTCCGCCGGAACTGCTTTGAGCTTCCCGTTCTGCAATACGTAAACCTGCTGCTTACCCGCCGGCGCGGCGGATAACCCAAACTGCTTTAGCACGGCGGCGGATGGGTGGATTCTCAGCACAGCATTTGGCACCTTGAACGTGTCGCTGATTTTCGCCGTCAGTATGCGCGCATTTGCTGTCATTCCAGGGAATAACTTGAGATCTGGATTTGAGACCGCGATCACTACTGCGTATTCCGGTCGATGTAGGCCGGTGATTCCATTGGATGTGAGCCACTGATTCCGGTGTGACGTGGGCCGGGATTCCGTTGTGATGTGGGCCGCATTTTTTGTTTCACCGTAATCGTGGCCCACATGGCGTAATCCCGGCCCACAACGAATGGAACGATGGCCCGGAACCACCGTAATTGCGGCCCACATGCAACGTAACGGTGATGTGGGCCAGGGCCGGAGCAGGCGTCGCTGGTAATCCCAGGCAGATGTTTTCCTGAAATCAAAGGAGAACATGTTGCCAGAAAAGAGATTACCCATGCGACAGTTACGTGAAGTCTTGCGTCTCTACTTCGAATCCCACCTCGCCCCACGGCAGATCGCCGCGATCTGCAAGGTGGCCAAAAGCACAGTCCAGCGCTATCTGGAGCGGCTGAAAGCGGCGGGACTGAGTTGGCCTTTGCCGGCCGATCTGGATGACGTGGCGCTGGAGCGGCGCTTGTTTCCGCCGCCTCCGGTGGCGTCGCCGGAGGAACGTTGCCTGCCGGACTGCGCGGCGATTCATCGAGAGTTGAAGAGCCGCAAGAATGTAACCCTCCAACTTCTGTGGGAAGAGTACAAGCAGGCGAATTTGTTGGGCTACGCCTACAGTTGGTACTGTGAGCTTTACCGCGACTGGCAGCGTCGTCTGGACGTGGTGCTGCGGCACGAACACCGCGCCGGAGAAAAGACGTTCGTGGATTACGCCGGGCAGACGGTGCCGGTGATTGATGCGAAGAGCGGCGAAGTTCGTCAGGCCCAGGTCTTCGTCGCGGTGCTGGGCGCCAGCAACTACACCTATGCCGAGGCCACCTGGACGCAGAACCTGTGGGACTGGATTCACTCGCATGTGCGGGCCTTCGAGTTCTTCGATGGAACGAGCCAGCTTGTTATCCCGGACAACTTGAAATCCGGCGTGAAGAAGCCTTGCTATTACGAGCCTGAGCTGAATCGCACCTATGGCGATCTGGCCATTCATTATGGCGTGGGCATCCTGCCGGCGCGGCCTTATCGCCCACGCGACAAGGCCAAGGCGGAGGTCGCGGTACAGATCGTTCAGCGATGGGTGCTGGCGGCGTTGCGCAAGCGCCAGTTCTTCAGCCTGGCGGAGTTGAACGAGGCCATCCTGGAGTTGGTTCACAAGCTGAATGAGCGTCCATTTCGCAAGCTGGCTGGCTCGCGTGTTGAATTATATCGGACGATAGATCGGCCGGCGTTGCAGCCGTTGCCGCTCACGCCGTTCGTGTATGCGGAGTGGAAGAAGGCGCGCGTCAATCTTGATTATCACATCGAGTTGGGCGGCCATTATTACAGCGCTCCGTATCAACTGGTGGGCAAGGAGGTGGAGGCGCGCAGCACGCACGGGACGGTGGAGATCTTCTATCAAGGCAAGCGTGTGGCCAGCCATATGCACAGCAGCAAGGCGCATGGCGCCAGCACCAATGCGGCGCATCGGCCGAAGTCGCATCAGCAGTATCTGGAGTGGACGCCGACGCGCATCATCGAATGGGCGGGCAAGGTTGGTCCTTTCACGGCACGGCTGGTGGAAAACATCATGACCAGCAAGCCGCATCCGGAGATGGGTTATCGCTCGGCTCTGGGAGTGATTCGAATGGAGCGCAAGTATGGCGCGGCGCGGTTGGAAGCGGCCTCGACGCGGGCCGTGCGCTTGAAGCTCTACCGCTTTCAAAGCGTGAAGTCGATGTTACAAAGCGGCCTGGATCGTCAGCCGTTGCCAGAGTTACTGTTGATGCCTTCTCCGGTAACGCATGAGAACCTGCGCGGGCCTGAATATTATGCTGCCCAAGAGACTCGTCTGGAGGTTGGCCAATGCTGAACCAAGCCACTCTGGACAAGCTCCATGCACTGCATCTGACGGGCATGGCGGAGGCGTATCAAAAGCAACTCGAAGAGCCGGAAGCGCGCGGTCTGAACTTCGAAGAGCGCTTCGGCATGTTAGTCGACAACCACTGGACGTGGCGTGAAAATCAGGCTCTGGCGCGCCGCTTGAAGAAGTCGAAGTTATCTTCCGAACCCTGCGTGGAAGACATCAATTACCGCTATCCGCGGCAGATGGACCCGGCAACGGTGCGCGGGCTGACCAACTCGCAATGGGTCGCGCAACATCTCAATCTCCTGTTCACGGGGCCGACCGGAATCGGCAAGACGTGGCTCGGGCAAGCGCTGGCGCAGAAGGCCTGTCGCGATGGCTACAGCGTGTTGTATCGGTCCGCGGCCAAGCTCTTCCGCGACCTTGCTCAGGCGCGGGCCGACGGCAGTCTGGGCCGACTGCTGGAGAGCATCGCGCGCACCGATGTGCTGTTGGTGGACGACTTCGCCATGGCTCCGTTGAGCGACGACGAGCGCCGCGGCTTTCTGGAGGTCTGCGACGATCGCTATGGCCGGCGTTCGACGGTGCTGACAAGTCAGTTGCCGGTCGAGAGTTGGCATGCGCAGATCGGCGATCCAACCATCGCCGACAGCATCCTGGACCGGCTGGTTCACAACGCTTATCGCATCGAGATGAATGGCGAGTCGATACGCAAGAAGAACAAGTGCACGGGATCGAACTCAACCGGAGGACGCTTATGAGCACTCCTCGGTTGATCCTCAAACAGCCCACCGGATGGTTCGCCGCAGGTCGAGAGTTTGCGCAGGCCATTACGCTGCTCTCCGATGGCGCTTTCAAGCTCTACGTCTACGCCTGCCTGCATGCCGGCCGACACACCGGTTGTCTTCGTGCAACGGTGGAGGAACTGGCGCGAGCTGTCGAAACAACACCATCGGTCATCGCCATGCACGTGGATGAACTCGAAGAGCGGGCCGTCTGTTGCGTACGCAGAGACCAAAGCCCGCAGCTTGTGCTTCAAATCCACGACCGCTTCTGGCCGTATCAGAGGCAGCAAACACCTGAACGCTCCCTTGAGCCAGAGACAGAGTTCGTCGAGAGAGTGCGCGCCCTGTTCCTGGCCCCAGCTTGCGTTCAGGCCAGCTTCTCAGCCGCCGATGAAAAGTTGGCGCTCGGCATGCACCGACGAGGCGTCTCCATGGAACAGATCACTCGAGCCATCCTGCTTGGATGTGCCCGCAAGTATGTCGCCATGCTCAATGCCGGAAGCCGAACCCCGATCACCAGCCTGCAATACTTCGCCGACATCGTCGAGGAAGTGAGCGAGTCGGCGATACCGGAAAGCTACTGGGAACCGCTTCGCGCGAAGGTCACGCGCATGGAGCAGCAGTGGCTGCACGCCCATCCACCGAGCCTCTGAGGCCTTAACCCGTGGGGCGGCCTTCGGCTGCCCCACATCATCAAGACAACGGCCCACATCACCATCATGCCGGCCCACATCCAACGGAACCGTACTGAGTGAACTGGAGACCCAGGCCGGCACTTTGCTAGACGCTGATGCCGTGCGAATTTGCGTGGCGCTCTTCCGCGAGAAGCGATTGGTAATGCCAGGGCAAATCTACCGTTGAAGGGGTTGCCGCTGCGCTCAGTAAACTGAGCTTAAGAACTATCAAAACAGTTCGATGGCAGGTTGGCTGAGGTCGCTGTCGACCCTTCCTCCGGCCACGGCAAGATGCGTGACCGTCTGACTGGCCATCTTGTATTGACTGAGATGAGCTTCCAGCAATGATTTGAAGGTGGTTTGAGATCGGCAGTCCCAGCCTGGACAATTTGCAGTATCGCTTAACTGCATCAGATGGTCGCGCATTTGTTCCAGCGCCAGTTGTACATGCTCCATTCTCTGGCGCATCACGTCCTGAAACTGGATATGCCCCATTGCTTCGACAAGCCGAGTGACGCTCTCCGCGTAGTTGGCGTCCACCTCGTTAATAACGTCCAGCAATAGTTGGCTGTTCTTGCAGAACTCCGCCTGCATATCTCCAAGGTCTGACACCAACTGACTCATGGCGCTGCTTGCCTCATGCTGTTCCAGCGAGTTATAGGCATCCGCCATCTCCTCTTCCACTCGCTTGCAGGTCGCATTGATCTTGGCCGCAATGTCGGCTGCGGCCTGGGTGGAGCGCACGGCCAGCTTTCTTACCTCAAAGGCAACCACAGAAAAACCCCTGCCTGAGCTGCCGGCGCGCGCTGCCTCAATCTCGGCGTTCAAAGCCAACAGGTTGGTCTGCTGAGCAATGGAAGTGATGACTTTGATCAGCGGTGTCAATGCGCCGACCTCGCCGGCAAGTCCCTTTATGCGCTCGAAGTTGTTTCTAAACTCCTCCGTCTGCATATTTAATTGCATCTCAATGGCGCCAATGATCTCCTTGTTGTTCTGGACGCGAATCTCAGTATTTGTCGTCAACTCCTGGCCGTTCTTGATGGACTGGGCAATGTGCTCTCTCTGATGATTTGTCTTCGCATTGAGGATGCCGATCTGCTCCATCACTTCCAGGACCTCACGCTCGGATTCGGCCATCGAATCGCCGATCTGGTGGTGCATTACGTCAATGTAAGGCTTCGAGTCTTTAATGTCAGATTCAATCGCTTTGCGTGCCGCCAGTTCATGCGAAATATCTTCGAAACTGCGCTGACCAAATGCCCACATATCGCTGACAGCGCTCTTGTCCTGTTTCCAGTTCGTATGCATAATTATCATTCCTGGAAGCAGAATGAAGAGTAAGAAGAATTCGGCATTATGTTGCCAATGCTCCATGAAACAATGACCTTGCTCGGCTGACAAGGAGAACCATAGCAGAAGATTACATATCACACCGACCGCCGACTGCCCGAGCAGCCGGTTTCTAATGCGGCGTAAACGTATCTTGCCATTTGTCATGACTTGAACTCCCGTTCATTTGAACAGGCAGTTGGAAAGCTGGCATAATCGAGTGAGATTGATTGTTGAAATACAATCAGCTCCGATGCCATATTCTTACGCTCCTGGCAAAACCTGCTTGATGACTTTGATCAGATCATTGCCGGCTAGCGGTTTGACCAGCCATCCAGTCGCACCCAAGCGCTTTCCTTCTGTGCGCTTGGATGTTTCACTTTCGGTGGTCAGCGTGAGAATCGGAGTAAAGCGAAATCCGGCCATCGCGCGGATCTTCTCAATCAACTGAAGGCCGGTCATTCCAGGCATATTGATGTCGGTAAGAATCAGATCGGGCTTGACTCCCGATTTCAATTTGTCCAGAGCAGCCTGACCGCAATTGGCCTCCATGACTTTGAAGCCGCTAAGAGTCAGTCCAGTCTTGAGGCTCATCAGCATGGTCAGTGAGTCGTCAACAATCATGATTGTCATTGCCATACAATCGCCTTTCTAAGCAGGTTTGAGCACAGCTTCAAGCCACGTGCGCAACTCAGGGTCTTGCGGCCAACTGTCAATGCTTGGCCGAGCCACCATGAGCACCTGAAGATTTGCAGTATGCAGATGGGTGCAGACGGAGAGATCTACCTTGGCGGACGGCTTTTTCTGCAAAGCTTCCAGCAGCGCCTCAGCCTCTTCCACGCGCGCCACATCTCGAAAGATCACGCGGTTTTTCTTGAATTCAATCGGCATCAAACGATCTCCCGG